>CDZB01031289.1_pt1 | contig 43053 bp, 34 predicted proteins | sample 554961 | NCBI WGS metagenome assembly CDZB01 (sample SAMEA3182106, study PRJEB8094) | gut metagenome | biome: human; feature: gut; material: Stool; isolation source: human stools | place: Canada | collected 2013-02-26 | reverse complement strand
GTGCTATACTTAAATACGGTGGTATGCTTACCAACATATGTATATGGTTCGGACAGGCTTCTGCTTCTATTATTTCTACTTTCTTTTCATTGCAGAGCTTGCGAATGATCTCTCCTATATCTTTCTTTATCTGTCCATATACTATTTGCCGTCTATACTTCGGCGCGAAAACAATATGATATTCACATCTGTATGTTGAGTGCGCCGTCTTATTTATTTCATTCTTCATTTCGTTAAAAACCTCCTGTTATTTTTAGTGATGCGGTTGCCAAACCATCTCTATTATAACTTGAGGTTTTTATTTATCCTACTTTTTATTAGCAAGCTTTTTTATCCACCCCCAGTACTACTGGGGGTTTTGTTAAGCTAAAGCAGCCAAAAAAAGCAGATTACCGAATTTTTATTCGGTAATCTGCATAAATGGTGCGGTCGACAGGACTTGAAGCAACTAAACAAAATCAAAAATGATAGGAAAACACAGGGAAAACGGGCAAAAGAGGCTCGTTTTTTTTAATTCTCCCCGCGGACTCCCCGCGAACAAAAATCAGTTTTTCAATGCCCCTGAAAAAAAGCCCTCCTCCGGGCTTCAAACTTTTTGCAAAAAACCTCTTGACTTTTTCGGATAGCGGTGCTATAATAAAACCACAACAAGGGCAAAACCTCTAAACGGTTAGCCCCGTGGAAATTATTTTAAGAAATAACCGCCAACGTCGCCAACGCAAGGGCGGTTATTTTCGTATTGTAATGAAGATTTTATCCTTCGTTACGCGAAAAGCCATTATGTACCCTGCGTCCACAAGGAACGACAGAAACAAAATGAAGTCTTTTCTCATACGCCTCACCTCCTTTTTACGGGAGGATTGCTAACCGCCTTCGAGGGAATACCCTTGTTGCTTAACGGTATTATATCATAGTCAAAAGAGCTTGTCAACGAAAAAGGCGCTTCCTGCGGGAAGTGCCTTTTGCGGCTTTGGTTGCTCATTTTTTCGGGTGGGCTTTCTCATAGCAGCCGCACGCCGCGCCGGAGTGCAAAAAGCCCGTATCACTGCACCGCGCACAACTCCACACGGGCAAGAGGTCTGCTTCCGTCAAGCCTGCCAGCAATAACGCTTGCGCCCTCTCGAACTCCCGCGCGTCCTGTTCAAGCTCTATGTCCGTGACCTTCTCCGGCTCGTATAGCTCCGCTTTCGCGTGTTCCAGCTCCAACCGCTTCAACGCCTTTTCCGCTTCCCGATACGCCGGGAAGCTCCGCGCCCGCTCTTTCGCTTTCTCCGCTTTCGCCTCCGCTGCGTTTCTACGCACCGAATACCACCGCTCCCGCTCGCTCCGTGCGTTCGCCGCTTCCACCGACGGCGGCAGACTCGCCGCGGGCTTTTCCGGCTTCTCCGCCTCCGGGAAGTCGTCATACTCCCCCGCAAGGATTTTCGTATAATGCGCTGTCACCCATGACCACGCCCGACGCGTCTGCAACAGCTTTTTCGACTGCCGGAACTTCGCCGCCAGCTTGTCAAAATCAATTCCTCCGAAGTCCGCCGTTTCGCTCGCTTTCGGCTGCACCTGCGGGAACTCCTTGAAAAATTCCCCTCGCGCGCGCGGTACGTCCGTAACTAATACTTTACTTTCCTTTGTTGCGTTGTTCTCGGATTTATTCGGGTTATTCTCGGATTTATCGGGGTTTTTCTCGGAAAAACTACCGTTTTTCACGGATTTATAAAACGCCTTAATTTCCACTTCTTCTTTTTCCGTCAGAAGCCAAAAACCGCGCTTTATCTCCTCTATGCCTTTTTTGCGGGATTTCAACGCTTCGGCATAGCGTTTTTGTATTCCGTGGCTCGTTATAACAGCGTCCCACTCGTAACCCGTTAACTCGGATTCCCTATAAATCCGAATCATCGCGCGGTTGCGCAGGAATGTTATAATTTGCTCCACTTTATCGACGGTCGCGCCGATTTCGTCCGACATCACGAAAACATAATCCGCCCAATCGTCCACGGGTAAAAAATACCCTTCTTTGTACACGTCGCACAGCAGTTTGACATATACCGCGATACCGTCCGCACCGTACCGCGCTTTCAAAATCCTAACCTTCTGATCCCCGAAAAATCCGACGTCAAAGGGGAAATAATCAAGCCCCTGTTTCGTCGGTCTTGCCATGTAAAAAAGAAACCTCCTTATGTGTGATTATCTCCACCCGCAAACCGCGGAAAAGATACAAAAAAATGTCCGTCCGTTCGTTCGTCGCGCGCAACAAAACGGCGGGGGCAGGTACGAACCGAAACCGCCCGACCACACCCCGAAAACGAAGGGGGCAGGTATGCGACGAATGTCCCCTCTCACCCCGCGGGCGGGGGAACACCGCAACCGCCCGGGCGCGGGGTTTTCACTTATTCAGCCAGCGGCGACGGCGTAGCCGAAGCCGCAAGAAGAAGCGAAACAGCCGACAACGTCGGAATCAAGGGGTAAAAGCCCAAAAATCAGCGTTGCCCGTGAAACGACCGACCCGAAAGAGCGCGGGGGAACGACAGCCGCGAAACGTCGAGCGCGGGCGCGTTCGGAAAAGTGCGGGAAAGCGGAACGGGGACGGGTGCGGAACCGGAGGCGGGAACGGGCGGCAAGCCGCCGAACCGCGCCGGACCGCACCGCCCCGACCGCGACCGCAAACCCGAACACAGCGCCGAAAGCGGCGAAAGTCCCCCGCGCGACGGGGCGGAAGTAGGGCAACGCAAGGCGGGGGCAGGGTGTAAAAATCCAGCCGCCGCGCGCCGCTCCCCTTTTAAGATTTTTTCGCCGCGAAGCGTGCGTAAAAAATCTTACGCCTCTTTTTCCCTCCGATAGCGTTCCCCCGAACTGCACCATAGCCCGAAAAATGACGGGGGCAGGGTAGCAACGACCGCAAAAGCCCCGTTCTCTCACTTTCGGACGGTAATTTTACCGTCCGAAACGCTGATTTTGCCCGCGCGGATCAACACGCCCACCGCATACGACACCGAAGAACGGGTGCGCCCGACTGCTTCCGCGATTTCCGCATAGCGCACGAACGTCGGCGCGCTCCCTATCCGTTCCCGGAGGTATTTATATACCCGTTGGGCGGTGGTTTCCAATTCGTCATAGTTGCCCATTTTTACGCCCTCTCTTTCGCTCTGTCGCGTTTTTCTCCTTCCCCGTGTGTTTCCTTATCCTTGCTTTATCGCCCCGCTACGGCTTTATTTTTGCCGTTTCCGCGGGGCGAGCTTTCTTTGGTGGCAGGTCTTATTTTCGGTCGCCCTGCCAGCAGACCTATAAGGAGGTAATTTTATGAAAAAATCCCGGGTAAGCTATCCTTGCGCAGCCACGCCGCGCCTGTCCTCCGAATACTCCAACAGAAGAAGGCGTTTTTCTTCCTTCGCCGCTATCCCTTTTTCGGTAAATCTCTCTTCTACGAGTTTATCTACTTTTTTAATGCGCGGCAACTTATGCAGTTCGGCAAAGTATGCCGCTTCTCGTTCGCGCTTTTCCGCACACCGGTCCGAATAGCTCTTTGTTTCGTCCAAGTCCTCTCGCAGCAGCGCGCCCGCCAATTCTTGAAAAAAGCCTTCTTTCCCCGGCAGCGCCAACGTCTTGACCATTTCCACATACTCCCGTATGTCTTGACGGATTCCTTGATAAAATTCAAGACTTGTTTCCTGTTGGTATTCGCTTACCGCTACCATAGCGTCTATATACTCCAGCAAGCCATATAAGCGCAGCCAGATTTTATTGTATAATTCTTCTGCAGGAGCGCTTATCTTCGTGCCGTAATAAACTCCACGCATGAAAAATCTCCGGTGCGTCCGATACTTTTCGGACATTTGTTGACGCTCTGATGCGATCTCCTGTGCTTTCATAAACGCCGCAAATCCGCTTTCTTTCAGCGCTTCCGAACGCAATAACGCCGTATCTTGCGAAAGCTCTTTTACGCTCTCCGTAATAGCTTTTACAAACGCTTTCGCGCCTTCCCATGCGCTCCGCTCTACCAATCGATTGAACGTTCGTTCCTCCCGCCACAGCTTCTCGCGTATGCTCTTGAATACCGCTCCGGTACTCTTAAAGCCCAGCCACACCGCAATTTGTCGGTCGGTCTTTTTCTTCGTATAGCGGAGCTTGATAAACTTGAACTCCTCCGGCGTGAACGTTTGCTTTAACAGCGCAAAAAACTGTTTCAGGAACCGCACCCGCTCCGGGCGTTCTTCCCGTTCCTCCAATTCTTCCAACGCGCTGCGGCTGTTATCCGAAAGCAGCTCCCCCAACGATTCCCCGTCCTCGCTCTCGCCGCTCCGTTGCCTTACGCTTGACGGCGCGTCTATGCTGCCATGAAACCGATTCCGAATTTCGTCTGTTTTCGACATCTTTTTCGCCCTCCTTATGCCGGCGCAAATTTCCGGCGCCGCCGCGTTCCCGTTCCCGACGCGCTGCGCGCTTTATAGTGGTAGATATAATCTTCCGGCGCCCCGCCTACCGGCGCATAATACATACTTCGCCATAACCCCCGCGAGATACTCCGGCGCGTATAATCAAAGAGTACTTTCCCGCTGCGTATGTCTATGTATGCTTGATTAATTAAGTCGTCCGGCTCTACTAAATTCGTATATTTCAAATCCGCCCTATAACCGTATTGGCGCAAAACCCGACGCGAAAGCGCGTAAAGGTGATTGAGATTTTCCGAAAAAAAGGTGTCTATTGCTTCTTGTTCGCCCTCGTTCATGCGCTCTAATTGCTCCGGCGTTACTTCCCACGTAATTTCTGCTTGCGCGGCTTTGCGGCGCGCTTTCTCCGTCGCTTTCTTCTGCTTTTCTTCTTCCGTAGTCTGTCGTTCCCGCGAAGCTTGTTCCCATTCCGACGCGCTGCCGCCTCGGAAGAGTTGCAAAAAACGGTCATACTCCGCGTTTAGCTCCTGCATATCCTCCGTGCGTCCGCCGTGGTCGGGGTGGTATTTCATCACTTGCTTGCGGTATTGCCCCCGCAGCTCCTCCAACGTTCCCACATTGTAGAAAAATCGTCCGCTTATTCGCGCCGCTTCCATTTCCTTAATCTCCCGTTTATGGTTTTATGCGTTGTCTATCGGCAATAAGATTTCCTCCGCTTCTTCCGGCTTACTCTCCGGACGCGGGTTATTTTTCATTTTCTTCGCTTTCCTCCTCGTCCTCCTCCCGCTCGTTTAGGCTTATCGTGTGATAGTCGTAAGTCTCCCACTCCTCCGGCGTTACGTTCATCGCCGTAAGAATCGCCAACCGATACCGCTTTCTTACGTCGCTTCCGTCTTTCTTCATTATCTCCGCTTTGCTCACTCCTTCAACCTCGACGCTTTCCGTCCGTACCCGGTGAAAAATTGCTCCCGACTTTTGGAAAAAGTCATACGTTATCCTTGTTACTGTCATTTTTCTTTTCTCCTTTGCCGTCTCTCCGGCTGTCTGATTTATGGGGCGGGCGTTCTTCTCTAACGGCTCCCGCTATACCGTTGCACCGTTTCCTTTACACGGTACAAGCACCAACCGCGCCGCGGTATGACCCCCGCGGTAATTAAATATATAAAACGGCGTTTTCATTATTTCCGCGCCGTTCCCGGGCTGTTTTACTTTTTTTGAGGCTCGAAGAACTCAATTTTTTGAGCCGTTCCCGGACAATTTTAATTTTTTGCGGCACCAACGCCGCAATTTACCGGATATTTCAATTTCTTTTCCTCCCTCCAAGGCTCACCCTCTAAAATTTCATACCGTAAATAAAAAAAGCCTCCATGTTCAGACGGGTTAACCGTCAAAAAACATGAGGTATTTTTTTATGAACTTCGACGACGAAAAGGACTTACAGCAAATTCTTTTCTTAGCCGCACGGATTCTCGAACGCCGAAACATTCAGACCGAGAGCTACTCCCCCGCTCTGATTGCTTCCCCGACGAATCCCGACAACCCGCCGCAACTTTCCGACGACGGCAAAACTATTTTCTTTCCCACCTCCCGCGCCGGGCGGGATATTACTGAACACGGCGCGGCGGTCTTTTCGCAAAAGGAAGTTTCCATTACTTTTTCTATGGAGGAAATTTCCAAAATGCCACGTTATTTCAGAAAACTTTTTCGCACTAACCACAAAACCGCCCACGTTCGTTTGCGGGCTTCCGGCGTTTACGAGATACGCTTACAGATTGACGGCGTTCGTATTTCCGCTTCTTCCCGTTTTCTCGACGAGGCTAAAATTAAGTTTTTGCAAAAGCTCAAACTTTTTGATAAAGGCGATTTGCAAGCACGACAGCACGCCGAAAAAAAGCCCGTTGCTCCGCAAGTCTTGACGCCTCCCGCTCTTTCCGTTTCCGATTATGCTTTGCAATACTTGGAAACGTTCAAGAAGCCGAATATTTCCGAAAAGCACTTTTACAACCTTTCCGGCATCGTACGGCGGCATATTTCCCGCTTTTTCGGGGACAAGCTCTTGCAAGACCTTACCGCCACCGACTGCCAAAAATTTTTGAATGAGTTGATCCAGATAAGCAAATTTCGCACCGCGGAGGACGCTAAAAGTATTTTGGATTGGGTTTGCTCTGCCGCCGTCGCGGACAGGCTTTTGCTCGTTGACGTCATGGCGCACGTACAAATCCAGCCGCACAAGCGCACCGCCGGAAAGGTTATTCCACGCGAATTTATCCGCGCTTTTCTCGCAAAAGAGCCGCAATCCCGTGCAGAGCTTTGTCTCTGGCTTCTCATTTTCACAGGTATGCGCCCGTGTGAGGTGTTCTCCCTCTCCTTCGACGATTCCGGCTTTGTTTCCGTTCAGACCGCAAAAAAGAAAAAATGGGAAGAACCCGAAACCCGCAGAATCCCTCTGCATTCCGCCCTTTTGCCTTATATCGAGCGAATCCGCGCCGCCCTGCCCGTTTCCCTGATTCTTCTTGAACGCGCCTTTCACCAGCATTTCCCGCCCGAATTTCGGCTTTATGACCTCCGCCACACGTTCACCACCGCCGCGCAACAATGTCATTGTTATAAATCTTGGGTTGACTACGTGACTGGGCATAAAGGCGGGGCGAATACGACCGATAGAGTTTATACGCATTGGGAGGATGATTTCCAGCGGGAGGAGATAGAGAAGCTCAAATATTAAGCGGCAAGCGGTTTTGCATAAAAACACGGGGCTTTTTTATCCCCGTTTTAGTCCCCATTTTCACCGAATTAACTTAAATTCGGTTTTATAATTATACATAAAACAACACAAAAAACAAGGGTTTGCAAATATTTTTGCAAACCCTTGTATATTTTGGTGCGGATGACAGGAATTGAACCTATTCAAGAACTTCTACAGTCCTTTTGCCATAAGCATTCCAGACCATAGTACCCATTTAGTCCCCAATTCGTTTTCCGCCCTACTTTACCGTATTTCTTTTATTTTTTCATACATTTCCGGAATCCCATGTATTATGGTATCATAGATAATGGTCATATCAATCACACCATAATTATGTACAATACGATTACGCATTCCTTTTATTTCTTTCCACGGCAGTTCCTTATGTTCCGCCTTGAACGTAAACGTCAGTTTCTCACTATTTTCCGCTATTTGAATTAGACGAAACATAATCGAATCTATCAACAAGTCATCCGTTTGTATTTCAACTTGAGTTTTTCCCGTTGTGTGTTTTATCATAAACTCCAGATCGGTAATAATTTTTTGCAGATAATAATTGTCATTTTTAATATTATCCATAAATCTTAATACCATCCTTGAGTATTTCTTGTACAAGTGTCATATTATTATTTAACTGTGCTGTATCAAGCACATCGACCTTTTTCTTTAATTGTTCCCGTAATGTTTCTATTAGTCCGAAAAATCTCATCCCATCCACAGGCATAGATACAAGCAAATCAATATCACTTGTTTCTTTAGCTCTTCCTTTCGCATACGATCCGAATAAATAACAGTATTCTACATTATATTCTTCAAATATTTCTCTACAAATTTCTCTTATTTGGTCTAACGTCAATATACCGTGGTTCTCGTCGATTAATCCATATTCTTCTAAAGTTTGACATAAAAATTTCAACTTTATTTCGGATAACTGCGCTTCGCCTTTTTCATACTTAATATAGGTCCTTCGACTTATCCCCAACAATTGAGCCGCTTGTTCCTGCGTTAATCCCTTACAAACTCTAATATTTTTAAGCTCCATATTAGTCACCTCTATCGTATTATACTACTTTACACAACTTAAAGCAAGAATTTTGCGCGAATATTTCACATTTATTTTTTGACATAGAGAATTTTATTCACCTTTTTGTTTTATAAAATGTGCAATTTTAATTGTTTTTATTTCACCCCCTCATTAACAAACCTCTTAATTTTGTAGAATTAAAGCCATATAAATAATTTTACAGTTATACGACTTTCTCTTTTATTTTTATAACATAATGAAATTTCATTAAATTTTACGCAAATATTCGTTGTAAACAAAAACGTTTAAAAAAATCAAAGCTTTTGCGACGATATCTTTTTTATCATTCTTTGAGGGCCTAAACCTACAAAACAGGCCGTTAATCTATAATTAATTTTTCAAAAAAACTACTATGAAAACCATTTTTCTCCAAAAATAAAAACGCAGCGTCTAATTTTTCCTCAAAATCCTTTTGATAATGCTTTTTACCAAGTAGAAGATATCTCGCTCTTCCTTCAGTTCTTTATCCGTTTCAACTTTTGCCTTAACGTCTGTCCAATCGAGAGCGGTAATACACTTTTCCGCCATTTCGAACAGTTTGCCTTCTATGTCTAGATATGCCTTGCGAAAGTCCGAATACGTCTGTTCTTCTCGCTGTGTAGGTGCGATTTGTTCTTCCGTCAAGGGGACAAGTTGTTGCCCCTCAGCTCCTATTGCTTCGCGTTTATCTTTGGCTGTAGAGGTGCTGATTCTTAACCATGCTCATTACACCGCCGCTCTCCCGAACGGCTTTTGCCATGTGCTTTTTAGACCGCAAAAACTTATATTTTTCTGCTTATTTTCCCTTGACTTTTATTTGCCGTAAACTATATTACTGCGCCCGTTCGGAGAAATTGTTGTTTCCCCGTTCGACGTATCGCACAGCCCAAAGGAACTTAGGGAGCTCGTCACATTCCTTAAAACTTTGGACGGCGATACGAAGGTTGTTATGGAATATACAGGTAATTACTATCTTCCCATAGCCCTGTCTCTCCGTAACAACGGTTTATTTGTTTCCGTAGTCAATCCCATTTTGGTGAAAGATTACAGCACCAAATCCTTAACTGTCCGCAAGGTTAAGACCGATAAGAAAGACGCTCTCAAACTTGCTTCATTTGCTCTCGACCGTTGGAAAGAGCTTTCGCCTTTCTCCGCTCAATCCGAAGCTCGGCTTCTGCTCAAATCCTACAATCGCCAATACAACCAATACAATAAACTTAAAGTCATGTTGAAGAATAATCTGATTGCGATCCTCGACCAAACCTTTCCCAGCGCAAATACTTTATTCTCTACACCCGCAAGAAAGGCAGACGGTCACGAGAAATGGATCGATTTCGTTTTCAAATATCCTCACGCAGAGTGCATCTCAAAGAAATCTTTTTCCACTTTCTCTAAAAGCTATCTTTGTTGGTGCAGAAAGTTTGGTTACAACTTCTCCGAACGCAAAGCACGATCCGTTTATGATTTTGCTTGCAGCTGCTCGCCGTCTTTATCCTTTACGGATAGCACCGCTTTACTTGTTTCAAATGCAATCTCTCAACTTAACTGTATCAACGAAACCCTTGCCTCGCTCGCTTCCGAGATGAACAAGATTGCCGCTACGCTTCCCGAATACGATACCGTTATGTCCTTGTTCGGCGTGGGTTCCGTGCTCGGTTCTCAACTCATCGCGGAGATTGGCGATGTTTCCCGTTTCTCCAATAAGAAAGCTCTTGTTGGATTTGCAGGTTTAGACGCTTCTCCGTTTCAATCCGGTAACTTTAACCCGCAATCCCGTTCTATCTCGAAACGCGGTTCTTCCGCTTTACGCAAAACGCTGTTTCAGATCATGCAAGTTATTTTACAACGTGAGCCTTTGGAAAACTCCGTTTTCCAATTCATGGACAAGAAACGTTCCGAAGGAAAGCATTACTATGTTTATATGACCGCTGCGGCTAACAAGTTTTTGAGAATTTACTATGCTCGCGTGACGGAGCATTTGAACTCTCTTAACTCTGTGGCTTAAAGTAAAGTAATTGAAGAAAGTCCTGATCTATTGATAGTAAATCAAAGCCTCTATCCTGTCGAATCTTCCGTCGGAAATACTTTCCACAGTCTTCCGTTTTCATCATATTTCAGACTGTTTTGTCCGCCCACATCGTTTTCGATACCGGCATCGTTTTCTACGCCGTCTAATCTGCCTTTACTATTATCGTAGTGATATGTAGTAGTCAACATATTTAGAGCCGTCTCCGCGTTTCCGTTATACTTCACCTGCGTAACATTTCCGAAAAAGTCATAGCAGGTTTCCGTTTGACTGACGGCACTGGTTTCCGTCGTTTTTTCGGCCGCCGTCGTGATTTCATAAATAAGCTTTTCTGTAGTTTTTGGGTGCTGAATAATTTTTTTACAGAGAACTCCGTCAGCGTCGTATTCATATACCGTTTCCGTTTTGTATTCGTCCCGCTCTCTTCGTATCTTGCCTTTATAGTCCACATAAGTCGAAGTGCAGGATTTCGTTCCACCCTTTACGGCTTCCGTATATTGGCATATTCCCGAAAAAGCTGTTCCGTCCGCGTCTTTGTTGAAATACACTTCCCCGTAAATATGTACGCCTCCGTCAGGGGATTGTGTTTCCTGATAAAACTGCGCCCGTCCTTTTGTATCAAGCTCTAAGGTAAACTCCTTTCCTTGCCCGCACAGTTTCACTTCGCTTACTTTATACCTTTGCGTATTAACCGAATCTTCCGAATCCGGATACGACACTACCTTGATTTTCGCTTCACAATTTTCCGACGTTGCTTTAGAAAATTTCAGCCAAAAACTGCAAATATAATATTTATAATCGGGGCATTTCTTTTTTCTGTAGGAGATTACTTCCGATAAAGTAATAACGTTATCCGTAGATAAAACTTCGTTACTCATTACCCAATACACCTTTTGGTTGTTAATTCTTTCCGACGAGCTGCCTTCGCTCATCATACGCACCCCGGGCTGTTTTTCAAGCGTCCGCAAATCGTTTATATCACCACCGTTCGCTTCCAATATAGATGTGGTAACGCCGTCGGGGTTGAAAGAGTATAACAATTGAATACCTTTTTCATTGGTTACAACCGCCGAAGCTTTATTAAACGCAAAAGTATTTTTACTTTGAACATTCTCCGCCGACATACAAAGAGCAGCAGACGAAATTTGGGCGGTGCCGCCAACCGATGTTTCGTTATCGATAACCCCGGTGCTCACTTCCGTTAGCGCGCCGTTTGAATAAGTAAATTTAAGCGCAGATTTATCAAGCTTCGACGCTACATACGTCATCTTTCGGCTCTCGGCGTCATACGCAAAATGAGAATTGCCTCTCTCGTCGAGGATATCCACCAGCATGAAATCCACGCCGACCTCTTGATATACATAGGTCAGCGAATGTTTCACTTCTTCGCCTTCTCTACAGCTCATGGTTTTCAATAAACCCGTCGTCTGATCGTATTCCAGCGCAATCACGTTGTTTTTATTTCTGTCGTCATAAATCTCGGTAAGCTGTCCTTTGTCGTTATAGTTAAACACCTTAATCATTTTTGCGTTGTCGCCCGAAATCGTCCTTACAAGCCTTCCAGCCTCGTCAAAGACCATCTTGTTTCCGAAATCGTCGCTGATTATTTTTTCGGTCCCTTCAAAGGTAAGGATTAACCCTAAACCGTCGGTATCATAATATCTTATCCCGCGCTCTCCTGCTTGAAACGCATGTAGACGACCGGCTCCGTCGATATAAAGATAATTACTCAAATTCGGAAGAACGTATTGCTGAACATTCAGCTTAAAGCCTTTTCCCATACCCGTTCGAATGTAAGTTTTCGCATCCCCGAGGGTTGTCCTCTCATCAAACAACGAATTATACACATGGCTCACCGCTATTTGATACGTATTGGCTCCGATGCTTAAATCCGGATGCTCAAACAACAGTCTTTGCTTAAACAAGTTTACGGAAGCCGCGCCGGCACCGCAACCGTATTTCAACTCCGTTTGATTCTTTTTGCTGCCATCTGCAAGGTCTTCCAGCACGGTAACCCCGACTTCCGTCGTTTTCGTTATTCCTTTTTCCGTGTAAGAAACAATCACCTTTTTATCAAGCACAGATAATTTTTTCGGAGTTACGGTATAATTCGAGACGTTCCAATTCGTATTATCTTCGTAATCGGCTCTTACGACCATTCCCGTCTTATCGAAACCATCGCCTTCTTTATATACCGTTTGATTCGGCGGCGTAACGACAGTGATCCCCTTTAGGGGACCACCATCCGTTACGGTAATAGGAAACGTTACTGTCGCCAAATAAGCGTCACGAGTATAAGAAACCGTTATTTTCGGAGACTGCATCGACAACTGACCTGTAGGACTATAAGTATAATCCTCCACCAATTCGGAAGTATCGTTATTATAAAAAACCCTCACTTTCATTCCGGTTTTATCAAAATATCTTCTTTCTTCATACGTCAGCTTATCTGGCATTTGTTCTATCTTAATCCCAGCCAGGGATTTGGCTGCGACCTCGAGCCATAAAAGATTACTTTTAGTAATATCCCCTACAGAGTAAGAAATTGTTATTGCTTGCAATCCCGCCGAAAGCGGTCCCGTAGGAGAATAGGTATATTGTGTAATTATTTGACTCGGGAGATTAAAATATTCCGCAGAAACTTTCAACCCGGTGCTGTCAAAAGTTTCGCCTTCCACATAGGAGTTTTTTACCAGTCCGCCAAGTAAAAGATGTATATCGCTCAAAAGCATCTCATAGTACTTAGTAGGATCAAGATCCCTAAGACAGTTACAAATATCTTCAAATTTTGATTTTATTTCATTAATGGGAAACTCATTATAAACAACTTCATTTAACCAATGCTTAAAACAGGACACCAACTCTCGTCTAAATATTTTTTGTTGACTTTCCGGAATCTCTCGTCCTAAATCGGCCGCCACTTGAATAATATCTTTATCTTCGAAATAGTTTCCCGAAGAACGCAGTGCCTCAATCGCTTCTTCATAGGCGGGTACGATATTGTAGTTCTCCGCCATACTTACAGCCAACTCTGTACTTGTAGCAAAAGTTTTCAGCACAAAGTCCACGGCTTTATCTTGATTCCCCGTATTCGTCACCATCCATGAATATCCATTAAGACCTACGTCGTTATTAAACGGACCTGATTTCGGAAGCGGTGCAACCCGCCAATCGTTTCCCCATCTTCCGGTAATTGCTTTGAGGGTAGAATACCACCAACAACCTCCTATAAATGCAGGCACGCCTTCCATAATCGCGCTATACAGTAATCCTTGGACATCCTCTTCCCCCAAATTTGATGGATATATAAATTCGTCATCATAAAATTCTTTTAGGTATCCCATAGTTTCTTTAATCCCGACGACATCGCTATTTCCCGATTCATCCAAATAACAACGTCCTACAGAATCCAAGCAAATTTCCATATCCAAACATTGTAAAGGGGGTAACAGGTATTTACCTTTCTCTCTCAGTCGTTCACCAAACTGACGCAACCCGTCCCATGTACTCAAATCGTCTGCGCTTAATTCTTCTTCATTAAGGATGTCTTCTCTATAGTAGAGGACCGCAGGCACGCTGGAAAATGGAACGCCGTATATTTGGTTATCGTAAGTAACCTTTTCCATTTTATAAGGTATAAAATTAAAAGGTATGCCCGATTGATCAATATAGTCCTTTAAAGGTACAAAAGAAGATAAAAATTCCCCAAGGTAAGACTTAATCTTTTCGTCAGTTAAAAGTACTATATCGGGCGGATCCCCTGATTGCAATGCCCCGTTAAGCATATCATCAAATTCGGAGTATGCTATTGCTGTAATTTGTACGTTAACATCGGGATCCACGTCCCGTTTATAAATTTTAACCGCTTCGTGTGCGGCTTGGACATAATCCCCATATGCCCATATTCTGATAGGGTCACTATAATTTGCCATAATTTTTCCTTTGCTACTATTATTATTTTTTAGAAAATCACCGCAGCGGAATGATTTCCCTGCTTTGTTATATGTTATAATATATATATTTTTTCGGTTTCCCTCTAGAATGAAAACCGTTATCGTGTAAAGGCGGACTCTTTATAATCCCGTCCGCCGTAGGACAGCGCTTTTTATAATTCCCTCCGCCCCGCCCGCTCGATAGCTATTTTTTCGTTATTTTCTTTTTATTTCATACGTTTACTTGCCGCGACAATTTTATCAATTCCTCGATTTTTTCCGAAACAAACTGTAAATCCGCCTCTATCCCCGCAGACTTGGCATATTCCGATATCTTATCCAATACATACGCTTTCTTTTCCTTTCCGCTGTATTCTATAAACTTCTCCGCTTCCGTGATCAATTCAGGCAATTTCTCCGCTATTTTTTCTCGGCTCATCAATGATTTCATTTCTTTTATCGCCTTGATGAATTTTACCCCCAGCGTCAGCAATGCCGCCACACAACTTAACGTCGTCCCTACCAATGACAAGATATACTCCATGTTTTCCATACGCTCCTCCTTTCTCTGTCTTTTTACCTTTATCGATATTGGTTATACTAATATTATCACATATTTATTGGTCTGTCAAGTGTTTTGCGACATTTTTTCCAATTTATTCCAATATTTTTTCTTGACTTATAGGGTTGTTTCTGTTATACTTACTGTATCTTATCATAAAGGTGACGTATGAATAACATTAAAACGGCGAGAAAAGCAAAGGGCCTGACGCAAGTCGAGCTCGCTCAAAAGGTTGGCGTGACGCAGGGGAATCTGTCCGCTTGGGAGACGGGACGCTGGGAGCCTGAAATGGACGCCTTGAAAAAGCTCTGTGAAGTTCTCGAGTGTTCCGCCGATTTTCTGTTGGGGCAGGAAGCGCTTGCCAAAAACGCGGGCAGCGTCAATAATATCTATTTTCATTTGGCTAAAGAAATGGAAGAAATGCAGTTGCCCGAAGAAGATATCGCTAAAATATTGGAATTTGCGCGATATATGAAAGAAAAGAACGACAAGATCGGAAAATAGACAACTTAGGGGGAACCTTCGCTTTGCTGTACGATAAACGCGCGCTATATACCCTCCTGGAACAAAAGGAAGCTTCTTTGGAATTTAAGGACGAGCTGCCTTTAGACGTTAAATACCTTGCGATACGGGAAGGTATCGAATTAAAATTCTGTTCTTTCGACAGCGACTCTATATTCTCGTCAAAGACTATGGATAGATTTTGTCCTCAAATTTCCGTATTGCGAGTGTGTTTCAAAAAAATCGTTTTCCGCTTTTTCCAAATCTTATCTCTCGTGGTGCAGGAAGTGCGGTTACAATTTTTCTGACTCAAAGGCAAAGGTAATTTATGCGTTTGCCTGTAACTCCTCTCTGACTTTGTCTGCTTCGGGTTCTGCCCATGCGCTTGTTTCCGCTGCCATTTTACAGCTTAATTTCCTCAATGAAACCCTTGCCGCTTTACAAAAAGAAATGACACTCTTGGCAAGCTCTCTTCCTGAATATGACACTGTCATGAGCTTATATAATGTCGGTTCCGTTCTCGGCTCGCAACTCATTGCGGAAATCGGTGACATTTCACGTTTCCATAACAAGAAAGCTCTCGTTGGATTTGCAGACATTGACTCCCCGACTTTCCAGTCCGGTGTCTTTAATCCGCAACCTCGAAACATTTCTAAACGTGGTTCCGCCGCTTTGCGCAAGGCTTTGTTTCAAATAATGGCTGTCATTCTCCAAAATGCCCCTGCTAATGAGCCCGTGTTCCTTTTCATGGACAAGAAGCGTTACGAGGGAAAACATTTCTACGTCTATATGATGGCGGGAGCCAACAAGTTTTTACGTATTTATTACGCCCGCGTAATGGAATATCTCAACTCACTTCCAACTGCCTCATAATTCCGACTTCTTCACGACCGCCGTTCGCCCGAACGGCTTTTTTCCATGCTCTCTTTACCGCTCCCAAAAACTTAAATCTTTTTCCCTATTTTTGCTTGACTTTTTTTGCAGGTCTTCTCTTACTGCTTTTTAACGCTTTTTACCAAAAACCAACATAAACGCGCCCATCAACAACCCAATGCTCATCCAAACGGTTGCCTCCGCCCGCGACGCGCACCCTCCTTGAGGTTGCTTCACTGTTTCGATTTCCACTACGGGGCTGTACATCCATAAGTTATTACCGTCATTGTAACGCAAAATGGCGCGGTACCCCTTTTCTGTTTCTTCATACAAATAAACACGCGCGCTTGCGTTTTTCGTGTCGCCGCCGTACGTTATTAACTCCACATTGAAATTATATTTTGTTATATCAGCGTCGTTCGGACATGTCAGTGCATTTGTTTTCCATGCTTTAACATGTTTTGCCAAACTATCCGCCGCATTATTGGTAATACCCGTAACTCCCATTTTAACGCCACTGATAATATTCATGTAGTTTCCATATGTCCAGCAATAACTCATATAGCCGCGGTTCTTTAAATTGCCGTTCATCAAAGCAAACGATGTGCTGTTGGGCATATCGAAACAAAAATTATACTTTGCCGCTTGCGGGATGTACTCTTCCAAATTTCCGTCCGTAACATCACGCAAAGCGGCCATAGGCACCTGCGGGCGCAATTCGTGCAAACGTTGCAACTGATCTTCGAAAAAACTGATAACGATAACGCGGTCGTAAATATCGTACTTGTCAAGACAGGCGGCAAACAAATCGCAGAAGTTACCGTCATTACATTTGATTTCAACCACCAAAACCACGTCTTTGTCCTTAAAATACGAAAAAATATCGTCTAACTTGGGTATGGGCGACTGCTTTCCCGTGATCGCTCCGTCGATGTTTTTTATAATATGATATTGATTAAGTTCCGCAAGCGTCATGCTCTGAACGGTGCCCTGTCCGTCGGTAGTGCGGTTAATGGTGCCATCGTGCATAATCACTAAATGACTATCTGCCGTTACTTGCACATCGATTTCCAAATGGGTGGCACCCGCTTCATATGCGGCAATGCAACCGTCCAATGAATTTTCGTTTTCGGAGGAAGGTAAACCGCGATGTCCTATGTTGTAATACGGACGCACGATTGAGCCGTAAATAAAACCGTCCAACACATCATATATCACTTTCGGTTGCACAGACGAAACAATCCCGTATGCGCCCGCCGTAACTGCCCCCGCAATATCGAATTCCGATTCGGATGCAGGATACACCCAAACGGTAGTCAACATTCCTTGTAAGTAACAAACTGTATCCATATCGGCTTGCGCTGCCGACAATAGTATGATGTGTGCCCCCACACTGCGTGCCGTTGTAATATAATCGTATCGGTTTTGCGGTACTTTTAGGGAAGAAGCATCGTAACACATCCGTGCTGAAGGCAAACTTTCTTTTGCCGTATGCAATACCGTTGTATCGTCACCCACAATGCAGTAATCGCTCCACTTACTTTGTCTAGCCTCGGCTACCAAAGCCGTAGCGGCAGAAGTATCGGCGACACGAACCACCGCCAAAATACCCGCCTCATCCAGTTCTGATTTTACTGTAGATATATCGCCCAAAATGCTTCCGTCTTCACTGCAGGCATTACCGTCGGCGTTACAAGAAAACAGTATATTTCCAGGTTTAGTCGTAGCAGATAAAGCAACGGTATAGTCATCGGCAGTGACGGGTTGAGTGATAATCGACGGGGAAATACCTATGCCAAATTCGGTAGCATCTGTGTCGGTATACGCCCGAGCGTGTGCGGTTTGCGGAATACACAGTGCAACGCACAAAAAGCAACACACTAATGAAAAACTTACACTCACATTACGTATCCGTTGCAGTATGGACTTCATCTTCTTCCCTCCTTCTATTTAACGATTGCCGCACAAGAAAAACACTTTTCTTAAAAAGGACCTCCGCTTTGACGAACATCTTAAACTCAAATTACAGTACGCGGGTGCGCAGTAATTGCAAAAGCGTTTTGGCTGCAGCCTCATGCCCTTCCATATTGGGATGCCCGCCTACGCCTAAATTGTTGGCACGTACTTCTTGGTACAATACCTTGATTCCCGCTGCTTCGCACTCATCCACCGCGCGAATAATTTCTTGCTCAATATATTTGCCCGTACCCGACTTACCCATCATACCGTAAATCCACACAATATAAGCATCGGGACGAACGGAATGAATGTCTTCTATCATCTTTTTACATCCCGCTTGCATAACACCTTCAAAACGTGCGTCCGGACTATTGGTATCGTTAGTACCAAGATTAATGACCACAATATCCGCATCGAATTCGGTAAAGTCATATTTTTCCATTGACACAGGCGCATCCAAATACACCTTATCAAACACATCCATCATTTTAAGGTGCGAATGTTGTACAGGTAAAACGGCAGGGATTCCCGAATAAGAAATCATACTTGTTTCGGCATCCAACGCTTCGGCCACAATCGTGGCGTACGTGTAACTGCTATCCTCATCCCACATGTATTCCGAATTGGCGCCCAAATTGCCGTAGCCGCCAGTAATGGAATCACCATAAAATTCAATCTTTAAATCGGGTTTTTCCTTAGGCGTTAAAAAGGTACCGTCCGTATGTACGCCGCGCAACGCCGCCGTCATTAACCCTTGTTCCGTCATCTTTACCACCTTTACGGTATGTATGCCTTGCGGTAAATCCTTGGCCAGCACTACGTCGTCGTATTTTACGTCACCGTCCGCCGCCTGTCCTTCGTTATGCGAAAATGTAACGGCTTCGCCGCGCACGCCGTCTACATATACGCGTAATGCGCCCACACCCTCCATCTGCTTATTTAAATGCACATTCAAATCCACGCTAAGCTGTGTGCCTATAAAGCTGACGTCAAATCCCGCTGCTGTATTGTAAAAACACATTGCATTTTCTTTTACAAAGGAACGCCCGTAATAATTGACCTGCGTTTTATCGGTAACGTCCAAATCATCGTTCTTTTGCATCACGTACACCTTAACGGTTGCTTGTTCTTCGGCGTCTTTGCCGTGCGCAACAGTAATTTCAGTGTATCCGAGTCCTACCGCCGTAACGGTATTGTCGCTTACCGTAGCTACCGATGTATCAGCCGACCGATACGAAATTCTCATCCCTGTTGCTTCAATGTTTGCACTCTTGTATGCGTCGTCATCCAAAACCAATACCATTTCTCGGGTGCTTACGGTAAACGGCGTTGTATCACTGCATGCCGTAATAGAACCGATACAAGTTGCTCCAAGCAATGCAGACAAAAGTAAGGATTTAATACTTTTTTTCATACCAACCATTCATCTCCTTTATCAAGTTCAAAACCTCTTTACCGCGCGTAGTTTCCGACGAAAAGCTATGCTCTATGGTACCTTCTACCAAATTGAAATTCCAAAACAGCGACAGTTGTACATCAGCATTGAAAATCGATCGCGCTATATTGCGATAATAGGTAATGTCACTCTCTAAATCGCTACCCCATTCGCCGATAAAGTAGGCTTTTTTCATCTGTTTGGCAGTGGTGGTAATGTAAGCAAAATATTCGTCTATTATAACAATGAGAGAATTTCTCTAAAACTAAAAGGAATGAGCCCTGTACAGTACAGAGCTCATTCGCAAATTTAATATTTTTTTGTCTAAACTTTGGGGGGCACTTCAACCACTCTAATCCCCACGCGGTGGAACATATTTTCCGTATCGTCGGGATCGCTTTCGGCGGTAACGCCGAGATCGGTGATTTTCCAGCCTTTCGCTTTCAAATGCGCCACCACCGCTTCTTTCAGCGGATACCCCGCGAAATCCGCGCCCACTACCAAGTATTTATCTTTTACGGTCTTCATTTTTTCACCTCTGTTTTAGCTTCTTTTTTATAAAAATCGATTATGAACCGAGTATTGCTTTCAATTTCGTGCGGCGAAGAATAAGAACTTTCTTTATATTCGGAAGAATAGACCATAAATTTTTCAGGATACGCTCTGCCGTACATGTCGATACCGCCTGTATTCCCGAACGAATGCGGATGATGATCGGCGCCAAGTTTTACATAAAAGATAAAGGGTTTATCGCGAGCCGCGCAATATCCGATCATCCTTTGCGAATTTTCGGAATACGTCACCGTGGTATCGTCAGTCCCAGCAATTAAAAGAGTAGGTATATTCAATTTAAAATACTCGCCAAGCCTCCCCACGGGGTAACAACCATAGTTTTCAAATTCTTCCTCCGACTTAAATCCATATTCCTTCATAACCTGTTCGTGTAAATCAATTTCACCGAACTTGGGATCGGTTCTGGGCCAGCTGCGTAAATCGAGCACGGGCGCATCGAGATAAACCGATTTTACCCGTTGAGGATACGCCATAACGAAGTTGAAGGCATAAAGTCCGCCACGCGAAAAACCGATAAGATGACACTTTTTATCAAGAAACGAATATCTTTTTATAAGCTCGCGATAAAACCCGTCCATAAGTTTAATCGCTTGAGGACTTCCGTATTTATCGCTTATTTCATAATAAACGCGCGTATAACCCAGCAGGTAAAGATCTTGTTCGGCTTTATCAAACGCATGAAAAAATTCGGTTTTCCAAAGCCATTCGCCGTTTGCGTTTTCAGGAATTAAAACCGTTGCCCGGTAACCTGCCACTATAAAGAACTCTTCTCTTTCAGTCATAATCCCAGCTCCGTAATATCAAATTTTCAGATGTTTGGATTTCTGTTTTTTTAACTTGTTTGCTTTTTATTTCAAAAATACAGTCGGAGGTATTTGTTAAAAAAATAAATTCTTCAGTATTTTTGATTTCCGCAACATACGAATTTTTCGGCAGATCCGAAAACTCGTTGTTTTCAACAGATATTCTTTTGTGAACGTAAACAGGTTTATCCCGAACTACAACCTGCGGATTAACCGAAATCACCGGCACATTGTCCTCCCCCAAGCTTCCGTATCCGCATGCGATGACTCGATTGTTGACAAATGAAACATCCGTCGTATATCCCGACTCGAACCAGAAATTGCAGTCGTCTTCTATACACAACACGTTTCCGCCCGTTTTATAAAATAAATTATTTTCGATTACAGCCTTTTTTCGGGTGGTACACAATATACCGCGCCCCATCGAAGGGCCGAATTTATTATTTTTTATCAATACTTCCGGCGTCATCGTGGCGTTTTCGACGTAATCTCCGACCCGTGCCTGAAGCTCTTCGTCAGCCGTGAGTAAAAATTCAAGTTCGCTTATTATGCTGACCGATTTTACCGTTACGCCGCCATACGGAAGCAGGGTAAGCCGATCTATAAAATCTATACGGTCACCCCGTTTGAAAGGACAAAAGCCGTAGCTATGCAATTCGACAAAACCGACCCGCAGCGTATTGTATTCGATTTCTTCGATTTTGAGATGCGTGCCGTGAACATTGATAAAATCGTCGTGCCCGTCGGAACAAACACAGCCTTCGACGGTTATTTTTCCGCAACAATTTGAAACGTGAAAAAAATCCGCATTACTCGCAGTCGTCCTACCCGCCGAGGGGGTTATGTTTATATTACGAAAAGTCACCGTGTCGCATAATTGCGCCAAAAGTCCAAGCCCGTGCATAGCTCTTATCGTAACTTTTTCAAACAATACGTTTTTGCAATTTACAAATGCGCCTCCTATTTGATCGCGTACGGTATTTCTCGTCTGAACCGTACATCCGACGGGAAAAAACGCCTTCTCCTCCTTAAGAGTGACTTTCAGCAATCCGCCGCCCAGATCGGCCACGGAGGAAAATTCGGGAACGCACGGAAATTTACATTCGGAATCCCGCCCCATCACGCGCACGCGTTCGGTTTCCGGATCTTTATACATCGAGATGCTCATATAATCGCGGTAGTCGAACGCCCACAGATATTTACCGTCGCGGCCCCTTTCTCCGTGCCATATAATGCGCGCGCCTACTATATCAAACAAACTGTCTTTTGCTATCGATATAATATATCCGCCGTCAACCTTTTTCAAAACAGTAAACTCGCTCATCGTCGGCCTGGCATAATCTATCGTCATATTTTTCACGACGAGATTTTCGCAACGATCGAAAATCAGCGGAGTCATTATTCCGTGAACAACTATTTTACACCCGTTGCCGTCGATGCAGACGTTTTTCTTCTTTTTAAGAAAAATCGCCACGGGATGCGCGCCGCGAGGATTTTCTTCAGCCGAAGCCGTATTGCTGAAATGATACCCTTCGACGCACCTGCAGCAGTCCGACCAAAAATGATATTCGCCCGATTCCAAAACCACGGACGAATCGTTTTGAACGGAAGCGATAATTTTCTCTAAAGCCTTTCCCGTCATAGTTCTCTCGTCAACAGATCTCATCGAGAATAAAACGGGCAAGCAATCTGTGTCCCGCTTCGTTTATATGAGTACCGTCAAAAATATACTTTCGTTTGTCTGCGGCGTTTGCCGGATCGACGGGTAATTTTCCGCCGTCTATGACGATTTCGCCGTATTTTTTCGCAATCGAGACGAGAGCCTTTCTGTAATCGTCGAGCACGAATCCCGCCCTGTTAGGTTTATTCTGATCCAACCTCGGCAACGGCAAAAGCACAAAAACGTCGGAATCGGGAGAACGGGCCTTCAACTTTCCGAGGCAAAAATCAGCCGCGCCGAAAAAAGTCATTCCGTCCTCTTCATCCGCGTCGCCGAGCGGAACGTCAGTGCCGTAATCATTCGTTCCGAGCGCGACGAAAATAGCGTCGCCGAGCTCGCATTTTTCCACAGTGTTATAAAACGACGCTTCCGTCATGATCCGAGAGGCCTTGCTGTAAGAAATGCCGTTTGTTCCGTAATTTATAAAATTTTCCGCTTCAAGCTCTTTCGAAACGATCTCGGGATAAGCGGGACTTGCGATGCACATCGGTGTCTGCGCCCCCTCTTCGGTATAAGTGCCTTTGGTTATGGAATCGCCGTAAAAAACAATTTTTTTATACTTTTTCATTATTTATTCTTCAATCAGACAGTTTTTTTCCATGCAATCAAACAGTATATCTGCAAACAATCCGTGCATTTTTCTGGCGGGATGATTAAGTCTGTTGCACAAAAGCATCGTGGTATCTATACCGTATCGATCGAGCTTTTTCCATGCGCCATAAGCGTCCGCGTAATAAAAGCCGTACTTTTCCGTTTTCTCTTTGAGCTTTTCCGCATAGGCATCGAGTACGCCGCCGTTTTGACATTCGGCGAGATCTTCCGCCGTTTTGATATGTATCTCGGGCGTATCGGGCGCAACGTATTTGTTCACCATGTTCGACGACATTACCAATGTGGTGATCCCTGCCTTTTTGAACCTGTCAAACAAAAATTCGAGGTGTTTTCCGTACCAATCTACGTCGCGGCGAGATATATCATTGAGCATAAAGCAAAATATCAGAATATCCGGGTTATGAGCGAAAACGTCGCGGTCTGCGCGCGCGATCCCCTCGATAAGCCCATCGCCGCTGACTCCCGAATTTATCAGTTCGAACCGCGTATTCGCATAGCGTGTTTTCAATTTTTCAATAAGCTTTTCGCCGTAACAGGACGAAGAATCTACTATCAGTTCATATGCCCCGTTTTCCTTCAAAATTTCGAAGCACCCCTGTGTTACACTATCGCCAAAGCATACAATTTTTTTATTCATTTTCCTTTTCCGTTTACCTTTTAACTCCCGCAACGGGCGCAAGCTACAACTCGTCCTTTTCGGGAAGCCTGCCGAACGCCGCAAAATCTATCAGTCCCACCTTCAATCCGTTTTTTCTCGGAAAAATTTTAAGACGGACTTTTTCACATAAAGTCATATCGAAAGTTTTGTAATCCACGTTCAGCTCCTCTCCCTCAGCCGACGCATCCACCAAAACGAAAGACCTTCCCTCGCATATCCCTTCAAAGATATATCTGACGGGCGCGGGCTTTTTCCCGTTTTTATAGTCTAAATTTACGTCGCGCCAGAAAAGCCTTACCGCGCCGACAAGGAATTTCCCCGACAAATCACATTCGATAACGGGCGCGGAATCATCGTCCGCAGGCTGCCAAAACGAAAATACGTTTTCGTCGGTAGCGTAAACGCCTTCCCGTCCGGGCGAAAAACTCGTAACTTCGGGACGGACCCAACCGGTAAGAGATTTTAACCCCGCGTCGAATTTTTCACGCGAATCGGGAGCGGAAAAATTCAGTCCTTTTACCCGGTCGCAGACGGGCGAATATTGCGGAGTATCAGTAACGCCGCAAGGCATATACAGTTCTCCGTTTTCGTCTATCGCCACCCTGTCCATCCCTATCCGACGTTCGTAACGGTGCGCAAAAGGCGTAGCTATCGTATAAAATATCCAAAGAGAATCGTCCGGGCCTATCTCTACCGAGCCGTGTCCCGCGCTTGAAACGATTCCGCCGCGCGGCGCGATCGCCAGAGGATTTCTCTTTTGGCTTTGAAATCCTGAAACGGGTGACTCGTCGGAATAATAAACCGCCATACAATAATTGGGATGACAGGTATCGGGAGATGCGTAAATCATATAATATCTGCCGCGATATTTAAGCAAATGCGGACCTTCTATCCAGCCGAAACGGGTATTCTGCGAATGCGCGCCCTGCCGTTCCCAAGGCTTGTTTTCAGGATCCATCGTAACGATCGTAACCGGTCCCTTTATCACCTTGCAAGGATTCTCTCGGTCGAGTTCGTACCCTACGATCATCGTAACAGGTTCGCTTCCGCCTTTCCAATCGAACGCATATAAATAAATTCTGCCGTCATCGTCCGCAAATATGCACGGATCGCAAGGAGTAAACCTTTTGCCGTCGGGCATTTCAAACTCACCCAATTCCCGAAATACGCCAAGGGGCGAGTCGGAAACATATAAAGGCGAATACCATGCAGTCAGCAGAAATTTATCTTTCCACCTCGTGATGCACGGGCTGTATTTCGGACAATACGGTTCGGTGCGGACGTGCTTCCAGTTTTCAAAATCGGAAGTAACCCAAGCCATGCCGTAGCTCGGGTAAAGATACCACTTCCCGTCACAATAAAAAACGGTCGGATCGCTTATCGATCTGTAATCGGCGCACTTTACCGAATCAGGTTTATTTTCGTGACTGAACATTCCTCGCTCGAAGGGATACCAATCGTCCTTTCCTCGCGGAATATCGGGAAGAGACATGGGATTGCAATAAGTATGTTTGGCCTGATCTTTGTCGAATTTCATAGTTTTATTCCAATATCTGCGCGATACGCTTCGCAAGTTCCTTTTTTTCCGGCGGATGAATCCCCGCGCTCGAACACACGTCCTTCGATACGACGAGCTTTGCGCCTCGAATTATTTCCGCCGCCTTTTTTTGCGCTTTTTGGATCCCTCGCCAGCCGTCATCTTTCCGGCCGTCGAAATCCGCTATTTGCACGAGAATAAAAGGCATATTCTCATCGCCGAGATCCTTGCGCCAACTGTCGGCGAGAAATTTCAGTTCGTCGGCGTAAATTTCGCTTTCTTTCACCGTCGTATTGCTTTCGCCTTGATACCAAATGACGCCGTTTACCGCATACGGCTTTATTTGTCCGAACGTCTTTCGGTAAAGCATCGAACGAGCGTTCCATATATCATAGTCGAAATGGTCGGGATGCATCTCCTCGCGTTTCAAGTCAAACCGTCCGTTCTCAAACGCCGTTTCCGGCAACCAACTTTGAATTACCGAGGCTCCCTCGTAACAGTTTATCATTCCCACCGCCGCGTCGCTCTTTTTTCTCAGCTCCCGCCCGATGAAAAAGGAGAGCGCCGTCCAATCGGGAATGCAATCTCTTCGGCAGGGAATCCAACCGTCGGAGGCACGGAATCGGTCTATGTCCCCGTCGTAAAAAAGAATGTGATCGGCAAAAAAGCTTCTCAAAAGCTTGTCGTCCGCAGCGTCCGACCAATCGTCGAGACATTCTTTTGTCTTGAACATTACGTTAGACTGCCCCGCAATAAGATAAACTTTACCTATGTACACGTTTCTCGCAACGGCTTTTTCTTCGCCGCAGGAAGCTTCTATCGTAAAGGGCCCGCCGCAAGGCATGGGCGGAAATTCCGCCGAAAAGACGCCCTTTTCGGGGTACGCCGCACGCTTCGTGCCATGGAACGAAACAATTGTTTCGCCGTCGCTTTCGCCGTATATCTTAAACGGTTTTCCGAAAGGAATAACCGCGCCGTCCGAAAAAATTTTGTTAAGTTTCACTGCCTATTTCCCTTAAATCCGCTTTTTCGACCGTATATTGGCTTTCGGGCGGAAGTTCGATTTTGACGCGCGCCTTAAGCCGAATGTCGCGCGACGAAGAGCCTATTTGAATTTCGTAATCGCCGTTTTCCACGTACCATTCGTCCAACGCCGCACTGTAAAAAGCAAACGCATCGGCTTCGAGCCTTATCGTTATCCTTTCCTTTTTGCCTGCCTCTATCAACTTCTTTACAAAGCCTTTAAGCTCTTTCTCGGGGCGCGACACCGACGAAACGATATCTTTGACGTAAACTTGCACCACCTCTTTTCCGCTTACAGACGAAAGATTCTCCACGTCGAACGAAAGCATAAAACTCGTTTCGCCCGCCTTTTGCACCACGAGATCCGAATAGACGAAGTTTGCGTACGACAAACCGTATCCGAAAGGGAATAACACTTCCGTTCCGTCTCGGTCGTATCTTCGATACCCCACAAAAATTCCGTCTTCATATCGGTCGTAATATCCGTTCGGCTCGTAGGGATACGCTACGGTATCGGCTATCGAAAGCGGGAAGGTCTCCGCAAGTTTACCGCTCGGACAAACTTTACCCGTCAAAATATCCGCGACGGCAAGATTGACCGTCTCTCCGCAAAACCCCGCATAGACCACGGCGTTTACGCTGTGTATCCACGGACTCATGTCTATTGCGCCGCCCGCATAAACGACCACCGTTACGTTTTTGTTGACTTTCCCGACCATCTTTATGGCGTTTTCCTGTACCTCGGACAGCCGAAGAGTAATGCGGTCCGCCCCCTCTCTGTTTTTGCGCTCGTCTTCCCCTACGCACAAAACCACTCGATCCGCCGCCGCGGCGCTTTCCAACAAACATTTTTCGGCAAACATTCCGTCATCGGAAAAATGTTGTCTGAACCCCGTTTTCGCTCCCGTACGCTCGCAGATGAGTCGGGCAAGCGGCTCGGATTTGAAGGTGGTGCGTACTTTCGACGATCCTCCTCCGCCATACGGCGGATCGGACGAAAAACCACCCGCCACGTAAACGCTTTTTCGGGGATCAAGAGGCAGCGCGCCCTCGTTTTTCAAAAGGACTATGCTTTCCCTCGCAACGGACAACGCCCGTTCCCTTCTCTCGGCGACGGAGAATCGGACTTTCCGTTTTTCTTTCTTCGCCTTTTGAACCTTTTCAAGCAGCCGTAGAAGATTGTCTGCCGAAAAATTTATCTCGGCGTCGGTAATCAGTCCCCTTTCGTACGCCGTTTTAAGTTCGCCGTAAGCTCGCTCGTCAAAGGCCATGCGGAGATCGAGCGTGGCTTTTAATGCTTTGTAGCTGTTATGTACCGCGCCCCAATCGGAAACGATCACTCCGGAAAACCCGAGACGTTTTCGAAGCAAATCCTTCAAAATCTTTTTGTTCTCGGACGCATATATCCCGTTGACGGGATTATACGAGCACATCACAAGCCACGGCTCGGCTTCAAGCGCTATTTCAAAGGGACGGACGTAAATTTCCCGCAAAGTCCTCTCGTCGGCTTCGGAAGAAATAAACTCCCGGTCGTACTCGCGGTTATTGCAACAAAAATGTTTTATGCACGCGCCCACGCCGTTTTCCTGCAAACCGCGTATATATGCTTTCGCAAGAATCCCCGACAGATACGGATCTTCGGAAAAATATTCGAAATTTCTTCCGCAAAGCGGCGTTCTTTTTATGTTTACCCCCGGCGCAAGCAAAATATCCACGCCCTTTTCGGCACATTCGTCGGCTATGGTTGCCGAATCGGTAAAAACCGTCTCTTCGCTCCAAGAATTCGCAAGCGCGGAGATACAGGGCATGGCTATACTTTCTTCCGTGTGTTCTCCGTCGCATTTTCGCAAGCCGTTCGGCCCGTCCGACATGAAAACCGAATCAAGCTTTCCGTTTGCGTCATAGGTTTGCCAAAAGTCCTTTCCCGTCAAAAGACTGAGTTTTTCTTCAAAAGTCAAATGGTTAATATCGTAATTCATAGCTCTAATTTATATTGGTTTGAATAGTTCTTTTATAGTCTTTGGGGCTTACGCCTGTTTTTTTCTTAAACACTTTGCTGAAATAATAGGGATCGGGAAAGCCCACTTTGTTGGCCACCTCGTTGACGGCAAAATTATGCAAAAGCAAATCCTTCGCCTTTTCTATCCTTATATCGAGAAGATACTCTACGGGAGTAACGCCCGTTTCTTCCTTGAATATTTTTCGATAATAATTCATCGTATAGCCATAATCTTTTACAACTTCGTTCAAGTCTATCTTTAACCTGTAATTAACGGAAGCGTAATCGATGAATCTGTTTACAGCATCCCGATAAACGCCCTCTTTGTCCGGTTGACCGCAAAAACGGGCAAGTATTTTCAACATATACGCCCGAAGGATCAAATCCTCCGATTCGCTTCTTCCCCTCGAATACCCGCAACGATAAAAGTTGAGCATTTTTTGAAGATCTCCCAGCATATCGTCGGAAAGCATGCCTTCAAACAATGCATAATTTTTCAACACGTGCGCGTTTTTTCCCGTTTCATCTACGTATCGGGGGTCGGGTTCTACTTTTTCTATCCACGGGCGACAATATTTAAGATACATATCTTCTATTTCCCAGTTTTTTCGCTTTTTTTCGAAAAAAAAGTCGAAATGCACAATGAAATACAAGCATAGATCTTCCGCATTGTCGTCGATATATTCAAGAATGGAAACGAACGGAGGCAACAAAACACAATCGCCGGACGATAAAATTATATCCGAGTCGTCAATCTTAAATTTCAACTCGCCCTTGATCATGCCGACAAGCTGATAATCGTATAATTTTCTGAGCGGACAACAGTGCGTCTCCCCCTCGTTGATGATTATTTTGTTGACGTGCCGCACAAACGGGGTAATCTCCGATAAAACGTCCGCTTCGGTTAAAAAGTCTTTAAGATTTTGCATATATATTCTCCAAAGTAAAATTTATAGACGTTTCCCCCAATTTTCCGTCCGCGCGTCCTTCATTTTAATACGATGAGCTGCCCGCTTGCAAACCATTCGTCGAATTTTTTACTTTTATATTCGCCCGTTAAGTGCTCTATATCCCTTTGTTCGTTGTTCGTTATGCATACAAACGCGCCGCTTTCGTTCTCGAATTCCGATACGATTAAGCTCGCGCCGTATTCGCCCGTAAAAGAAAGCTCCTCTATCACGCCGTTTACGTATTCTTTATAATCGGCATAAACCTTTCCCTTATGATAAACCCTTTTTAATCTCGCACCGATAAAATTATCGGCATAATATTTCAAAAACATTCTGTTCTCGTCGGAAAGGATATAAAACAAGGGGGTTTTTCAAAAAAGAGATTAATCGGCGCCTGTCTGTAAGAGGAATCTTTATCTCTTTCGTAAATAAAAAACCACAATATGCCGTTTACTCCATGGGAAACCGCGGTATATATCTGCCATCTTATATCGTCGATATCAGGAGTTCTGTATCGCCAATGTCCTACCGAAAGCAACGTCGTCCATAACGGGACGCCCGCTTTTTCGGCGGCTCTTTTAAACGCCGAGAGGTTTTTGAAATACTCGTTTATATCCTTTTCCCCGAAATGATATTCGCACTGAGAATAACAATCGTAGCAAAGACAAAACAATCCCGTTTCCTTTACCGTGTCCGCAAGCAGATCGACATATTCCCCATGCGTAATTCCTTCCCATTCCGGCCCGTTTTCGTCAAACAACGGAAGAAAATTTATAAACGCGGTCGAGACCGAATTGACGATTTTCACCGCATTTTTCATATCCTCCCATTCGTATAAATGCGGCTCGTCTCCCACGCTGAACGCAAAAAACGCAGGATGCGCCCCGAAGTCTTTCACCGCGTTTAACACCGCTTTTTTATACGCTTCTCCGCCGTGTTCGGTATAGTATAACCAACAGGTGCGCTTGTCGCACACAATCATCTTGATTCCCTGCTCGTAGGCTGCGTCCAACGATTTCAATATGTATTCTTTATCCTCTTCACTTTTGCAGACGCTGCTCATCGCCACGTTCATCCCCAGGGTCTTCCAATCCTCCGCCCCCGCGCGAACGTCCTTGACGTAGCCTGCGGCAGTGTAATTCCAAAAACCTACGGGAAAGAAGTCTTTATTGTTTCTTTTCATAAAATTCCGTTTCCGTAAACCGGTTGCCGCTTTTTACAGCGGCAACCCTGTCCGATATATCTTTTTAATTTGTTTTTACGCCATAGAATTTTCCGAAGGTAACCGCTTCGGCAAGAATCCTGTACTCTCCTGCTTTCCAAAATAAACCGTGCACGTCCGTATCGGCGACCCAGAACGCAAGCGAACGCCCTTCGGCAAGGGTGTATTCCACCGTATAAGTCACGCCCTGCTCAAACGTATAGCCCGAAGTGTAATCGATATAGCCGTTCCCGTCCGATATTTTTAACCACTCGACGGGCATCGTCTGGGAAGCCGCCGATCCCCACGTCGATTTATATACGCCCGGGCCGATCACGGTAGCGTACTCGGGATTTACCCCCAACCCGCCGACGCGCTGTCGGTAATCGTAAAGAATTTGCCGCTTTCGTTAAAGGTAACGGTAAATACTACTTTATCGTAACCGACATAGTCCTCGAAAGAAACGTACATGCCCTGCTTATACTCTTCGTGAAAAATATTCATCGAAGAGTTCAGAAGCGTTTTCGCCTCTTTCCCCACGGTGAGCGTGAACGTCGCCGTCTTTTCCCCCACCGTCAGGGTTATCACGGCAACGCCCTCGCCCACGGCGGTTACGACGCCGTTATCGACGGTGGCGACCTCGGCGTTGTCCGAAGTCCACGCAAGAGATAACCCGTCCGCGTTTTTAACGGTGGGAACGAGGGTTACCTTTTGTCCGACGGTAACGCTCTCTGCGCTCTTATCGAGCGACACCGAGACCTCCGGTGCCTCGGACCATAAGCCGTAAAAATCTCCGAACGTTATATGCTCCAAAGCGTCGGAATAATAATTCGTCGCAGACCAAAATATCCCGTGCACGTCGGTGGAAGCCACCCAAAAACTCAAGTGGCGGCTATCGTCTATGGAATATTCCACGGTGTACTTAACGCCCTTGATAAAGGTATAACCGGAGGTGTAGTCGATATAATTGCCCTCGGCATCTTTAATCTTAAATACGTCGGTGGAAATATTCGGATATTCCGCCGAGCCCCAAACCTTTTTATAAGTGCCCGGTCCTATAATCGTAGCGCAATCGGGGGATACCGCCCAGCCACACTCGACGCCGTCGGTAACGGTGAGATAACTGTTGTCGTCGGCAAAAGTAATCGTAAAAGAGAGTCCGTCGTAGCCTGCGTATTTATCTAGGACGAGAAGGGCGCCCTGACGGAAATCTTCATGGAACGCTGCCCATTCGGGCGTTATAGCGTTTTTCTGAACCACGCTGACGGTAAACACCGCGTCCTCCGCGCCGCCCGAGGAAACGATTATTCTCGTTTTTCCTGCGCCGACGGCTCTGACCAAACCGTTTGTCACCGTAGCGACGGAAGAAGAATCGGTCGTCCAGGTCAAGGAGGCGTCTCTCTCAAACGCGACAAACGCATTAAGCTGTATCTCTTCGCCGCTGAACAGCATACCGTCGGTTTTATCGATCACCACAAACGGAACGGGTTTTTCCGCATAAATGCCCTCAAACGACTTGAATTCGATGTAATCGAGCAAATCGGACTTATAATAAGATCCGCCGTTTCCCCACCAGTATTCCTCTGTGTCAAGAAGGGAGTCGGACACGAAGAAATATACGCCTTCCGTTTTGGCCAGAGCAAGCACTATCGTGTAGGTTTCGCCGACCTCCCAGTTTACGCCCTCGCCGCCGAGCCTGCCGAGCGCTTTGCCGTTTTTATCGAGAACGGTAAGCTCGGAGGCGTCAAAGCCGGGGGAGGCCCAGTTCCATGCATTGAAACCGCTGTAACTGTCTTTTCCTATTCTCACGCCGTTGGACTGTTGTCCCCAGACTCCGGTAAGAATATGCAAATATTTGAAATCGTCTTTCACCCTGAAGGTAATTTTCAAACTTTCCGCCGTATCGTATTCGGGACTATCGGGCGTATATCTGGCCGCGTAAGTCAACGCGGGTTGTTCGTAAAACTCTTTTGCCGTAAAAGCATACGTATTTTCCGAAATTACCCTGATCGCGCACTCGACGGATTCCACGCCGTCGTAAGAGGCGGTGACGACGGCAAATCCGGAGGCTTTTGCATAGACCGCACCGTCCGCGCCGATTTCTACAACCGAAGGATTGCTCGAAACGAGCTTAGCTTTGACTTCGCCGTCGAGATTTCTCACAAAAGCGGTCAAATCTATTTTTTCGTTCGCTACGGCGAGGAGAGAAGTATCGCTCAGCTCGATGAAAGCGGGCGCTTTATCGCCGTATTCGGTCGGGAGATACGCTTCGGTTTCGTAATATCTTATATTATCGATATAAACCACGTCGTCGGTCTTTGTTACGCCGAACTCTATCGCAACGGGAGAATTGCTTTCCACATTCAATTCTTCCAGCAGTTTTCCGTATTCTACGCTCACCGTAACCCACTGTCCCGCTTTGAGAACATGCAAAAGCTTACCGTCGGAAACAAGCGAAAGCCAGTCGAGTTTTTCAAAATCGGTTTTGCCGATAACCACGTTCGTTTCCGTTTTTCCGTAGTTTATGGCAAAATACAGCTCTTCGGCATTTTCGACATATAAATCGAACGTGAGATAATTTCCTTTTTCTTTGAGGTTTATAATCAAATCCGCTCTCGTTCTGCCGGTGGACGACGCTATTACGAGGGTATTTTTCTTATACTCGTCGCTGATTCCCGTCAGTCGGTAAGCGGTTTTCACGCCGCCGACTTCGCCGCTTTCTTTTTGATAACGGCTTTCGTCCGCATTGTGATAAGACGCAAATTCATCGTTGTTCGCCTGAACGTATCCGCCCTTTTCAACGTACGAAAGCGCTCCGTCTTCGGGCATAAACGTATCGTCGAGATAATATCGGATGTTCGTCAAATACGAGGTCAGATACGAAGCGTTCAACGCGAGGTAAAAGTCGTTATTCGCGGCGGCGTCGATCATGATTCTTTCTCTGAGATCGTAAACGATCGTCATCCACTTTCCGGTTACAAATTTATTGGTAATCTTTCCGTCGGATATTACTTTCAAACCGTCCACGTCGAAATATTCGTCGAGCGGAGCGTAGAAAGTATCGTTCGAGCCTCCTACGGGAGCCAAAAACCTCGCGTCGGCGGTAACGAACAGATCGTACGCGAAATATCTGTAACCGTATTCTTTATAAACATCTATACAGGAAAGCGCGGCTTTGCCGTTGGTTATCCTTTGGCTCCAATAGCCTTGCCCCTCGATGCTTACGTCGCCCGTAACATATTTGAACAGGCCTTCCTTTCTTCCTCCTATCGCCTCGTCGCCGTTATATGCTTCGTAAACGGTTCCGTAAGCCGAACCGGTATTGTTAAAAATTTCTTCAACGTAGTTTGGCAAAACGATAACTGTAAAATTCACCGTGTTGTCTCCGCTTTTGGCGGTAACCTCTGTCGTTCCTACGGAAACGGCTTTCACGGTATTGCCGTCGAATTCCACGATCCCCGCTTTCTCCGCAAGATATTCCACTTCGGGATTTTCTACTTTCTCGCCTTTAACGACTACGTTTACGGGAATTTCCAAGTAAGAAAGCCCCGAATCTTTCGCATTGTAAATGGTAAACTCGTCGTTTTCTCCTTCAAGCTCTATAAACGAATAAGGTTTTACGGTAAGGACAACCGTTTTTTCAAGTTGAATGCCCTTATATTCTCCCTTGACGGAAAGTTGAGTCTGTCCCACTTCTAGAGCGGTGACTTTAAGCCCGTCGCACGTTGCGACAGAGGGATCTTCCACGGTCGCGGTAAAATCGGCGTCAACTTCTATAATTTCTCCGTTATACGAAACGGCGGGAGTTATCGTCGTTTCGACGCTTTCATACGTTTCCACGTCATCGAGCGCGACGCGCGGCCGAGCGCCCGAATCCGTTACCGTAACGTTCAAGGTGACCAGATATCGGTCGTTTGTGCCTTTTACTTCGGCTGTCCCCTCGCCCGTCGCGGAAAGTTTGTCGCCTTTTATCTCGACCACTTTGTCGTTCGAGGTCGTCCATTCGAACTCGGAAAATTTTCCGCTTTCAAGTTCGATCGTTTTTTCGTCGTAACGGTCTAGCCAGACGGAAAGCGTTTCTTCCTTTTTGCCGCCCGAACCGCTGCATGCAATAAACCCGACGGCTACCGCGCACAGCATTACCACGGATAACAGCAGTCGCAAAAGTGATTGTCTCTTCATTTTTCTCCTTCTCCTTAATTTTTTATTTTCCGAATGCGCCGATATAGTTTATCCGGCTCACGTCGGCGCCTCCGAAATCATATCTGTTCATTTTATCAAACCTTTTGCCGCCGGACAAAACGGCTTCCACCGAAGTCGCAAATTTTTTCGCATTTTCTATTCCGTCTTCGGCCTTTACGCTTTGCAGCATCGGATCGACGGTAAGCGTCCCGACCGCGGCGACGTAATCGAAAATATTGTCGTTGAAATTATAAAACAGATTGTTTTCCACAAAAAGGTTCTGCTCGCCGTCGGTGTTTTGGCAATGATCGAAAGAGAAAGGAATATTTCTTTGATTGCGCAGATAGCACAAGTTATTCGAAAACGTCCAATTGCGGCCGGGAATTCCCGAATAAAACCCGTTTACGTCGGTGAGCTTTTCGTTGGCCGCTTCGCCTTTAAGCACTACGGTGTTATTTACTATTTGAAGATTTTTCAGCACGTCGCTGAACGTAAAAACCGCGCAATCGTTATCGGCGAAAACGTTGTTTCTTACCGTCACGTTTTCCCATATCGCCTTAAACTCCATTACGGGAAGATGAAATTCGTCGTCGAGTACGAGATTGCCGTTTTCGTCATACACCGGCATTTCCTGACCGTTGGAGCAAAGCAATATTCCGCCGCCCTCGTTATGGTGCGCGTAATTGTACTGAAAAAGAACATTGCAGTTGCCCATATCGATATCAAATCCCTGTCCGTCGCCCGCGCCGTTTGCCTTATGCGTATAAGCGCTTTCGTTGAACTGCATAACGAAATTTTTACAGGAGTGTATCCAAAGCGCCACGTTATAATATCCTCCTCGGCCGAGATATTGAGCGTTATAGCAGACGTTGCTTTGCATAAATCCGCCGTCCACTCCGAGTACGACCATTCCGTCGCCTCCCGTATAAGAGACCTTATTGTTTATTACGTTAAAATTTTTACTGCAATACCAGCCGTCCTCGTCGCTTTTATAATCGTTTACGCCCCAGTCGATTCCCGGTCGGCGCACCCAGTTGGAGGTAACGAACAATGCGTCGCGCGAAACTCTCTCTATGGAGTTGGAATCTACCCAAACGTTTTCGAACCAACTGGGCCCCACCGCTTTGGCCGTCCCCGCTTCAAAATATATCGCAGAGCAAGAATAGGTGTATTTATTTGTCGGGCAAACGTCGGCTACGTTTACGGACGATAACTCCACGTCCTCGGGCTTAAGCCCTTTTCCCTGCATAGAAGCGGGCAGCCCCGCCTCGAAGTCAAAATTTATATCATGCAGCCAGTTGTCGTAAAGAACCACGTTTTCCAACGCCCCCGCTTTTACGGTATGAACGTAAATTCCGCGTTCTCCGTTTACGGAGGTACATTCAAGCGAACTTATGCGGACATTACCCTCCGTAACCTCAACGCAATTGGGCGCCGCGCTGAACCTTGCATATTTTTCCTGCTCGGTCGCATCGTAAACGGAAATAATCAGCGGCCTTTCTTCCGTCGCCTCAAACTTTTCCGCCTTCAAAACGGTATCATAGGAGCTGCCTGCTTTAAACAAAATCGCCGAAGGGGAAGTTTCGTTTACCTTCGCTATAACGCGGGCCGCCGCGTCCGCCGTCCGCTTGGGAGACTGCTTGCTCAATCCGTCGTTATCGTCGTCGCCCGCTTCGGAATCGAAATAATACACGGTATATCCCTGCATATCGACATCCGAATACTTAGGATATTGGGGAATCTCTTCGTAAACGGTATTGACGTCCGGCTTCGAAGGGACGCTGTCCGACGACAAAGAATTATCCGCAGGGCTGCACCCGACGGTAAAAAGAAATGCCGCGACGCATAATATTTCAACTATTTTTTTAATTTTCATATCAGTTACCTCATTTACTCGTTTTCGGCTGTTTAAGTATCAAAAAAGGCGCCGGAAGAATCAAAGCCGACAACAGACCGTAAAGCGGAAATTCCGCAGAGTTTATTTCGACTATTCTTTTTGTGGAATAAAACAATCCCAAATAGAAGAACACCGCGCACGCCGCAATGGGAATATAGGTTATTTCTTTAATATATTTTACCTGTTCTTCGATGAATCTCCCCTCGCTTGCCTCGCCCAATAAAACAGCCACAAGCGCAACCGACGCAAAAATCAATACCGTTTGTCCCCATTTTTTGACGGGAATCATGACGATTTTGAATCCCTGCGTATATTCCTGAACATAAAAGAAGGCTACGAACGGGATAAGATTCAGCCACCAGTATTTTTTCTCCTTCCTTTTCGCCAAAACGGCCACTCCCGCAGAGTAGTATTCTATCACCGATAAAACCACAATCAACCACGGCATTTTAACCCCTCGCAGCCTTCATCACCTTGTATGCGTCGGTAATAAAATCGACGTAAGTTCTTCCTCCGCTTTCGAAATAAACCCGGCGTTCGGTTTCAAAAGTATCTGCGGGATCGGTTTGCCCGGTCCATGCGGGAACCACGCAACGTCCGTATATTCCGACGATAGAAGTATTGTACGCCTGCGTAATTTTTGCGTTTGTAGGCCACATATAATTTACCACGTCGTTTTTGACGTAGTTATCGGGATTTGCCGCAATCTCGAGCCATTTGCTTTCTTCTTCCGAATATCCCTTATATACCAGATTTGAAATATTTTGATTTTCCACCAAAGTAAGAATTCCCGAATACGGCGCCTTTACCAGATATTCGTCTTTTCCTTCGGGATAAGAATAGGTACCGTCGCCGTTATTTACCCAATGTTTGCCTTCTATTCCGTACCTGCAAAGATTATAGTTCTCGGGATTTTTATACACCCAGTTCAAAAACTTGATTATTTTCATTGCGTTTTTAGAGCTTTTTACGATACAGGCCGCAAAGGTCGCCTCCGTATTGGTCATAAATCCTTTTTTATCGGAGGTTTCGTCGCGGACAAGCGGACCTATCACCGTAAATTCCGCGTTTTGATTTGCGCTTTTGCACTTTCTTGCGACAGAAATCAGGTGCTTTACAGACGGATCGAGTATGAACACTCCCGTTTTTTCGCCTATAAAATTGATCTCTCCCTGTTCGACGAGAATGCTCGAGCTTTCCGGGGAAATAATCCCCTCCTTCGCCCATTCGTATTCGAGCTCGAGGATATCTTTATACTCGTCGGTCGCATATCCGGGAAGGATTTCGCCGTTGCGTTCGCCGTAAGTGAAATACCCCGTATCGCTGAAAGCGCCTAAAATAACTTTTTCTATATCCCACGGCGCGCCCGTTATCACGTGACCGAGGTTATACTTTTGCTTCATCGCCTTGCACATATCGGTAAACGTGCGCAAACTGTCTATCAAAACATAATTTACGCCGTCTTTGAACTCGGTTTTCGCTTTTTCCGCGTCGTCGGTATATCCGCAAGCCTCCATCCAATCCTTTCTGATCAGCATGCCGAATTTATACGGGCTTATCGCCGACGGAATCCCCACCACTTTTTTATCTATCGTGGTAAGACTGTCAAGCGGGTTGCCTTTGATATACTTCAACACGTTCGGACCGTAATCGTATAAATCGTCGTATATATCATAGAATAAATCCTGCGAAACGAAATAGTCGTCTATACCCGAGCCGCCGCGAGTGTGCGATATGGCGATATCCACCTGCGCGCCTGCGGCCAGATCGGAGTTAAGCTTCGTCTTCATTCCGTCGGCAAGATGGGAAATTCTGAAATCCAGCCAGACGCCCGTGTCGGCGTGATACTTTTCTTCTATATAGTCGATAACGTCGTCTTCCTCGCTGCCCGCAGTCCAGGAAAACTCGCTCGAACCGCCCGTATAAATTACTATCTTCGTTTCGTTCTCGCGCTTGCCGCCCGCGTCATCCGAACTTTCCGAGCCGTCTCCCCCTCCGCAGGCAGCGGCCGATACAGCCAGCAGCGCGGCTGAAAGCACACAAACGAGTTTGTTTAGATTTTTTTTGAACATATAGTCCTCCTCGTACGGCAAAGCCGTCTTAATTTTTTTCGTTAGCCTTTAACGGCGCCTTCGGTCATTCCCTTGATATAATACTTATGCAACACGGGGGACAGACACACAAGCGGAAGCACCGCTATAACGACCGCGGCGTTTCTCGCCGATATAAGCGGCGCATCGACGATCGACCCTCCTCCCAAGCTTCCGTACAACGATTGCATGTCTGTAAGTATTTGCCTTAAAACATATTGTATCGTCCACCACTTGGTATTCGACGAACCGAAATAAAGCAACGTGTCCAGCCAATTGTTCCACCTGTCCACAAACATAATCATGCCGATCGTTAGCATCATCGGAACGGCGAGCGGTATAATTATTTTTATAAGAATCTGAAACTGATTTGCTCCGTCCAGCTCCCCCGCCTCATTCAAAGAAGTCGGGATGCCGTAAAAATAGTTTCTTAAAAGCAGAACGTTGCTTATTCTTACCGCGCAAGGAAAAATGAGCGCCCAAACGGTATCGTATATTTTGATTCCGCGTATGACGAGATAGAGCGGAATCATTCCGCCGCCGAAAAACATGGGAATCATAAAAAAGATATTGAGCGCTTTTCTTCCCGCAAGATCCTTTTTCGCTAAAACGTACGCCGCACCCGTACAGAGAGCTACCGACAGAGCCGCGTTTGAAAAAGATACGATTAAAGAACTGATTATCGACTTGAAAAACACGTCGCTCATCTGAAAGAGAAAGGCATATCCCTCGAAAGAGAATCCTCTGAACCAAAGCGAAATACCTTTGGACATAAGCTGACCGTTATCGCTCAAAGACGAACACGCTATTATCCAAAACGGCATGACGAAAGAAAAGCCGAGCAAAATCATAATGCAGGCGTTTATTACGTCGAAAATCCTGAGCTTTCTTTTGTTTCTAATCTTCGTCATAATATCCCCTCGTTTTCTGTCTTTTTAACGACTGAATTGACTATAAACACCATGATCAGCCCTACGACTCCCTGAACGAGGCCCAGCGCCGTAGCCTGAGCAAAACTGCCGCCGCCCGTTATATTGGCTATCATTGAGGAACCTATAACGTCTGTATTGCCGAGCGACGCCGAGCCGTTCGTCATTGCCAAAATCTGATCGGCATTGTCGGAAAGAACGGACGCCGCATCCATAAGCACCTGCATCGCTATCACGTTCGCTATACCCGGAAAGGTAACCACCATAGCCTGCTGCCACCTTCCGCCTCCGTCTATCAGACATGCGTCGTATAATTCGCCGTCTATAGACCCCATCGCGGACATATATATCAAAGTCGACCAGCCCATGCCTTTCCATAGCGACGAAAGAGCAAGTATCCACCACCAAGGCTCCTCCTCCGTATACCAGGATACGGGTTTTCCGCCGAACGCTACCAGCATCTTGTTGATAAGACCTTCATCGGCAGAAAACAAGTTGTACGCAATTCCGCTCACCGCCACCCAAGAAATGAAATACGGGATATAAGCCACCGTCTGTATGGCGCTTCTGCCCGCACGATTTTTAATTTCGCGTATAAGCAACGCAAACAGCAAAATCAGCGGAAAATTAGTAAGTATTCTGATAATCGAAATATAGAGCGTATTTCTCAAAAGACGGTAAGTTGAAGTGTTCGCAAGGAAAAACATATCGCGGAAAGCCTTGAATCCTACCCATTCGCTCCCGCTTACGCCCTCAAGAATTTTATAATCCTGAAACGCGATTACAATTCCAAACATAGGCGCGTAGTTGAACACCAAAACGAAAATCACAGCAGGCAGAACGATAAGATACATAAGTTTGTTCTTTTTCACGCTCGCCCAAGTCCTTCCGCGAAAGAACGAACGGACTCCGACAACAAAGTCGCTCCTCGTTTTTTTCGGGGCGGCGTTGCATTTTTCGGAGGTCGGCAGCGCGCAAGCGCAAACGGTCTCCGTTTCGGCCGAAAGCTTTTTTTCTTTTTCCGACTGCTTGCATCGTTTTCCCTTTTTGGAAAAACAAACGAACAACGCGATCAATGCACCTGTCAGCGCAGCGCCCGCGACAATCATCGCCGCCATCGCAACGGGCGACGTTCCGCGATCAAACGCGACATACCCGTACATTATTTTAATGTCGGCGTCTTTTACGGCCGTTATTTCACCGCTTTCGTCCTTTTTCAGAATATCGCCTTTTATTACAGTCGGCTTTACGACGATTTTTCCGTTTTCAACGGAAATTCCGTTCCCCGCATAATACCGAATTTTTCCCGGAACGCTCATCGTAATCGACGATATATCTCCCATTGTAAGATCGGTAGCCACCAGCCTGAAAAGGAACAAATCCGTATCGCCGCCCGACTTTTCCCCCTCTTGCGCGAACTTTTCAAACGCAATCGTTTCCCCCTTTTCGTTTCTCGGCAAAACTTCGTCTTTTCCTTCGTGCTCTCTGCTTATATCGACGCTTCCGCGGTCATTTCCGAACCATACCGAAGAGGAATAACGCCAACTACCGTTTGCCCAGCTTTCTATAAGCCGTCTCCTCTCACTGCCCTCCGAAAAGAAATCTGAAAGCGCGGCAAAATCGAAATCGCCCGGACCTTTTACCTTATCGATACGCCGAAGCTTTACCGAAACGACATATTCTTCTGCTTTTTTTTCGATATTTTTCAAAACAATCACATCGTCGTCTCCCGAAATCAGATTATATCCGACGATGTAATTTTCAACGGAGGTTTTCACCTCTTCATAAGAAAGATCACTTTTTATATTTACCGCTACATCACTTTTCATGTCGTAGCTGAAATTTATCCCGCCCGTTACAGTAGATCCGCCCAAACAAAGAGAAGATACGATGACAAAAAACAGCACGGAAAAAATCTTTAACAGCTTTATTTTCATCTAAATACTCTCCGAAATACTCCCTATTGAATTTTTCTTGCTTTGTTTTTCAGGAAATTCAAACGCCAACAACTTATAGATATTATCTTATCCTGAAAATAAATCGACTCATTTTCGCTAATTTGTTATAGTAATTTGTTGTATATATTATAGCATCGCCAACAGTCAAAGTCCATTGACAAATCAATTAAAAAAATGGAAAATTCAACTATTATGTCTGAATACAACTTTGACTTTTGAAACATATAAACTCCGATTTAATCATATCTTTTCCTGAAATCCACCAGTTCAAAAATTTTTACGAATTTTTAATTTCATGGAAAAAAGGCATGCAAACACGAAGAAATAATGGGCTCAAACGTCGGAAATGTTTAATTTTGTCTCTATGCCTAATTTGCTTTATCATAGAAACGCCCCATGTATGCAATTACTTAGACCGAGAAAACATAAAAAATACGTTCATTAAACACATGGTCCCTCTATTTTTCAATTTTTATTTCTTCGGTATATACTCACAAAACGGGAATTTATCATTTGGTTTTCATCGTCTAAATCTTTCGACAAACATTCAAGCAACATAACCCAAAAATGTAATTTCTCTTTTTCTCGATATTTTGAGTGGAATGACTGGCTTATCTCGAGAGACTCTTTATTTTCCGAAAATCAAACCAAACATTTGTTTGCAGAACATTCTTAGAGCCTTTCTTTTGCCCTTTAGAAAAGAATTTTATTCTTTCTTGGTACATTCCTCATCTTAACTCTTTTATGCGCCTTAAATCGAAAATTTCTCATTCGCTATTTTTCATTTCTCCAAAAGCTTTATCTCATAGCTCAAATTCTTCCGTTAAAGCATAAAAAAATCTCTAAAAAGTTGGGGTTTTTTAAGTTTGGCGTGTGCTTGTCTTTGATACAAGTCGGCGGCTTTGCTGTCGGGCGGCGGCTGGCGCCGCCTTCCGACACCCTCGCGCTTCGCGCTCGGGCGCCGAAGACAAGCACACGCGAGACTGCGGAATAACTAAAAATGAGTTACATAAAAGTACCAAAGCTTGAATAAAATCAGCGCTGTATTTTTCACGGTTTTTATACTTTAACTAAAATACCTCATTGAAATCAAAAAAAGAACAGTATCTGAAATCATACTGCTCTCAATCTTGGGAATGCACCGTTCATTATTGGATTTTGCGTCATTATTTTCCGCAAGCGTTTTAAATTGTAGCATAAGAAAATCAACGCAACCTCGGCGGCTACGTTTGTTTTCCCTCGCGTTAAAAACTGCCTTACTCCCATGGCACGCTTCATCGTCCCGAACGGGTGTTCCGCAAGTGCTTGCCTTTGTTTATACAATCCTTTGTTTTCACTCAGGCGCCGGTCATTTCTGTCTGCACTTTCTTTCCAAATATTTCGTTTTATTTCTCTCCATCCGCCGGTCGTACACTTGGCTTTTTGCGGACATTTTTTACAGC
>CDZB01043679.1_pt1 | contig 43147 bp, 43 predicted proteins | sample 554961 | NCBI WGS metagenome assembly CDZB01 (sample SAMEA3182106, study PRJEB8094) | gut metagenome | biome: human; feature: gut; material: Stool; isolation source: human stools | place: Canada | collected 2013-02-26 | reverse complement strand
AGAAGCAGCACGCCCTGAAAGGGCAGAAGCTATTAGCCCAGGGCAACGCCCTGGGTAATTACGGCAGCAAACCTGTCGCCCTGTAAGGTAGGGTGTTCAAAATCTATTAATTTTTCGACACGTTTTTTGCGTCGAAATACAAGTTAATTCACACGAAATCAACGTGTTAAGAATTCAAAAATGTGACTTTTTTTAGTTCTGCGCAATATTCGTGTCGATAATTATTGAAATATCAGTTAGTTAAACCGATTATTCAACTAAAAAACGTGCCAAATTTTAAACGGATTTTGAACACCCTACCTGTAAGGGCAAAAGCTTTAAAATACCGGACAATATACAAAGCTTTTGCCCTTACAGGGCGCCTTTCTGATTGTCATTGTACCCAGGGCGATGCCCTGGGCTAAGAGCTTCTGCCCCTTCAGGGCGTGCTGCTTGTGTTCATAATAACTCTGGGCTAAGAGCTTCTGCCCTTTCAGGGCGTGTGGGGCAAAACTTGCGAAACTTCAGTTAATCAACAACTACTTGAAAAATCAGAATACCACTTTCTTGCCCTTGTGGATGTAGATTTTGCCGCGTTCCACACGTTCCACTCTTTGCCCTGTAAGAGTATAGTAGGCAGCATCGCCCTGCATCTGGTGATCAGGAACCGTGGGGAGCTGAATGCCAGTAGAAGGACGTTTGCGAGGCGTGATGATGTAGGGATTGTCGTCGTAGCCTTCCACGAGATGTAGGTCTACCACGGAACTGACCTCTGTAGAAGTCTCTCCTAACCATCCGCAATACTGGAAGATGCCCGTCTTTACACGGATGAAATCAATATGGTCAAGAACTACTTGATTGCCCTCATCATCTACCGCCCAGTTGATATCGAAGGAAGAATAGAGTGAATCGGTGGCAGGACAAGCGTCGGCATAACCATAAGCATCCTTGGCATAACGATACAGCACCCAATAGGTACCCTTTCCACTGGTATCGATGGCATTGTTGGGCAACTTACCACCCTTAAAAGTCAGTTCATCCTTACCTTCCCAAAGAGGCCAATACGACTGACGATGATAAACATTCTTGCAATGATAGCCGGTAGAATCACGGCGTTCACCATTCTTGTCTGTCCACGAACATTCCCATTTGATATAATTATCGTGGGAGGAGCCGAACTGCGAATGTTCACCGCTTTCCGCCGTAGGCTTGTGATAAGTGATTTCGAAGTCATGGATTTCGGAGGTATAGTATTCCGAGCCTGCAAGCTCATACCATTTTGCCTCCTCCAAGTTCTTGCCCACTCCCACATAGACAATGCCAGGTTCTATGGAACCACCTATTGTAGATGAACCATATATGGGGTCGTTGGCAGCATAGAAGCCATTGCCCAATATCAAGATGTCAGAGCCTGGCTTGTTCTCTATCGGATGGTCGAACTTCACGGTGATATAGCCTCCGAACGTTCCGAGGTGTATCAGTCCATCACTTGCCAACTGCTCCTCGCACCTGCGGTTCATCTTCTCTTGCGTGATGCTCTCGTCTGCCTCTGGCAAAGTATTGACAAACTGTCCTGGTGCAGGATGGTACTCCAACACCTGCACTTGCTGAGTCTGCGCTTGCCCATGAAGGGCAAGCACAGCTAATGTCGATGTCAGCAGAACACCTCTGAGTTTCAAAGCTGAGGACACTACAAATTGCTTAATATTCAAAATCAAAAAGATTATTTGTAAATTTCAATATCATCAATTACAAGATAAGCTGGTGCTGCAAAGCCATAACCATTGTCTTGATCCTTAGAGAACTCATAGTTAATTTTCAAGGTATTGATTTTACCAAGAGAAGACAAGTCAACATAAGCCCAATCGGTCAAAGCTTTCTTACCATCCTGAATACGATACTTCACCATACCCTGAGAGATACCGGCAGCATCGAAGCCCTCGAATGTTACATCGATAAAGGTGTCATCAGTAGCTGACTGGTTGAAGCTATCGCCTTGTGTCAAAGAATGGAGGAAATAAGAGTTGTTGGTAATCCACAAACCCTTGACTTGGCGAGCAACACCATCCTGGAAGTCAAATACAGGACGAGAATCTGTTGCGAACTTGCTTCCATCGCTATAACCGTATGTTACAATGAAGTTATCACCAGAGTGAGCAGGAGTTTCTGTAGGCAGAGAAAGCTGCGTATTGGGGCCACCATTTGCAATATCACAATGATAATTAGAAACAGCAGCTCCACCTGACCAATAAGCCCAACTACCATATGCATTATTCAACTTAGAGTGCAAAGATGTAGCTTCGTCTGTCCACTCATAGACACCTTCGTCTTTATAAAAGCCACCGCCATCAGCTCCATAAAGTAATGGACCACCATATTCTGGTGTATCTATCAATGCACTCCACTTACTGCCCTCGAAATCAATCGTATAATAAGGTGCTTCCTTCACGAGACCCATCACACTATACTGAGCAGTACGCTCATTGAAAACAACGAGCACAGAATCCTGCTGATAACCACTCTCGATGGTATAGAACTTAGTGCTTCCTTTGGTTGCAGTACCAGACACTGCGATAGGAGCATTAGCATCCCCCTCTGGACCGAAATAGAGGTCGAAACCAGTATTGGTGGTAGCCTGGAACTTGAAAGTATCATCAGCCTTCGGCATCAGTTTACCAGCCCACATATAGTCAGCGATAAGGCTCATGCCCTTGAACTGGAAAGTAGTTGCCTTACCAAAAAGGCTAACGCCCTTTAAGTTAGACTTATATACAGGAGCCTGAGCAGGCTGAGTTGGTTCATCATCGGTAACTGTGATGGTAGTGCTCTCCAAAGGGAAAGAATATTTCTGACCATTCGACTCAACTGTGAATACAGATTGTGCTGAGGCAGCCAATGGCATAACCATCAACAATGAAACAAATATCTTTTTCATACTTTTCTAAATTCTATTACTTGATTACTTTTCTTGTTTTACCATTACTCTTGATAATATAGATTTTACCCGGTACAATATGTGAGGCTTTTGTACCATCTATATTGTAGATTTCCTCGACATTCTTACCTTCAACAACAACGTTATCTTTGATTCCAGTAGGAGTGAAATCATGGCTTTCAGCTGTGATTTTCTCAACATCAGCACAGTCAGCCAAAACAAGTTGCTTGTTGTCAGCCATAGAGAGTACACATAGCTTTCCATCCTCGGTCTGAATCTTTGGTCGATCGGTGAAAGCCACATACTTGCTACCACCTGATTTAAGAGTCACGCATACCGCATTAAGCGTAGGTTTCTCTTCACCAGAGGCAAAAGCAGAAAGAGCAATGAAAGGCATTGCCATCATAAGTAAATACTTTCTCATAAATGAATTGTTTTTATGTTAATACTATGCCCTTACAGAGGGCGATTTTTCTTTATTTTAAAGTCACCTCAGAATCCCCAACATTCCATGAAAAAACTCATTTATGGCAAAGCCAAGAAGTGGGCAGGATTCAAGCCATCCAAGTAATACCTGTTGAGTAGCTTGCCTTGTCGGTCGAACTCATATACATAGGCATTGGTGGCATAACTTCTCGCATCCGATACATAGAGATGTCCCGAAAATGGAGAGATGTAGATACCATAAGGCGACTGCATCTGCCGGATGACTTCCTCTGCACCAGCATATTCTGCCAGTCCCTCTTCCACTTGCATGGAAGGCAAGCTAATGGTATGTATAGAGTATTGATATTCACCAGTATTATAGGAAAAGGCAGAACCTATGGTATAGAACTTTCCATCATACGTGCAGTTGTAGGTAGCTGGGAAATCAAATATTTTGAACTCCTCACTCTCCATGTTGAGCACCACAGACTTCGGTTCCACATCGTAGTAATCTCCACAAGAGTTGATGCAGATAAACTGTCCGCATTGCGACATCTTGCCAAAGAGGTTGATGCACCCCGTGTCGATGCGCTTGAGCTCTTTCATCGTCTGGGCATCTATCACCGAAATGGTAGATTCATATTCATGCCCCTCTTGGAAAGAATACCCTCCGGTATTAGCTACGAAAAGACGCCCCTTGTAATAGGCAATGCCCTCCGGCTCATAACCCACATGGCAGGTATCCACGATTTCCTTCGTTCTCACATCCACCTTCGCCACATAACCATGGTTGGCATACGAGGTACAATAGAGGTAGTCGCCATCTGTAGCCAACTTGCGATTGTTCGGGATGTCTTCGGTGGCAGCTATTGCCCTTCCATCAGGATAGATATACTGGATGATGTTCGACCAGTTCACAGAGATGGCTATCAAGGTATCGTTTACCTGAATGATGTCATTGCCTGTGTCACCCAGACGATGCTTTGGATTTTGCTTCTGATACCACTTGTTGACGAGCGTTCCCTGATCGAGATAAGAGATGCAGGAGTTGTCCATGCCCCATAATCCCTCACAGAGTATCAAGAGCTTGTCCTCCGTCTTCGTAGGTGTAGAGATGACGACTTCATCGTTCACCTCCATACGGCAGCCCGAAAGTAAGATAACCAGCATCACTAGACAAATACCCCATCTGCCTCTGTGTTCTTGCCAGCCTTTATTTTTTATCAATTGAATCTTCATTCCAATCTTGAATTATTTGCAAGAGAATTATCTTTCCCTTCGGCCGATGACCGTTGGTTCTTCACTCTTGGTTCTTCACTTTTAAAGTTCAAACTTCACCGTACATTTCCAGTTTCTTCCTGGCATCGGATAGCGTTTCACCACCTCATGCCGAGAATCGGTCAGATTGTTGCATTCAAGGGTCGTTTGCAACACATACTTCCCTATCTTGAATCGCTTGTTCAACTTCAAGTCTATCGTGTACCAATCGCCCAACAGGTCGTCGGCATTATTGGACACCAACGCAAAGCGCTCACCTGTATAAAGGAATGAGGTGCAGAGCGAATAGGAATCATATCCCAAGTCAAGAATGACCGAACCCGAATGCATCGGTGAGTACGGAATGTAATTCTTGTACTCAGGATCGGAAGGCATCGTATAGTCCTTGTCTATCTGATAGGTATAGTTGGCATTAGCCGCCAATGAGAACTTGCCCCAGTCCTGATTATACCCACCAGAGAAAGATGCACCATACGACTTCACCTTGCCAAAGTTGACCATCGACCAGCGGAACTGACACTTCATCGGTATCGCCACGATCTTGTCATCAATATGGTTATAATACCCATCAACCGCAAAATGGAATCGCTTACCCTTATAGTCGATACCCGCATCCCATTGCGAGGTATATTCAGGATTCAACTTCGTATTGCCCACCAAGGTATAGTACAAGTCGTTAAGCGTAGGAGCTCGGAAGATGCGCTTGTGGAAGGCACGGAAGATCCACTCGTCTTTCTTGTATGACAAGAGGAACATGGGTGTGAGCTTCTGCATGGCGTCAGCCTGTGCCACGGTATGATCCTGCACATGGGTGTAGAGCAGCGCCACATTGGCCTCCCATCCCTTGTACGAACCGATGAGCGAGAGGAGCGACTTGGAGTCGATGCGATAAACGTAGTTGAAGCGATAGACATCGCAGTCGAGGTCGGACCATCGCAGGTCGGTGCTTGCTGTCAGCGAGAGATAGGTACTGTTGTAAGAACCAGCCACAGAGGCGTATAAGTCCTGTTGGGTGTAGTGATTGTTGCAGTACATAGCGGCAGCATTGGTCGATGGGTCCTGCAGATAATGCAGATAGTCGAACGCATACTTCATGTTGGCCTTCAGACCAAAACAGCTCCACAGTTTCTTGTACGAAGCCTGTGCGAAGAAGTTCTGATCCCATTGCCGGTCGGTGGAGTCCCATTGGTCGGAGAGTCGCCTGACGACAGGACCTGGCAAGCCCCTTTCGGAGTTATAATAATAGGTATGGACCGACAGACCCCGATAGAAGCCTGCTGCCTCAAGCCGGTAGAAGGTGATGTCGGAATTGTGACGGCGCCCTATCGTGTCTTCCGAAGCCGACTGGAACCGGAACTTATAGTCGCCGTCGCTGTGCTGATATTCGCCATCTACAAAGAGCCAGTTCTTCAAGGCGAAATAGAGCTTGGCTTTCTGCAGTCCAAACGATCCCAGTCCGTACTCGCCCGTCAGCATAGTGCGGTCGGGACGACGGGTCTGCATATAGACCGTAGCAGCCGAGGCGTACTCGGAAGCCGACTGCAGACGCTCGTTCCTGTTGGCGTTGTATAGCGACACAGACTCCATGTTGGACAAAGAATACTTGCCCAAATCCACCTGTCCGTTCTGTGCGTTGGTGATACGAATGCCATCGAGATACACGCCCACATGCTGCGAACCGAGCGACCGCACGTTGACGGTCTTCAGTCCGCCCAGTCCACCATAGTCTTTGATCTGCACGCCCGAGAAATACTTCAGGGCATCGGCCACGGAGGTGGTAGACAGGTTCTGCAGCATCTCGCCCTGGAGGGTCTGACTGGGTGTAAGGTAATGAGGGCGCTCGCCCACACACACCACCTCGTCGAGCGAGAGCGTGTCGCGATGAATCGTACCTACATTCTGCGCATGACAGGGCATCACACAGAGGCACAATAATCCTTTGCAGATTTTCTTCATCTTATCCTAAAAAACTTAATAATTCTCCATCCCAAAACCTAACCCACGAGGCGGGATAGAATCATAGACAGAAAGCGTAAATACTTATAGTATGCTGATTGATACATACAGTGAGCACACACATTGTCTCTCTATGGCAACGGCAGGTCTTCTGGCTCGCGTCGTCAAACTCGTTCAAGCGGTCTTCCCGAAAAAATGTCAGTGACCATCATGCTTGCCCAATAAGACGCATACAGCAGCGGGACTGCTCAGGCTTCTCACCTGATTCCCTTTTCATCGCAACACCTCCTATTGCCTCAGCGGAACGAAGATAGATGCGAACCAATTGCGGCTGCAAAGGTAAATAAAAAATATGAACCCGCCAAGGTTTCTTGTTTATTTTTGTTAAAAACTTTCAAGCATAATAAACCATTTACCCGAATTGTCATCTTTTTTAGTGTAAGTTGCGAGGGGACAAGAAATCTCAGGAGTTAAGAAGTTAAGGAGTTAAGGAGTTAAGACAAATGCTTCAGTGGACTTAAGATTAAGCTCTAAACATTATACATCAAGGCTATTGGCTTTAACTTCTAACGACCGAAGGGAGTGATAACTTCTTTAACTTCTATAACTTCTGAACTTGCGAAAGTTCAATAGATATCAACAAATAACATATATATTAAGGATGAGAAAAGTAAAAACAATCACAAAGGCAATCGTAGGCTTGATGATAGCCTCAATGCCCTTCTCGGCAGAGGCACGTCAATGGAGTCTGAAAGACTGCATCGACTACGCCCTGGCCAACAACATCTCGTTGCAGAAAACACGTCTGCAGGCACAGAGTGCCCACGAGGACTATCTGCAGTCGAAGGCAGCCTTGTTGCCATCGCTCAGCGCTTCTACCAACCAGAATGTCAACTACACGCCATGGGTGGCCGACGGCATCTCTGGTGACGGATACTCCAAGGCTTCCATCGACAAGGTGTACTACAACGGCACGTACAGCGTGATGGGCAACTACACCCTTTACGACGGCGGCAAGCGACAGGCGCAGGTGAAGCTCAACAAACTGGCGGGCGAGGCTGCACAACTCGATTCTGCCACACAGGCAGCCAAACTGCAGGAGCAGATAGCCCAGCTCTACGTCCAGATACTCTACTCAACCGAGGCCATCAACGTGAACCAGCAGAGCTATCAGTCGAGCTTGGAGAACGAGAACCGTGGCAAGGAGATGGTGAAGATCGGCAAGATGTCGAAAGCCGACTTGGCTCAGCTCACCGCTCAGAGAGCACAGGATGAATACAACATTGTGGAGGCAAAGAACAATGTGAGAAACTACAAGCGACAACTCAAGGAACTGTTGCAGATAACCGACGAAGAGGCTTTCGACGTGGTGATGCCCAACACGACCGAGGCGATGGCGCTGGCTGAGATTCCTGCCCTGCAAAGTGTTTACACGGCTGCTCTCGACCGTCGACCCGAGATGAAGGTCTATCAGAACCAGTTGGCACAGAACGACCTGAACGTGAAGATAGCCAAGGCTGGCAAACTGCCAACCATCGGTTTGAATGCAGGCTTGTCTACGAGTACAACTTCCATGAATACAAACAGTTGGGGTTCACAGATAAAGAACAACTTCAATGTTGGCGGTGGCTTCAGCGTGAGCATTCCGCTCTTCGACAACCGACAGACAAAGACAGCTGTCAACAAGGCTTGCATCCAGCAACAACAGATTCTTCTCGACATGAAGAACGAGCAGACACAACTCTACTCCACCATCGAGAACTACTGGCTGCAGGCCAACACCAACCAGAGCCAATATCAGGCTGCCAAAGTGAGCCGCGAGAGTGCACAGGAAAGCTACAACCTGCTGAGCGAGCAGTTCCGCTTAGGACTGAAGAACATCGTGGAACTTCGCACGGGCAAGGACAACCTGTTGCGTGCCCAGCAGAACGAGTTGCAGGCAAAATACCTCGCCATCCTCAACCTCGACATGCTGAAGTTCTATCAGCAAGGAAGAATCTTGTAAAGGTAAAAAAGTAAAAAGGTAAAAAAGTAAAAAGAGTAAAAAGTAAAAACATTCAATATGAAAAAGCTGAAGATAAGCAAAGTTTGGATTGCCATGACAGTCGTGGTAATCATAGCCGTGGCAGCATGGGCACTCTCAGGCGGAAAGGAAAAGGAAGAAATCAACTTCAAACAGGAGAAGGTGAGTCTGCAGACCCTGCAGAACAGCGTGACTGCCACTGGTACCATCGAGGCGGTGACAAGTGTCACCGTGGGTACACAGGTATCTGGTATTGTCAACAAACTCTACGTTGACTACAACAGCCAGGTGAAGAAGGGCCAGGTCATCGCCGAACTCGACAAGACCAACTTGCTGAGCGAGCTCAACACCGCCAAGGCCAACATGGCAAGCGCCCAGAGTCAGCTCAACTACCAGAACGCCAACATGAAGCGCTATCAGACCCTCTACCAGAAAGGACTCGTTAGCGCCGACGACTATGAGAACGCCCTCCTCACCTATCGACAAGCCAAGGAGCAGGTGGCCACAGCCAAGGAACAGGTGCAACGTGCGCAGACCAACTTAGGCTACGCCACCATCACCTCGCCTATCGACGGAACCGTTATCTCGAAGAGTGTGGAGGAAGGTCAGACCGTGGCTGCCAGTTTCAACACTCCTGAACTCTTCACCATCGCCAAAGACCTGACCAACATGCAGGTAGTAGCCGACGTGGACGAGGCTGACATAGGCGCTGTAAAGGAGGGCGACCGCGTTACCTTCACCGTCGATGCTTATCCCGACGACACCTTCGAGGGTACGGTGAAGCAGGTTCGTCTGCAGGCCACGACAACCAACAACGTGGTAACCTACGAGGTGGTGATCAGCGCACAGAATGCCGATCTGAAACTGAAACCGGGACTCACCGCCAATGTCACCATCTATACGCAGGAACGCACTGGCGTGCTGGCTGTAGCCAACAAGGCGCTGCGCTTCACACCTACCAAGGAAACCGTAGGCAAAGACATGAAGATAGTTGACTGCAAGGGCAAGAACAAGGTATGGACCCTCGACGGTAAAACCCTTACCGCTCACCCAGTGAGCATCGGTCAGACCGACGGAATGCATACAGAGATAACAAAGGGACTGAAGGCCGGTCAGCAGATTGTAACCGAAATCGTGGTGAACACACCCGAGGACGACAGCGACGACCAGCAGCAAAGCCAGGGACTGATAGGCGGACCGCGTCCAAGGGGAAAGAAGAAGTAAGGGTTTGCTATCACTTCTCAACCCAGCGAAAGTTTATTCTGAACCCAGCGAAAGTTCAATAAAAGTACAATCATCATGTCAGAAAACATAGAAAACAAAGCCAGCCAAGACCAGAAGAAGGTCGTGATTGAGCTCGACAACGTAAGGCGCAACTTCCTCGTAGGCGACGAGACGGTTCATGCCCTCAAGGGCGTGAGCTTCAAGATCTACGAGGGCGAGTTTGTCACCATCATGGGTAAGTCGGGATCGGGCAAGTCTACCCTGCTCAACCAGTTGGGTTGTCTCGACACCCCATCGAGTGGCGAATACTACCTCGACGGCGTGTCGGTACGCACCATGTCGCGTTCGGAGCGTGCCGTGCTGCGCAACCGCAAGATAGGTTTTATCTTTCAGAACTATAACCTCCTGCCAAAGACCACGAGCGTGGAGAATGTGGAACTGCCCCTGATGTACAACCCCTCGGTAACAGCCGAGGAGCGCAAGCAGAGGGCGATAGAGGCGCTGAAGGCCGTAGGACTGGGCGAACGTCTCTATCACAAGAGCAACCAGATGTCGGGTGGACAGATGCAGCGTGTGGCCATAGCCCGCGCCCTGGTCAACAACCCCGCCGTCATCCTTGCCGATGAGGCAACGGGCAACCTCGACACACGTACAAGTTTCGAGATTCTCGTGCTCTTCCAGAAGCTCTACGCTGAGGGACGTACCATCATCTTCGTGACCCACAACCCCGATATTGCCAACTATTCGAGCCGTAACATCGAGTTGCGCGACGGTCACATCATCAGCGACGAGTACAATCCGCACATCCTCTCTGCCGCCGAGGGTCTCGCTGCCCTGCCGGCGAATACGGATGAGTAATTTTTCAATATTAATGATTTAAAATGCGATGAATTATCAGAATCTATTCAAGATAGCCATCAGGGCGATCGCAGCCAACAAGATGCGGTCGTTTCTCACGGCTTTGGGTATCATTATAGGTATTGCTGCCGTCATCACCATGCTCGCTATCGGACAGGGCAGCAAGGCAAGCATCAAGGCCAACATCGCCGAGATGGGAAGCAATATGATCATGATTTCGCCGGGTGCTGATATGAGGGGCGGTGTAAGACAGGACGCCTCTGCCATGGAGACCCTCAAACAGGCTGACTATCAGACTATCAAGGACGAGTGCAACTATATCTCTGCCATCTCGCCTACCGTCAACAGCAGCGGTCAATGGATTAACGGCAACAACAATACGCAAAGTTCCATCTACGGTGTGAACCAGGACTACCTGAGCATCCGACAGCTCAAGGTGGCCGACGGTGAGATGTTTACCGACAACGACATCAAAGCGGCTGCCAAGGTGTGCATCCTGGGACAGACTGTGGTGGATTATCTCTTCCCCGACGGCAGCGACCCCGTGGGCAAGGTGGTGCGATTCAACAGCATCCCCTTCCGTGTGGTGGGTGTGCTGAAGAAGAAGGGCTACAACTCCATGGGCATGGACCAGGACGACCTGGTGCTGGCGCCCTACACCACCGTGATGAAACGCATCCTGGCCCAAACCTACTTGGGCGGCATCGTCTGCTCGGCGATTACCGAGGAAGCTTCGCAACCGGCTCAAGACCAGATAACGGAGATCCTGCGACGCAACCATAAGCTCAAGGACGCCACCGATACGACCGAGGCAGATGAGGACGATTTCAACATCCGTTCGCAGGAGGAGATTTCGAGCATGATGAACTCCACCATGTCGACCATCACCATCCTTCTTGGTTCTGTGGCAGGCATCTCGCTCCTCGTGGGCGGTATCGGCATCATGAACATCATGTATGTGAGTGTGACGGAGCGCACCCGTGAGATAGGTCTGCGCATGAGCGTGGGAGCACGTGGTGTCGACATCCTCAACCAGTTCCTCATCGAGGCCATCCTGCTGAGTGTGACGGGCGGTGTGATAGGCGTGCTGTTGGGAGTCAGTCTGTCGGTAGGACTGCAACAGTTCCTGCACGTAGCCACGCAGATAGAGCCCTGGAGCATCATCATGAGCTTTGCTGTTTGTACCTTCACAGGTGTCTTCTTCGGCTGGTATCCTGCAAAGAAAGCTGCTCGCCTCGACCCTATCGAAGCCATCAGATACGAATAAAAATCTCTCGCTATTCTGCACAATAATTTCCCAATCGGGACGTTATTGTAGCAGAAAAGAACAAAAAACCACTATAAAACATGATACTAAACTGTGTCGTTATTGACGATGACCCAGAGGCTCTGAACCAGATAACGAGCCACATCAAGCGGACACCAACCCTACAACTTATTGGTGCTTATACCAGTGCGCGGGAGGCTGTAAGAGACGTGAGGAACGGACATGTCGACGTGCTCTACCTCGCCATACAGATGCCCGAACTGAGCGGCATTGAGTTTGCCCGTCTCGTGCCGGAGAGTTGCCGTCTGGTCTTCACCACAGCCTACAAGGAGTATGCCTTCGACGGTATCAAGGCTGGAGCTGCCGACTATCTGCTCAAACCCATCAGTTTCGAAGACTTTCAGGAGTCGTACAAGCGAGTGAGGGCTACCTTTGACGAATACCAGTTGCAGGACCCGATAGAGCGCGACCGCTGTTTAGTAGCAAAGGTTGAGAATAAGTTTGTCCGCATCGACCTCGACGATATTCTCTACATCGAGAGCATGAACGACTATGTGCGTTTCCATCTCACACAGGGCCGTAAGGTCACGACCTTCTCCAACCTCAAGCGACTGGAGAGCCGTCTGCCCCGCCAGCAGTTCAAGCGCATCCACCGTTCGTTCATCGCCAACCTCTGCCGCATGGACTCCATCGGTCACATGCGCATCTATTATGGCGAGACCAGCATCCCTATCTCCGATTCCTACAAGGATGCCGTCTACCAGTTCGTCAACTCGCATTTAGCATAAGGGAAGGAAATTCCTCCATAAAAGCCTTCCTTTCAGAAAGGAAAAATTTCTTCGGGAGAGTGAACGAAAGTTGTGGCGCCATGATCCACGAGGAATTCTTTGTCACGGAAACCCCATAACACGCTGATACAAGGCATTTGGCAGTTGCGGGCAGTCATGATGTCGACGTCGCTGTCGCCAATGTACACAGCGCCAACCCTGTCGGCACCCAACTGGCGCAGGGCTTCCTCTACCGTGTCGGGCGCAGGCTTCTTCCTGATGTTCTCACGCTCTCCTATCGCCACATCCACCAGGTCGCCAAAGAAATGACGGCAGAGCGCCTGCGTGGCAGCATAGAACTTGTTGCTCACCACAGCCACTTTCTTGTTTCTCTCCTTCAGTCTGCTCAACAGATCCATGATGCCGGGATAAGGCTTAGTGGTGTCGAGGTTGTGCTCCATATAATGCATTCTGAAGTCGGCATAGGTCTTGTCGAAGAGCGGATTGCTGTCGCCCTGAGGAATGGCACGCTCCATGAGCTTGCGAACGCCGTTGCCCACAAATCTCCTGACATCGTCGACAGAGTGCTCCTCCATCCCGTTGGTGCGAAGGGCGTAGTTGCAGCTCGCAGCCAGGTCGTCGAGAGTGGAGAGCAACGTGCCGTCCAGGTCGAAGACATACGTATCATATTCCCTTATTCCTTCTTTATAATCCTTTGTTTCCATCATTTTTCTGTTATTGAACTTTGCAAAGTTACGTCAATCTTGCCGAAATAATAAGGAATTAACCTATTTTTACCTATACTTGAATAATATAAGCCCAATAATTTTGTCAATTCCACGAATAAATGTACTTTTGCAGCGAAATTCATGTACAAAAACAAAACACAAAAATGAAGAAAAAACAAAGCAAGACCGCTTACAAATTTTATTTCTATGGCGCCTTGGTATGCCTCGTGGCGGTAATCGTCATTACTTATATCTATGGCTTTTCCTCATTCTCGAAAAGCGAGAAGACAGAATATGTCTATATTGACGAAGACGACAATATAGACTCCGTTTATCATAAGCTCGCGCCGATAGCCCGCGCCATCCCGATGCAGGCTTTCCGCACCCTTACCCATCACTCCGAATACGCCGAGCATATTCGCACGGGTCGCTATGCCATCCATCCCGGTGACGGTTCGCTCAAGACATGGCGACACCTGAAGAACGGACTCCAGGAACCTGTCAACCTGACCGTTCCATCGGTCCGGACACTCGACAAACTCGCAGCTGAGTTGGGACGCAAGCTGATGCTCGACAGCGCTACCATCAGCCATGCCCTTACCGACGAGGCCACCTGCGAGAAGTATGGCTACGACACGGCCACCATCGCCTGTATGTTTATCCCCAACACCTACGACATCTACTGGAACGTGTCGCTCGACAAACTGCTCAGTCGCATGAAGAAGGAGTCGGAAAAGTTCTGGAACTTTGAGCGTACACAGAAAGCGAAGAACATGAACCTCACCCCGCAGCAGGTCATCACCCTGGCAAGTATCGTGGACGAGGAGACTGCCAACGACGGTGAGAAACCGATGATTGCGGGCATGTACTACAACCGTCTGATGCTTCGCAATGCCGAATATCCCGAGGGAATGCCTCTTCAGGCCGATCCTACCATCAAGTTCGCCTGGAAGCGTTTCGACCTGAAGCGCATCTACAACAACCTGCTCAGCATCCGCAGCCCCTACAACACCTATCGCAATCCAGGACTGCCTCCAGGGCCTATCCGCATCCCTACTGTTGCCGGCATCGATGCCGTGCTCAACCACATCCACCACGACTATCTCTATATGTGTGCGAAGGAGGATTTCAGCGGCACCCACAACTTTGCCCGCACTTACTCCGAGCACCTCGACAACGCTGCCAAATACTCAAAGGCACTCAACGAGAGAGGAATCAAATAATCCCCCACTCACATCTCTTAACAAGCTTTCAAAGACACAGCAGCCTCTTACATCCGCAAGATGAGCGATGGCATCATTGAGAGCACGTTCCCCACCATAGGGCATTCTTTATGCGGGTCGACAAAAAAAGGCAGTTGCAAGCACCATAGCCTGCAACTGCCTTTCGTATTATGTAAAATTAATAACTTATTTTAGTTCCGTATTACTCACCGAGATGCATCTTTTTGTTGATTACTACAATCTCAGCAAATGTGATAGCTAAAACTACCAATGTCATTCCAAAAATCATCATAATTGTTACCCTTTCTTTACTTTAATTATCGTTATTCAATCTTTTCAAGTGCAAAGGTAATACCTTTTTTGTGTTCGCACACAACATTTCTGTCTTTTTCTTCTTAAAAGGCTTGAAAAATTGATTTCTGTCAATTACTTCCCCTCTGAAATGCCAAAATGACACGTGTCACTCCTCCCTGTTCTGCCTCTCTGACAATATCATCCGAATCAATTCCTCATTAGCCTCATTGTCAATACTTGCATCCTTCACTTCAGTGGCATAATCAAGCATATTGGAACACTCGCCAGTGATATCCACTCCCATCACACTCTCGTGAGCATAGACGATACGCAGAACAGCCTGCAGCTGCATAAGGGTCATGTCGCCATTGCTCCAGTTGGTGACGGCATCATCAGTCCTCAGCACATCCTTGTCGATAGAGATATATACGGGTTCATGTATCAGTTTACCAGCCTTGGAGGGCCAAGCCTGATGATGGTCGATTTCCGACTCACTGTAGAACAGCACCTTACTCCTGAGTGCAGCCGGTATTTGAGACATGAGTTCGTCGGATACGCCAACGAGGATGATGTGTCTCACAAAAGGATTTGACTTTAAGACATCCGTCACCCAACCGCCACACGAAACCAAGCCTTCCCATTGAGGCTGTTGCATATCCGGGTGATGATCAAAGACTATCAGAGAGAAAGGTTCCTGCAGCCGTGACACCCAGTATTCGGTAAGATAATGGAAATCTCCTGAGTCCAGGAAATGAATGGCTTTAGAAGGATACGGGGCCAACCTGCGATGAAGTTTCTCCCTGCCTTCCTCATCACAATAGCAGTCCACTCCTTTCAGGTCCTTACAATCTACACGGATGATATTACGACTTGAAGCAAACGCCTCAAAATCATATACACCCGAAAAATCCAGAACTATAATAGGTAACTTGTTCACAATTATAATATGATTAACTGATGTTTATTGTTATCTAAACTTCGGAGCAAAGAAACCTTTCAGTCTTGCGAATCTATCATCTACATCTCCGCTTTCAGCTGCTGTATCAGTTCTGCCGACAGCCCCGTTATTTCCATCACAGTCGCTTCATCCATGCCCTTTGTCAGCATCTTCTTGGCAATCTCAAGACTTTTCTTTTCCATTCCTTTTTCCATTCCTTCAGCAATACCTTCACGCTTGGCGGTGTCTACGGAATTCTTGATGTCGCGATACGCTATCTTACTGGCCTCGTACTCCCTCAATTCCTGCGGAGTATATCTTTCTTCTACCTGTTTCATACGCATTTCTTTTTATTCCTTTGCAGGGATACGTTTTGATTCCTTTGTCTTGATACGTTTTATTCTTTTGCAAAGATACTCTGAAATTTAGTAACTTCCAAATATTTAGACTGTTTTTTAGCTAAAATGAGTAAGCGGGCTGGGTAATATCAACCATACAGGAGGCCGTGCTGCTTGAATTCATTTGCCCTGGGCTATGGGGGGCGCAAACCTGACACCCTGAACCAACGGTCACCGGTGCATAGCGGAATTGAAAATCCCTGCACTCGTCGCCGACTTCTGCACCTATTACGCTCCACACCCGAACAAGATGGTCATCTACTACTATGATGCCACAGCCCTTGGCTCTAACTATGCCGTGAACGACCAGGACTTCCATTGGGTGGTTGTCCATGAGTTCGAGCGCAACGGCTTCCGCAAGAACAAGTCTATGGAGAAGCAGCCCGAGTCCGAAGAAGACCTTCTCGAACACCGTACCGACGGCACCGATGCCTTCGAAACACTCTATATCGGCTGCGAGAAGTTCCCACAGCACGATTTATACCCAATTGCTATTGGTGGAGTGAGATAACCAATATTTTACGTTAATAAGTCTTTAAACATTTGGAATTTCTGCAAATAAATGCTATTTTTGCCAATCTAATAATAATTTATACCTAATAAAACGAGAATGAATATGAAGAAGATTTTAACAATGCTATTTGCCTTGTTGTTTGCATTTACAATGCAAGCACAGAACATCAAGTTGACACTGAACAATGGTCAAACAGTGAGTGGAAACACTAAATCTTTGTTTATGTACGACAATGGAAGTGAAATCCGTGTTAAAGATAAAAAGAATGGTGAGCATAAAGATTACAAATCGTCTGAGATAAAAGAAGTAAAGTATTTCGACGAGAAAGGAAAAGAATGGATTACATTCGTTCCTCTGATGGCGCAAAAAACTATGCCGAGCGTTTGGGTCAAAAGTCCAAAACCATACAAAGAACCTGTATTTATGATTCCTTTATATGAGGGAAAGAGAGCTACTGCATATATGCATCCAATTACCACTCAGACCAATACCAAGAATTTACAAATAACTGGAAGTGGCTGCATTTATTATTTTAAGGTTAAGGGTGAGGATGTCGCCAGAGCTTTTTGGATGTCATCAGCCATTGGTGTGAAAGCAATGTTGAAAATTGTCTTCAAAGACTTTCCTGAAATGAAGCCTATTATTAAGGAGCTTGATACAGACAAGTTTTATGAAAATCCGACTATGCTCATAAAGAAGTTTGACGAGGCGAAATAATGTACGTTACAAATTTCTTTAGAGAAATATAATGAAGCGGAATAAAATAATTGCTACATCACTCCTTGAATGAGAAAAAAAAACAGTACCTTTGCGAACAAGAATTCAAAACAAATTATATATATGAACAAGCTTTTAATTATGCTATTTTCATTGCTTACTGTTGTGATATTAAGCAGTTGCGATGAAGTGAAAGACTCGCCCCTTTTGTTTAAGGCTACTTCAAACACTAATCCTGAATATATAAGTGTCCGCTATTATCCCGAAGAAATAGGTTATACTCTTTACCCTAAGGAATCGAAATACTTCATCTATTCGTACACTTATATTGATGGTGATTTAGAGCTGACATGCACTAACTGCGACAATATTAACTATTCATTAGATTGCAGTTTTGGAATAGTAAAAAACAATAAAGGGAAAAATATCTCTGCCACCGAGGAAGAGGTTGGTATCTCTGTGAAAAATATCGATAATAAGACACTTCGCATTCACTTTGCCAAGTTGAAGGATGAAGATTTGCCGACGGGCTTCTTAGGCGCACGAGCCACTATAAAAGTATATGGTCGAGTAGGAGGAAAAGATGTAACCACAAATATTTCGGTTTATCGCTCAAATCTTCGTAAGCAACCTGATGATGACATTAGTAAAAAGTAAAGACATCAAAGACTATGTGAAGCGAAACACTGCCTAATCATCCTTTCCTATACGCCTTTGTCTTGTGCCAACGCAGGATGAAGGCTTTTCTTTACCAATCCTTCAGCAATACCTTCAAGCTTGGCGGTGACTACGGAATTCTTGATGTCGCGATACGCTATCTTACAGGCTTCGTACTCCCTCAATTCCTGCGGAGTATATCTTTCTTCTACCTGTCTCATACGCATTTTTTTTCCTTTGCAGGGATACGTTTTGATTCCTTTGTCTTGATACGTTTTATTCTTTTGCAAAGATACTCTGAAATTTAGTAACTTCCAAATATTTAGGCTGTTTTTTAGTTAAAATGAGTAAGCGTGCTGGATAATTAAAAGCTCATATAAGCAGCACGCCCTGAAGGCCAAGAAGCCCATATAAGCAACACGCCCAGAAGGCAAGAAGCCATTATAAGCAGCAGACCCAAAAGGCCAAGAAGCTCATATAAGCAGCACACCCTGAAAGGGCAGAAGCTCTTAGCCCAGGGCATCGCCCTGGGTTATTTTTTGTGTCGCAAACAATGCGCCCTGTAAGGTAGGGTGTTCAAAATCTATTAATTTTTCGACACGTTTTTTGCACCGAAATACAAGTTAATTCGCACGAAATCAACGTGTTAAGAATTCAAAAATGTAACATTTTTTAGTTCTGCGCAATATTCGTATCGATAATTATTGAATATCAGTTAGTTGAACCGATTATTCGACTAAAAAACGTGCCAAATTTTAAACGGATTTTGAACACCCTACCTGTAAGGGCAAAAGCTTAACATATCGCAATGGATTTTCCTTTTTTATTAGGTGTATTTTAAAGCTTTTGCCCTTACAGGGCGCATTGCTGATTGCCATCATACCCAAGGGCGTTGCCCTGGGCTAAGAGCTTCTGCCCTTTCAGGGCGTGCTGGATAATATCAATCGTACAGGAGGGCGTGCTGGGTGATATCAATCATACAGGAGGGCGTGCTGCTTGAGTTCATTTGCCCTGGGCTACCGGGAAGCGCTGAGGGCCCAAAGAGAGAGACTACCCCGCTACAGAAACAACTTCGGATGATAAAAAAGCGGAAATTACTGATTATTGAAAAACACCAGAGAAAAGAGACATTTTTATCGGAAAAACCCCTTTTAGGTGTCGCATTCCCTACCAATGCGACACCTAAATGATAGGAATGCGACACATAGACAGGGGAATGCGACACCTTTTTCCAAATTATTTTGGTATATTTGCTCCATGATTGCGAAACAGGAGCCATGCCAGACTGCAAGTTCGGCATACCTGTTCATCATGTAGACAAGCCACTTATATTTTTATGAGTGTTCTTCGTCCTGACAATTCAGTGGGCTTGATGGCGCAGTCTTTCCCATCATAGAGGAAAGCACCCTACCCTCTTGATAAATTGACAAACAGAAATACAAGATAAAATATTTACATTAATTATTAATAACTCAACTTTCGCAAATGGGGAAGTTAGAGAATTTAAAGAAGTTAGAGAAGTTAAAGCCATATGCTTTACAGATAGATATTCAGTCCAAAAGGCTGTTGGCTATAACTTCTAACGACCGAAGGGAGTGATAACTTCTTTAACTTCCATAACTTCTGAACTTGCTAAAGTTCAATTAACAACAAAACGTGTATGAAAAAGAAACAATTACACAAACCGAATTGGCTCGTCACGATGCTGCTGCTCGTGATGGCTATCCTCATGCCTTATGAGGGGGCATGGGCACAGACGAAGCCTACCAGAGGTAATGGCTCAGTAGACAATCCTTATGAGATATCCACAGCTGCCGAACTGGCGTGGTTCCGCGACTATGTGAACAATGAATCTCAATATGCTTCAGCCACGCTGACTGAAGATATTGACTTGTCAGAGTTCTGCCATGCGGCTGATGCCGCCACGAATACAGAAGAGCTCAGTTGGGATCCTATCGGTAATGGCATGATGTATTGTGGAACGTTCGACGGCAACGGGAAGACGATTCGCAATCTATACATCAATAGCACCATTATGAATAAAGGTTTCTTCGGCTATGCTAATAGTGGCAGTATTAAGAACATCACTTTCGACAATGCGAAGGTGAAGAACACTCATTATAATGGTACAGGAATATTGACAGGAGTTTTTGAGAAATGTACTATTGAAAACATCAAGACCTTGGCAAATTGTTCGGTAGAAGGAACAGAAAATACAGGCGGAATTGCAGGAATAGGAACGGGCAACATCAGCAACTGCGAAAACCGTGCAATGGTGAATGGTACAAATAATGTAGGAGGTATTGTAGGCAACTCTTCCGACAATACCATCTCTTCATGCGCCAATTACGGTGCTGTAACAGGAACGGAATCCAATGTTGGAGGCATGGTCGGATTTTTTATCTCAGGAACCATTCAGAACTGCGCCAACTATGGCGATATATCGGGGGCTGACTGTGTCGGAAACCAGATAGGATATGCTAGTATATGCAATCTGAACAATGTGCTTGGCATTGGAAATGTTACTGCGACAACTTCTCAATCAGGTCTCCTTGCTGGAGTAATCTGGGATTCCTCCAGCACCGCCGCTGGCATCTTGGCATACAACAGCAGTGCAAAACTTACGATTAATGGAATTGAGCAGACTGGTGATGCCGTCAAGGCTATCGGAATAAGTTCATTATCATCTACAGGAAGGATAAAGGCATTTACTGCAGAACAATTGAAGAGTGGATTTGTTGCTTTTATACTCCAGGGAAATGCCTCAGAAAGTGCAAAATGGGGGCAAAAACTGAACACAGACGATTATCCTTTACTTAACTCTGCGGATAAGGTGTATTCGGATAATCCTATAACCATGAAATGCTCAGGCGAGTTGGAAGGTTCAGGTAAATATAGCAATACAAAGCCAGCACAGGAGGGCACATTCACGATGCAGCATGGCAATAGTATCATACATCACGAATCAGTGGATGTTACCTGCACAGTAGATGGCACAATTGAATATTGGGAATGTGATGTTTGCAATGAGACTTACTTAGATGAAAAATTGACACAACCAGTAGGTAACATTATCAAGGTGGCTGCCACTGGTCACAACTATGACGACAACGACAAGTGCACGAAGTGCCAGAAAGAAATTCAGTTCGTTAAATTGGGCAACAATAACATAACGATCGAAAAGGTATTTGGTAAGAAGTCGAAAATCAGCGGTTACAATCTTTATAAATTTACTGCTCCAGAAGAGGGAACATTGGTGGTAACGGCAGACAGCCACGGCGAAGACACCTATGGCAGCCTGTGGGAGAGCCGCACGGGTGATTACTTGATTAAAAAAGATAAAGGTAGTGATAATGGTAAAGACTTCAAAATCACCTACGAAGTAAAGAAAGGCACCACTTATTATATCGGTGCCAGAGAGTATGATGGCGATGCCATCGTAGGCGAGGTCACGCTCTATGTAAATTTGATAAGTAATCAACCACCTACAGGCGTGACTGGTAATGGAACCGAGGCTGAACCTTTCATACTGAAGACGGCAGATCATCTGGCGTGGTTCCGTGACTACGTGAATGTAGGAAAGGTAAGTGCCTGTGCAAAGATTGCCGATGAAGTGGAAGTTATTGATATGAGCAGTGTGTGCCATGAGGCTGATGCCGAAAAACAGGTAGCAGAGCTCAGTTGGACTCCTATCGGTTCTAAGAAGTATCAAGGAACGTTCGACGGCAACGGGAAGACGATCCGTAATCTCTTCATCAGCTCCACCTCTAATGAAATTGGTTTCTTTGGCTATGTTGCTGATTGCCGCATCAAGAACATCACTTTCGACAATGCGAAGGTGAAGGGCAATGATAATTGTAGTACTGGTATTTTGGCAGGATATGTACGTTCTTGTGTGATTGAAAATATCAAGACCACAGAAAACTGTTCGGTAGAAGGACAATATGAGACTGGCGGAATAGCAGGAGGAGCTAATGGCAACATCAGCAACTGCGAAAACCATGCAATAGTGAAGGGTTTACATTCTGTTGGTGGTATTGTAGGTATCTGTTTCGATTCAGAAAATTCCATCACTTCATGCGCCAATTATGGTGAGATAACAGGCACGGAGGATTTCGTTGGAGGTATAATTGGATATTTTGGTGAAGGAAGCCTCCAGAACAGTGCCAATTATGGCAATGTTACGGGAGATGCTCGCGTCGGAAACTTGATAGGATATGCTAATATATGCAATATTAACAATGTGTTGGGTATTGGCAATATTACTGCTAACTATGCAGATTGTAATGGTCTCATTGTCGGATACATTGCAGATGCTTCCAGCACCGCTTCTGGTATCTTGGCATACAACAGCAGTGCTAAGATGACCATCAAAGGAACGGAACTGACGGGTGATGCAGTCGTGGCTATCGGAGATGGCTCATTGACCTATCCTGAAGGTAAGAATGAAGCAGACGTGGTCAAGGCATTCACCCCTGAGCAGCTGAAGAGCGGTGAAGTGGCTTACCTGCTCAATGGAAGCAAATCAGAAGGCGAACTGGCGTGGTATCAGAAACTCGGCACAAATGCTTATCCTGTACTGACAGCTGCTGAGGGCAATACAGTATATCATGGATCATTCCGTTACTGCGACAATACGACTGCATCTTATAGCAACAGTTCTTCTGAGAATGAATTGATTCACGTAGCATCTGCCACCTTGACCAGTCCTGAGCATGACGCCGACGAGCATATCTACAACATGGGCTGCCGCAACGAGAAATGCGCAGCGCACAAGTATGTAGCCGACAAGGCTGGAAACATCGTGGTGACAAAGGATGCAAACAACAAGTTTGTGGCGACCGAAGACCTGACACTCGTCGACGGCGAGGACTTCAATGACTATGAGGCGTTCACCTCCAAGACCATCTCTTACAGCCGCAATATCCCTGAGGGCGCAGCCTGGGGAGCACTCTGCTTGCCATTCGCCATCGACCTGAGCCAGGAAGCAGAATGTGACTTCTATCGTCTCACAGGCATTGATGCTTCTAAGGAATGCATCACCATAGAGAGTTGCGCAGAGGGCGTAATCCCTGCCGCCACTCCGGTGCTCTTCAAGATGAAGGAGGGCGAGACGGTGCTCAGCCTCACTGCTGTCGGTGCCGACATCGTTACTGCCCCACTTTCAGGAACCAGCTCCGATGTCAACCTCGTAGGTTCGTTCGTTCAGATCAGTGGTGAGAATCTTGCGGCAAGCGACTACGTCATTGGCGAGAACCAGTTCTGCCGCGTCAGCGACTTGCACGACGCCACTATCCTACCGATGCGTGCATACCTCCATCCATTCGACGCATCACTTACGACAGCTGCTAAACTGTGCATCGGAAACAACGATGGCAGCACTGCCATTGACCACCTCAACGCCATCAGCCGTGATGCCGACGCTGAATACTACGATGCGAAGGGTCTCCGCACCCATGGTCTGCAGAAGGGTCTGAACATCGTGAAGCGAGACGGCAAGACGTATAAGATCATGGTCAAGTAAGTTTCGCAAAGTCGAAAGCAGAGCCTGATATATCAAAAAAGGTCTATATGCCACAATGAAAAGTGGTATATAGACCTTTTATTATATGCGAAAGTTGAGTAAATGACGTTTTTTACTGTCACTGTAGCTAATGCGGTGTTTAGCCTTGACTTTTGGATAAAATTAACTATTGTTTGCCTTGACTTTTGGAGAAAAATAGTATCTTTGCAGCGGCTTAAACTTGGAAAAGTGGCAAAAAATGCCCAAAAAAGGGTTGGAAAAGCTCCATTTTCAGTCTAAAATAGGTTGGAAAAGTTCCGTAAACCTATAAAATATGGTTAGAAAAAGTAATATATATATGCTTCAATGTTCAGGTCGTAGGCAAGATTCTATTACCCTATCTATATGTTGATGTATCTTCAACCCGAAATGATAAAGAAACCTATATTCAGGTTTGAACCAATTTAGGCTTTTATTACTTTAAAATTGATGATAGCGCCGGAAAAAGGTCTATATGCCACGATGAAAAGTGGTGTATAGACCTTTTATTATATGCGAAAGTTGAGTAAATGACGTTTATTACTGTCTTGAAGTGTACTCAGTTAATAATTCATTCCGAAGTACCAGAGAGGGATGATGATTCCATGCCCCGTCTCGATATCGTCTTTTACGATACGTCCGTTTTTTACATCCTCTATCTGCTTCTTACCTTTCTTCCTTCCGCCAATCTCAAAGGTATAGTCACCAATGGTAAAGTCGGAAATCCTGGAGGAAATAACATCCTGTTTTTCTCTCATCTGATTGTAGAAGAAAGTTTCCCTTATGTTTCCAATATTGGGATTAGGGTTGAGTACAGACATCAGGCTTGGGTTATCGACATAGACTTTTTCTACCTTTCCAAGATTGCGCATTCCCGAAGTATCATCTCTGAGCAGACCTATCATTCCTGCACGTTCCAGATAGACCAGATAATCAGGAACGTTGTTCTTGCTTACCCCGATTTCTGTGGCAAGGTTCTCTAAGCTTGGCTTGTAGGGAGCCAACCCGGAAAGAATAACGAGCATGCGCTTTAGCTTGCGTGCTGTTGAAGCTCTCATATCGGCATATTGCGGAATGTCAACTTCTACAGTCTGGTCTATCACCTGCAGCATTCTTTGCGTAAAATCTCCCTCTATGGCAAATGGGTAATAGCCATGGTCGAGGTACGCTCTGAAAATTGGCAATGGATGTTCCACTCCCGGAATCTCTACCTGTTGATTGAGTATTTCGTCGAGACTGAAAACTCTGGTCTTGATTCCTTCAAAAAGTTGCAGGTATTCCCTGAACGACAAGCCTTGCATCATATACATCAGTGCCCGGCGGCTCAGATCTGCTTCTCCCTTCTTGATGTCCAATACCGATGAACCGGTAAAGATAAGGTTCAGGGATGGGTGCATGTCGTAAATTTGCTTCAGTTCATTGCTCCATCCGGCATACTTGTGAATTTCATCTATATAAAGATGTGTACCACCCTCCTTGATAAACTCGTCGGCGAAGTCAACCAAGGAATGATTTGAAAAATAGATATTGTCGGCCGACACATACAGGTGATGGCCTTCCTTGGATAGCTTGATGCGCTGTAGTATCATGGTGGATTTTCCAACGCCTCTCGGCCCCACAATACCTATTAATCGTCCATTCCAGTTGATTTCATCATATTTATATCTGATGAAATCAAGCGGAGTACGTTTGAGCAGCTCCGCCATGTATTCATATAGTTTATTGTCTATCATATCTTTCTTTTAGATGAATATCATTTAAAACTGCAGCAAAGATACAAATAATCCCTCAATGAGGGATGAATTCTTTAGAAAAGTTCCCTCAATGAGGGATGATTTTAATCATTTTTATCCCTCATTGAGGGATTTTTACGCATATTATGGCGAAATTTGCATGGGATGATCATCGGAAAACACAGCAAATTACTCCAGAAATCGCATCCGTCTATGGACACGCAGCGGTGAAATCCAGTCCTTGCACCGCTGCATCTCCCTCAAATATGACTTCTACAAAGGCACAAGACGAATGAAGCTGCTGGACTCTAACGAAATCCGGCAGCTTCGTGATGTCTGTATATTTGAGGTGAATGGTGTGGAGGTGTATATATAAAAGGGATAAAATTGATTAATTCCACAAATTTTCTATCTATTAATTAAATTTTTAACAATTTTTATAAAGAGTTCTCATATACTTTATGTATCTTTGCCTTAATATATTTTTTTAGGTATGTCAAGAGAACAAGTCAATAGATTAAAAATAGTTCTTGCAGAGGAGCAGAAGTCAAATAAATGGCTTGCCGAACAATTAGGCAAAGACCAAGCTACGATTTCCAAGTGGGTGACAAATGCAAGTCAGCCAGACCTTAAAAATCTACTGCGTATTGCAAAAGCATTGAATGTAGATGTAGTAAGATTGTTAAATACGGAGGTGGTCAACGATGACGAAATCTAAGGATGACGGATATGAATATATCCTGTCTAACCAAGTTTTACAACTTCCGATAATACGCTATTATCAGAAAATGGGGAGAATTAAGCTATGACACCAGAGGAAAAAGCGAGAGTAAAGATTAACCGTTGGTTTGAAGATGCAGGTTGGCAGGTTGTCAACCGTGACGAATTCGAGCCTACGATGTCTGCCGTTGCCGTGCGTGAAGGCTTACTGAAAGGCAATCTCGAAGCGGACTATCTTATGTTCATCAACGGCAAGGTGTGTGGCGTGCTGGAATCTAAACGTGAGGAGGTGAATGTCGAATCTTATATGGTTAGCGAACAAGTGTCTACATACGCCAAGAGTGTTCCTGATTGCTACCAGACTTGGCAAAAGCCTATACCTCTTTTATACAAATCTAATGGCAAGGTTGTCTTATTCCAAGATTTTCGCAAGACAAACACGGAATGGGATGAAATCAACCGTATCCATACTCCAAAGGAGATTGTAAGTATGCTTGGCATTGACGATCCGTTTGCTGGCTTGCCAACGCTACGCAAGAAGGGATTGCGTGAATGTCAATTCGAGGCTATTACGGAGTTGGAAAAGAGCTTCCATAGTGGACAAAACCGTGCGCTTATGGTGCTTGCTACAGGCGCAGGAAAAACTTATACCGCTTGTCTTGCTGCATATCGTATGTTGGCATATACTCCGATGCGACATGTTCTCTTTCTTGTTGACCGCAACAATCTCGGACGACAAGCTGAAAATGAATTCGGCACATTCCGTCTCACTGAAAATGGTGAAGCTTTCAACATCATCTATGGTGTGGAGCGATTGAAGTCTGCTAAAATACCATCTGACTGCAACGTGTTGATATCCACCATTCAACGACTGTTCTCGCTGTTGAAAGGTGAAGACATTGAAGACACCGACGATGACGACAATGATGAAGCGACAGGGGAAGTTACGCTTCCTGACAATCCTAATCTGCCACACGATTTCTTTGACATGATTATCATTGATGAGTGTCACCGAAGCATTTACGGCAACTGGCGTAGGGTGCTTGAATATTTCGACACGGCTCGCCTTATTGGTCTTACTGCAACACCTATTCCCGAAACGATGGCGTTTTTCAACAACAACCGTATTGTGAACTATACGCTTGAAAAGAGTATTGTGGATGGTGTGAACGTGGACCACCGTGTGTATCGTATAAAGACGGAGGCGACCGAGAATGGTGGCGCTATCTTGAAAGGCGACCGTGTGCGTGTGGAGACTCGCTACACTGGCAAAACGGAGGAGATAAACACACGAGAGACTAAGAATTACACGAAGACGGAGCTTAACCGTTCTATCATCAACCCGTCTCAGATAAAGCTTATTCTTACAACTTATCGTGATGCAGTATATACAGAGATGTTCAACGACCCACAACGTGAGCCGAACTATGCATATCTCCCTAAGACTCTCATTTTTGCGCTTAATGAGACCCATGCAACAAATATCGTGAACATTGCCAAAGAGGTGTTTGGCGAGAAATGTCCGAATGCCAACATGGACAGATATGTACAGAAGATTACTTATTCGGCAGGCGATAGCAACGAGCTTATCCGCCAGTTCCGCAACGACCGTGACTTCCGCATTGCTGTCACTTGTACGTTAGTGGCTACGGGTACTGATGTGAAACCGCTCGAAGTGGTGATGTTCATGCGAGATGTGGAATCTGAACCGCTTTACATTCAGATGAAAGGTCGTGGTGTGCGCACCATCGGCGATGAACAGCTTAGAGCCGTAACACCTAATGCCTTCAGCAAGGATTGTTTCTTCCTGGTCGATGCTGTGGGCGTCACCGAGCATACGATGTCAATTCCGGAACAGGGCGATGGTCCTGACACCGTCACGATAACATTGAAGGTATTGCTTGAGCGCATTGCTCTTGGCAATCTGCCAGATATGTATCTGAAACGTCTGGCTGCTACTTTGTCCCGTCTACACAATAAGGCCGACAATAGTCAGCGTGCGGAGTTTGAACGATTGGCAAGCGACTCTATGGATGCCATTGCACAGCGTATATACGATGCTTTGGAAAACGAAACGTTGCCGCCTTATAATGATATTAATGAGCCTAACAACGAGCGCAAGGGACTTGTATCTCCTGTTGCCAATCATGCTGATGTGCGCCGATACATTCTTATTCTTGCTGCAGGCTTTGTTAATACGCTCATGCCTGGTGAGGACACGCTTATATCCAAGGGCTTTTCTGTAGAGGAAGCTAAAGACACTACAGAAGCTTTTGAGAAGTATTGTCGTGACCATGCTGATGAGATTGAGGCATTGCGCATTATCTATAATCAGAGTGGCGAGCCTATCAACTTTGATATGATGAAAGATTTGGAGAATAAGCTGAAGATGGAAAACAATCGCTTCAGCACGAAGCAGCTTTGGAACTCTTATGCCATCGTTTCTCCAAACGATGTGCGACGCGCCACCAAAAAGGAGGAGAGCGAGGCTCTTACCAATATTATACAGTTGGTGCGCTTTGCCTATCGCCAGATTGAAAGGCTGGACAGCGTTTGCACTACTGCCCGACAATACTTCAATCTTTGGTGTGGTCAGTGGCATCGTGACATATCAGAAAGACAGAAGCAGCTCATGAGCCAGATTGTGGACTATGTGGCAAGTAACGGTGCTTGCACCATAAACGACATTCGAGAGGACGACCGCACACAAGCAGCTCAGATGATTGCAGCATTTGGTAATAAACAGAAGGCGGATGACGCTCTTCTTTCTTTGTTTAATTTTGTGGTTTTAAGAAAAACAGCATAACTTTGAATTATGACAAACAATATATCTACAGAGCAATCGCTCACCAAGAAAGTATGGAATCTCGCCACTACACTTGCAGGACAAGGTATTGGCTTCACCGATTATATCACGCAACTCACTTATCTGCTTTTTCTGAAAATGGATGCGGAGAATGTAGAGATGTTTGGAGAAGAGTCGGCAATACCTGCTGGATATCAGTGGGAAGAACTTATAAAGCTCGACGGACTGGATCTTTTGAAACAGTATGAGGAAACGCTAAAAGTACTCAGCGAGCAAGACAACCTTATCGGTACCATCTACACCAAAGCGCAGAACAAAATTGACAAACCTGTCTACTTGAAGAAGGTTATCACCATGATTAACGAGGAGCAATGGCTTGTTATGGATGCTGACGTGAAGGGTGCTATATATGAGAGCATTCTGGAAAAGAACGGACAGGATAAGAAGAGTGGCGCAGGACAGTATTTCACACCGCGTCCGCTCATTAAGGCTATGGTGGATTGCATCCGTCCGCAGATTGGCGAGACGGTGTGCGACCCTGCCTGTGGTACGGGTGGCTTCCTTCTCACGGCTTATGACTATATGAAGAATCAGTCGGCCGACAAGACTAAACGCGATTTTCTGCGCAACAAAGCTCTGCATGGCGTGGACAATACTTCACTTGTCGTCACACTCGCTTCCATGAACCTCTATCTGCATGGTGTGGGTACTGACCGCAGCCCCATCTCTTGTGAAGATTCGTTGGAACGTGAGCCTAAAACGCTCGAAGATGTTATCCTTGCCAATCCTCCTTTCGGACAGCGTCCGGCAGGGTCTGTGGAGCTTAACCGCCCCGACTTCTATGTCGAGACGAAGAACAATCAGTTGAACTTTCTTCAGCACATGATGCTCATGCTGAAAGTGGGTGGCCGTGCTGCCGTGGTACTGCCGGACAACGTTCTCTTTGAGGGTGGTGCTGGCGAGACTATCCGTAAACGCCTTCTTTCTGACTTCAATCTGCATACCGTCCTGCGTCTTCCTACTGGTATATTCTATGCGCAGGGCGTGAAGGCTAACGTACTGTTCTTCACAAAGGGACAGCCAACAAAGGAGGTTTGGTTCTATGATTACCGTACCGACATCAAGCATACGCTTGCCACCAACAAATTAGAGCGCCATCATCTTGACGACTTCGTGAAATGCTATAATCCCGACAATATCAATAATCGCACCGAAACCTACGATGCTGAGAGTAATCCGTCAGGACGTTGGCGCAAATACTCAGTTGAAGAACTCATCGCCCGTGACAAGACTTCACTCGATATCACTTGGATTAAACAGGGTGGCGAGGAAGAGGAACATACTCTGGAAGAACTGATGGCTACCATAAAGGAACAAAGCCAAAACATCAGCAAGGCGGTGAGTGAACTTGAAAAATTATTGGTTGACATCAAGGAGGATTAAGGGCATGGATGAAATCACAAAGCGAGAGGATGCCCTCTTTGGGCATATCTCAAAACTTATTGACGAGGCGCACAAGCATGTTAAAACTACTGTGAACACTACAATGGTCTACACTTACTATGGTGTTGGTAAATATATTGTGGAGGATGAGCAACAGGGATACGAGCGTGCAGCGTATGGCAAGAAGGTGTTAAAAGCTCTTTCTGAGAAACTGTGTCTGAAATACGGTGAGGGTTGGTCTTATTCTAATTTAAGACAAATTCGTCAGTTCTATTTGGCGTATGCGAATTTGACAGACGGTGTTTGTCAAATTCAATTTGATTTGTCATGGTCGCATTATCTTATCCTTATGCGTATTGAGAATCATGATGAGCGCAACTTCTATGAGATTGAGGCGAAACAACAGAATTGGAGTGTGCGTGAACTGAATAGACAGGTTGGTAGTTGTCTTTATGAGCGATTGGCTTTGAGTCGCAATAAGGACGAGGTGATGCGCTTGGCAAAAGAGGGGCATACGGTCGAGAAACCATCAGACATCATAAAGAATCCTATCACACTGGAATTCTTGGGATTGAGGCCCGATTCTGTTTATTCGGAGTCTAAACTGGAGAATGCCATTATCAACAAAATGCAGCAATTCTTGCTCGAACTTGGTAAAGGCTTTCTTTTTGAGGCACGACAGAAGCGGTTTACTTTTGAAGAACAGCATTTCTTTGTTGACTTGGTGTTTTACAACCGCTTGTTGCAATGCTATGTGCTCATTGATTTGAAGATAGACAAACTCACTCATCAGGACCTCGGACAGATGCAGATGTATGTCAACTATTATGACCGCCACGTCAAGATGGATTTCGAGAAACCAACCATTGGTATTCTTTTATGTAAGGAGAAGAATGATGCCCTCGTAGAGCTGACTCTACCTAAGGATGCCAATATCTATGCGTCGGCTTACCAACTCTATTTGCCTAACAAGGCTTTACTGCAAGCTAAGGTGAAGGAATGGATTGAGGAGTTTGAAGAGAACGAGGAAATAAAGAAACTTGAAGAAGACAAATAACAAATGAATACTAAAGCATTACGCCAAAAGATACTTGACCTTGCGATACATGGTAAACTTGTACCGCAAGATCCTAACGATGAGCCTGCATCAGTGCTCCTCGAGCGCATCCGTGCCGAGAAAGAACGCCTTATCAAAGAAGGCAAAATCAAACGCCCTAAAAAGACTAAGACAACTTCTGATAAGCCGCATTATGAGAACGTGCTGTTTGAAGTGCCGAGTTCGTGGGTGTGGACGACATTGGGGGAAATTGGTATTTGGCAAGCTGGTGGCACACCAAGTCGAGCCAATAAATCTTATTATGTGGTAATATTCCATGGCTTAAAACAGGGGACTTGAATGATGATTTGATTACCAATATTCCAGAAAGCATATCTGAAGATGCCGTTGCTAATTCTTCTGCAAAAATAAATCCAACTGGTAGTGTCCTTATTGCCATGTATGGTGCAACGATAGGTAAATTAGGAATACTCACCTTTCCTGCGACAACCAATCAGGCTTGCTGTGCTTGTATTAAGTATTTTGCAGTCACTCAATTATATCTATTCTATTTCCTTTTATCTCAAAGAACAACATTCATCGCCAAAGGTGGAGGTGGCGCACAACCAAATATTTCAAAAGAAATAATTATAAATACAGTTATACCACTTCCTCCTTTTGCAGAACAGCAACGCATTGTAACCGAAATAGAAAAATGGTTTGCTATGATTGACCAAATCGAGCAGGACAAAACAGATTTACAAGCCGTTATTAAGCGAGCCAAGAACAAAATCCTCGACCTCGCTATTCACGGCAAACTCGTACCCCAAGACCCTACGGACGAACCTGCCAGCGAACTGCTCAAGCGCATCAATCCTAAGGCGGAAATCACATCTGATAACGGGCATTATCAGAAGTTGCCTGAAGGATGGTGTGAATGTTGTTTCGACGATATTTTCAATATAAAAATGGGACAATCCCCTAATGGCAGTAGTATCAATCATCAACAAGGAGTTGAATTTCATCAAGGGAAAATATTATTTGGAGATAAATATCTCAAGCAATCTGATATGTTTACGGATGCACCAACAAAATTAGCAACGGCTAATTCTCTGCTATTGTGTGTTCGTGCTCCTGTTGGCGTTGTAAACATAACTCAACGAGAGATATGTATAGGACGTGGATTATGTAGTTTAAAGCCTAATGCAGCAATAAATTTAAACTATGCATACCATGCCTTAACTACTTATCAATCTGATTTTGAGTCAAAGAGCACGGGGTCTACATTTAAAGCAATTTCTGGAAGTATTATTAGAAATGAAGTCTTTGCTTTACCTCCCCTGCAAGAACAACACCGCATCGTTTCCAAAATAGAAGAGATATTTACGCAACTTGATGCAATAGAAGCATCATTGTAGCTGATAGAGTTCGCCATCGTAAGCGTAATACTTACGATGGCTAAACATATATACGATTACCAAACGACAACCTTGTCAACGATTTTTTGCTGTTCGCTTGCTGTGCGACGCAGATAGATACGAGTGGTTTCAAGGCGTTCATGCCCCATGAGGTCAGCAAGAAGGGCGATGTCGTTGAACCGCTCGAGGAAGTTCTTGGCAAACCGATGACGGAAAGAATGTGGATATACAACATCCCTGTTCATTCCATATTTTTCAGCAAAGTGTTTGAGTTGGTGGGCTATGCCTCGTGTGGTGATGCGATTGCCGAAGCGGTTGAGGAAGATATAACCCGACGAGACGTTCTTATCTTCGAGCCATTTGATAGCTTCTGTCCTCAGGTTCTTAGGAATATACAATCGGCGTATTTTGCCACCTTTGCTATAAAGGTCGAGATAGCCTACCTTAACGTGCTCCACCTTGATATGGAGTAGTTCGCTTACACGAGCACCGGTAGCAGCCATGAACCACACTACAAAATACCAGGTGTCCTGTCCGTCACTCTTCAGCTTTCGCTTGAAGAACTTATAGTCTGCATCACTAATTACATTCTCCAAAAAGTTCTTCTGCTGAACTTTCACAAACTTCACCTTTAGCTTCTCCTGCTTGGTAAACTCCAGATACTTGTTGATTGCCTGCAACCGTAAGTTTACAGTCTGCGGCTTGAAGTTCTCTACCAAATACCCCTTGTACGCCAAAAGGTTTCATTTGTTCACCACCTTGTAGTGCTCCATAAAATACTTCACCGTCCATTCATAAGAACGTATGGTGTTCTTGGTCAAGTTGCCCTTGACCAAATACTCATTGAATTGTGTTACCATATTGCATTTGTTTAAAAATAAAACATATAACAATATAAGAACGTAACGGGCATTATCAGAAGTTGCCTGAAGGATGGTGTATTACATCAATATCTGAGATGTGCGAAAATATCAATGGGTTGTGGAAAGGTAAGAAGGAGCCATTTGTGAAAGTTGGTGTAATACGCAATGCCAATTTTACAAAGGATTTTAAATTGGATTACTCAAAAATTGAATACATTGACGTTGAAGAACGAGCTTTCAAAAAACGCCATCTTTTGAATGGCGATTTGATTGTGGAGAAATCTGGTGGTAGTGATAATAATCCTGTTGGACGTGCTATTTTGTATGAAGGTAAAGATACTATCTTTTCTTTTAGCAATTTCACGATGGTGTTAAGAATTCACTATAAAGATGTTCTTTCTTATAAGTATTTGTACTATTATATTATGAGCAAATATCAGAAAGGAGAAATGAGATTAATGCAAACCCAAACAACAGGATTGCATAATCTCATTCTCGATAAGTATCTTGATATTCCGTTGTGTCTTCCACCGTATCAAGAGCAGCAACGCATAATCAACAAAATAGAAGAAACATTTGGTGTTTTAGATTTAATCATGGAGAACCTATAGATTCTCCATTATAGTATCAAGGATTGTGAATGTTTTGTTTATGGCATTTACAATCCTTTTTTGTTCTTCGTATGGAGGAATAGGCACATTGATAGCCTTGAATAACTTTTTGTTCAGGTGTGGAATGGCCGAACCGACCTTATTCTCTCTTAACGTCTTTCGATGCAGGTTTATTACTTGTAGAACATAGTCGGTGTACACTTCTTCATGGATGGATAATTGTTTGAATGTGCTACCTTGATAGCCATCTACTGGCGCACGAAAAACTTCTCCAGAGTTTTCTCCATCCACTAAAATCAGTAAAGTGTTTGCAGCTGTATATTTGCCTGACGTTAATACTTTAGCTTCTCGTTCTCCACGCAGATACTTCACATCAAGATTTATTCTTTCTATGCCATTTTGCTTCTCTCCATCTACTAAAGCACATAGTGTTTGCATGGATGTAATCACCCATCCTTCAGGCAACTTCTGATAATGCCCGTTATCACAAGTGATTTCAGCCTTGGGGTTGATGCGCTTGAGCAATTCGCTGGCGGGTTCGTCCGTAGGGTCTTGGGGTACGAGCTTGCCGTGAATAGCGAGATCGAGGATTTTGCTCTTGGCTTGAGCAATGGTTATATACAAATCAGCTTTGCCGCAATCAATACAATCAATGCTGGCAGATACTTTTAAAACCTCTGTAATAATCCTTTTTTGTTCGTTTATAGGCGGTAGTGGTATTGGTAGACATTTGAATTTATCAAAGTCTATACTATCAACAGTAGTACCATCTTTATGATATTCTGTTAAAATGATATTTTCATTAGCCTTAATCGCGTAAAAGAGAAATTTTGGTATAATGCCATTTAAAGGCATTATGCTTTTTATGTCTTGATTTATAGTTGCATTTTTTTCCAATATTGCAATAGGTAGAGTATGCCTTAATATTCCACTCCTTGTTACAACTAACAGTGTATCTTTCTCATACTGTGTCATGATATTTAATGCTTCATCTGTTATTTTCATCAAAGAATCATGTATAGAATCATTTTTCATGTCTTTTGATGTAACCCACAGATTTTTACCCTTGTTCCAATATTCCTTTATGTCCATAGAGGGGGTCTTGCCTCCTCCAAATGTTGCAATATCTTCCAACTTGCACCACACCCACCCTTCGGGCAGCAAGTACGGATAATGCGGCTTATCAGAAGTAGATAAAAAGCACTGATGTTTTATTCATCAAGGCTTCTACATCTTTGGTAGCGGACTTGTATATGACGCGGGCTTGCCACCGCACAAGTGAAGACACAAGAATATTCCACACGCCCTGAACCAACGGTAACCGGCGCATAGCGGAATTGAAAATCGCTGGCCGAAGGGTAAAGCAAAAGCAAAGGTAAAGGGCAAAAGCTTTACATATCGCAACGGATTTTCCATTTTTATTAGGTGATTGAACTTTAGCAAGTTCAGAAATTATAGAAGTTATTACTCTCGAGATCTGCCAATTTGCGTTTGCGCAAGCAGAAAATTTGACAAATAAATGGGAAAATATGCAAAATTCATGAAGAAAAACACAAAATCGATGTAAAAGAAAACGAAAAAACATGTGGGCAACATGCCCAAAACATTGGAACGGAGGCAAAAAACAGGCTTTTTTTGTGGCCCAAATCGGGGGTGGGCAAAAATGGGCACCCTACCTTTTTAGGCTAAAACCCATCTTTTACAAAAATGCGAAAAAACAGAATTTACTACCCTTTTTGAACAGTTATTACTACCAAAACAGCTGCCGTGCCGATTCATTTCAACATTTATATATAAACAACGCGAGAAAAGTGAGATAAAGTATTGATAATAAGGGGGAACGGATGGGTTTTGCCCGCATTTTTGTCCACATTTATAAGGAATGTTCCAATTGGGTGGCAAAACGGCAGAATGGCAAAATACCTCCCAATCTGTATAAAATCCTTTTATTTTCTTAACGGATTTAACAATAGTGCACGTCATAGAGGTGCACCGAGTATTCAAAAAAAAATGTCGAACTTTGCAATCGAAATATAAACAACAAAGTAATGCCCAAAAAGGAAGAAATAGAACAAGTTCTGGCACTGTCCGAAGAGAAGAAGCAAATGCTGAGATGCATCTACCATTATTACCATAAATGGCAGGACTTCTACACAAGGCAAAGACAAAAATACAAAATAACCAACCAGGACTTAATGGAAGAAGGTCATTTCAGCAGTCATACCTTGAAACGTCTTAATGACGCGATTTACTCGCAGGACTTACAAAATCGGCTCAGACTAAGTATTATCAGAATCCTGAAATACAGAGACGAGGAGGAACGGACAAAGCATTCGAAACGCGACCATGTGAAGAGCCTGGTTGACGAATTCAATGAAAGCTATTCCAAGTTTGACAGAAAAATGACGCTCTGTGACAACGAACAACTCATAAAAGCACTCGCCATTTTCAGCAACGAGCAGAAAAAAGGCACCCTCTACCGCAAGGCCGAAATACTGTACCAATACGAAATGAATACGAAATAATAAATCCTAAGAATCATATAAAACTTGTAAAAAACCGAAACAATGGAAACAACCAACAACCTACCGTCGTTTTTTGCCTCGTTAAGGGTTACCAAGCACAGTCCGCTCATCAGTACCGCAGAATTGGAAAGACTCATCCTACACGACAAGGCTCTAGAAGAAAACACAAAGTGCTATCGCAAGGCGCAGGATGTGGACAAAAATTTAGCCAGTAACACCAAGCGCCTTCAACCCGCCATTTGCCCCTCCATCCAGTTCAGGCGTACAGGACGAAGGCTCGAGGACTTCGGATGCGCCACGGGATGGCTCATGCTCGACTACGACCACATCGCAGAAATCGTGCTCGACGAGAAAGTGGAGCTCGCCTCAAAGTCGCCCTACTCCATGGTGGTGTATCGCACCATCAGCGGAAAGGGACTACGCATCCTCCTACGCTACGAACGGCCTAAGGGATGCACCCTCACCGTCACCGAGCTGCACCATCTCGCCGTCGACAAAGCCATCTCCATCTACGACGACCTGCTGCACATCTCTGCCGACCAGCAATGCAAGGACATGGTGAGGCTCTGCGGACTCGCCCACGACGCGAAAGCCTACTTCTGCTGGGACTCCAAGCCCCTTACCTTCACCCCCGACGAGGTGAACTGGTTTTATCAACACGTGGTGCTGAAGGAACAGGAGAAAGAGGAGGCAGCCGACAAAGCCGTCAGGAAAAATGCCGAGAAGAACCGCGCCAAGAGCAACGCCACCAAGGGAGGCACCCCCACCTTCGAAGCCATCATACAGCGGGTGGAGGACCATGCCAGGAACTGGCGGGTGCAGTTTCAGCCCGGCAGCCACCACGAATACTGCATGCGGTTTGCTGGATTCTGTCACAGCTACGGTGCCGACAAGGAACAGCTGCTCAACTGGATGCTGCAGCAGTATGGCAGCCAGTACGACGGCATCAAGAGCATCGTAGACTGGATGTACAAGCACCCCGCCAACTTCGGCTGCTGGCACCTCTATGCCCCCGGCGAACGATACAAACGCACCCCCGACGTCAAGGACGTGAGGCAGTGGCTCAGCACCCGACTCGAACTGCGCCGAAACACCATCACCGACAAGACCGAGATGCGAGGACTCGACATCCAGAACACCAGCTACTTCCGCTGGACCATCGTCGACGATCCCATCGAAAACTCCATCTTCTCGTGGATGGATCTCGACGGACTGAAGATCCCCATCAACCTGCTGGACATCGTGCTGAACAGCGACTTCGTGAGAACGATACAATCCACTGACCGAATTTCTCGAGAGCCTGCCCGAATGGAAGGAGGGCGACCCCGACTACATCGGTGAGCTGAGCCGGCGCGTGGTGGTGAAGAACTACCCCACCCACTTCCACACCCAGCAGGAGTTCACCGAGATGTTCCGCAAGTGGATCGTCGGCATGGTGGCGTGCTGGGTATCCCCGAGGGTGGTCAACGAGATGGTGCTCATCCTCGTGGGCAAGGGCGGACTCTACAAGACCTCCTTCTTCCAGTACCTGCTGCCTCCCGAGCTGCGCCAGTATTACGCCAACGACTCCACCGCCGACTACAACAACAAGGACTTCCTGGAGCTGTGTGCCAGCAAGGCTCTCATCTGTCTCGACGAGTTTGAGACGCCCATGGGCAAGAACCTCAGCGCCTTCAAGAGCATCGTCACCAAGCCCACCATCACCCTGCGACGTCCCTATGCCCGCTACAGCTCACAGCTGCTCCACAACGCCTCGCTCTGCGGTACGAGCAACAACATCCACATCATCAGCGAACAGGAGACCCGCCGCTACCTCGTATGGGAGGTGGAGCGCATTCAGAGTCCTCGCGAGACACCCATCGACTACCGCCATCTCTATGCCCAGGCCCTGGCGCTGGGACAGAAGGTGATGAAGGAGAAAACGCTCTCTGCCGCATCCGATGGCGAGGAGGAGCCTTGGGTGTACTGGCTCACGCCGAAGGACATCAGTCACCTGGAGGTGCACAACCGCCTCTTCATCGTGAACAACTACATGGAGGAGCTGATCCAGAAATACTACCGTGTCCCCAACCCCGACTCCGACATCCACTCCCCCAACCTGAAGTTCGTGACGAGTGCCGAGATCCTCGAACACATCGCCGTCAACCCGGTGTTCCGTCCCTCCTTCTCTACCCGCAACGTGGGCGACGTGATGACCCACCTGGGGTACAGCAAGACGCGGCGCAACAACTCCCATGGGTGGTGGGTGGTGGAGAAAGAGGGAGTCACCATTGCTGCCGACTCCCGCTTCATTGAGAACAAAGATGAATTGTGATTCGTGGGAGCGTATGCGATGTTCGCCACGTTCGCTCCCAGAATCCTCTGGTTCGCTCAGAGAAATCTCTGGCTCGCTCCCAGGAATGGCGGTTTCGCTCTGAGAATTTTTTCGAAAACCCACCAGTCCTCCCTTACCCTTAAGGGAGGGTCCACCTCTCATCTCGGTCTTCTCCCCTCAGGGAAGAAGAGGAAACCGCTCCTCCTCGTCGCTCTGAACCATTTCATTCTATGGTTGGCGGACCATCAGAGGTCTTCGCCAGCAGCAGAGCTGCATTTTGCGGTATGCGACCGCATGGACACGAATCGCTTAGGGGCTGTTGTCTTAACTCCTTTAACTCCCTTAACTCCTTTAACTCCTGAAAATCTCCTTTACCCCCTCAAATAAACAAAAACAATTAATAAATATGCAAATCAGACTATACGAAAAAGCAGAGCTTGCCATGCTCTACTTCCCCCATTCGACCCCCAAGGTCGCAGTCAACCGACTCTCACGTTGGATCAAGAACATCCCCGAACTCTACGTCGCACTGCAACGGTGCAACGTAGGGAAGAACTCTCATTTCTACAGCCGCCAGCAAGTAGATCTCATCTTTCAGTACCTTGATGAACCCTGAAGCATGCTGTAGCAGCTCATGCTGCTACAGCTCTTTGCAAAGAACTGTCCGAAACGACGCTCGTCTTTCCCTTGCCATAAGGATTCTTTCGAAACTACTCAGTCTTTCTTTTGCCATAATGAGGGATCTTTTCTAAAATCACCCCGTCCCTCTTTACCATTAAAGAGGGCTCCACCTCTCATCTCGGTCTTCTCCCCTCAGGGGAGAAGAGGAAACCGCTCCTCCTCGTCGCTCGTAACCATTTCATTCTATGGTTGGCGGACCATCAGAGGTCTCGCCAGCAGCAGAGCTGCGATTTGCGGTATGCGACCGCATGGACACGAATCGCTTAGGGGCTGCCGTCTTAACTCCTTTAACTTCTGAACATATGAAACTTGAGTGAATTACTTATGCAGCTTTGCCAAATTCATAAATGCTATTGCTGTAAATTTGCTAAAACAGATCAGAATGAGTTCCTGTATCAAGCAAGCAAAGGATTAACTCGTCATGATTGTATTTCCAGACTAAAATCCAATCAGGAAGTATATGACAATCATTCCAACCTTCATAATTGCCATGCAATGGGTGATTTTTGTATTTTACAGGTAATTGTTCTCCTTTCATTAAAATAGTCACAACTTCCTCAAACAAAGACTTGTCATATCCTCGTTTAATACACTTCTTGTACGATTTCTTAAATCTTCCAGAGAGTTGTAACTTATACATTTTTAAGCATCTAAATAGTTCATCATTTCCTCTAATGTGTCGAAGTTTTTCACGTTTCCCTTCTTAACATCAAGAATGGCCTTGTCCAACTCTGTCTTGGAAGTTTCAGAGTTTACAGTATTGGCTTTCCATCCCATCCTGTTAGCCAATTCCTTCAATAACTGAATGTCTGAACTCGGAAGTTGTAAATTGACCGATTGTATTGTTACATCCATAATAAAATCTTTTTTATTGCTGCAAAAATACGATTTCTTTTCTGAAAAAGCAAAGAATCTCTGCATTTTTTTACTCCACTTCTGCAAATGGGGAGATCTTCAGGAGTTTTTGTGTTGTCACAGCATCATCAAGCAGCCCCTAAGCATCTATCAGGCAGCCCCTAAGCAAGTCCTTGAGTGAAAGCGGGTTTATCCCCGCACAAAAAACCGCAGCTCTGCTGCTGGCGAAGACCTCTGATGGTCCGCCAACCATAGAATGAAATGGTTACGAGCGACGAGGAGGAGCGGTTTCCTCTTCTTCCCTGAGGGGAGAAGACCGAGATGAGAGGTGGACCCTCCCTTAAGGGTAAGGGAGGACTGGTGGGTTTTCGAAAAAGATCATCATTAAGGCTAAAGGAAAAACTGATGGGTTTTCGAAAGCCCCTTCACAATCAATTGCGAAATGATGCAATCAAAAAGCATCATTTCGCATCATTTGGCACCATTTCTCATGACATGTTTTATTTGGCATCATTGCCAAATAAAATCATCGTATCTTTGCATTGTCATTCAGAGAGAATGAACTTAGTGCACTCAAGTAATACATTAACCAAAATCTAAAAGAACTATGATTCTCTACAAGTTAGTAAAAAACAACAACAAAAAGTTTCCAGGAACGTACGGCAAGTACTATGCCCGTCCTGCAGTCACCGCAACCATCAGCATCGACCAACTCGCCGAGCACATGTCGAGCCACAACACACCCTTCTCGGCAGGAGCCGTACGCGGCATCCTCACCGACATGGTGAAGTGCGTCAAGGAACTCGTCCTCAGCGGCTACTCCGTGAAGATCGACGACCTCGCCATTTTCTCCATTGGCATCCGACCCAAGAAGGGAGCCGACACGAAGGAATCCTTCACCGTGGCAAAGAACATAGAGGGCGTCAAGCTCCGTGCCCGTGCCACAGGCAAGCTCACCAACAGCCGTCTTGATCTCGACGCCACCCTCAAGGATGCAGCCGACATCCTCGAAAGCTCTTCCACCACGAAGCCAGGCGGCACCACAGGCGGAGGCACCACTACCCCATCCGGCGGCTCAGGCAGCAACCCTTCCGGCGGCACAGGCAGCAACCCATCCGGTGGCGAGAATACCGGCGGCGAAGGAGAGTAATGTCTTAACTCCTCGAAAAAACATTAACCATTAAAAAAATTAAACCATTATGAAAAAAGAAACATTAAAAAACATCATCAACTTCGTCATCACCGTTCTCACCGCCATTGCCGGCGCCTTCTGCGTCACCAGCTGCGGCAGAATGTAGACGAACCACCCCATCGTTTGTTAACCCAAAAAAAATCTAACGACAATGAAAAACCACCGTAATATCTCTCTCATCGTGCTGCATTGCAGCGCGACGAGAGTCACCCAGAGTTTCACCATCGAGCAGCTCGAAGCCTGCCATAAAGCCCGTGGCTATAGCAGCGTCGGCTATCACTACTACATCACCCGCGACGGCACCCTCTACCCCTGCCGACCCGAGAACGAAGTAGGCGCCCACGCCCTCCACTTCAACAAGAACAGCATAGGCATCTGCTACGAAGGCGGACTCGATGCCAAGGGTCGTCCTGCCGACACCCGCACCGAAGCTCAGAAGATCACCATGGAAGAATTGCTCCGCAGCCTCTGCGTCGACTTCCCCGATGCCGAGATCCTCGGTCACTGCGACCTCCCCGGCGTCCGCAAGGCCTGTCCCTGTTTCGACACCCGCAAATGGCTCAAGGAAATCCATTTCCACATCTGAAACTCCTTAACTCCCTTAACTTCCTTACTGAGTCCACTTAAAAACATAGTTTTCGTTTCTTTTCCCTACAAAATGCCATTTGATTATCAGATGGTTACATATAAAGAAATTATCAAAATGACTTTTTAAAGTGGACTCCTTACTCAAGTTTCGCAAGTGGTTTAAGTACGGGCTGAAGGCCCAAAAGCTCTTAGCCCAGGGCATCGCCCTGTTTTTTTTATGTTCGCAAACCTGTCGCCCTGTAAGGGCAAAAGCTTTACATATCGCAACTGATTTACCATTTTTATTATGTGTATTTTAAAGCTTTTGCCCTTACAGGGCGCATTGCTGACTGACCTCATACCCAGGGCGATGCCCTGGGCTAAGAGCTTCTGCCCTTTCAGGGCGTGCTGGGTAATTTCAATCATACAGGAGGGCGTATTGGGCTTCATGGCCTTTCTGCAGCTTCTTCGCTCTCTCATATCCATGCGGTCGCATACCGCAAAATGCAGCTCCGCTGCTGGCGAAGACCTCTGATGATCCGCCAACCTTATAGCGAAGCGGTTTGAGCACCGAGTAGGGCGGTTTCCTCTTCTTCCCTGAGGGGAGAAGACCGAGATGAGAGGTGGACCCTCCCTTAAGGGTAAGGGAGGACTGGTGGG
>CDZB01041712.1_pt1 | contig 43896 bp, 79 predicted proteins | sample 554961 | NCBI WGS metagenome assembly CDZB01 (sample SAMEA3182106, study PRJEB8094) | gut metagenome | biome: human; feature: gut; material: Stool; isolation source: human stools | place: Canada | collected 2013-02-26 | reverse complement strand
CCGAGAATGGGAACGGGTTGGGGATGTCAACATTGTAAGCGTTGACCGGGTTCGCGATTTCCCAACCGAGACGCATGACCGCACGGAGAGCGACCATATCGTTCTGCATGAGGTTGTAGGTGATTGCCTTCGTGCTCGGGTCCTGAATGACACCCTCGGTGAAGATCTTAAAGGTCATGTCCTGACGGATGGCGTATACCAGCTGTGTCCAGTCGCCGACGATCATCTGCGCCTGTGCCGGGTCAAATGCGCCGTTCATCGGGAAGTACATATCCATACCATCCAAACCATAGCGCGTTGCGCCCTGCATGTCAGACTTGAAAATGGGCTGACCGGTCGTGTCCTTCAGCCCGCGCAGCTTGCCACGCATTTGAATCGCAGACATAACGCCATTCGGGTTGAAGCCGTCAAGCTCTACCTTCGCGATAAGACCGCCTTCGCCCATGATGTCGGTAAATACATCAGAGCTTGCCGCAACTCCGTTACCAGCAGCGATAGCGGAAGGAACGACGCCGTCGCGCCAAGTAGTAGGCTTGTTCGTACCAAACAGGATGGCAGCGTCAATGACCTTGCCGAAAGCTTCGGTCAGTCTGGGTCTTACCTCGCCCCAGATGTCATAATCTGCGTCATCCAGTGCTGCTTCGGGGATGGGGACGATAACCGCGATTTCCTCGGCATAGATTTTCTTCTTGTCCCACGCCATCTTCGTGGTCTGCTTGAAAGCCTCACCGGCTCCGATATCGGTTGCTTCTCCGTTGACGAAGTACGCAGAGGGAAGCGCGTCGAGGACGTTGATGGTCTGCGTCTTGCTGGACATATTCGCCAGTCTCTTACCCATGCGAAGGACTGCGGATTCCGCGATAGCGCCCTGCATGATCTCGCGGGTTACGGGTTCCGGGATAAGCCCGGAAAGTGCATTTCTGTCAATAATATTCGGCATATGATTCTCCTTTCGTTATCTACGACCGCCCCGAATCAGGGCGTTCATTACGCTGTTTACATTTGTTTCTTTGGTTCCACCACCTGCCGGTGCTGTCCAGTCGAACGTCGCCTTCTTGCGGTTCGCTGTAAGCTCGTCGACAGCCTGCTCGAACGTGATCTTGTCGGTGACCATCTTTGCAGCCTTGAATGCGATAAACTCAGCGTCCTCGCCGCTCAAGCCCTTGCTCAGGACGTATTTGTCCCGTTTGAGTTGTTCGGCTTCAGCCTGCAATGCAGTCAGTGCCGCCTTGCTGTCTGCAAGGTCTTTCGCCTGTTTTGCCTGCCGTTCCTGTTCGGTCTGCTGGCTGTCTTTCCATGTCCGGTATGCGGTGATCTCTTCCTCGCTGGGGTATTTCTTCCGTTCTCTGTCAAGTCTCGACTGAATCATCTTGTCAACGTCGGCCTGCGTGAACGTCTTTTCCTGCTCTTGCGCAGTGTTTTCCGTGCCCTGCACGTTGGTTTCTTCTGCCATAAAATTCTCCTTGTTTAACGACCTGTCGGTCAGTGTTGATAAATAAAAAGAGCCAGCTGACCACAAATCGTAGTCAACTGGCTTCATTCAGCCCATCCCGGCGAACATTTACGCCGTGGGAATTTATTCAGTTTTCAGCCGTTTTCGCTGGATCGTCTGCACAATGATGTTCCCATCCTTATCCCGCAGGAGTTCCACACGGAAACCGGACGCAAGCGCCCGCTCGATGGCGGTTTTCAGTTTTTCGTCGATCATGTGAGCACCTCGATGCGGTCAATTTCATTCTCGGAGAAGCCGATTAAGAAGCCTTGCTCATTTTCGACATCAAATTCCAGAAATTCGTTCCCGTCATCATCGTAATCGTAGTCGTATCCGAAAAGTTCACCGACGGTCACAATTCCGTCCGAAAAGACTTTGATTTTCTTTCCAAAATAGATTTCAGGATCATCGATTTTCATTTCTTCCACCTCCCTGAGAACGGAACGGCATGTGTGCCTGTGCTGCTATAATGTATTTTCATACTTCTCGCAGCAATTATATCGCCTTTTTTGTTTATCGTATAGCCAATTTCACGCCCGGCATCAACAATTTCAGTGTGTTTCCATTGAGACAAGTCTTTTGTCAGATTTATCCGTCCACTCCCGGCTTTCGCCGTGATGACGGATTGCAGTTCTTCGAGAGAAATGGTAATAACGCTTCTGCCTTCGATTGCCGTCCCCGCCATATGCCGCGCTTGTTTTTCCGGATTGATCATCAATGGATATTCTCCATTTTTGATTGCCTGCCTGATAGGAGCTTCCGAAGCTCGCCGCGCTTTTAGCGCCTGCACGGCGGTTTCATTCTTTGCATCATCGTACAATACCTTCAATCTTTCCTTTTGCTCTGGAAGCCCTGCCGCTTCGCTGAAATCCTTATACTTCGCATTCAGCCGCCGGAGCTTGATGTTCGCAGCCTGCGCTTCCTCTGTAAGCCCGCTATTCTCATAGCCATCTTTCAGTCTCTTCTGCGCGCGGATCTGCCGTTCAATCCTCCTCTGCATCTGCGTTGCTTCATAGGCAGTATACTTCTTCCCGTCGAACTCGCAGCCAAGCCCATCATCGATATGCTTGAGCTGCTCATCTGTGTAAGTCCGCTCGGAAACGCCGGGGATGAACGGATATTTGTGGTGCCGGCAGTTGGCTCCGATCAATCCATCGACATATCCATAGCCGGTAGTCTCCACAAGGTCATCGTAAAGGCCCAGCGGGTCAGGTTCGCCGCTTTCGCTCTGGTAATAGACTTTCCCTTGCCAGTCCTTGTGGCTTGACCACGGCGAAGCACCCGGCTTGTCACGCGCCCCAGAGTGCGCAGACACTTCAAAGTATCTCGTATCAAGGTATTCTGCGCTTTGGTTCGTGTACTGGTCGCAGATCTGATTCACGCCAGTCATGACAGCTCTCCGAACAGCAACGTCGATGTGGCCAACGTGTCCGCTTTCGTAATTCACAACTTTCAGACCGCCTGCAAGCTGCTGAACAGCAGACTTGATCGCCTGATTGTAGCTGATCGCCCCGCTCTGAATCTGCATAACAGCAGAATCCAACGCCCACTGATACGCACGAGCGGGCGGAAGCATCGTCCGCCCATTGTTTACCAGAAAGCCCATAGACTGCGTGATATTTCGCAACGTTTGCCGAGTTTGTTCGTAAACCGCCCACGTGTCTTCTACGCTCACCAGCGTTTCAGGCTGTGTCAGCCCTGCCATGTCAATAACCGCTGTGTAATACTTCTGGTTTCTGGCAATAACATCATCAAAAAGCTCCTTGAGCTTCTTTTCACTGATTACAGAAGTCTTGCGGATTGCTTTTTCAATCTCCTTCGTGTCGATACCATGCGAACGAAGAGACCGGATTGCCTGAACAGTCACTTCGTTCAGCTGGTCTTTCAGCGCAAGCCTACTGCATATTTCATCGAGAAGCGTATCTTCCAATCCTCGGAACAGTTCTGCCAGATCCTCTGGGAGCGCATCAAGGAGTTCTGGGGTAAATGGATACCGGCTCATCTTTCACAACCCCAAAAGTCCCAGTGTTTTCTCCAAATCCCATTACTCGACCTCCTTTTCTTCCTCGGTTACCATGTCCTGCGCCTTCGGCAGCGCCGCCTTTGCGGTCGCCTCGTCCTCATTCATCCACTTCATGCGGAACTCCCAGTCGTTCATGATGCCTGCGCTGAGAAGCTGCATATCGCGGGAGAAGTCTGTAGCTTTGTCTTCGATGATGGAATCGTCAAAGTCAATGCTGATCTCCACGTCTTCATTCAGACCGGCGTTCATCGCAGTATTCCCCAGCCGAAGCAGGATGCGACACAGCTCCACCAGTGCTTGCTCCAGCACTATCTCATGCTTTTTGATTGTGCGGAACATGGTGGAGTTTTCGCTAATGACCTGCGTGGCCGTTGCTACGCTGCCGCCGTCAAAGCGATAATAGGTTTCGCCGAAGCCGCATTTGCTGGAAAGAACGTTCAGTTGGTCTTGCAAGCCTACATTCAGCTGCTCAGTTCTGAGTGTCGGAGAAATCGTCTCTACCACGTTCCCTTGCTGCGTATCCTCCGGAAGCAGATAGAAACGCCGGTCATTGTCATCAAGCGTCGGTTCATCGTCTTCCCACCTTGTGGCGGGCATTTTGACCATCATCATCATCGGGCCGTTTTCGAACTCGTTGACGTAGCAGTCATAGGCACAGTCAACGCCGCGCAGAACGTCGATTGCATTTGCATACACAGGGATACCAACCGGAAGCAGGTAGTCAAGATTGTTTGCGATGTTCGGTCTGTCGATGACGAACTGTCTCTTGTCGCTTCCCGTATGTACCACAGGTGGGATTCGCTCAAAGCCCGGAACATCCGTCAAAAGCGCATCGGCAAGCGTTTCGTTTTCGTATCGGTAAATGCTGTTCTCGATGACGTAAAGTCCGTTTTCGTCTTTCCGGTGAATCTGCAAATACAGATAGTTTTTTCCAGCCCGTGTGACCACGCTGTCAAAAGCACACTCTGAAATAAAGCCATTCTGCCAAGCCAGCGGAAAAATGTGCTCAATGGTCACATAGTCAAGAGCGATACCGGAAACATCGCCCGGAACGGTCTCTCCGCTCTCGTTGACCGCTTGGCCGACCACACGAGGGATATACGCTACAGTTCCGAGTGCAGATTTCATTTCCTGCATTTCGTTCGCCTTGACCGTGAAGTTGTTCTCCGTCAGGACGCTATCAACGAACGCCTGTTCTTTCTGCCCCTCAAGTGTGATCTGGACTTTCTCGTTCATCAAGAGGTTCGCCCAGTCCTCACAAACCTTTTTCGCCATGCCGAGACTTGCACGGTTGCACTTTGTCCACTTATGTCCGTTATATCGCCGGTACTGATGGAACCCCTTGACTTTGCCGACGTACCACGACTTCCAAAGGGACACGTATGTATAGAATTCCTCTGGGATTGTCGTATACCCGAGTTCCTTTAATTTATCGATAACCGTCATGCAATAACTCCCATTCTACGGCTCACAGGCTCTAAGGCGTACCTTGTCGCATCAATCAAATGATTGTTTGCGTCCGGGTATCCGCTGATTATATCGCCGTCTTTGTTTCTCTCATATTCGTAGCCCACGAACTCATCGTAGGCATGTGGCGTCCGTTTTCTATCAATGACAATCGTTCTTCTCTGCAAGAACTTCATGCCGTATTCGACCGAGCCGGGTCCCTTGACCGCCTCATACGCAGGCAATCCCATTGCCCGTAAGTCAGCCACGCTCTTTGGCTCCGCGCTGTCACAGATGACGCGCTCATTGCCATATCCGCGCTGTTTGATTATCGTCGCGCTCTGCTCGTTCGAAAGCTTATTCTGGTATATCTCGTCAAGCAGGTAGATTGTTTCCCTTGCTTTGTCGTAATGCAGCCGGATAAACGCAAACGGGTCTGGGAACCATCCGAAATCCACGCCCTGATAGATTTTATCGAATCTGGAAACTTCTTCGTCCGTGATCTCCCGAAGTTCGAGCCTGTCAAACACATTGCCGCCGGTGCCGACCGGGATACCGAGGTATTCATGCTGATATGCCCGCTCGTCAGTGGCTTTCAGGTGTTCAGCCTCGTCAATAAACTGCTGCCCCAGCCACTCTGGCGGTGCTTCAAGATACGTTGACTTATGGCAAAGTCGGTCAGCGCGTTCCTCTAAGCTATCTTTGTTTGCCCAGTTGTCCCGGCTGATCGGCGGGTTATAGCTTTCAAAGTTCCAGAACTTAGATCCGCCGCGCATTGTCGACTGCAGAATCGTTCGTATTTCGGCACGGCCGGCAAACTGGTCTTTTTCCTCAAAGTGCGTAACAGCAATATAACCAAACGGCACCTTGATAGACTTGATCTTCATCGGGTCGTCAGCGCCGCGAAACATGATCTTCTGGCCTGTCGGCTTGTAGATCAGCTCCATCGGGGAGACTTTGGCTTCCCAATACGCCGCCATGCCAAGCTCGCCGATTGCCCATATGTACTGCGCATAAACGCTATCGCGTATGGTATTCGCAACCTTTCGCAGCACAAGCGCGTGCGTGTTTGGGTTGTTTATCAGCAGCAGGGGAACTAGCACAGACACAGTGGAGGACTTCAACGACCCACGCCCGCCACTAAAATCGTAGTGCGTGTGACCGTGCTGAAACACGTCACGCGCCACACCGTAGAACGCAGAGCCTATTTTTTCAGACAGGCGGATGTCAGACATCAAATATCACCTTGACGCACTCCGTGTTGATGTTTTGCTCCACAACGTCTTTCTGATCGAGGTACTGTTTCCCGAGCCAGATAGCCATAGACGCATTCTTTTCAGCGAGTCTCCATTGCATTCTTCGCAGTGATATTTTCCCTTTACCTCTTTTTTTTGCGAATACTTCGGAAAAATGCTCGCCATAGGTTCTCTTACACCAGGAATCCAACGTTTTATCCGTAACATCTAGCGCATCGCAGATCTCAAGCAGGGTACATTGCAGACCACAAAGGGTCTCGAACTGCTTCATGTCTATTTCTTTTCTCGGTCTCCCCATAACCGCCCTCCTTTCTCCTCTGGCGTTTGATAAACTTCTCCATGTCCCGCTTCAAATACGGGCTGGTTGTTTTGTCAATAATTCCCTGTGCCTCTTCAACCGTCACTCAGAAGCACCGCCTTATCCCCTGTGAACTTCTCCCAACGATCAATGATTACATCGGCATACTTTGGGTCAAACTCCATGCAATATGCATGCCTCCCGTTCTGCTCCGCTGCCATGATCGTTGTGCCAGAGCCAGCGAACAGATCAAGAACATTCTCTCCCGGCTTGCTGGAACATTGCATCTGGTAGTCGAACAGTTTAATCGGCTTCATGGTCGGGTGCTCCGCAGACTTTACCGGCTTATCAAAATTAAGCACCGTTGTCTGCTTTCGGTTTTTGAAGAAGTAATGCTTCTTGCCTTCCGTCCATCCGTAAAGGCACGGTTCATGCCCTTCCTCTTCGATTTCGCTCTCGCCATAGAGGCAAGGTTCATGCTTCCACTGGAAATCCTGTCTCCCCATCACAAGGGAGTTCTTCACCCAGATCAGGCACTGTCTGACGCGCAGCATCGCGTCTTTACACGCACCGCGAAAGTTATACCCTTCACTGTCTGCGTGCCAGATGTAGAACGGGGCACCTGGTTTCATGACCATTGCTGCATTGGAGAAGGCATCCGTCAAAAATCGCCTGAATGCTGTATCTTCCATGTTGTCGTTTTTGATTTTACCGGCGGCGCCCTGATAGTCCACATTGTACGGCGGGTCCGTGAGAAGCAAGTCCATCTGTGCCCCCCCTACGAGCTTCTGTACGTCTGTCAAAGACGTGCTATCCCCGCACATAAGGCGATGATCTCCAAGCTGATATACATCGCCAAGTCTGCTCTTAGGCTCTGCCGGAAGAACAGGATCATAATCATCCTCCACAACGGAATCGTTCAGCTCGTCGCGAAGTCCCCAGTCAAAGTCAAAAGCCGACAGGTCAAGCCCCGGCAGTTCGACCGACAGCAGGTCAAAGTCCCAGTCGCTCTCGTTGCTTTTGTTATCTACCAGCCGCAGGGCGTTCACTTGCTCCGGTGTCAGATCATCTACGCAGACGCACGGCACTTCTTCCATGCCCAGCTTCTTTGCCGCCAGAGCGCGGCAATGACCGATTACAATCACACCGTCCCGATCAACTACAATCGGCTGAACAAAGCCGTACTGCTTGATGCTTTCTGCAACGTTGTTGATCTGCCGTTTATCGTGTTTCTTTGCATTCTTCCCATAAGGCGTAATGCTATCTAATTTCAAGCTCTTTACTTCCATTTCATCCCTCCTTATTCACCCTTCCAATCTTCCTTTTCACGCTCCACCGGATTGCGGCGTCCGGTGGAGCTAAGAAAAAGGAGGTTCCGCAGTACGCTGCGTAGCCGTAAGAAGGATGAAAGCGCAGAGGATACACCTCTACGCTCTCAACGATACACTATGTTTAAGGCTCTCTTACGCAAACTTTTGAATATAAACCACGTTTTTCTGCCACCAAGTAGATAAACTGCCTATGCCATTCCTGAGCGGTACGCTCCGAAACATATACCACCATAGCAGCGCCCTGTAGGGTATGTGTACGCTTCCAAAGAACCAAATCTATGAGCCGGAGGCGTTCCGACCCGTCGATAAGCTGTTTTGTTTCCTCGATTGCAGCTTCGACAGCAGAGATTTCATCCCGCGTCATAAGCGTACCGCCCTTGTAGCTTCGTACCATCCATTTTGCGTAGCCCCACCACCCATAGCGCGGTTTGCTCACCCTATCAGCCCCCTTACTCTGTTCCGTCCAATATTTTCTTGATATCCTCTGCATTGATTTTGACAATATCCATTACAACGTCGCTCATAATGTTAGCGGCAAAAATAGCTTTGTCCTGCCCCGTCGAATTGAAATATCCCGTCTTTGTTGTCCCATCCTCCGCAGTAGCAACAATGCAGATCGATGAGGGCTTGAAATCTAACACAGTTTTTAGGGATTCTTCCAGCCAAGTGGAGTATTCCTGTTTTGTAATATCCCCCATCATCTGCCCGAACTCCCGAACCCATTGTCCCCGCGTTCCGTCTCCTCGAGCGAGCTGACCACTTCCAGTTCCGGCAGGATGCAGGGCAGTATAACAAGCTGCGAGATCTTATCGCCCCTACAGACCTTGTAGGGCTTGCTTCCGTGGTTGTATAGCTTGACAATGATGCTTCCGGTGTAGCCGACGTCGATGACCCCTTCGCTGGTGATTCCGTGTTTGACATTCAGACCGCTTTTGCTCTTGAGAAATCCCACGGTGTTTTTGGGCAGCTGGACATGCACGCCTGTATCAAACAATTCGCTTTCTCCGGGATAGATGTAAACGTCGTCGCTCGCCGAATACAGGTCTAACCCCGCATCGTATTCATGCGCCCTTGTGGGCATGAACGCCAACAAATCTAAAACAATTTTCATTTTTCCCACCAATCCTTGATTGTATCGTTCCGTTCGAAAAACGGCTGAAAGAACGGACCGCAGAGCTTCTTAAGACTCGAGTCAAGCCGGTGAATTGCATCGTCGGATTCCTTCTTGCCCAGCCATGCCACGCCGTATTCTGCGTCAAGCTGCTCCATTTTGTCCAGAAGTTCCTTTGCCTTCGCCGGGCTTTTGAGCATGCCCAGTTCATGCGCCGCCACAAAGAAAAGATCTACCACCTTCTGCTTTCCTGCCTCCATACCGGCGGCAAAATAAGCCTTGTTGCTTCTGCGAATACGCTTTGCCAGATCGTTCATTGCACTCATAGCTGTATCCCCCTTATGTACTTATCAAAATACGTCACTGCCACCGCCATCGCCGCCCACATATCCGCTGCGAACCCGTAAAAGAAACCGGGGTTCTTCTTTGTTCCTTTCCCATAATTCGGCTGGCCGGGCGCGTAGCGGTCGACGAGGGCTTGTCTGATGTTCGCATCCTTCGCCGACGCTCTGCCACATAAGTAAAGCTTTTCTTCCCGGCGGAAGATCTTCTGTATCTGGTAGCACCGCTGGAAAAGCTCGGCATATTCCCAAAATCGCCCGATCCAAAAGCAGGTGTCGAACACTTCCTGCCCGACCGGCATACCCATTCCGGCAACCATTTCGATTGCCAGGTGCTGATACTCCCGGCAGAGAACGGGGAATATCTTCCCGTTCGGAACTTTACCAACGTCCAGCACCTTCCGGATTTCCTTCCCGTCGTGCTCCACCAGCACATAGCCGGATTGGATGTTGCCGGGGTCAATCGCAAGAATTGTTCCCACCTTGCAGCCTCCTTCCGGTCTCGCACGGCTTCATCTCGTCGCAATCACCGTATTTCGCGCAATGTGCTGCAAACAGCCCCTTGAACTCCGGCAATTTGTCGATTACAAGGCAGCACATCATTTTCACAGCCTCGCGCGTCTCCTTTGCCGCCAGCCTGCAAAGCCGCTTTTCTGCAATGGTCATCAGCTCTTCGGCATTCATGTACCAGATCATGTCTACCGGCGCGTCCTGCCGCGCTGCGTTCCGATCGTATTCGTCCTGCCGGTCGTTGCGCTGGCTGCGGATAAACGGCTGTGCGTGGACGTGGCGGGCTAAATGAGTGCTTACCCAGTACGGCACGCCCTCAAGATAAAACGCAAACTGTAACGTCCGAATGGGGCTATGCCGCGCCCGGAGAATGGCGTGTTTCCACTCCATGTCCGGTGCTGTTTTCATCTCTTTGCCGATGGTAACCAAAGCGCACTGTTTTGCAAGCGCCCAGTCCTCATCGGTTGGATATTTCAAAAGTGTAATGTTCATTCTTCCCTCCGGTCTCCGTAGCTGCAATACCCGTCAGGCTCCGGGTCTGAAAGCCCTCTCCGATCTGCGCAGTACGGGTCATTTTCTTCGTTCCGACGGAAATTCTTGCAATATTGGCAACGCACGACCGGTTCAGCGTCTACCGAGGGTGCATATGCAATCAGCTCCTGAATTTTCTGTCGCGCTTGGCTCAACATTACGCGCGTGATAACATTCTCGGTTTTGCTCCGATCTTCCATGTACTTTTCTTCTGCTGCGTCGTATAGCCGGTTCGCATCAATCAGCCACATTATTGCTACCTCCTGTATTTGTCTGATACTCGCCGTGGCTGCAAAAATCATCAGGTCTGCAATACGGCAGCATATATTTTTTTGCAATCGTAGCATCCGCCAGAAAGGGGTGCCCCAAGGTGTCTACAGTATTTGCAACGCACCACCTCCGCAACGTCGGCGGCGGGCAGTCTCTTGATAACGTCCATCGCTGCGTAAGCATAGTTGTTGCATAGAACTTTCAACGCATCCTCGCGCCGGATAAAATCAGCCATAAAGCATACATCCTGCAATAACTTCGTCCATCCCATCCGGCAAGGCGTGGAATGGGTCGATTGTTCGTATAATTTTCAGCCGCAAGAGCCTTTCTGCCTGCCGTTTGGTCAGCCGCTGCTCCCGCTTCTTCGGCGGCAGCTCGCCTTTTGCCGCCGCAATGGCGGTCGGGTTGTGCTTATGTTGACCCATCGCTTACCATCCTTTCCAGCATCGACCTTGTTTCACACATCGCCGTGATATACCCTTTGCAAAAGCTCATCATCATTAGGTTGTTGGTACTTTCGTGCCGCCTGTATCTTCCTTCTGCATCTTCTATATGGTCTTTTACCATCTTTAGATGCACTTCCAGCGCGATGTTTTTTGCTGCAAGAAGCTTGTTTCCCAGCTTGCGCGGTCCGATACTCGGTGCGCCTTTTACTTTGTTTTCCACGACCTCCAGCACACGCGTGATCGTTTCTGCATCCAAGACATCGGTATTCCAGCAGCTGATGTTCTTGTAATCTTCTATCGTTTCAAGCAGCCACGCGCTGCTGATATACTTTTCAGTCATCCTTCTTGCCCTCCTCTACACGCGACTTAAGCCATTCTTTGATTTGCATCGCGCAGGAGCAGCAAAGCTCAATATCAGGTGATTCCCCACGGAACGTGCTTCGTACGTTTACATACGTCGCAGAGCTTGTTGGGTTTATCTCCGCCCCGCAGCGGTCACATACTCGTTTCGTTGCCATCCTTCTTGCCCTCCATCTGTTCAAAGTAAAACGTGATCGGTTTCTCTTGCTCAATGACATTCCCATAAATGACCCCTACTTTGTAGATGTAGTTTTCTCGGAGCTTTCTGGGAATTTCCGCGATATAACGCCGGAACGTTTCCAGAGAATTTGCCCGCTTGTAGTGGTTGCACATTCGGCATGCTGGCATGAGGTTTGAAATATCATCTGTTCCGGCTTCTTCAATACCCCACGCTCGCAGCGGCAGGAAGTGGTCGACCTGCATGTCTCGGATGTCGATAGACCGTCCGCAGTAGGCACAGTGGCCGTCATACTTCGCATAGACCGCTTCCCGTTTTTTCTTGCTGAAGCTCATACTCCGTCCACTCCTTCAAAATACCGTGTCCGTTCTTCCTGCGTAGGCCAGTCTGGGTCGAGGCAACGCTTGCGGCGGTTCCTTTTCCATCCGCTGTAAATCTTCGCATCGCGCCCGTCGATGGTGTACCCAACGCCGCGTTCTGCCCGGTTGTGAACCAGAAGTGGTCGCGGATAATTCGGATTTCGTGCCCTCAGAACCTCATACTCGCCGACAGGTTCTTCGAGTTTCCAGCCACTTTGCTTCAAGTATGCTCTGAGGTCGGACAGCATCCCGTGTCTGACCGTCAATCTGTTCTTCATCTGCTACTCCATTTCCTGCAAAGCCTTCTCGGCTTCTTCGCGGCTTAAAAATACGGTCTTGCCGAAACCTCTCAACGATACGTCGTATTCTCGTTCCGGGGCTCCTATTGGTGCAAAAGTAACAAACCCAATATTGCCCACGACGATCTGCTTTACCTTGCACTCACACACGTATTTACTTTTGGTGTCCAGACGCGCAAATACCGTATCGCCCACCTTGCACGGCAGCACCACCACGCGCCCTGCCTTGTCGGCTTTGTAGAGTTCGCGGAGGCGCTCAACCTCCGACGTGTCATCCGAAAACGCCATCTCGATAGTTTTCTTTGCCCACGCAGCTTTCTCTGGTGTTTGCACCGCGTCCTCGAACTGTTTGAGCCGCTCCCACACCTGCTTCTGCGTGCAGGTGCCGCTCTGCCGGCACGCCGAGTCTCGGCACTGCGCAATGTCGCAGAAGTTTCCATCAAACGTCAGTCTTTCCATGTCTGTTCCTCCACATAGCACCAGCTCTGCGGCGGGCGCCGAATCTGCAAACTAGCATTGCCGCAGGTCCCGTTATGCTCACAGTACATAGCGCAGCTCTCACACCGCCAGTCATTTTTGCATGCCCGTCTGAAGTCGTCCAATTCGCGCGGCGTATCGTAGATTTTCAGGTCGGAGATATGCCAGCCGTAGCCGATGCCTTTCAGGTATCGTGCGATTTCTTCTTGCGTTAAGCAAGCTTGCTGTTCCGCGTCATCTGGCGCGTGGTTTAGTGGCGCAAGTTCGTAGATTCGGTCGCAGATAAACTCTCCAAAGACTTTTTGGCGCTTCCCCCATGCATCGCAGATCGAGCCTTCGTCAGTTTTGATAAAAACTGTCTTCCCGTGATAAATTTCCCCGTAATTTTCGTCGCCATCTCTTAGGACGCCAATGAGCCGTTCCCTTGCCTTTGTGCAGTAGATATAGCACTTAAACGGCGTTTCCAGTTTCGGCTTGGTCTTTCTGACTTCAATGGTCTTTTCTCCGCTGGCGATTTTCGCACACCATGTCGGCTTGATGCTGATTAAAACAGCTTTCATGTCTTTTCTCCTTCCTCCGGCGCTTCCGGCAGCGGCATCCAGTGGGTGACTACGCTGCCGATGCAGCCCCGCATTCTCGGCGGTCAGGCGCTCGATGAGGGCGAGCGCGTATTTGCACAACGTCTCAACGCAAGAGATCTCTTTTCCGTATAGCTGGCAGTCTCTGCACGGGTGGCCTTCGCCGCAGATATGCAGCGCCTGCGCGATTTCCTTGTCTGTCATAGCGCGTCCTCCTCCCGCTCAAAGCGGATTTTCATTTGTGCGGGGCAAAGGTCGACCTCTGGGCGGCGCTTGCCTGTCCAGCGAAGCCCGCCAGCCTGTCCGACGCACTTCCATCCAGCCGCCTTTAAACTTGTCCCCGGCTCCGTATCCAGAATGTAAGTAATCAGTTTGTGGTAGCCCATCGCCCGGGCGGCGCGCCATGCAGCGGCATACAGAATAGAGCAGGCATTTCGAGTTCCGTCTGTACAACAGCGGTTTACCTCAAGCGTCCATCCATCATCCAGATACCGCGCAACCGGTCTGCCGACGATTGCAACACCTACGATTTTCTCTCCGTCTGTGCAGCCGATGGAAAATTTATGTCCAACGACCGGCTTATGATGGCGGTGATGCTCTGCCACAAACGCGTTTGCCTCTGCCAGCGATACCGGGCAAATATCAAGCATCTGCCTTGCCTCCTCCCTCTGGCGCTTCCGGCGCTCCTCGTAATATATCTGCAAACTTCGGCGCGCTCGGCAGCGGCATCCAGTGGGTAATCAAACCCTGCGGAACCTCCCAGTTGCAACACTCCCAACCGATCCCCGGAATATACCGAGCCGCATCCACGATGCTTCCGCCTGCGTCCTTAAAAGCGATAAGGTATCGCTTAAGATGATCTGCCGGCAGCCTGTCATCTACGCTGACCCACTGCGGCACTTTCTCCCGCAGCGCCGCATTCTCGGCGGTCAGGCGCTCGATCATGGTGATAGCTTCATCCGCCAGCCGCTCCGTGCAACGCACATACTTCATTTGTGGGCAAAGCCCGCAGCCCTTCTCTATATGCGTCGCGCAGATACGCAGTACCTGTATAATTTCCTTGTCTGTCATATATCCTCCATTCCTTCAAAAACCATTTGTCCCGGCAAAACGCCGTCCTCCATCCACCAGTGCATCACATCCCCACCTGTTTGCCAGTCGCAAGGCAAGCCTCGCTTTTGCCGTTCCGCAAGCATCCTGTCAAACGCCCGGACATACGCAGATTTTATTTTCGGGTAACGCTTAAACTGCGCATATCGGTGTTTCCCAGCCATCGGGCAGCCGATGCACCCCACGCGCTTCCATCCGCATTCATACAGCGGATTCATGCAGATTTTTTCAGAAGAAGCGTAGTCCAACACGTCAGATTCCGCCCAATCGATGATTGGATTGATCGTCCGCGTCCCCTTGAGCTGGCAGTTTTCCATCATCATTCGGCTTTCGTCGTTGTCATTCATAAGCGTCAGCCGCTTGTCCTTGCTCTTATGCATTGCTTCCATAACGCCGCGAGATTTCCGCTTTTGCGATTCCGCCCAGCGAACGCCTGTTGCAATCCATCGATTCCGCGCGCTCGTCTCTTTGAGTTCTGCGCAACAGTACCGCACCAGCCGTGTCGGCGGCATGAGCTTGCGCGGGATCAGATTCCACATCGTGGTTCGCGTTCCGTCCGGCTTTGTGTGCGCATCGATGTCGCATTTTACGCCGGTCAGCTCCATCCGTCGGAAGGTATCGAGCACATGCCGTACCGTCTCCGGCGCATCCGCCGTGGTCAGCGAGTGCAAAACCTCATACTGGATACCGGCTTTGCCCGCCAGATGTAAAAGCACGTCCGAGTCCTTGCCGCCCGAGTAGGTAATCACAAGCGGCTGCTTGTATACCAGCAGGGACATTTCAGCCGCAAACCGTAGCCGCTCTATCGCGGTCTGCTCTAAATCGCTCACGTCACATCGCACCTCCCAATTTACGTTTCCCTCTTGCCGCCCTCCGGCAGTTTCTCGCCCCGCCGCTCGTCATCTGGCTTATGTCGATGATCTCGGCGCGCCTTCCGTAGCTTTTCAGCCGTTCTCCCTTCACGGCGTTCCAAGCCTCGCAGGACGCGCTGCAACCGGCTTTCCGGTTGGGGCAGTCCTGCGTGCACGGTCCGAAATTATTCATGTCTTCCTCCTGACCTGCACCGTCACTTCCGCCTCCCAGCACTCCGGTTCCCGGACGGTGATAATCTTCCACCGCCCGTCCTCCGGGTCCTTGACGCTGACGAGGTAAAACGTCTTGTTCTGCATCTTCTGCGGATACTTCCGCGCCCTTAAAGGCGTTCTGAGCTTCGGCATGAGCCGTTGGTAAATCGGCAGCGGTTCCGGTATGACAATCCAGACCTCGATTCCCTGCTTCATCATGCTTCCTCCCCCAACATCCGCTGAATCGCCGCCCGCTGCACATCGGACAGCTCGTCCCCGTGATGCTGCACGTTGTAGCCCGGCTTCTTCCCCGGCTGTGACGGCGCGCCCTTCTCACGTTCTTTCGATTCCCACGTCAAAAACTTCTGTTTCCAGTTCCGTACGGGGTCACCCTTCCCGTCGACCCAGTTTCCGGCAGAATAATAGTCGAAAAATTTCTGTGCCAGATTCTGGACTCCACGCTCCTTCGCGTATGCGGAAACCTCTTCCAACGTAGGTGGTATAAATTTCTTACGTTTCTTCTCAGAAATAGAACTACTCTCTTTTCTATTTCCATTTCCATTTCCTAAAGGTAATACCGTGGTATTACCGCAAGCACTACCATCAGCCATACCAGAGTTATCATTTTCTTTGTTCCAACGCTTGCTGATGTTCTCCCTTTGACGCTGGCAATGTTTGTCTCTTTTTTCGATTTCAAGCTCCATCCGGCGATTAAAGTACTTGCCGTCCTCATCCTTCTGAAACTTGCTCATAACCTCGTCTGACGGCTTTTTGACAGCCCGTATGATTTCCTGCATCGTCATATGCCCGCGCTCTCTTTGGAGGCACAGGAGCGTGATATACTGCCCACGCTCCCGCATATCCATCAAGGCACAGCCGGATAGGAAATCCGATGTGTAAAACAAGACGGCAGGGTCTTTGTTGTTTGCCATCCCGCCACCGCCTTAGAACGGCGGCTGATCGCCGTCATCTTCGTCCATCATCGTAAACCCGCCGGGGTTTGCCGGGTCCTTCGGCTCCGAAGATTTCTTTCCTTCTCCGAAGTAAACGCGGTTCGCTACGATCTCAGCAGACCGGCGCTTGTTTCCGTCCTTGTCCTTCCAGTCGCGCAGCTGCAATCTACCGTCTACGACCGCCATGCTGCCCTTGAAGAAGTATCCGCTTACAAAATCAGCGGTTCCCTTCCAGGCGACGCAGTCGATAAAGTCCGTCTCTTTCTCTCCGCCCTCCGGCGTGAGGTCGCGGTCAACCGCCAGCGTGAAGGATGCAACGGACGTTCCGCTCTGCGTCTTTCTCAGTTCCGGGTCGCGCGTGAGCCGCCCCATAATAACAATGTGGTTCAGCATGCTTCCTCCTTCTCCCCGAAGATGGTTTTCAGGATAACGTCAATCTCATACGATTTCAGTTCCTTGTACGCTCTTTCAAGCATCGAATGCTTCATATTTCTTTCCACCATTTCCTTGTACTGAACTGCATCCAGATAAACAAACGGTTTGCGTTCTTCCATGCTTACATCCCTTTCTTATAAACCAATTCTGCTTCATCCCAATCGGGATATTTCATCTTGAGATACCACCTGATATACGCCTGCATATGTTTTCTCTTTTCCGTCTGGTCAAAGTCGTTGTGGCACTTATCGCATAGCGTCACAATGTTCTGCTCGATTCCAAGCCCGCCCTGCGACCGTGGGATGAAGTGGCACCACGGATTGCCGGGGCGGAGGCAGACAATGCAGCGCCCGCCGTCGCGCGCCCAGACGGCTTTCTTGACCTTCTCAGGTATCTTTGTCGCCTTCGTTTCCTTTCTCATCCTGCCTCCATTCCAGCGCCATACGCTCGAGCTCTTCCGGCGGGAGCGTCTCAATGCCCTGCTGTTTGCAATCCTCAACGACCAGATCAATAAGCCTCGCCATCTGCTTTGTGTCGTAGGTGCTCGAGCCGTAGTAGCAAATGACGTTCGTGCAGCCCGGAATTTTTGACGCCATAATCTCCGTACACCAGCCGAGACCGCGCGCTTCCCACCATTCCCGGAACCGCTTGACTGCTGCGTCCGGAGCGCATATCGTATCGGAGTTGTCACCAACATCCGGGATATAGTGCCGATAGATTTCCTCCGGCGGCGCACCCACTTTGACCGAAAGCTTATTGCAAAGCAACCAAAGATATCGGTTTGCATCCCGACTCCGCATCTTCCGGAACTCTTTAATTGCCACTGTGTACCTCTTTCGTGGGTCAAGTTCCCCGGCAACCATACGGGCTTGCGCCGGAAATTCAGGCTTGAGCTTCAGCCAGCTCCCCGAAGCGTCCATGCTCCACGAAGCTTCAACGATGTTCAGTTCTATCAACCGGAATGACCCCCTTTCTAAGGCACTTTGCAAGGTATCGAAGCCGTGGCAGATACTCCCCTTCTATCCATTCCCGATCATACGGTATCGGATGATAGGACAGCCTATCGTCTTCAATCTCCCGAAACCAGTTTCTGTAGTCTTCCGGTTCCAAATGGTACGCCACGATACGCAGCGCCTTTTTCGCCGCGAACATTTCAACCTGTGCTTGCATCCAGTACGCGCGGGACACCTTGAAGGATTCTCCCTTGTGCGTCTTTACCTCTGATATTTCCTGCGCGTCCTCGCCATCCAGATTCACCCGCAGCCGAAGCCGCCGAATCTTGATTTGCCTGTCCATCTTTCGGATGCCGATATACTCCAGAATCCTGTGTTCGTAAGCACTTCCGGTATCCATTTCCAGTGTCGAAAAGTGGTCGCGGTTCACGCCGAGCTTTTGCAGCCAAAAGCTGCGGAATGTCTTTGTGTCCCATCTACCCATGATCGCCGCCGTATCCGACGCGCCGAACCATCCGCTTCTGTCGTGATCGTGTATCATAAGCGTTTCAGCGTATTTTCCAGATACTGAATGTTACCGAACGACGCCATCAGCTGATCGAATTTCTTCTGATTCAGCCCAAGCCCCGAGAGGATATAGCTCATATCCGCCCCGTTTTGCAGTTTTAATGTAATCAGCTGTTCGATTCTCTGCTTGATCGCCATAATGCTGTGCTGGGATAGGTCATCGTCCGCGCGTTCCGTGTCCTTGTCGTTCAGCCAGAGCTTGAAGCCAAGCCCTGTGTGAATTGCCACGCCCTTCACAAAGGCTCTTGCATGAGCGTTGGAAATCCGAAGCTGATTCAATGTGTCATCGTAAACCACTAAGGAACCGTTCATCAGCGGCATATCCATGCGGAATGTCTTATCGTCGATGTGGATTTCGACGGAAACGAAATAGCACCCCGTCGTTCTGCCATTCTTGTCATGGACTTCTTTTGACTGGAATAAGTACCCGCCAGTCTCATTTTTCAGCGGCACAAAATAGACCTCATTCGCCCCGTTTTCGTGAAGCAGCATCTTGCATTTCGCCCACGGGAGATACGGAACTTCAATCGGCTTCCCGCTGTCATCCTTCGCCTTCCGCTTGTCACAGAACGGCAAAACGTCGATCTGTACAAGCTCGTTAAATCCTTTCAGCATACTTTCCTCCTTAAATCTTGCAGACTTGCTTGTCCAAGCCGCACATTTCGGCAATGCGATTCGTGCCATACGTTTCCACCAAATGCTCAATCAGGGCGTTATGTACGTCCCAGTTCTCGCTCGGAAGCGCGGCGGCAATGTTCCCTTCGTCGGAAACAAAGTACTCATTCCCGTCATAAATCTCTGCGCCGTTGATATCCGTGATAAACGGCGCTTGCTGTTTATCTTCCATCATTCCACCAACCTGTATCTGGCATAGCTCGTATCCTCGCCATACCGGTTCTTGCTCGTTTCCATGTCGCGCCGGATGTTGTACCCTTCGCGCTTCAGATCGTAGACACGCGCTCCAAGCCGCATGCAGCCGAGGTCCTGCATCGCCTCAAGCTGCGTAATGCTGCCGAAGTCGCGCAGGTACTTCAAAACCCGTTCAGCCTGCGTCATAGCTACCTCCAAAGCTGCGTGAAGATCGAACTGAAAACAATCTCGCGATAGAATATCTTCGGCGGCGCCGGCAACGGCTCTGCGTGCGTCGCAGCAAGCACCTTCGCCGCTTCTGCCTCAAACTCAACGGAGAACCATCTCTGCCAGTCAAGGCAGCGGCACTTGCCTGTATCGTGTGTGCATTTCTTGCACGGATAAATCATCTCACGCCTCCATCAGCACCGCGCCGCCGAAGAAGATCACCGCCGCGCCGCCGAGCGTGAACGCCGCTTCGAAAAGCCCGAAGCCCAGCAGGACCGCCGTGCCGCCCAGAAGAACGCAGCCAATCGAGAAGCAAAATGCCTCCGAAGCCTTCAAAAGCTCCGACTTCCTTTTCCGCTGCCGGATAATCTTGTCCCACCGCTCGCCGAGTTCGCGCTCTCTTGCGCGCCGGTGATTCGCCTCAAGGATATATTCAACGTCAGTCATCATGTACCTCCACAAATTCCCCGTTCTTAGTGGGTCCATCCTTCAAATGCCGCTCAATCCAAGCATTAAGGTCCTTCGGAAAAACCCAGTAGACAGGTGCTTTCTCTGTTTTTACCGCCTTACCAAACGGGAAAACACCCTGTTGCAGCCCCAGCCTAAGGACCTCAACACCGATCTGCATGCCGTTTTCTCGCAGAATCTCTACCGCTTCTTGCGGCGAAATCGTTGCTCGATTTAACATCCTATCTCTCCTTTTTCTTTTTCTAAGATTAGAGAAATACTATCTATTCCATTTCCATTTCCTAAAGGTAATACCGTGGTATTACCGGAAGTGTTACCACGCTATCAATGTGGTTCATGTTTTCTCCTTTTCCTCACGTAAGTTCAAGTACCACGTAAAGTTCCTCTTTCTGATGCAGTCGGCGCTGGCGTCGGATAATGAACATCCTGCATATGCAAAAAGTAAAAGTAGTTCGTCTCCGCCGACTTCTATTTTTAGCCTTATGTTCTTTCCTTCCCTCACAACTTTAGCCGCAACCCTACTTCTAACGGTTGCACGCTTTCCAATTTCATCCCACAGCTCGTTAGCCTCTTCGTTACTCATGTTTCCTCCTTTTCCGTCTGAGCCTCTTTTATAAGGCTCAAGGTTCCTTCCGTTTTCTCGGCTTCTGTAGCAGCGAGTCGACCGATACGCCAAAATAGTCTGCAATCGCTTTTACAGTGTCGATGCGCGGGGCAGCGTCCTTTCCTGCCCACTTTCCGATTGTGCCGTTGGCAATGCCGCACGCCTTTTCTACGGTCGCAATATTCGTCTTGTGCTTCGTACAAAGGCGCTTGACATTCTCATAAATCAAAAAAATCCCTCCAATCTGTACGAATACTACTTGACAGATGTTAGAAGATAGTCTAATATAAGCGTGTCAAGGCAATTAAATATCTTCTAAAAGTCCGTCTTGGTGAGGGGCTAGGTTTTTTGTACCCTTCACGTCTCTAAGTATATTAGAGTTTGCCCTAAAAGTCAAGAACTATTTTCGCGTTTAGTCTAATTTTTTAAGGTGCAGTACATGCTCGATAAAATCAAAGCGCTATGCAAGGAAAAGAAAACTTCTATATCCAAACTGGAAAAACAGCTTGGATTCGGGAATGGTGTCATCGGCAGATGGGATAAGTCTGTTCCGAGCTATGAACGACTCGCCGCAGTTGCTAACGCGCTTGATGTGCCAGTATCTTACTTGACCGGCGAAACCGATGACCCGTCTGTGGGCATAAAAAAAGAGCGCCCCGCCGATGGCGAAGCGCGTGTCTGTGATTTGCCGGAATCAATTCAGAAGATCATAAATATTTGCCTAGATCGTCCTGAACTTGCGTCTGCGTTATTAACTCTTGCGCAGCAGATAGAAAAAGGTTGAGTTTCTCTGGTGTAAGTCTCATAAGTGTTTCTGTCAATTCTTTAATCGTTGCGATTTCCTTTTCATCCATTATAATCTCCTGTCTCCACTTCCGCCGTCCTTTTCTTAACCTCCAAATTTTATCGTTTCTTTTTGTGTAGATTCGTTCTTGAGGCTGTCAAACTCTGTTGGTAAAATCGTAGTATCAAATCAAATTTTGACTATGAGGGATTTTTACAATGAAAAGAATGCTTGCGCTTTTTCTAGCTGTGCTTCTTCTGACTGGATGCACGGCAAAAACCGCGAAGAGAGAACCAGATAAAGAGAGGGAACCAGAAAAAATCGCCGTTCCTGACGCAAAGGTTGGCTCTTCTCCAGAAGCGCCGGAGCCCGCAGAACCGATTGTTCAGGACCAGCCCGAGGTTCCCATCTCAGATAAAACCGCGCAAACGTCTTTCGGTGATTCCACTGCTTCCGATATCGAACCCGTTGCGCCAGACGCTCCGATTGAAGCATCCGAACCAACATCACAGAAATCATCAGGTGTATACGTTGGAAGTGTTGACTCGGATAAATACCATAATCCGAGTTGCCGCTTTGCAAAGGAAATCCTCCCAGGGAACGAAATCTGGTTCGATAGCATAGAAGATGCGCAGAATTCTGGGTATTCACCTTGTGGAGGCTGCCACCCTAAATAATATTATAGCGCAATGTTTACACCCAAAAATAGAAAAGAGGAAAATAAGATGGACACTGTAGAAAGACCCGTTCCAACCGAAAATCAAAAGTTTTGCAAATTTTGTGGTGCGATCATCGACAAGGACTGCGTGATTTGCCCGAAATGTGGAAAGCAAGTTGAAGAATTAAAGTCCGCGCAGCCGAACGTCGTAATCAATAACACGAACACAAATGCGAACGTGAATACTATCCGCGGGTATGGTCGTCCGAAGAACAAATGGGTTTCATTCTTCCTTTGCCTTTTCTTCGGTATGATCGGTGCGCATAAATTCTATGAGGGCAAAGTCGGAACAGGAATCCTGTATCTCTTTACACTTGGGTTGTGCGGGATTGGATGGGTCATTGACACTATCACAATCTTGCTGAAGCCGAATCCTTATTACGTCTAACTCATAAATTTAGAGTTCTGCCACTGCTCCCGCTTTTCGCCGCCTACATCCGAGACGCAGGCAAAGAGCATGGGCGCTCCTTTGATGTAGTCCAGGCTCAGACTGTGGACGTCTTTGAAAAGCGCCCCGTCTACGATGACGTTGATCTTCCCGTTTTCCATTCTGATATTGATGCTCTGCATTTGGTGTACCTCCATATTTTAGAACGTCCGTTCAAGAATTTCAATTTGGAATCTTCCACAAAGAACACCTTGCATTTTCTTCGTCCGGTAACCCTCGTAAGCGGCAATTATGGGACAGACTATTTTGTATAATGGAATGTTTAAGATCGCCCCACCGTCGCTCCACCGGCTGTGGGGCTTTTTCATGCGCCTGTAACCAGCATAGCAAAAGCGGCAGAAATGTCCACCCTCAAATTGGTAAAATCATACCAGTGGCGGAAGAACCAGCGAAATATATGTGAAAATGGAGGTATATCATGTCTGCAATTCAGGAACTCGCCCCATATATTTCTGCATATCAGGGGAACATCAAGCGGGCGAAAGAAGATCAGCATTACACCATCGACAGACTTGTTGAGGAATCCGGCGTTTCCAGATCAGCTGTGACGAAGCTCTGCGCTGGTACGCAGCAGGACCCGAAACTGTACAATTCTGCCGCGCTGTGCCGCGTTCTCGGTCTGTCACTGGATGAGCTGTTCGGGCTTGTCCAGCCCGCAGAAAGCCCGGAAGAACTGACCGAGCAGATTCATCATGTCGAGCTTGAAAACGCCAAGTTGGAGGCAACAACAGCCGCGCAGAGCGCACAGATAAGGTCTACACATACAATGTGTTACGTCCTCGCCCTGTTTTGTATGCTGCTCTCCTTTTCTCTGATTGCCTGCCTTGTGACGGATGCGCAGATCCGGAGCACAGGTCTAATTCGCGATGGAGATTTGTCCGTAGCTGCATGGATTTGCATTGCCCTGATCGTAGGTTCAGCGCTGGCTTCGGCAATTACTTTCTATGCAATCCGAAAAGAACGTGGAGGGAAACATGGAGTGCATCAAGTGTAAAAAGGATATACCAGACGGTTCTGTGTTCTGCTGCTGGTGTGGGAAACAGCAGCAAGCTCCGCAGCGAAAGGCTTTAAAGCGTGCAAACGGTACAGGGACAGTTTACAAGCTGCAAGGCAGGCGCACGCGCCCGTGGGTAGCCGCAAAAGGAAAAACCATAATTGGATACTACGATAAAAAAACAGCCGCCCTCGACGCGCTGGCGCGTTTACAAGGGCGTAGTATTGATGAAATATATAACTGGACCTTCAAGCAGGTTTACGAAGCATGGAAGGATGAACACTTCCGCGATATCGGCGCGAAGGGAATAGAGTCTTACGAACGCGCATATGACGTTTTTGAGCCATTGCATGACAGAAAATTTCGCGAACTGCGGACCGCTGATTACCAGATCGTCATAGACAAGTACAGCGATAAGTCCCACTCGCTACTGTCGAAGTTCAAGCAACTTGCAACGCAGATGTCACAATGGGGTATCCGGCAGGAACTCATAACGACAAACTTCGCTTCGTTCATTAAACTGCCCGAGAATGTGAAGAAAGAAAAAGAAATCTTCTCAGAAGAGGATATTCAGAAGCTCGAAGCGGACGGTTCCCAGGCAGCCAAACTTACCCTGATGATGGTATATACCGGTATGCGAATCGGTGAGCTGTTCGGGCTTAGAACCGAAAATGTCCATGAAACCTACGTGATCGGCGGGGAAAAGACAGAAGCAGGCAGGAACAGAATAATCCCCATCCGCTCCGAAGGGCGTAAATATTTCGCAGAATTCAGGGAGCGTGCAAAAGGCGAACTTCTGATCTCTGGGTATGCTGGGCAAAAAGTCATTGCGAATTTTCGCAAGCGTGACTACTACCCGCTTTTGGAGCGGCTCGGAATCTCCAAGAAAACACCACACGCAACAAGGCACACATTCGCAAGCTGGGCTGTAGCAAACAATATCAAGCCGGAACTCCTGCAAAAAATGCTCGGTCATGCAGACTATTCCACGACCGCAAACATCTATGAGCACTTTGACATTGACCAACTTGTGAATGCGATAGATGCGCCTGTTACTAACACGTTGCTAACAAATCAAAAATCAGCGAAAAAGAAAAAGCCCTGAAACCTTTGAGATTTCAGGACTTTTTTGGTGGAGACTAATGGACTCGAACCATCGACCTCCTGCGTGTGAAGTAGACCTTCTGAAATTTCCTAAACTTTTTAAGCATGTTTTCAGACGTTTTGAGAAGTTTTCAAATTGGATATTAAATCTCAGACATTTTCAGATTTTTTCAGATTTTTTCAGTTACTAACAAATAGCTAACACAGTTACTAACACTAGACACGTTTTATCTTCTGCATAACAGAGTTATAAACCTTGCTGTTTACCATCGCAAGTGTATCCATAAGTTCGTCAATGACCGTCCAAGCCTTCGCCGGGTCTTTCCCGGCTACTGCAAGCAAAAACTCACTGTCCCCGTACTCGCCCACGGTAGCCGGTTCTGCAGTCACAGGGGCGGGAGCGCCAGAGTAGTAACCCACAAACTTATCTCTGGCATTCTCCGCTCCCTGCATCTTGTCGCGTATCACATATAGGTTCGCCAGTTTGGCATAATTGGGATAGCTGGATTCTTCGTATTCCAGCCGTGCTATTTCCTTTCGGATTTCGGCTTCATCCAGCATGTCTTTCCCTCCTTATGCTCTGTCAATCTGCTCCATGCAGCGCCGGATAGCCTCGCGCGTTTTATCATCGTCCGCGTCGCGCATCATGTCTTCCAGCGTCGAGCGCATATGCTCCCGCGCATCGGTTCGGCTATACCTTCCCATAGAATCGCGATGCCTGCCACGGTAAGAGCTGCCGCGCCCATACGTGCCGCGCATATCCGCTTCCCACTCGCCGTCGCGGGAATAGCCTCCGTCCTCAAGCATTTCGATTTTATAAGTGTTCTTGATGGAGCTTGTCAGCTTCTGAATTGCGTCCAGATCACCAGCAGACATTTCACGTTTGTCGGCGATTTCATCCAGCTCTTTGCAGAGCATTTCCCGAAGGTTTCTCAAATCGTACATATTCCTTCCTCCCTTCACGATACGCGCTCGATGATCATATTGCTATTTGCAAGGCTGATCGCCTGTGCGCTGGTGTTCTTCGCCGCTACAGTCAAGCAGCAGCCGCGCGGAACTTCCACGAATGTTGAAACGTAGATGTTGAAATAATTCTCAACAGCCGCAGGGGTTACGGTCGCTGTGGCGCTGTTCAAAGCCTCCCCGTTGATGGCGAGCGCAGCGGTGATAGCTCCGACTGTTCCGCCTGTAGGAACGGCGATATTCGCGCCAAAGGATACACGGAACTTCGCCTTACACTGCTGCGTAAGCCCACGAAGCGTAACAAGCCCGCTTCCGTCACGGTGTACGATACACGGTTTGCCACAAGCCGCCGTGGAAATTAGAGGGACGTTCTGCCCGGCGGCAACAATTTGAATATTGGGCGCTGTAAATTCAGCCATAAAATCATTCCTTTCTAAATGCGTCGAATTCGACACGGTTAAAAATAGCGGCGGGACGATTGCCCCGCCGCGTTTCTTGAGTATCGGCAAGGAACCGATCATTTTCGTGAGTCCACGAAAAAGCTCTACGTTATGGAGTTAAGCGCAGTTTCTGCAACCGTAGTTGTAGCCGTTATTACATCCGGAATACTGGTACGGGGCTGGAACCTCAAACGCCGGAACCGGACGGGGGTTGTAATGTACGAACTGTCCGTACACATAATCCCGAATCTCGTTCGTCTGCGTCGCCTGCGATGCAGCGAGGTTCGCCATAATAAGCTGCTGATTCTGCTCAGCAATCTTGGCATCCTTCGCGGCCAGTTCCTGCGCAGTCAGGCGCTGATCGATGCTGCGGAAGCCGCAGTTCATCGCGTCGATGATGTCGCGAGTGCTGTTCTGCACGGTGTTTCTGGTGTCGCAAGCCTGCGAAGCCATGTCATACCGCACCTGCGCAACGGCTGCGCGGTTTTCGCAGCAGCACTCCTGCGCCTGCATCGCCATGTTGTTGAGCTGCTGCATCAAGGCTGCCTGCTGGTTGCAGCGGGAAAGCTCCGCATTACCGAACCCCGTAAGTAGGGAGTTGTTCACGGCATAGAAGCCATCGCACAGCCCGCCGTTGATGAGGTCCATCTTGCGTTCGATGTTTGCGAAGTCGGAAGCCAGAACATAGCCGTCAACTACTCCGCCGGAATTGCCGCGGTTATTGCCGAAGCCATTACCGCCCCAGCCACAGAACAGGGCGAGGAACAGGATAATGAACCACCACCCGCCATCGCCTCCGAATCCGCCCCAGCCGCCGGAGCTGCCGGAAGGGGATACGTTCATGGTCGGCTGAATGCCGCCATCAGAAAGACTCATAATCATTTCTCCTTTCGTAGATTTTGAAATTTATCTCAATCGTGCGCACGAATTGAAATCTTAATTATCCAAGAAGCTGTTGAAACTGGCTTGCCGCCTGTTGTAGCTGGTTCAACTGCTGCTGCGAGATTTTCCCAGACTGTACCAGCTTCTCAACCTCCGCCCTCGGGTCGCCCTGAAAGCTCTGCTTGAACTGCTGAAACTGCCGCACCATATTTTGAAACTGCCCCATAGCCCCGGGCATTTGCCCGCCGCCGAGTGCATTAAACAGTGGATTCATTTTCTGCCTCCTTCACCTTTCTAACGGGCTTGACGCTCAGAGACGCCACCTTTGCCGCCAGTTCGTCAAAGTCCTTGCGGGTCACGTATTCCACCGTAGGCACTGTTTGTGGCGCTGTGGGGCTCACGGGGGCTGTAGAGCGCTCTACGAGGTCATACGTTGTCATTGCTGGTTTACCGCTTGCGTCTGCTTTCTTCACATACACAACCGGCGCATTCATATCCCAGAGCGTGACGGCGTTATTCGGCGCAACGATAAATTCGTTTGCCGCCTTCTCGTTCGGGACCCAGATGATAGACTGTCCACAGCTCGGCTGCTGTGGCTGAGGTTGCGGAGTCGGATACTGCATCGACGGCGCAGGCTGATACTGTGGACGCATCATTGGTTCCTGCATCATGGGCGGTTGATTGTAAATCGGCTGCTGATACACATAAGGCTGTTGTCCGAACATTATTTATCCTCCTTTTCCCAGTAGAACAGTGGGATTTCGTTCCCACTGTTCCACGTATCGAAATACGTGCCATCTTCCGCGCAGACAACGTGCGTAGATAGTGCGAGTACATATATACCGCGTGGATGGTCTGCGCAGAAATCCTCAACGGTATAACAGTCCGGGCATGTATTCGGCACGACGTTCCTTGTAAACCCATGCTGCCGAAGGTACGCGCCCCAGACACTGTTTGCCGACGGCATGTCGCCCATTTTCAGCCCCTGTAGGCAAAGTCCGACGTATGTTTCATCCCAGCTCTTGCCCGTCGCCTTTGAGATCGCCCGGACGGTACAGTCTCCGACTTGTTTCCCTTCCGGGTTTGGATTGAAATAAGAAAAGCCCATACCGAACACTCCTTTGTGTCCAGTATGGGCTTTTTCGTATTTTCGTGTGCCTCAGTTGTGCATCACTTAGCTATACAGTTTGCTCGACGTGTCTCTCATGCGCTGCATAATCCCAGGGAGGCGTCTTTGCACCGTAGCCCTGCCAAGATACAGTTCCGTCGCGACGTCCACCTGTGGAAGCTTATCCACAAAGTAGAGCTGCGCAATTTTTGCGTCTTCGAGGCCGAGATTCGATTGGTAAATAACCGTCTCCATATCCCGGCGCATCAGTCCGCCAAGCTCCGGCGGTAATTTGCATCTGGCTTGTGGAGCCATAGCCCCGCCCCCTTACTTCATCGCTTTTGCAAGTTTCTTCAAGAGGTCATCGCCGTACTTGTAGGCGGCGAGATAATCAATCGTGCCGTCGGTCAATCCGGCTTTCTGCCGGATGGTCTTCTTTGCTTCTTCAACCTCGGTATCAACCTTCACGGTATCGTATTCCACCCACGGGAGCTTTCCGTGCTTCTGCCAATTGCGGGCGTGGTAGCCTGCTTTCGCGCCGATCTTCTGGACGGCGGTGATTTGCACACCGTTGTCCCAGATCGGGGTGCATTCGACCGCCAGACCGTCACCGATGTACATGCCCCAGTGGCCGGGCATCCAGAGACCTTCGCCGGGAATCAGCTTGTCCCAGCCGGTCATTGACACGTCCTTGCACTTTGCAATCATGCCGTCGGCGGAGACATCCGGCACGCTGTTCGATGCGTATCTTGCACCGCCGTAGTAGGCGTTTTTGTTGCCGTTCCAGCCCCAGAGAATGCCCTTTGTCAGGTTTACGCAGTCAAAGCCATAGACAACTTTTCCGAGGAGGCTGCGCAGATACGCGACTCTGCCGCCAGTGTACCAGTCCGGGTACTGTGCGGATTTCTCGTCAATGATCGTTTCGCTCACGGGGGAGCCAAAGCATCCCCACATGTAGACGGTTTTGTAGTTCTTCGCAACGTCAATGTGCCTGCGCACAAGTTCGGATGCTTTCATCATTTCTGTTCGCCCTCCTGCGGCGTACCCGCGTTGTCAATCGCGTCCTGTGCCTTCTGGCTCTGGGTGCCAAAGTAGAAGGTCACGACTGTCAGGAAGATGGTCAAAAAGTCCTTACCGGTGATGTCTCCCCGCAGGGCGAGGACGGCAAAGACGATGGTCAGCGAGAGTGTGACCAGGCTCTTGACGCTGAGCAGGTTGCCCAGCCGCTTTTTGATGTTTTCCATATGTGCTCCTTTCATTCTACCGGTTCATTCTTTTTAGCGAATACTCTCTTGAAAGCCAGCAAGCCCAGCTCTGAGACTGCTGCGCCTCCGGCGTAGCCGAGTACGTCAGACAGGTCTACCGACGTACCCAGCTCCGGGTTGTGTCCAACTGCGATAAGGACAGCGATGGTTTTCAGCGCGCACGCCCAGATCAGCACCATTGTCAGAAGCCGAAGAAGGTAAATGACGATGGTGCGCGCCATCTCGCCTTTGCTCCACTTGCCTTTTACCCGCATATTTTCCTCCCAATTTATTGCGCACTGCTATGTCCGCACTGCGCCTCCAGCTGGTGCAGGAATTTTTTCACGTCGCCGTTCCCGCCCATCTTTTTATACTTCTCTCCGGCGATCAGGCGCTCTGCCATTGGCATTTCTCCCGACATGATGGTCAGACGGAGAATTGCGAGATACTGCTCGTTCTGATGCGTCTGCATCTTGTCGAGCTTTTTGTCGATCTCTGCAAGGTGCGTATCCTGCGTCGTGGTCTTCCCGCGCTTTTTCTGTATCGCGCTGACGACGGCATTGACGACCGCCGTCAGCGCGGACGAGCCGAGCACGGCGCAGACGAGGGTAACGATGATGGTCTTGGTGTCCATGTGTTCTCCTTTCTCGCCCTCGGGCGGCTGTTATCCTTCTACATCCCATGCCTGCGGGTACTCCGCGAGACTATATGCTGTATCCTGGTTCGCTTTGGTGAACTTTCCATCCTGCACTGCCCATTCCCCTGCCTTGTACATGTCGTGCGCCCCCGTTGGGTGCACGAAATTCCGCGCCGTCTCGCGTGACGTGCCGTGGTAGGGTCTGTTAAACGTATACCATGCAGAATTTCCTGGCTTGATATCCGGGTAAACCGCATTGTCGTAGTTCTGGAAACATTCCCACGGTTCACCGCCCACGCAGAATACGTCCCCGGCAACATGTTTTCCCTCCTGCCACTCGTCCCAGAGCGCCGAACATTTAATAATCTCGTCTGCCGTCTCGGGCTTTTTCTCGCTCATGAGCAGCTTCACCGCAAACGCCGTGGACGTGTTCAGATCGTAGGCAACAGGCGTTGCAACAACCGGCTGCGGCGTTGGGACCGGCGTATTCGTCAGAAGCCAGCTGCCGTCTTTGATGTCCTGTCGGAGATAATCGATCGGTGCGAACGTCCGCAGCTCGAAGCCGTTATCCGCGAAGACCACGACGGGACCGGTCAGCTCTGTCACCCCCGAAAGAGAATCGCCCGTAAACCGGGCCGAGCCGGATGTGCTGTATACCCGGACGTTCGCGTATGTTTGATTGTTGTGTGTGATGTACATAGTGCCTCCTTATGCTGCGAGCATGTCATCGGTGACTAGCATGTCATTGGGGAGAATGATTGCGGGTCGCACACCGTATGAAGTATATGAGGAGAGTCGATTTCGGCTTCCGGAGGAGTCGACGTACCACACGCTGAGTGCGTTACCGCCATACAGGGAGCGGAGCCACCAGCCGTATGGTGAGCCATTGAAGTTTGCGATGCGCTTGACGTTGCCTCCAGAGCTTGCGGTGAAGTAGTCCAGCTTCGCGCCGTCCACTGGGAAGTAGCTGCTGTCGCTGGTAGTAAAGCCAACCTCGTAGCCAGATAGCAGGAAGATCTTCACGGACAAACCGTTGGCTCCCTGCTGCGTAGTGCCACCAGAACCGCCGTTCTTACGGTACGGAATTTTTACCTGCTTGATGGCATCCTTGATGTTGCTGTCGAACAGGTCCTGGAAATCACCGTTTAGATAGCTGTGAATGGTGCTGCTTTCCAGTTTGTTCGTATTGGCGCTGTCCCATGAGCGTTGCTCATAGATATCCTCCATCAATAGCCATGTCCCATCGCAGCTTGCGTCGTAAATACTCGATGGCAGCCCCTGATGCACCACCAGCCAGTCCCACGGAGTGCCGTTCAGGTTCAGTTTGATACTGCGCCCAATTTCCAGATCAGACATTCTCGTTCTGTGCGGCGCAGGTCCACGCCTTAAAAACATTCCCATAATGCACAATCCCCCTAGAAGCAGAATGCGAAGGCTACGCCGCGATCATAGTTTGCATCGGATTGGCTAGAGGTACCAGTGGAGTATACATTACAGAACATATAATCGTAGTCTGCACTCGGCGAGCGCTCTCGCCATACAGTCGCAGTACCGTTGAAAGTCTTAATACGGGAACCTGCTGCCTTATAATAGTCATACAATGTGCCTTCACCGTTCACAGAGCGGTCGACGATGCCAAAAATCTCTATTTCAGACAGCAAGAATAACTTGTCTGCGGTCGTGACAATGGTAGTGCTGTAGTTCCCCGCCGAAGTCAGTTTGTTCACCTCTCGAATGCTGTTTTGTACTTCCGTCGGCATCTTGGATAGAATGCCAGGTAGATGCTTGATTCGCATGTCGCAGCTAGTCCAGCCGCCTTTATTGGTCGCGGCAAGGTTCATAGGCTTCTTCTCGTGATAGCATTCATGCATCTGGAAGGTTAGCGGCGCCGTGCCGCCTGCGGTGTAGGTGTCGTGGTTCTTGCCGATGATGTCGATCTGATAGCTTATTCCGTTGATCGTCATTGCTTTCTGGTCGCCGACAGCCCATGTCTCCGGGACGATGCCGCGTTGGCAGGCCGCAATGATCTGCGCCCATGTGTTGTCCGCAAAATTTGCCTCATACGGATATTTAATCCCCGTAAACCATCTAGGACTGCGCCCACTCATCCGAACACCACCACCTTCACGGGGATATTGACTGTCGGCGCTTTGCCGATGCACTGCGCGGTCAAAGAGTTCGCGCCGACCACGTAGTTGTGAATCAAAGCGAAGCCTTCCAAAAGCGCCGCGTCCGCGTCCGGGTCAGTCCCAGAGAGTGCCACGTCCCACTGTGGATCTATACTGTAGGATGCTTTCAGCCCCGTGATCGTGATCGTCTGCGCCTGGTAGCCGTGCGAATCCGCAGCCCAGCCCGAGGCAAGCAGTGTGCCGGTGTACTGTTTTATGTTCATAGGCTCATACACTCCTGTAATCAGCTCGCCCGCCGCGTTGTGCGCCGTCTTCCCCTTGAGAAGCGTCTCCGGCGTTACGGTGTCGGCGGTCAGGTCAAGCTTGACTTCGCCGTTCAGGGCGACTTTGTTTACTGCCATCTCAGCCTCCGATCTGGAGCGTCTGCCCTCCTGCGGCGTTGTCGGTGTAGGTTACGGGAATCGCCGCGACAGTCACCTGCGACAGATAGTCATACGTCTCATCCGGCGTCACGACTTGCTCGGCAAAGCTCGGCGTGACGTTTTTGTTTGCCTGTGCCTTGACCGCCTCGCCGCCGTAGCTGCCCACCACGCCGAGAATGGTAATGCCGGACTTGATATTGCCGGGAATGATCTTTGCTTTTTCTGTCGCCTTGATGCGCGCTTTGCCGGAGCCGTCGTGGAAGCCCATCGGAATGGCAGGTTCTTCGTCCTTGTCGGCAATGTCCAGCGTCTGGCCGCCGTTATCCGGCATGGTGCCGGTCAGCTTCGAGCCTCGCGCGTAAAATGTCTTATCCTTGAGCACCTCCGCCACGGCGGCGGTCGCGTCCTGCGAGTTTACGTCAAACTCGTTCGAGCCAACGATCGGCGCGCCGGACTTGTCGTGCGCGGTGACGCCCTTTTTGAGATCGCTCGGGACGATGGTGTCCGCCGACAGGTCGAGCTTTACCCCCGTCCCCACAACGATTTTGTTTACGTACTTGTTTGCCATATGCTCACTCCTAACTATTCATATATTCGTCGCCCATTATAAGCGTCAGCCCACCGGCGGCGTTGGATACTTCATACTGCGGGATTTTTGCAACGTTCACGTCGCGGGACAAAAGCCGGTTTCTGGTCGGCAGCACCACCGGCTCGTAAGTCTTCGGCGTTACGTCGTATACGCCCTCATACGGCTTGCTATCTCCCGTGTAAACCACCTTCGCCGGGGCGATCTTCATCTTGATCTCCGGCTGGGAAAGCGTCATTTTAATCATATCCCGTCTCCTTCAAAAAACGCTTTGCGTCCGTCTGCACGATTTCAGCCGCCATCGGGTTTCCGTCGCCATCCGTTAAGGCAAGCTGTAGCCTTACGGTGCTTGCTTGCAGCCGCATTGCGTCTGCATACGGGATTTTTACAAGCAGGTGCGTTTCGTCGACTACTGTAGGTTCGTACTGGAAGAAGGAACACCCCTGTCTCACATAGAACTCAAGCTTCGTCGCTTTCGTCAGGTCGGTTCCATCTACTTCCACCGATAAAGCGTTCGCGATTTTCTGAAACACTTAATCACCCCCAGCCTGTGCTTCAAAAACATCCAGTTCGTTCTTTGCCTTGATAAACGTCGTCGTGTCGTCCGACAGGGAGATTGTAGGGAGACTTCGCGCATCATGGGTATAGTCATGGTACGTAACGCCGCTCTTGTAAGACGCTGCTGCTGTCATGCCGTACAACGATATACCAGAAATGGTATTGGCTTGTACAGAGGCCTTGTTAAACCCGTCATTTGGGCTGGAGGTTGTCCAGACATCAGTTTGTGTAGCAACCAACAACGTCGTATCTGTCGCTGCTGCATGACACATGCAAGCGGCTGCCGGTTTGCTTTCTCCCGTGATAACACTAGCTTCCCAGTTCGTTAGATTCTGGGAATAATAGACGGTCGATTTCGGGTCATAAAACACTTCGGCTTCAATCCGAGAATAAACAGTTACCAAGAAATAATATGTGCCAGACAGAAACACAACTTCTGACGCAGATATTCTTTTTACAGCATCTTCCGGAACTGGCGGTTCTAGTTTTTTGAAGCTCGTTTCTGCTCCGTTTGCAAAATACAGTTCTATTTTTCCAGTTGCACCACTATATATGTTTTTTCGAATTGCTGAAAGAAACCATTTCCCATTGGCGCTCGAGAACTTATATCCAATAAACTGGTTCCAAACGGTGCTTGAAGTTTTTGTAATCAGCGAATACACCCAACTCTCAGGAATCAACGGTGTGTCAGAAAACACCGCATATGTATGGTCAGTATCATTTTCATCGGTTTCATATCTTGCAAACGAGAATCCAAATCTCCCATTACATTGTGCAATACCGTAGAACCCGCTTCCGTTGCGTTCGGGAGGAAGCGAAACATTCACTTGCGTCCAGTTCGCGTTTTCTTTTTCCCTCACTGCGATTTTGATGTCTTTCCCTGTGCAAAACACACATACGCAATAGTGGTCAGACGCAGCTAACGAGCAAGTCATCCCTTCGAATGTAGTTGCACTTCCAGTGAATGTTGCATCTTCCGAAAACGTCCCTTCCAACGTGGTCGATTTAAGAATTTTGTAGTTGTTTCCAACTTGTGTGCAGATAAACCACAGGCCGTTAAAATATACCGCATTTGAGACATTCGAGACATCGTAAGAGGTCAGAAACGTATTCGAAGCCCATTCCACAGCGCCGCTAGTGTTCCTAAGCACGGAGCACAGCTGCGGATAATGTTCAAAAGTCACCGTACTTCCGTCGCACGGAAGCCATGCTTTTCCCAAACTGAGAGCCGGAGATGTCTTCACTGTCCCGATGGGCTCAATTCTGTCCGGCATATGCCGGAAAGCGTCGTCGACAAGCGGGTTCGCATACGGCAAGCGGAGAAATCGCCCTGTGGAATCTTGGAGCATTGTGCGTGTATTGAACGGCGTGCCGGTATCGTCCGGATCGTCGGCTCGCGTCATGTCGTAAGTATCTGTCTGTCCGGCAACGGGCTTGAGTTTTACCCGCCCCGGAAATTTTGGAGTTCGGTCTTTCATGTTATCCCCCCATGTCTCCTGCATATAATTCCGCATCTGCGTAAATCCAGCCGGCCTCCCGGCTCTCTAGCACATCGTCAACCGCGAGAATCGTTTTTTCAATGTTGTTTGCGCCCTCCCAGTCAAGATCATCAATCCCGGCAGGCGGGCGCGGTGCGGTATTCACGACCGCATCGTGTACGGCGTTCGCGGATGCAATATAAGCGTCCATGACGGCTTTGTCGGGGATTTCGTTAAGAACGTAATCTTCCCGTACCTCTGCCGGAACGTCGATGTCGTGTGTTCTGAGCCTGTCACGGATGGTGATAAGTGCAGCTCCAACACGATTCAGGTCGGACGCCTTATAAGAGCCTTTCAGCCCCGCCGCGAAGTCCGCCTTTTCCTGTTCGGTGAAGTTCGCCCAAGTCTTCTTGTACAAAGATTCTGCGTAAGAAGCGTCTGCCTGCGTCCGGTCCGTGACCAGTGTTTTCATGATTCTCATGTAGACGCCCCCGTTCCGACGATTTCGCAATCAGCCGCCGCAATTCCGCTCAGTTTGATCGTCATGCTTGTGATGGTTCCGGTGATCTGGTCTTCCCACGGTGTCGTGGTCGTCACATAATCGCCCGGCATTTCCTTGTCCATGACAATTTTCACGCCGTGCGTCTGGCGGCGCATGTAGTAGTCGAAAACATGCTGCGTCACCGCTGCAACGTTCGAGGCGTTTACCAGCGTCGCATCCTTGACCTCTATGACATTCGGCTTCGTGGACGCCGTGACGTTCGGGTTCGATTTCGTCGTAACTGCCGTCGTGTGGTGGTAGGTCTTCCCGCCGACCTCAACCGTATCGCTGCCGCTGCCGGACGTGCTGTATGTGTGCGCCGTCACGCGGACCTCTGTCACAATGGCGGACGTACTAACGTCACCGCCCGTATAGAGCCGGTTCATCGGAATTTCTGCCGGGTCGTTCTCCGGGAGCCGCCATACCTTGACGTTTCCGGAACCGCTGGTGTCCACAACCGCCCGCAGTGCAAACGCGACCTGCTGCAATGCCTCGCGGCGTGTGCAGTCTGCGATGTATCCGGTAAGCTTCTCGCTTTGCAGATCTCCCGAAAGTTCCAGATCGAAATGACCGCCGAGGATGCTTTCAAGCACCGTCTTTGCGTTGGCGTTCGTGTAGATCGCCGCCGCAAACGGGTCTTCGTCCAGAATACCCAGTGCATCAATGCAGGAAACGTTATAGACGTTCTTGCTCACGCGGGTCGATTCATCGATATAGAATGTACCGATTTTCGTCTTTCCGTTGTACGCATAGACCGGCTGTTTTTCCTGAAAGATGTAATCGATGTCTTCCTCACTGTCTAACGTGAAATCCAGTGTGTTGATTGCCAGCTCGTCGGATATGATGCTCAGTTCTTCGGTCGCCTCGACGCTTCGAAGCTCCTGCCGCTCAAACTCTCGCACCAAGCCGAACAGAATCAGCGAGATTTTAATGGGTCTATCTGGAAGATTTGTCTTGTTGAACTGAATCGTAACCTTGTTGTATAGCTCCACGGTCTTCTCGCAGAAGTAATTGCCGCTGTTCGGGAAGAACTTCTGCGTTGCCAGCTGCGTTGTGCCGTTGTACCATGTCAGGTTCAGGTCACTGCAATAATCCCCCGTTTCGCCGTCGAACTTGAAATAGATGCCAAGGGAAGTAAACTGTCCGTCCAGCGTGATTGTGATCGTCGGCGGGGTCGTAAACGTGCAGTCGTCCCCGCTCCGAGTCTTGGACCAGAAGCCCACCGGCTCGGATGCGGGCTTGACCTTCCGCGTACCGTTCAATACCCACTGGTTCTGTTCCGTCGTTGCAATCGGTCCTTCCAGCGCGCCAAACGGGAGCAGCGAGGTTTTTGAGATACCCATAGCCTCGCTTGTCTCCACGCTCGAAGCCACCGCAGAGCCGACAGCAACGTCTTCATATACGACTTTCACGCTCATGCCGGTGTCCTCTTCGGCTTCATCGCCACAAAATTAAATGTCAGGTTGCCCCATTCATTCCGCTGCCCGTAAGATGTCAGCAGTTCGTCGTCGCCGTTCGCGACATACGCATCAAAAGTAAGCACCGACTGCGCGTATGGGACGGTCAGTACATGACTATCAACCGGCGCGGAAATTGCTTCATAGAACCTGTCGTATTCCGCCGGGTCAGTCCCAACCGGATCAAGCTCCACGCTGTAGTTGTAAAACGTGCCGATGATGTCGCGCACCATCGCACCGGTCATCACGCGCCCTGCATTGTCGCCGTCCAAAACCGCGAAAGAGCGTTTCAGACTGGTTACATGCAGGTTCGGATACGCCGTGCCGTCGAGGGTCAAAACACTTGTCATGCCTTCACCCCCGCCAGCCTTACCCCTACACGCTGCGTTTCTTCGTTGTTCGCCTTATAGACAGCCCGTGCAAACTCTCTGCCGTTGAGCTGCAAGATGATCGTCTGCGACCGTCCGCCGGATTCATTCATAGCCTGCTTGAATGCCTGCACCATTGTCTCAAGCGGCGTTTCGATGTTCGTTCCGCTCTTCTGGTCGCCCAGCACCGCCATAAACTCCCGGTTTGGTGGGATAACTGCACCTTCGGCCAGGCGCGGAAGCGCTACCTGACTTACAAGGGGGATATTGATTCCGAAGGACTTGCCGCCGATAAGCGGCACCCATTCTGGAATGTCAAAGTGAATGGTATTCAGAGCGGAAATCAATAGGTTCACGCCATCAATGATGAAGTTGATTTCCGCTTCGATGATCGCCACAATGCTGTTCCAAATCCCCTTGAAAATTTCTTTGATGCCATCCCATGCCTTTGTCCAATCACCAGTAAAGACACCGACGACGAAATCAATGACGCCCTGCAGAATATCTTTGATGCTTTTGTAAAGGTCGGAAACATATTTTCCGTATGTCTGAAAAATCGCCGCAATGGCTGGGCTTTTCGATTGCAGCCATGTGATGAACATATTCCACGCGTCTTTGATGGAGTTCACAATGGCGCTCCACGTCTGCTTAAGACCTTCCCAGATCTGCTTGATACCTTCGCACGCCAGCTTCATATCCCCGGTAAATATGCCCTTGAAGAACTTCCCGAATCCATCAATGACGTTTTTCAGGCCGTTGATAAGCTCTTCACCGTGCCCAGTAAATGATACTAGCGCGACCAGAATCGCCACAATACTTGCAATAAGCAACGGAATCCAGCTGCCCGTTAAAATGCTAATGCCAAGCCCTGCCGCAAGCAAACCTGTGATAATAGTCAGCGTGTTTTCGAGATTAAACCCGTTTTCAATAACGTCCTTGATGCCGGCCACTAGCATTGCGAGACCGCCCACAACTAGCGCGATGGCTGCCGCAGTCGGCCCAAATGCCAACGCAAGCCCACCCGCGAGAGCGGCAAGCCCAGCGAACATCCCAAGAAAGTTTTGCAGATCAATGCCGTTATTCCACGCATCTAGCCAGAAGTATACAAGCGCAAACGCGCCGGCAACAGCAAGGGCAATACCCCAAATTTTGCTCAGGTCGTTTGTGAACAAGCTCGCGATTTTCCACGCAAGAAGCCCGGCGGCGATAGCGCCTACCAAGCCGAGAATGTCGTGGAGCTTATCCTCTGCCATGTCGAGATTCGAGAAGTCCGGCGCGATCTCCGTTGATGCCGCACCGCCAGCGCCACCCCCTGCCGCAGAAGCGGAATTATCGGTTAGCTGGTTGATCTCGTCAAAGCTTGCCATGCTCTTGCTTGCATCCTCTGCTGCTGAGCCGACACCCTCTAAAGCCTTTTGTTCTTCGTTTAGTCCTTGCGCAGCGGATTTCTGCGCGGACCAACTTTTGCCAGAAAGCATGCCGAAGAACTTTGCAATCGCCGTGACTACCTGTGTGAGGATATTCACCAGCTTTACAAAGACTGGTATCACCACTTGCAAAATTGGCTGGGCCAGCGTCAAAAACGCCGCCTTGAGCCGTGCAACCGCCGCCCGCGCTTCCTCGTTCTGCATGATGGTCTTCCCAAGCCATGTACGCAGGCTTTGCAACGCTCGAGTAATCAGAGAGAACACCAGAACGCGCTTAAAAAGCCCGGAAACACGCTTGCTGAACGTGTTCATGCTGTCGGAAACTTTCTTTGCGGCCAGCTCCATTCGAGCAGAAGCGTCACTCGCGCCAGTGATTTCTTTTGTCAGTTCGGCTGCGCGCTGCTTTGCGGTGTCCAGCGCCGCTGATTGCTCGTTTACCTTGTCTGTAATGCGGGCATATTTATTATCAAGGCTCTCAACGTCCTTGTCCTGCTGCCGCAGAAGCGCTTCCTGCTCTTTGATCTGTGCCGCAACTTCTGCCTGACGGCTGTAAGCCGAAATATACGCGTCCGGGGAGGCGGACACTTCGCCGGAAGTGATCTGACGCAGGCGTTCAGCTTCAGATCGAAGGGACTTGATCGCGGTTTCCGTCTGCTTCGCGGACTCCTTCGCCGCGTCAAGCTGGGCTTTGATGCCGCTTTGTTCGCCGGTGCTTTTATTCAGCTTTTCTTCCATACCGTCGATTTTCTTTGTCAGAGAATCGAGCTCCTTTTGTGCCTTCTTCGCGTCGATCTCCGCTTGCACGACGATTTTGCCATCTGCCATTTTCTCACCACCTTATTTTGAAATACCCCACGCGGCGAGAACGTCCTTTTCCGCCTCTGTGTACGTTGTTTTCAGGTCGATAACATCCCTGTTCCTCCGGTAAAACTCTCTGTCCTGCTTGTCCAGAGACTTCCCGTGTGCTTTTTTGTCGCGGATGCGAACCACCTGTGCAAAGAAGCAGTCCCCAATCTCGCTGTACCACGAAAGAAACGTCCACCAGTGGACATACTCGAGGGCCCGCACCTCGCACCCGGCGATGCGGTTAATGGGGGCAATGATCATGTTAAAATCCTGCTCCCAAGACATCAGAACTGGTTCGCGTTTCTTCTCCTTCCGCTCTTCTCCCCTGTCGATAAAACGGAAGCACTGATTCAGCGCCTCTTGATAGTCTTCTACGGGCATTTCGTCGAAGTCCGGATAAAAGATGCCTAAAGAAACAAGTGCCTTTTCCTGCTCGTCCAGATCGTTATCAACAAGGGCGGTGAGGATATCCAGCACCGCCCTATAGTCCGACTCGATCTGATATGTCGTCCCGTTGATCTCCGCAGACGTCGGAAGCGCGTAAATCAGCGCTTTCTTCTCGCCCATCTTTCCGTGTACTGTTTGACGCGGGCGTTCGTTTTTGCTTTTTGGACATCAAAGCCGGTATCCATCTGGTCAAGAACTGAAAGCATCAGGTTTGCCCACACAGGGAGACCATCCCCCAGCGCCAGAACATTCGTTTTGAATACATCGGCGCAAATTGGCTTTCCGAAGATTGCGTCGATTTTCTCGCGAATTTCCTTGTCGCACCGGCTGGCAAGTTCGAGAATCTTCTTGGCGTCGTTCTCGTTTTCGGTGCGCTTCGCGTATTCATGCTGCCGGGATTCCAGCTCTTCAAACAGGTCCCACAGCTTTTTTGCAAAATCACTGTCCGTCGGGCAGAACTCCACGCTCACGCCACCGTTGATCTGAAAAGACTGTACGCCGGTATCAAATCTGAGTTCAGACACGGGCTACACCTCCTTACGCCGCGTCTTCCGTAAATGTGACCGTGCCGCCGGTTCCTACCGCTGCCGTGCCCGTGGTTCTGTTGCCGCCAAGCGTGACGTCGATAGGCATGCCAACATAGCCGCCGCCTTCGCCGCCGAGACTCGAGGGCTTGACCATCGTCGCGTCGTACCGTTCGGCAAATACGGCCGTCTTAGCCGTGCCTGCGTAATGGTGGACGATAAGCACGTCCTGATTCGCCAGAGCCGCCGCGTTCTGATCTTTGACTGCAAGATTCCAGATCTTCGTAAGCGCAGCGTCGCCCGCGTCGAGTTCGCACGGCTCAAAGCTCTGCGTAATGATCGGCTTCTTCATTGTGGTTCTGGTCGTGCCGAGGATATCCTTGCTGGAATCCTCCTGCCAGTCGTATTCCATGCTCGAATCCGTGACTCGAGTGCCAAAAGGCGACCAAACCGGCGCAGTCGCGGAACCCGTGTTCAGGTACGCGATGAGTAATTCTCTGTCTACCGGCTGGCCGCTCGTGGTGTTAAAAGTAGTTTCTGCCATTTATATCACCTCATATTTCATCTTCATTAAGATTTGATGGTCTTCCGAACCGTCCTTGTATGGGTAAAGTAACGCCGCGCGGCTGGATACATCCATGCGCCGGACGCGGATTCCATCGCCCAAAGACGGATAATTCTGCATCGCCCAGTCTCCGAATCGGTTCAGCACTGCGTCCGCTTTCAGGCGCTTGTCGTTGCTGCTGCCCGGGAAGATACGGGCGATAATTTTGAACTGGTATTCTGCTTCATGCCCGCCCAAGATGTATTTCTGTGTGATGTATGTGCCTGGAATCACGGACAGAGCCACGCTTGCGGAATCAGCGGCGAGAAACTCATAATTGATGGTTGCAGCCGGGAGATCGTCATCCGAAAACGAGTTTGCCCATACCATCATTTTTCTGGATATGTCCTGTTCTTCCTCGGAAGAAACAAGCTTTTTTTCTTTTTCAGAGCCCATTTTTCACCGCCTTGTCTGCGACTCGAATCCATTTGTCTAGGTTTTCAGCCTTGGACGCTTCGAACCAATGTGATTGTGCCTGCGAATGCCCAGACGTGTTAAACACAAGGTTTTTATCGGTCAGAACCTTCGTCCCGCCCTTCGGCGCGTAAGTGCTGCCGGTCTCTGGGTCTATCATGACTTTTCCGTAGTATAGGAACCGTGCATACGGTCCAGGATAGATGATCGAGTCACCGACGACCTGTGTCCTTTGGTCCAGAGATCCCGTCAGGAACGGTACAAATGGGCTTGTGTCCTTTTGCACCTGAACCGCCAGCGCGTGCTCTGCTTTGGAACAGGCCTGCGCGATCTTTTCCTGCAGCGCGTCAAAGCCTTCGGCCTTTACACTGAATTTCAGCATGTCAGGCCCCTCCAACCTCAAAGTGCTGCATGGCCGCGCTTCCGAAGTCCTTCATATCGACCTTTGTGACCTTATAGACATCATCATAAAGCATCTCGATCATCTGTTCGGTTTTATCCGGCTCGACCACTTCGCCCTTTACAAAGAAAGTCGTGCCGCCGTTTCCGTCCGTGGAGAGCGTCCATATCCCGCTCTTGTCCGCCGCACGCCAAAACTCCTGCGGCCCGACGTATCGCTTCTCTTGACCCGTCACGCCGTCCACAGCCAGAGAAGCAAACGGAACGTAGAGATTTACTGCATCCGCTCCCTCAAGCCCGCTCTCGCGGACGTTGACGGCCTTAGACGCTTGCAGCATCACACCGCGAATCACTGTGATATAGCTTTTCTGCGTGTCGTGGAAGGTCTCCTGGTCTGTTTCCTGTGTGACGTTGTAAATGGTTACGATGTGGGGTGCGTACATGGGAAACACCCCCCTCTGTAAAGAAGTCCTGTGTGTGCCAGATACTCACGGACGATGCTTGCAAGATAAGCCTTTGCTTCGGATGCAGCCTTCAAAGCCGCGACGGATGAATCCCCTCCGCTTCGGAGCGTCCTAGAGTATCCGCCTACAGTCTCGCTCTGCAATTCTCCTTCTTCAGATGCAAGCCCGGCGGATACATTCTTTCTGGCAAGCTCCTGCGCCGTGTCAATCAGCATGTACTGATCAACAAGAGAGCAGCAGCACATTTTCACCGCGTCCAGTTCTGCGTAGTCCTTCGCACGGTTTTGCGTGTAATAGTCGAGGAAGGAGCTGGCGCGTGTCGCCAATCTGCAAAAGCTGTCAGCGTCTACCGTTCCCCTGTAAACATCACAGTAATACTCATAATCTGCGTAGATCATCGCGTCAGCTCCTTTCTATTACGAACCTACCGTCACAGTTGCCGTTCCGGTCTTCGTGCTGTCCTGCTTGGATTTCGCGGTAACGGTAATGCTCGTGGACGTCTCGTTGGAAGCGACTGTCAGCACACCGCCTTCCGTGATAGAGGACTTCGCGCCGTTCTGGCTCCACTCGACATCGCCGCTCACAATGCCTTCACCTGCGACGGAAGCGGAGAACGCCTTGCTCGATCCCTTTTTCACGGTTGCAGTAGCCGGGGATACAGTCACCGTAGATACCGTGCCTGCCTTGCCATAAACCGAGAATGGGAACGGGTTGGGGATGTCAACATTGTAAGCGTTGACCGGGTTCGCGATTTCCCAACCGAGACGCATGACCGCACGGAGAGCGACCATATCGTTCTGCATGAGGTTGTAGGTGATTGCCTTCGTGCTCGGGTCCTGAATGACACCCTCGGTGAAGATCTTAAAGGTCATGTCCTGACGGATGGCGTATACCAGCTGTGTCCAGTCGCCGACGATCATCTGCGCCTGTGCCGGGTCAAATGCGCCGTTCATCGGGAAGTACATATCCATACCATCCAAACCATAGCGCGTTGCGCCCTGCATGTCAGACTTGAAAATGGGCTGACCGGTCGTGTCCTTCAGCCCGCGCAGCTTGCCACGCATTTGAATCGCAGACATAACGCCATTCGGGTTGAAGCCGTCAAGCTCTACCTTCGCGATAAGACCGCCTTCGCCCATGATGTCGGTAAATACATCAGAGCTTGCCGCAACTCCGTTACCAGCAGCGATAGCGGAAGGAACGACGCCGTCGCGCCAAGTAGTAGGCTTGTTCGTACCAAACAGGATGGCAGCGTCAATGACCTTGCCGAAAGCTTCGGTCAGTCTGGGTCTTACCTCGCCCCAGATGTCATAATCTGCGTCATCCAGTGCTGCTTCGGGGATGGGGACGATAACCGCGATTTCCTCGGCATA
>CDZB01070193.1_pt1 | contig 43963 bp, 35 predicted proteins | sample 554961 | NCBI WGS metagenome assembly CDZB01 (sample SAMEA3182106, study PRJEB8094) | gut metagenome | biome: human; feature: gut; material: Stool; isolation source: human stools | place: Canada | collected 2013-02-26 | reverse complement strand
CTATAAGGAGGAGCACCAATCCCATCATAGGTATCCATGAGAGGGTTGATGTCCATACTGCGAACAATACGATCCACCATACGAACTTTGCTGTCTTTTGGCACATAATCATCGAAAGAGTTAGGAAAAAAGCTCAATTCGTGCCGAGTTTCAGATTTTATTTGTATCTTTGCCATACTTAAAGAAGTTTTCTGCAAAGATACAAATCTTTTGCGGAAAGGCAAAGCCCGAGCTTGTGAAAGTTTGGGCTTTGTTGTAAATAAAAACAATTTTTTCAGTTCCGTATCTGGAAAAAGGAGAAAAAACGAAAAGGGTGCGCCATAGACTTATGACACACCCTCACTCTCAATTCATTGCTCAATCTTCCATTTGCCTTCCCCGTACCATTTAACCACTTGACTTGCGGTATAAGGCTCAAAATCCCAGTCGCGGGAGTGCATGAACATGTTTGTCTCGGGGTCCCAATACCAATAATGGGTGGAACCTAGGCCATAGCCCAAATTGAGTCTGCATTCTTTCTCCTTATTAGGATGTTCCTTCAGATAGTTAAGCAGCTCAATAGTTGAAATCCATTTCTTTTCCATAAATTTCATTATTTAAATTCTACAATACAATTATTTAATTCTCAAACACGCTGCAAAGATAGGAGATCCTAGCGAAATGAACAAATCAATTAGATCTTCTTAGATCGATACCCATGGGATTTAGATCTTCTTAGATCCGACTTAAAAATAAGATTATAAAACAACATATAAATCAGACTTTTATTATGGTAGATAAAAATATTTTCAAACTAGATGGGAAAAGCCAGGAACAGGTAAAGGAAGCCTTTCTGGAATTTCTGAAAATAGACAAAACCAAGCCCGGTGACTATGCCAGCGCAGGCTCAAACAAGGTTATCTGCAAGGTCGCTAAAGAGGCCTGCGGGGTAAACTCGGTATTGGAAATCAAGAAAGCAGAGGATGCCACAGAAGTGAGCAAGCTGCTGACTGCCAAGATTGATGAGGAACAGGATTACGGCAAGCGCCACCAAATGACAAGCCTAAGATGCCACGTAAGAAAATATAAAGATTTTCTTGACTATTGCGAGCGCCTTATCGGCAAGCCTATCTACGATTTTGACAAGGACCCCGACAAGCCATTCATCAGCGCTGACCAATTCAAGAAAATAGTTTCCCTGCTAAAGTCAAAGAAGAACATCATCCTTGAGGGAACCCCTGGCGTTGGCAAAACCTTTCTTGCCAGAAAGATAGCCTATCAGCTGATTGGAGAATTAAAGGATGAGAACATCGAGATGGTGCAGTTTCATCAATCCTACAGTTATGAGGATTTCGTGCAGGGCATACGCCCTTCTGAGGAGGGCGGATTCGAACGGAGAAATGGCATATTCTTTGACTTCTGCTGCAAGGCAAGGCGTTCGCCCGACCAGCAGTTTGTCTTCATCATCGATGAGATAAACCGCGGAAACATTAGCAAGATTCTGGGCGAACTGATGATGCTGATAGAGGCCGACAAGCGCAAGAAGCAGTATGCCATCAAGCTTACCTACAGCAACGAAGATGATGAACGTTTCTTTGTGCCCGAGAACGTTTATCTGATAGGTTGCATGAACACCGCCGACCGCTCGCTCGCCATCGTGGATTACGCTCTGCGCCGCCGATTCAGATTCATCTCTATCAAACCGGAGTTCAACGAAGCATTCATCAGTTTTCTGGAAGATAAAGGCATCAGCCAGGAGAATGTAGAGCTGATGGTAAGCAAGTTAAAAGCTGCCAACGAGGTGATTTCCACCATTGATAGAGGGCTGGAAATCGGGCACAGTTATTTCTGCCAGACAGAGGGCTGTGAAGATTTTCCGGTATGGTGGAAAGATATTTGTGAGTATGAGCTGTTTCCGTATCTTCGTGAAATCTGCTTCGATGATGAGGATAAGTATGAATTGATTTGCAACAAACTGAAGTTCTGAGATGCAACGGAAAATTCCTATAGAGAATCTGTATTACCTGCTCTGTTATGCCTGGGGCGTAAGCGACCAGCTCGACAAGGTGAAGGTGGATGGCGAGAAATGCCATTCGCTGGAGAACCTATTGTCAATGGTTTTGATTCATGTTTGCGATAGGTTACTGCGCCAAGGGCTTGTAAGAGAGTATCGGTTTGAGGAACAGGAAGTGGAGGGCGTTCGAGGCAAGCTGAATCTTGCTGAGACCTTGAAGAGCGGTAAGCATCTGAATGGCAGAACTATCTGTCAGGTGGATGAATTGACTCAGGATGTGGTCATCAACCGGGTTATCTTTTCTACCTTGAAGAGGCTGATGAGGATAGTGGGTATTGATGAGGACATCAGAGTGAGGTTACGGAAGACTTTGGCAAGATTTCCCCATATTGAGGAGATTCGTGTTACTGGGGGATTGCTGGAGCGGATTCTGGGGAATCATCCTGGGCATCTTACGGGGCATCGCCATCATGGGGTTTATTTGCTGGCGCTGAATGTCTGCAAGTTGATTTGGGATTCTACGCTTCCTGTCAAGGATAAAGACGGACGACTGGAGTTTGTGGATTTCACGGAGGATGAGTTCCGGATGAACTGCATCTTTGAGCGCTTTCTGATGAATTTCTGCAAGCAGCATTGCCGGGAGGAATATCCGGAGGTGCATAGGGAATACATTGATTTCCAGCTTTCTCCGTTCGGAATGATGTTTAAGGAGGCGGGCGATGCGCTGCCAATGATGGAGACTGACGTGACGCTTTTCAACCCAGAGACGCAGGAGAAGCTTATTCTGGACGCCAAGTTTTATAGGGAGGCGCTGGTTTCGAAGTATGGCGGCAGGGAGAAGGTGCGCAGGGAGCATCTATCGCAGATTCTTTCTTACGTGATGAACCAGGAAGACCGGAGCAAGCCGCATACTCTGAATGCTAGCGGCACCCTGGTTTACCCTACCGTGGATGAAGATTTCGACTTTTCTTATAGGTATAAGGAGGGCGGGCATCGCATCTATGTGAGGACTGTGAACCTGGGGCAACCGTGGCGAAAGATTGAGGAACGGGTGAAGGAAATCGTGAAAGGAGGAAGGGGATGATGGACAAACGATGATGGACAAGCGATGGAATCGCTTGGAACGGGGGTGAGAGGGGGAACTTTTATTATTAATAATTCTATTTGTACTATTATGGATAGAGATGAAGCTATAGCTAGAGGATTGGAGATACACGAAACCAAACACTCTATGAAACGCAGGAGCCCCTGGCATGATTACCATGGGAAGGGTACTTATATGCTGACTCTTGTGGTGGAGGGACGCATACCTCTGCTGGGGAAACTGGTGGGACGGGTGAATGCTCGACCTGGGGATGGCGATGGACCTAAAGTGATGCTTTCTGAACTGGGGACTGCTATCGTGAAGGAGGAGATTCCGAAAATTCATAAATATTACCCCCAGGTGGAGGTGTGGAAGATTTGCATCATGCCCGATCATATTCACGCGATTGTGAGGGTGAAGGAGGACTTGAGAGGAGGACAAGCGATGGAATCGCTTGGAACGGGGGCGAGAGGGGGACATGGCGCTGCTCTGACTTGGGAGACGGGCGGTGCTCCTGCTCTGGAAAAGGAGGGAAACCTGGCTCTGAAGAAGGAGGGAAACCCGGAAATGGAGAAGGAAGCAGCTCAGATTGAGATGACTGCGAAGAGAGGGAAAGAGATGGATTCGCTGGGAATGGTGGTAAAAGGATTCAAGCTGGGATGCAATAGGGCTTATTGGAGAATTTTCGGGATAGCAAAAGCAACTAGGAAGGGGCTCTTTGAACCGGGGTATAATGACAAGGTTCTGCTTCACGAAGGACAACTGAATGGGTGGAAAAAGTACTTGGATGATAACCCGAGAAGATTGATGGTGAAGAGACTGAACCCTGGGCTTTTTACGGTGATGCAGAATAAGATGGTGGCGGGACGCAGATGCCAGATGGTGGGCAATTGCTTCTTGCTCGATATTCCTGATAAGGTGGCGGTTATTGTGCATCGCCGGTATTCTGAAGGGGATTTAGCTCGCTTGCGCAAGGAATGGCTGGCTTGCGGCGAACGTGGAGGCGTGCTGGTGAGCGCTGCTATTTCGACGAAGGAGAAGGAGGTGTTGCGTGAGGCTATGAACCGGGGGTATCGTATCGTGCTTTTGAGGGAGAATGGGTTTCCGAAATTGTATAAGCCTTGCGGTGAGAGCTTTGATGCCTGCTCTGAGGGACAGCTACTACAGATTAGCCCCTGGGAGTATCATATGGAAAAGAAGACTATTAGCAGGGAGCAATGCCTGGAACTGAACGAGATGGCGGAAAAGATTGCTGAATGGGGATAGGGAAGATTGGGGGGCTGAGGCGTATTGGGGAGGAATGGGAGGAGAAGTGGGAGGAAACAAGAGAGGAGACAAGAGAGAGAAGACAAGAGATGGAATCGCTTGGAACGGGGGCGAGAAGGGGATGTATGGCGCTTTTCTTTATTTAGAATTATAGAATTCTTGTTTTTTTTAGGATTTGTGTTAAAAATGTTACATTTTGTTGCTGAAAGGAAAATATTTTATACCTTTGTACTTCGGACGGCCGTAATAACTTATTTCAGCTTTCCTAAAATAAAAAAAAGTAATCTATGAACGGGTTAATAAAAATTGCAGGAGTACAATATGCTGTAAATCCTAGTCACGAAAAAGGTGCAGATATAACTTCGCAAGAACAACAAAAAACTATTGAATTCCTGACCATGCTGGACAGGAAGCGCCCCTCTATAACAATAAAACCTGAACCCACTAACAAAACTGATGAAGAAGCTTTTGTTGCTCGCTTTATGAGCTATAAGATTGGGTATGTGCGCAATCTAGACAAGTATAAGGAGTTGGCTCTGGCTTCATTGAAAGCCAGCGGACGGGGGTATTTCCGCGCTCACATCGCAAAGGTTTTTATTGACAAAAATGGCTATTTTCTTGTTACCCCAGAAATTGAGCCAACACAAATTGTGCCCATCGTACATAAAGACTATTGGAAACAATGGGAGACGGACTTACCTTTATATCCCATGACTGAGGAATTTTTATGTATAGAAGATTCAGTGATGATGATGAAAGATATTCTAGGAAAAGAGGAATTAACTTCTGACGACGAAGAGGAGCTTATGGAATACACGAAGGCTTTAGTAACAACGGGTAAACACGCTCTTTGGCACGAAGCGAAGGAAGGAATGGAGAGTATCATAATTACCATGGAAGCGAAAGAGGGCGATAAAATGCGATACATGGTGAATGAAATTGAGCATCTACTGGCCAGTATGGGTAATGAATGGCGCTTGAAGAAGCTTCGCGAAAAATGGTTACCAAGTATTCTATCCGCACAGGAAGCGGATAGAGCATGGCATGACTGGTTGCTATTAAAGGGTGCGACCTGTCATGAGCTGGAGAATTTGCAAATGATGTCTTGGTTGGAAGAATTAGAGACAGAGCTCTCTAATATTTCAGCGTTGGCTCACTACTCCAATGATGATGAGGCAGCAATGCTCATACGCGCTCATTACACACGCATTCCATTGGATAAGTTTCGCCAATTGCTTACCGCTTTCGTCATTAGAGACCGTCTGCGTAAGCGTTTGGGGCTGCCAACAAACGACTTTCCCCCTACCCCTTCTCTATCAAGCCAGATGGAAAACTACCTTATTGATACTATCATTAAGTACAGCCAAACTCTATCCAAGCGTGAAGATGTTGAGGTTTTGCAAAGATTCATCTACCACGAGATTTCATATTTACCCCCTGAATATAAACATCAGGTGGACAATCTGACTGAGCGTTTCCTTTCTGAAGAGGCAAGACAAGGTCTTCAGATTAAGGCCATCCACGAACAGACGGAGGCTTTAAAAGAGGTGGCGATGAAGCCTACTATTAAGGCTGAGCACTATCATGCAGGAAGTTCTACATTTGATGATCATAGCAAGCATTTGCATTTTGATCATCAGGCAACAGGGGATTCGCCCCTGCTACCGACAGAAATCTAGGCTTACAGAATTATTACAATTACAAGGAGAAATATTAAATGAAGAAATATGAGTAATCATTATTATGCAAATGGTGCGGTAATTAATGACCAGCACAAAGAGCTGAATATCCATGGCAATCTGACTACGCAGCAGGTGATGATGATTGCAAAGGATTTTTTTGCTGAAGAGACTGTGGTGACGGAGGAAAATGATGAGGTAGAGGTGGATGAAAACAGCGATGAAGTTGATAAAGATGCTGAGACTACAGAACCTGCTAAAACTACTGAAACCATTGAAGCTGTAGGAGAAGCACCGAAGAAAGAACTCTTCCGCTTCGTGCATCCAGCACTGGAAGAAGAGGAAGAGTGGAAGGTACATCGTGAAGTAGAACGGCTGGTGAAGCGATTTGACGTGCAGGAAATCTGTATGCGGCTGAACCAACTGAAAAAGGAGGGAAAGGTGCTCTTGCCTCAAAACATCAAAAATGCTCACGAGGAATTGAAACGAATGGGGATGCCTGCAGAAAAGGCTGGTTTCGAATACAAGACTTTCTGTAAATATTATAATAAGGATTAGAAGACGATGGCGACTGTTGCTTTCAGACAGCGACCGATACTTGATTTTTGTTCAGGTATCGGTCGCTTTTTTTGTACCTCTATGCCAAGAATGCGATTATACGTAGAGAGAATATCAGAGAAAAACAGAGAACTTCGGAGAATTTTAGAGAACTTCGGAGAAGGGCCTTTGGAAAAGAATCCATGCCTGGCTTTTTCTTCCTACTTTTGCACCCGTCGGAGATACAAGGCAAAAACCGGAATGGTTCTGGCTTATCTTGAATCATCTCCGTATTTTTTATTATTATGAACGCAAAATTGATGCGCGTGGTGCAGCAGGGAGAGGCCTTCGCTGTGCAGAGTCAGAAGAGTGAGAACGGACAGCTCATGAAATGCAATATCGTGCTGCAGGAAATGGGCGGAAAGTTTGAGAACCAATACGTGGCTACCATGCTCGGAAACATGGCCACGTTTAAACTGGCACCGGGCGACGTGGTGGCGGTGACGCTCAGATTTTCTACACGTGAATATAACGGACAGGTGTTCCAGGATATTCTCTTGACGGATTTTTATAAATTTAATTGATTCGAAATCAGTGTTATCAGTTCCACTGATTCGAAATTACTTGAATTAGTTTTAAATTATTAACCGAGTGGAGTGAGTAAGGAATCTCCGGAGGTAAGTAGCGCTACGTTTCTCGCTTTCTTTGCTCTTAAATTCACTAAGGTTATGAAAAAGGATTTTAATGACATCCACAAGTTGATGAACTGCCAGCACACTCAGAAGAGCGGCATGGCTTACTACGATGATACTCATTATTTTCTGTTTGCACCCGATAATCCCGTGGTGGGCAGCATGCCCCGCTTCCATCGTCTCGGCATTGCACAGCAGTTGAACGACGGCTCCTTCGAATTCGTTCCGAAGCCGCAGCTCAAGACGCAGTCGCTGCTGATCAAGAAGCTGGCGCACGGTCGTGTGTCGAAGACCAAGGATGGTGCCATTCAGCTCACCCTGAAGGTTTACTGCGATGAGGGTGTGAACATCAGCGAGACAATTGCTGCCGAGGCTGAGATAGCACGAGATGCCATCGTGGAGTATCAGCTGAAGAGATAGAACAAAGAAGGATTTGGGCTTTCTAGAAGAAGAGGGTATTTCGAAAGGAAGAAAGCGTTCCAGTTGTTCCAATTGTTCCAAAAAGGATTTTTAGGACAATATCCCTTTCTTATATCTTTATAACTATTTAATATATAGATAGTTATATATATAAGGAGAAGATTTGGAACCCTCAAAAATTTAATTGGAACAACTGGAACTGGAACGTTCAGCCCCACCCCACTTTTCTCTAGAAAGCTCATTATCAATAAATTAAGAGAAAATGAAAACAATAAACTTGAAGTACGATATTTCAAAAACTACTGCTCCAAAGATGCCGAAACTGGGAAAAGGCACCGAATGTGTGCAGCTTTTGCTCTCTCAGGTATCAAAAGACATGCACGAACCCCTGGTTCCGATGTTTTTCCCTATTCTCGGAGCGCAGGTCAGTGAGAGCGAATTTCAATATCCCGACCTCAGTTGGAAGGAGTTGTGTGGCATGATGGGCAATCTTGTTGCCGATTCTGGCTGTAATAAGGGTCAACTGTCCAACATCGTGGAGGCTATCTGTCACAACATGCGAGAGCACGACAGCACGGAGCTGGAGAAACTCGTAGAATGGCAGAAGCAGATGAAGATGAAGTCGGCGAACAAGGAAAAACCTGCCCGCCCCGACGTGAGTTTCTGGTTTCCACCAGCCGACGTTACCAACGCTGCCTTCATCCAGAATGCCATGGCTTGCGAGAAGCTGGGCGAGAGAACGCAATACCTGAATCTGCCCGAGGTGGAGATGGCCGACAGGATGTGCGGCGGGCATAAGCAGATTTCGCAGATGCTGCGCAACATCTACGACCGCCAGCGATCGGGTGCCTTGCGTGCCACGGTAGAGGGTGTGACGGGCAATCCTGTGCTTCGTGCCAACCTCACCATCTCATCTACTCCGTATGCCGCCCGAAAATTCTATAAGAACGAACTCTTCAATGGTACCTTCGGGCGAATGGTGTTCTCATATAAGGCACGAATGGGGCGTGATGGCAGAATCCCAAGACAGGGAAAATATGATGAGGGGTTCTATAAAAAGCTCGACGAATATCTGGTGAAGCTCAGCATCTGCAAGGGCAGGTTCATCATCAAGCCACTCAATAAGCTGGCAGATCAGCTGGCTGCAGACATGGCTTCACTTGCCGACCTAACGGATGATGATGTGCTCTGGGACATCTCGAAGCGCTCTATCGTGTCGGCATGGAAGGCGGGGTGCCTGCTCTGGGTGCTGAATAACCAGACTTGGACGAAGTCGATGGGCGAACTGGTGGAGTGGCTGGGGTATCACGACCTATGGAGCAAGATGCAGATTTTTGCGGATTTGCTGAACCAGGATGCCGACTCGGTGAGCGAAGCTCAGCGCAGAGGTCCGAAGAATCTGCTGGATGACCTGCCTAATCCTTTCAACGAGTCGCAGCTGGAGGCGCTCCGCATCTCGCTTGGCAAGACGAAAGAGGGCACGAATGCGCAGATAAGGAAGTGGGTATACCGCAAATTCATCACCTACAGCAACCAGACGGGGCTCTATACCAAGACGCAGGAGTATCTTACGGGCACGCCGGAAGCGAAGAGGGGGAGCTGCAGGACGAGCGATGGCTGCGGGAAAGGTAAAGGGACGAGCGATGGAATCGCTCGGAACGGGGGCTGGAGAGGCGACCTGGAAATGAGTGACGACAAAAGCAATAACGATACGGCAGCGGATGAGAAGAAAAAGAGAGGAGACTGATTTTATGCAGAAATATGAGATTCAAAAGCTGCGCGACCTTCCGATAGAGAAGGTCGCGAAAGAGATGGGGATGAAGGTGGAGCACCATAAGACGCTCTGCCCCTTTCATGACGACCACCACGCCAGCCTTTCGTTCAATACGAGAAAGAACAATTGCCGCTGCTATGTTTGCATGGGGGATTCCGTGGGCACCATCGACCTGGTGATGAAATACCTGGGGAAGGATTTTCTGTCGGCTTGCCGATGGCTCGCAGAGGAACATCAGGTTCAACTGGAGGAGGATAGGAAGAGAGAAGCTTCTTCCTCATCTTCTTCCCCCGGAGCCTCTTCATCCGGTGGTTCTTCCCCGGAAGATAATTCGGGTGGTTTTTCTTCGGGAAAATCCTCCTCCTTTGATGCGAGCAGGTATGCGAGATTCTTCGAGCATCCCTGGCTCAACCTGGCGGCCAGAAGGTTTCTCTTCGAGGAGAGGAAGATTGATGAGAGAGTGGCTGTATGGTGCAGATTGACTTCCTGGACGGATAAGAAGGGCGTGAACTGGCTGCAGATACCATACTTCAGCACGGAGGGGAAGCTGATTGGGATTCAGAACAGGAACCTGGATTACAAGAAAGGGGAATCAACTCCCCGATTCCGCTTTCCCTATGGTGCAAAATGCTCCATCTACAATCTGCCTATCGTGAGGGGGATGGCGCCGGGCGAACAGCTCTTCATCACCGAGGGATGCAGCGACTGCTGGGCGATGCTCTCTGCCGGACACAAGGCGATTGCCATTCCTTCTGCCACGATGCTGAAACCCGACGATAAGAAATGGCTGGCGGAAATCGGCTCGCAGCTCAAGATAGAATGGCACATGTTTCCCGACAGGGATGCGCCGGGCGAAAGCCTCTTCCTGCAACTCAAGGAGATTCTGCCCCAGCTGGTGCACCACCAGTTGCCACCGGAGTGCAAGGACTTCAGCGAGTATTATCTGAAAGAGAAAACCGAGTTTATCAATTTTTAAAACAAGATGAATATGGAAGAATTTATCATTCGTACGTACACCAAGAAGGAACTGGCCTTGATGTTCTTTCCCGAGAGTTACCCTCGCACAGCCGTCAACCATCTGATGGCTTGGATTCATCTCTGCACCCCGCTATGGAATGAACTCCTGGATATGGGGTACCGCAAGACCAGCAAGGCCTTCTCGCCTAAACAGGTGAAGGCCATCGTGGAGTATCTGGGAGAACCGGGATAATATTTAATGTTTAGAGTAAAAATGTGCCGCCATCGCACGGCATCAGCCACCATCGCACAACTGATGGTGGTTGTTTTTATATCTTTGCATCGTGATTCAGAAAGCGCTAAAAATCACTTTCCTAGTTGGAGAAAAATATTTCTCCAGTTGGAAAAATGAAAAAAGGCTTCTGGGGGAAAGACCGGATTGCTAGTATTAACATTTAAAAATCGTATTGCTTATGAAACAGAACATGAAAGCATTCATCAAGTATCTCATCGTGGCCGTGTGCTCTGCCATCGTCACCTTCCTCACCAGCTCGTGTACAGCGGGACTCGTGATCGGGAAGAACCAGAGGCAGCAGCAGGAGAACAATATCTCGACAAGGGCCGACTCTAGCCACTTCGTGCCTACTATCACTATCAGGTGAAGAAGGATTGCTGATACGAAGGCACGACTAGGGAGACCAGCGATGGAATCGCTGGGAACGGGGGCCAGAGGGGGCTAGCTGGGGACCAGAGGGGGCTAGAGAGGGCACACCCTGAAAGGGGAAAAGCTTTACCATTATTTCTATTATTTTATTAACAATTTAAAATTCAAGTAATTATGTCTATCAATTTGAAAGCAAAGGAAACCCTCATCCAGGTGGGTGAGTTGAAAGGTAAGTATCGTTTCGTGCTCAGTACCGAGCTTTACAGCAAGCTCCCGGAGAGCAAGGTTATCAAGGAGGCTGCTCTGAGAAGTGGCGTGAGCCGCGGCGTGATGCAGGCGTGCTGGGATGCTGCAGGCGAGGTAATCAAGGCGTGGTCAACCGAAGGCCACTCCGTAGCTATCCCAGGTCTGGGAACCATGCGATTCGGCGTGCGCGCCAAGAGTGTGGCTACCGTGGGTGAGGTGGCAGGCAACCTCATCACCGCCCGCCGAGTAATCTTCACCCCGAACGTGGATATCAAGGATGAGTTGCAGAGAACTCCTATACAGATTACCTGCATCGACCGCAACGGTAAGGTGGTGAAGAACGTTACCTCGGGCGACAGCGGTGACGTGGAAGACCCAGACAAGGATCCAAACGGCGGCGGCACTAACCCTGGCGGCTCCGGAAACGGCGATAACCCTGGCGGCGGTTCACAGCCTGGAAATACCGAGGGAGGTAATACCCAAGGCGGTAATACAGAGGGCGGCAAGACCGATACCGGCGATACCGGCTCTGAAGGCGGTGGAGATTTTGTAGATATGTAACCGTACATCTTAGGATTACAAATCTCATTTCCCCATTCCACTCTCTATTTTCTGTTAAGTCTTTATACGCAGAATCCCCAATCCCAAGGCTCCATTGCGAGCCCCGGATTGGGGATTTTTATCATTAATAAGGAAACAGCAGCGGCAGGACGAAGGTCATCACCACGCCGATGATGATCTGCAACGGCAAACCTACCTTCACGTAATCCATAAACGTGTAGCCACCCGCCTTCATCACCAGCGCATTAGGCGGAGTGGAGAACGGAGAGGCGAAGCACATGCTGGCTCCCAGCGTTACCGCGAAGAGGAAGGAGTATGGACTCACCCCCACCTGCTGGGCTGCCACCAGGGCAATAGGCGCCATGAGAACCGCCGTGGCGGTATTGCTGATAAACATCGTCATGAGCGAAGTGGTAAAGTAGATGCCCGCCAGGAGAACCGTAGGGCCCATCGAGCCCAGGCTATCCACCAGCCCCTGAGATACCAATGCCGAAGCACCCGTCTTCTCCAGCGCCGTTGACATCGGCATCATGGCGGCTATCAGCACGATGCTCTCCCAGTTGATGGTCTTGTAGGCAGCCTCCACGTTGCGGAAACATCCGGCAAAGACGGTGAGCAGTCCGGCGATGATGACCGCCGTAACCGGAGCCACCGGGATGAAATCGAACACCATCATGGCTATCATCAGCAGCATGATGGCAGCAGCCACAGGCGCCTTATAATCCAGCAGAACCTTGTCGGCAGCCTTCTCCGGCTGATCCAGCACCACCCAGTTGGTAGTGTCGGCAGTAAGATGCGTCAGGTTGGTCCATTCGCCCTGCACCAGCAGCATATCGCCCACGTGCAGCTTGGCGGCTATCAGATTATCCGTGATGTATTCGTTGCCGCCTCTGCCACCCTCAGAAGAAGATGAACCTCCGCCTCGCTTCACACCCAGCACGTTGATGCCGAATCGCTTGCGCAGGTTGGCCTCGCCGATGCGCAGACCGGCGAAGTTGGAGGTAGGCATCACAACGATTTCCGTCAGTCCCAGGTCGTAGAAATCAATCTTCACGTCCTTCATCCTCCTCAGTCCGTAATCCTGGGCAAAGCGCTGCATCTTCTGCTCGTCACCTATTATATATAGTATATCGTGCTCCTGAATGGTACTGCTGCTCTTCGCCATGTTCTGGTTTACGTCCTGCACCAGTCCGAGTCTCGATTTCTTCTCGTTTCTAATCTCGATGATACTCACTCCGTATTTCTTCTGGATGCTGAGTTCCTTCAGGGTCTTTCCCACGATGTTCATCGGCTCGCCGTTTTCATCCTTGGCGGCAGCGGTAGAACGCCTGCCCGGCACGATGTAGCGATGCAGATTGTCGAGCAGGCGGTATTCATCCACCAGGTCGTCGAGCGACTTGGTTTTCTTCTTCTTTCCGCTCTGTTTCCTGCTGAGGAAGATTTTGCTGAGCGGCATGAGCACGATGATGCCGATGGCGATGACGATGATGCCCACGGGGAAGAAGGAGAAGAAGGCGAGCGGCTTGAATCCCGACTCGGTAAGCACCTCGTCGATAACCAGGTTGGGCGGTGTACCGATGAGTGTGAGCATTCCGCCCAGGCTTCCGGCGAAGGCGAGCGGCATGAGGAAGCGCGACGACTGCATGCCCGAACCTGCTGCCAGGCTCATGATGATAGGCATCATGAGCGCCACCGTTCCGGTATTGCTCACGAAGGCTCCGATAAAGGAGGTTACGAGCATCACCAGCAGGAAGGTGATGGTTTCGTTGCCGCGCGAGAGTGCCATCAGTTTATTGCCCGTCAGCTTGGCGAGACCAGTCTGCATGATGGCTCCACCCACCACGAAGAGGCCGATCATCATGACGACGATGGGCGAAGAGAAACCAGCCAGAGCTTCGGCTGGCGTAAGAATTCCGAAAACCAGGAGTGCTGCCAGGGCTGTGAGCGCCACGATATCGGCTCTCACCTTGCCCCAAATAAACATGGCAACCGTAATGATCAAGATAATAAGCGTTATTGTCATGCTATAAAAAACTTTGAATTTTAAAAATATGATGCAAAGATACTTACTTTATTTCGCTTTTTTTACCTCTACAATGCTAATTTTTCTAAAAATATAGCAGATTATTGGTGAAAAACTGCACTTTATTCATCAGTTTTCAGTACCTTTGCCCTCAAATCAATCAATCAAATAAAAAGAAGACTTAATAATTCATTAGAAATGAAACAGAACAATGTAAAACCAGCTGATGGCAAGCTGGGTATTATGGTTGTAGGTTGTGGTGCAGTATCTACTACATTCATGACAGGTGTGCTGATGGCCCGTAAGGGACTTACCAAGCCAGTAGGCTCAATGACCCAGTACGACAAGATTCGCGTGGGCAAGGGCGCAGACAAGAAGTATCTGCACTACAAGGACATCGTTCCTCTTGCCGACCTCAACGACATCGTATTCGGCACCTGGGATGTCTATCCTCAGAATGCCTATCAGGCAGCCATGTATGCCGAGGTTTTGAAGGAGAAGGACATCAACCCTGTGCGCAAGGAGCTGGAGCAGATTGTTCCGATGAAGGCTGCATTCGACAAGAACTACGCCAAGCGTCTGGACGGCGACAACGTGAAGGACAGCAAGACCCGCTGGGAGATGGTAGAGGCGCTGCGCCAGGACATCCGCGAATTCAAGGAGAAGAACGGCTGTTCACGCATCGTGGTAGCATGGGCTGCATCTACAGAAATCTACGTACCGGTGGATATGGAGATTCACGGCACCCTGGCAGCTCTCGAAGCTGCGATGAAGGCTGACGACCGCCAGCACATCGCCCCATCCATGTGCTACGCTTACGCTGCCCTTACCGAGGGTGCTCCTTTCATCATGGGTGCTCCTAATACTACGGTTGACATTCCTGCCATGTGGGAACTTGCCGAGAAGACCCAGATGCCTATCGCAGGCAAGGACTTCAAGACCGGTCAGACCCTCGTGAAGAGTGGTTTCGCTCCTATCATCGGCACCCGCTGCCTGGGCTTGAACGGATGGTTCTCTACCAACATTCTGGGCAACCGCGACGGTCTCGTTCTCGATGAGCCAGCCAACTTCCACACCAAGGAGGTGAGCAAGCTCTCTACCCTGGAGACTATCCTGAAGCCAGAAGTTCAGCCAGACCTCTACGGCCACGGCAACGACGAGGATACCCAGTATTATCATAAGGTACGCATCAACTACTATCCACCTCGCAACGACAACAAGGAGGGCTGGGACAACATCGACATCTTCGGATGGATGGGTTATCCAATGCAGATCAAGATCAACTTCCTCTGCCGCGACTCCATCCTTGCCGCTCCATTGCTGCTCGACCTCTGTCTGTTGAGCGACCTTGCTGCCCGTGCCGGCCGTTACGGCATCCAGCGCTTCCTGAGCTTCTTCCTCAAGGCGCCAATGCACGACTACACCAAGGGCGAGGAGGCTGTGAACAACCTCTACCAGCAGTACACGATGCTGAAGAATGCCATCCGCGAAATGGGTGGTTATGAGGCTGACGAGGAAATCGACTAAGATTTTTCATCCATATCAGATTTCGGGAGAATATTTTTCCATATCATTTTTTGGAAGGATATTTCTCCCGATTATTTTTTTCTGAAGAAAATCAAAAAGAAAGGAAAACCCTTGCATAATACAGATATTTATACTAACTTTGCAAAAAATAAACTAGCAGGATTCAAATCCAAAGCTAAAAATAAGAATCATAAATATCAGAAGAATGACAAAGAAAGGTAAACATACCGTATTATTCATCTGCCTGGGCAACATCTGCCGCTCGCCTGCCGGAGAGGGCATCATGAAGAGCCTGGTAGAAAAAGCAGGGTTGCAGGATGAGTTTGAAATCGATTCTGCAGGAATCGGAAACTGGCACGTAGGTCAGCTGCCCGACAGCCGCATGAGAAAATGCGGAGCCGAGCATGGCTACAATTTCAACAGTCACGCCCGCCAGTTCCAGAAGTCAGATTTCGGGAGATTCGAAACCATCGTAGTAATGGACAATGAGAACTACCGCGCCATCACCTCCATGGCTTCCTGCCAGGCTGACAAGGACAAGGTGGTGCGCATGGCAGATTTCCTGACCCACCATCGTGAATACACCACCGTGCCCGATCCATACTACGGCGACTACAGCGACTTCGAGCTCGTTATCACGCTCCTGGAAGATGCCTGCCAGGGATTGCTGAACAGCCTCGTAGAAGGATAAGATTTATACAGTAATCTCCCCCGAACCATAGCAGCGATGATGATTCTCATCATACACCACGCAGAACTGGCCGGGAGCCACGCCGTGGATCGCCTCTTCTGAATGTATCATCCATCTGCCATCTTCGAGCTTTTCGATAGTAGCAGGATGATACTCCGGCGTATGGCGAATCTTGAACGTTACTTTCTGCATCGCCACCTCGCGGGTGAGGAAATGGAAATCCTGCAATGGGAAATCCTGCTTGTACGCCGACTGAGGGTCGTAACCATGACTCACGTAGAGAATATTGTTCTCCACATCCTTCTTTATCACGAACCAAGGACCGCCGCCGAAGCCCAGACCCTTGCGCTGACCGATGGTATGGAACCACAAACCCTTGTGGCCACCGATGCGCTTGCCCGTCTCCATCTCAATCACATCGCCCGGGTTCTCGCCCAGGTATCGGCGGATGTAATCGTTATAGTTAATCTGTCCCAGGAAGCAAATTCCTTGACTATCCTTGCGCTTGGCATTAATCAAATGTTCCTCTTCGGCTATCTCACGAATTTCATTTTTGATGTGATGACCGATAGGGAAAATCGCTTTTCGTAATTGCCAACTTTCTATCTGAGCCAGAAAATCGGTTTGGTCCTTCACGGGATCAGGACTCGTTACGAGCCATTTGTCGCCGTTCTCATCCGTCTCGGTCTGCGCATAATGACCTGTGGCGATGAGGTCGTAGTTGTGGCCCATCTTCTCATCGAAGGCACCAAACTTAATGAGTCTGTTGCACATTACATCGGGGTTGGGAGTGAATCCCGCCTTCACCTTATCCATGGTGTAGCGAGTCACCTCGTTCCAGTATTCCTGGTGACAGTCAACCACTTGCAGCTTGCAGCCATACTTGCGTGCCACGGCTGTAGCCATCTCCAGGTCTTCCTCAGAAGAACAGTCCCATTCCTCCTTCTCTTCCGGTCCAATCTTGATGTAGAAGCAGTCAGGATGCAAGCCCAGACGGGCAAATTCCCACACCACCACCGAACTATCTACGCCGCCCGAAAGCAGCACGGCAATCCTCTTGTCCTTCACCTCGGCAAGAAACTGCTCGTCTCGGGTCTCCAATTCCTTTTCTCTTGGAGTATCTGTTATCATCTTATCCATTTATTATTCGATATTTACTATTCTATTTTCAATTCAATTTTCCAATAACTAAATCCGAAGGCAAAGTTACAACAAATTCCGCAAAATAGCGCCTACTTTCTCATAAAAATCTATTATTTTCCCGAAAACTTTTCCTTTTCCCAGCAAAATCCCCATCCATCCGCTTCATTTTCTATCGAAAATGCTTATAGCTGGAATCGGCTTATTCCAATACCAATCCTTTTTTGCTTTCGATTTTATCCATACCTTTGCAATCGAAAATCAGAGATATGCAAGTATTGTAAAATTCTACAACAAGCATAGAAGATGGCGAAAGTAGTTATGCCAGAAATCAATAACATATAAAAGAAGAAATAAAAACAAGAAATCAATAACATATAATATAAGAATATGGATATCTTAAAAAATCTGTTTTATGGCTTCCCTGACCTATGGGGAGGCGGAGTGGCCCACTCCGTGCTGATCTTGGCGTTGGTCATCACCCTGGGCTTGAGTTTAGGAAAGTTGAGAGTGAAGGGTGTTTCCCTGGGATTGGCTTGGATTCTCTTCATCGGCCTCATCTTCGGTCACTTCTCTCTCAATCTCGATGAGCATCTGCTCCACTTCCTCAAGGAGTTCGGATTGATTCTCTTCGTCTATTCCATCGGTCTGGAAGTAGGACCAGGTTTCTTCGCTTCGTTCAAGAACGGCGGCAAGAGCCTCAACCTGCTCAGCATCATCGTAGTGGCATTGAGCATCGTTACCACCCTCGCCATCTTCTCGTTCTCGGGAACATCCATCACTTCTATGGCTGGTATTCTCTCGGGTGCCGTTACCAACACCCCGGGACTCGGTGCTGCCCAGCAGGCATTCAGCGACCTGCGCCACATCGACGCCCCATCCATCGCAGCCGGCTACGCCATCGCCTACCCTATGGGTGTGCTCGGCGTTATCCTCTCCTTTATTATATTAAGGTACGCGTTACGTATTAATAAGAGCGAGGAGGAAGCTGCTGCCAAGCGCGGCATGGGACACCTGGAGGCGATGACTCTGAACACCTTCTCTGTAAAGGTGAACAACCAGATGGTATTCGGCGACACCATCAAACAGATGAGAGAAATCTTGAAGCGCGACTTCATGGTTTCCAAGATTATCCGCAAAGATAGCGATAGGCACGATGAGGTGGTGAATGGTCAGACCCGAATTAACGAGGGCGATATTCTGCAGATTGTAGCCAACCCTACCGTAGAAGAGCCTGTCATTGCCCTACTCGGCGAGAAGGTGCAGGTGAGCGAGGAGAAGTTTGGCGAGGATTTGATTACCCGCCGCATCCGCATCACCAAGCCAGGCATCAACGGCAAGAGCATCAACCAGTTGCAGATTCGTTCAAGCCTCGGTGCCAACATCACCCGTGTCAACCGCAACGGTGTGGATCTGATTGCTACTCCACAGCTGAAGCTGCAGTTGGGCGACCGTGTTACCGTGGTGGGTACCGAGCTTGCCATCGCCCATACCGAGAAGGTTTTGGGTAACCAGATGAAACGCCTCAACTACCCTAACCTGATTCCTATCTTCCTGGGCATCATGCTGGGTTGCATCGTGGCAAACATCCCATTCTTCATCCCTGGCATCAACGAGAACCTGCGCCTCGGATTGACCGGCGGTCCATTGGTAGTAGCTATCCTGATAGGTTACTTCGGTCCGAAGTACAACCTCGTTACCTACAACACCATCTCGGCCAACCTTATGCTCCGCGAAATAGGCATCTGCATCTTCCTGGCTTGCGTGGGACTGGGCACCGGCGAACAGTTTATCCAGACCGTGGCTTCAGAAAGCGGAATGACCTGGATTCTCTACGGCGTTGCCATCACCATGATTCCAATCATCATAGGCGGCATCATCGGAAGATACGTGTTCCACATCAACTATTACACATTGCTCGGAGTATTGGCAGGCGCCAACACCAACCCATCTGCCCTGGCTTACGTGCGTGAGCAGACTTCGGCAGATGCACCATCTGTGGGCTATGCGAATGTTTATCCATTTGCCATGTTCCTCAGAATCGTAACCATTCAGATTATCATTTTCGTATTCGGATAAATTAAATATATGGAAGAAAAAAACATGAAGACCTGCGACTGCGCAGAAAAAGGTATTGACAACTGCAACTGCAAGGAAATAGCAGAAACAGAACTGAGAAGAAAACTCGACTTGTTGTTACGCACCGGCAGCATCCTTATGGAGAGTGCTGCCGACACATCGCGCATCATGCGAACGATGAAGCGTGCAGCAGCTTTCCTCGGACTCGACGAACGCTACATGCACCTCTACATCAACTGGAATGTGCTGATGGTGAATTATAGCGACGAGGAGCATTCCTTCTCCAAATTCCAGCGCTGCGAGAAGCACGGCATCAACCTTACCTCCATTTCGCAGGTAAGTAAGCTCACCTGGACAGCCATCAAGGAAAACTATTCGCTCGAACAGTATGAGCAGGCCCTGAACGACATCAAGGCTACCCCACGCAGCTTCACCCCATGGCAGGTGGCAATAGGCGGCGGATTTGCCTGCGGCGGATTCTGCATCCAGTTTGGTTGCGACTGGCCAGCGTTCTTCTTCTGTTCCCTGGCAGCCATCCTGGGCTTCCGCCTGAGAATGTTCCTGCCTACCAAGGGCTGCAACAACTATGTGGCCATCGGAATTTCGGCATTCGTGGCAACGCTGATTGCGTGGTTGACCTCGTTCCTGTCGCTCGACCCATCCATCGCAGCCGCCCTTCCGGGCTTCATGCATTCAGACACCCCTTGGCACCCATTGATGGCGTGCGCCCTCTTCATCGTGCCGGGAGTTCCGCTGATCAACTTCGTGAGCGACATGCTCGACGGCTACATAGAGGTGGGAATGGTTCGCGCCCTGAACACCCTGCTGATGATCTTTGCCATGGCATTCGGCATTGCCTTTGCCATCCAGGTTTGCCACATCGACAACTTCGTGAAGGATCTTACGATGACTCCTCACCACGAATACTGGGAGTTCGCCATTGCGGCAGCCGTATCAGCCATGGGCTTCTCTACCATCTTCAGCATTCCAAGACGTCTGTTGCCAGCTGTGGCTGTGGGCGGCATCATCGCCGTTTGCTTCCGCAACTTCGTCAACCTGGGTCCATCCAATGGCAACATCGGTCTCGACATGGGCTTGAGCATCGGTTCCCTTGCCGGTTCTGCGCTCATCAGCGTCATCGTCATCAAGGCCCGCCACTGGTTCCACACCCCTCACCAGTGCATCACCATTCCTAGCGTCATCCCAATGGTACCTGGAGTTTTGATGTATCGTGCCCTGTTTGCCTTCATCGACATGCACGGCGTGGTAGGCGAGGTAACCGTGGGAATGAACAACCTGATCAAGGCTTCGCTCGCCATCATCTGCATCGCCCTGGGTGTTGCCATTCCTAATGTATTCTTCCGCCGCTTCATCGCCGACAACCGCAAGCGCAAGCTGCTCAACATGCTGGTGGAGAGAAAGAAGAAGAATGGCGAATTCGTGGATTTGCACGAAGTGGAAATCAAGTAAGATAGTTTTTCATCTTCCACATTGAAACATACGGATTACAAGATTTATCTGATTATTTTGCCCGAAAGCAGGGCTAATTAAAATAAAAGTTTTATCTTTGCACGCGTAATTATAAGACTAGTGAAAAAAGGAAAATGGAAATACGACAACTCAAATATTTTCTGAAGGTGGCCGAGACGCTCAATTTCTCGGAAGCATCACGCAAGCTCTACATCACGCAGAGCACCCTCTCGCAGCAGATTTCGCATCTGGAACAGGAAATAGGCTTGCCGCTCTTCGAACGTAACTCGCACGAGGTTTATCTCACCGAGGCAGGAAAAGAGCTTCTTCCCTATGCCCAGAATGCCGTAAACTGCACCATGGCTTGCGTTGACCACATGAACGACCTGAAGGAGATGCTCACCGGCGAACTGAACATCGGCGTCACCTACTCCTTCAGCAACATCATGGCAGAAACGCTCATCGCCTTCCTCCATGCTTATCCTCACGTGAAGCTGAACATCCAGTACCGTTCGATGCAGGAACTGATGGATGGTCTGAAAAAGCGTGAACTCGACCTTGTGCTTGCCTTCAAGCCAATCAAGACCGACAAGGCGATAGACAGTAGAGCCATCTTCAGCAACCGCTTGGCGGCGATTGTGAACGAGAACCATCCCCTGGCGCGTCTTTCATCCATCAAGCTCTCTGAGCTGGAGCGTTACGACCTCATCCTTCCATGCAAGGGTCTGCAGGCCCGCAACGCCTTCGACTATCTGATAGACGGCAAGGACCTCGACTTCAAGATTATGGTAGAGGTGAACAATGTGAACATCATCTTCGACCTCTTGCATCGCAGCAACCTGGTAACGGTGCTTTCAGAATCCACCACCATCCTGGAAAAAGGCATGAGAGCGATTCCGCTAGATGCTGCCGACAACGAGATGGATGGCTGCATCCACATCCTGAAGGATGCGTACATGAAGAACTCGGCGCAGGAGTTCATCCGCATGCTGAGCCAGAGTACCAGCATCCTCGCCAACTTTGCGCTGAAGGATATTCTGAGATAAGGAAGAAGATTCTGAAGTTAAGAAGATGATTCTGATATCAGGAAGAAGATTCTGAAGTTAAGGAAAAATAAAATAAGAAGAATAAAGGGTAAGATTATAATTCAATCTTGCAAGGCTGTCTCCGATTTCATTGCGGAGGCAGCCTTGATTCGTTTATTGCCAACCGCTGGGAACATCCCCGATAAATGTCAATAATATTAAAAGCCAGTCGTTCACAACGAAGAGAACGTATCAAAGCCGTTTGTTCCTCTGTTATTCTCATGGTTTATGCTGTATAAAGATTTAATTGGCGCAAAACTGCTCGTCTTTCACGAACCCTGTTGGCGTCAACCATAATGTCTTCTGTTTTCATTTCTATCTCACATGAAGCCTGTTCATCATAGCCTTCTCTTGCATGTTTCCAAGAATACTCTCCATGCGTCAAAATACTCAAACTCCAAGACTTCTGTGGAGCATAAGTTTTAAAAACCATATCAAACACTGGCTCGTATCGTACAACCTGCTCTTTATCCATCAATTCAGGGAAAGAATCATTTTTATAATACTGGCGAATCTGAACCATGACAGGACCATATTTCCAAGCCTCAAATTGTGCTTCAAACATAGGTTCACCCTTTTGAATCAAACACTCACGCTGCGTGAAATAAAGTAGCTTATGCAACTTCATTTCATCAATACGAGCGCCAAAATCATCCATATAACGGTTGTATATATAAGAGGCAACTTGCAATATTCCCATCATAACTCTATATCTTTTTTTATAGTTCCTGCTGCAAAGTTACGTTTTTTTCTTGAAACCGCCAAGGAAAAGAGAGGAATTATTTCAGTCTAAACAATACTTTCGTCATAAACTCAGAAGTTAACCATACAGTTGCATAACAATTAGTGCAAGAAATCAGGAAATATGCTTTCGTCACTCCAACTCCCGAACAATTCTTGCATTTCGCCCCTTGATTTTGTATCTTTGCAGGCGAAAAGGTTCTATCCGCCAGTGGCGGATGCACATCCGACAAAGGCGGACGCTTATACGCCAACACCGGATAAACGTACGCCAATGGCGAACGGAACCTATCACGAGAATTAAAAACAGGAATGTATCACCTAAAAATAATAAAAGACTATGGCTAATTACAAACTGCAAGAAATGAACGACCTTCGCAATACGGGCAAAAGAACCGTTTACCCCAAGGTGGTAACCAACCGAACGATGGACACCAACGACATCGTGGAAAAGATGAAGGGCTACAACCTCGGCATCGCTCCCAGCACCACCAAGGCTGTATTGGAGAACATCTCCAATATTCTTGTCACCATGCTTTCGATGGGCTACAACGTAAAACTCGATGGCATCGGCATCTTCTCCCTCACCATCGGTTTTGAAGATAACAAGCCCAAGGAATTAGAGGGCGATGCCGACAAGATGCCCTATCGGAAGGTGGGCGTAAAAGGCATGAACTTCAAGATGGCTCCCAACCTCCTGAAGCGTCTGAAAAACGAAACCGACCTGGAGCGTTGCGAGAGCGAAGTAACCCAACTCGTCAAGTCTCCATACACAGAAGAAGAGCGAATCCATCGTGCCCTGGATGTTATCAAGCACCACGGATTCATCAATCTGCAAACCTATGCCAACATCAACGAACTGAAACGTACCGCAGCATCAGAAGATCTGCGGAGAATTACTGCAAGAGAAAATTCGCCCCTGATGAGCGTGGGAAGCGGAACGCATAAGGCTTGGATTGCAACTCCTCATCCAAGTGCGGAAATCGACAGATAAAGACAGCAGCGGCAAAGCGCAGGATTCCTGTGCCTTGCCGCTGTCTCTTTTTTCTATCAGCCATAACTTTTTAAAACTTTTCTCCTCAAATCCTTGCGGGTTTCAAAATAATATATTACCTTTGCGGTATTGATTTTAAAGACTGATGATTATGAAGTACTTAGACCCTAAGGCAGACCTCACGTTCAAGAAGATATTCGGCAATCATCCTGCAAGAATGATTAGTCTTCTGAACGCACTTTTGCCACTCAGCGAAGAAGAGCAGATACACGAGATAAAGTATCTGCCTACAGAACTTGTGCCCGAAATCAACAGTTACAGGTATGCTATCGCAAACATACTCTGCACAGATGCCAAGAGCAACAAATTCTGCGTTGTAATACGAATAGAGTGGTCTAATTTCTTCGAACAGCGAGTACAATTCCAGGCATCAGAACTCTACGTGAATCCGACGATAAAGCAAAAGAAATACTTTGCCCAATATCCTACATATTCACTCAATCTGATAAACGATACTTTTAAATATGATACTCCCGAGTTCATCCACAACTACCGCATCGTGTACGATAAGGATACCCATCAGGTAATTGAAGGCTTACATTTCACCTTTATCGAACTCCCAAAGTTCATGCCTCATTCCGTAGCCGACAAGCGCATGATGGTATTATGGCTCAGATTCCTCACGGAAATCGATGAAGACACCCAGGAGATTCCGTCAGAACTTCTTAAAGACCCAGAGATTGGTAAAGCCATAGAAGAGCTGGAGATTTTCGACTTTACGGATGTTGAACTTAGAGTCTACGACAAGTTTTGGGATTCGGTAAGTGTTGAAAGAACCCTCCTGGATGACAGCTACCAGAAAGGTCTAGAAGAAGGAAGAAAGGTAGCCGAATTAAACAAAGTCTTGCAAATCGCCCGAAATCTCCTAAACCTCGGTCTCTCTATTTCTGAAATAATTGAAATCACGGGCTTGACGCAAGAACAAATAGAGCATTTGAAAGAAAGCTAACCCCTTCTTTCATGCAAGAAACTACATAAAAGAAAAAAATCCTAAGATACATCGTTCTCTGTATCTTAGGATTTTTCCTTTTACGAGCGTGAAAAGCGGAACGCATAAGGTTGGGAGAGGAAAGCGTTAAAAAACGCTTCGAAAATAAAAATAATCGCATCAGAATTTGTTGATTTGAAATTAAATCCATATCTTTGCCATTAATTTTACTAACAAAAAACTGTGAACTATGAGAAAAAAGAAAATGATCAGATTGCTTTTAGCTTGCGGTCTGTTGATGTCGCCGGTTATTGCACAGGCTGAAAACGAGCCCAAGATGGTTGTGACCACAGTTGAGGGAAGTTCTTATGAGTTCTTCATTGCCGACAATCCAACCATCCAGTACAAGGAGAACCTGTTGGTTTGCCAGAACGACAAGGGACTGTCTGTCTCCGTAGAGGCAACTAACGTCAAGTCGTTCAAATTCTTCCCGTCAGAGAGCGACACCGGAATCAACCAGGTTAGCTTCTCCAGCAGTTTCGGCTCGAAACTCTCTGGGCTGACAGCCGGTTCTAAAGTGCTGGTAGTATCCCTGGATGGCAAAGTAGTAAAAAGCCTGAAGGCCAACGACTCGGGCACCATCGACATCGACTTCACCCAGTTGCCACACGGCATCTTTGTGGTAAAGACGGAGAAAGGCTCATTCAAAATTCAACATTAACAACAATTTTAAAATCAGACGATTATGAAAAAGAACTTTTTACTTGCAATGGCAGTTATGCTGATGACAGCTGTCAGCTCTTTCGCTCAGAAAGAATACAATATGGTGATTACGCTCAGTAACGGCACCACAGTAACATTGGGTCACAACGACATCAAGGAGATTACCTTCAATGATGGCGAGGTAGCGATTTCAGGCAACATGGTGAACACCATCGACAGCCTGGCTAAAGTTAGCCAGTATCTGGAGCAGCGTACAAAAGAGGTAGAGGCAAGATCAATGGAAATGAGTTACGATATTTTAAATAGAACTGAAATGCTCAACAAGCAAGTTGATGTCAATATGGACGAGACAAAAGCGGCTTTGCAAAATGCCAATGAATTGATAAAGCAGCAAAGTGATGAGATTAAAGATTTGAATGCGAAAATTGATGCTCTCAAAGCTTTAATCGAGAAATATCATCCGGAAGAATCTAAGTAACAACAAGGCTAAGGCACATCTAGCATTCAATAAAAAAATCCTAAGATACATCTTTCTCTGTATCTTAGGATTTTCTATTTTCTTATACATTTCCATATTCCCCCTTTTACACCTCATCCATCCTATACAATTTCCAACCGTCAAATTGCAGGATGATTCTGTGCAACTGGGTGCCCTGACGAAGCGCTTCTACCCTTGGAGCCTCAGCATATTGCTTGATTTGCGCTTCAGCATCTGTCCATTGTTTTTGGATGGCAGACTGATAAGCCTCAGCAGTCATACCTTTCTCCTTTTTGGGAATCAGTTTCAACTCCAAAATATAACTATGCTTCGTTGGATAATGAGTCAAATCCGGCAAAAGGAAGAAATCACAGAAACCATGATTCAATTCTAGCTCCGGAGCCGTACAATAGTAATTGTTCAGATTTAGATACGCCATGAAGAAACCCTGCAGATTGCGCTCTGCCTCAATACCATCACGCACAGACGAAACCTTAGCATAACTATCTGCCAAAAACTGCAAACCCTCACGCCATCTACCATCATACGCCATATCGTAATAATAATCGGTAAGCTGATTGGTATTCAGATACGCTTTTTCCGAAAACATCTCCAGCAAATAACTATAATACTGCTTCCTCACATTATTATTCGGAATCCCAAGAATCAGTTTATCCCCTCGGGTGGCCTTGATGGTAAGCATGCCGTAATAGAACAGCAGGCTTGGGAAGACATCGGGATCCGTAATCTGATGTGCCGGGAAAGTTTCCTCCAGCCTGCAGGTTATCTCGCCCGTCTCGGCAATATTCCGGATAATGCCCTTGCGGTCGCCATCCAGTTTGTCGAGATTGATAAGCCGGCGCATCTTGTTGTAATCCGTCTTGGTGTTGGGATCAATCATCTCCTTCGGAGCCTCACCCGAACTCATGTAATTGCGAAGATAATAGAGAATCATATCACAATTAAACACCTTGCTCTGAGTTTCCAAAGCATCCGCCGAAAAACAATAGTTATCATACCAGGGTTTCATGTTACTGATAATCGCCTCAATATCACTATCCGGGCTGATGGCTCCCTTTTCCTTATAATAGGTAAACATCTCCCGAACATCCTCCGTAGAAAAGCCCAACATCTGGTTGAACTCCAGCTTCGTAGAAATATGCCAGCCGATGTTGAAACCACTCGTCACGTCATCCAGGGTCACAGGACTTACTCCCGTGATGAAAATCCTGTCGAAATTGCCCTTGAACTTCTTGAAGATGTCACGATAGAAACCTTCGGCATGGGTGATTGCCCAATACACATCCTCACCCTGTTCGTTAAGCACGGTGTTGGTGAAGTTGTCGTATTCGTCGATAATCAGGTAAAGAGGGTATCTTTTGGATTTCGCCTCGTTCAGGATAACAGCCAGTTTGCCCGTCGCTGTTTCCGTTTCTTCCACCTTTTTAATCGCATACTCGCTATAATATTCCTGATAATCCCGGATAAAGCCGTCCAATTCCACACCCAGATAAAAATTGAAGTTCTGTTCAAGCTTTTCTATGCTGCCTCCTACCTGCGAAAAGTCGAGATGAAGAACCTGGAATTTACCCTGCAAGGGAGTAGGATGCTTGCCTATCCACAAATCACCAAACCACGCATCAAACCTATCCTGGGTTCGTAGGTCGTAATAAGCATGGAGCATGCTGATGAATACGCTCTTGCCAAAACGGCGAGGGCGAATAAAAAAGAGATTGTCTGCCTCCTCTTCCAAAAGAGGCAGATACATGGTCTTATCCACGTAATACTGATTTCGCTCCACAACTTTCACGAAATCCGAAACTCCGTATGGTACTCTTTTCACATTCTCCATAATCCTACGTTTTAATTCTATCCTGCAAAAGTAAGCAAAAATATCGTAATCACAAAATTTTTCCCTATCTTATTTTTTCCTGGCTATGATAATCGTTACACCAGCAAGGATGGCGAGGATGCCGATGGCAAGCTGAAATGTGAAACTCTCGCCGAAAATACAGACGCCGATGATTACTGCCGTTACAGGCTCCAGGGCTCCCATGATGGCGGCTGGCGTGCTGCCGATGAGATTGATGGAGATGGTCATGAAGAAAAGCGACAATACCGTTGGCAACAATGCAAGCTGGGCGGCATAAGCCCATTGCACCGGAGTTTGCAACATCTGAATCTTCTCGCCTGCAATAAACGAATAGATGAGCATCGTGATGAGTCCGAACACCAGGATGTAGAAGGTGAACTTGATGTTCGACATGCCCGGATTCTTCCACTGGTTCACCGAGATGATGTAGAGCGAATAGAGCAGCGACGAACACATCACCAGCGCAAAGCCAGCCGTGCTCAACTTGTCGTTGCCGTCGCCCTGGTAGAGCAAGCCCACTCCCGATACTGCCAGCAGAATGGCGAGCGTGGTGGTCCACGTCAACTTCTCATGGAAGAATACCGTCATCAGAATCGCCGTCATGATGGGATAGACGAAGAGGATGGTGCTGGCTATTCCCGCCGCCATGTAATGGAAACTTACGTAGAGCGTCGCCGACGAGAGGGAGAACATACAGCCCAGCGTGGCAAGACGGATCATGTGTCCCCACTTCACCTTGAAACTCTCCTTGCGGAACAGCATCACCACGGCAAACGTCAATACCGCCAGAAGATAGCGATAGATAAGCACCGAACTGGAATTGAATCCGTCACCATAGAGCACCAACGTACCCAAAGGATTGGTACCATAACACACGGCAGCTACAACGCCCGCCGCAAAGCCTTTCACTTTATTACTGCCAAAGCCTTTCACTTTATTACTGCTTGTCATTTTTAATTAAAATGCTTTTTACTAATTACTAAGTTTTTTCTATACCTTATTATACTTTTTATATATGATATGTATCTATCTATAATTATATATTAATATGTTTCTATTTCTATTAGCTTGCAAAAGTACTGCAAATTTTCGAGATAAACTAACAAAATCGGATAAATATCTTCTATCAACAGAGAAAAACTCCACATTTCTTGTTCTTTACAAAAATAAATAGTACCTTTGCAATATCTTTGCATTAAAGAATACAAACAAAATAGAATCAGAAATATAAACTAAACAATAAACATTTGTAACTATGGAACAGATTAAAAACGATCAGCTCACCGTTGAAATTTCAGCGCACGGAGCAGAACTCAAGAGCATCAAGGATGCTGATGGTAACGAATATCTCTGGGATGGCGACAAGGAATTCTGGGGCGGACAGTCACCTCTCCTCTTCCCTATCGTAGGCGGATTGTGGAAGAACACCTACCGCATCGGCGACAAGGAATACACCCTGTCTCGCCATGGCTTCGGCAAGCTCGTTGACTTCCAGCTCGTAGGCAAGACCGGCGACCGCCTTACCTTCGCCCTCATCGACAACGAGGAGACTTTCAAGAACTATCCATTCCACTTCAACCTCGCCGTTTCCTATCGCCTTGCCGGCAACGAACTCCACGTTATCTGGCACGTAGAGAACACCGACGACAAGGTCATCTACTTCCAGATTGGCGGTCACCCGGCATTCAAGGTACCAGGCTGCAAGAAGGGAGAGAAGCTGAAGGCTTTCCTCAAGCTCGACAACGAGGCCCCTACCCGTCTCTTCGCTACCATCGGAGGCTGCATCGACCCTAACGCCCGTGAGACCGTACAGACCGACAACGGTATCCTGGAGGTAACAGACGAATCATTCGCAGATGATGCCTACATCTTCGACAAGAGTCAGGTGAAGCAGATTTCCCTGCTCAACGAGAAGGGCGAGCCACACGTAACCGTAGAGTTCAAGACTCCAGCCGTGGGTATCTGGAATCCGGGCAACCACGCTCCATTCGTCTGCATCGAGCCTTGGTTCGGCACATGCGACTGGGCAGAATACACCGGCGAGTTCAAGGATAAATACATGATGAACAGCCTGCAGCCAGGTGCCAGCTTCATGAGTGAATACATCATCAGAATAGAAAAATAATCCATCGTTCATAGCAATAAATAATGGAAGAAAAAGATAATATGCAGCTCCCCGAGAACGCATTCCGCGAACTCAAGGACGGGGAGGAATACAAGCCGCTGATGTCGCCAGACAAGGTTTATCCCGAAGTAAACGGATGGTCGGTGACCTGGGGCATCGTGATGGCCATCATCTTCTCTGCCGCCGCAGCCTATCTGGGTTTGAAGGTGGGTCAGGTGTTCGAGGCAGCCATCCCTATCGCCATCATCGCCGTGGGCGTAAGCACCGCCACCAAGCGAAGCAAGGCGCTGGGCGAGAACGTCATCATCCAGAGCATCGGAGCCTGCTCGGGTGCCGTGGTGGCAGGAGCCATCTTCACCCTGCCAGCCATCTACATCCTGCAGGCTAAATATCCGGAAATGACAACTTCGTTTATGAAGATATTCATGGCTTCTGCCCTGGGAGGCGTGTTGGGAATCCTGTTTCTGATTCCTTTCCGCAAGTACTTCGTAAGCGATATGCACGGTAAATATCCATTCCCTGAGGCCACAGCCACCACGCAGGTGCTGGTGAGCGGTGCCAAGGGAGGTGACCAGGCTAAGCCCCTGCTCATCGCCGGACTGGTGGGTGGTCTTTACGACTTCATCGTAGCCAGTCTGGGATGGTGGAACGAGAACTTCACATCCCGTGTGGTAAGTCTGGGATGCGACCTTGCCGACAAGGCGAAGCTCGTGTTCAAGGTGAACACAGGTGCAGCCGTATTGGGATTGGGTTACATCATCGGATTGAAATACGCCTTCTACACCTGTCTGGGTTCGTTCGTAGTATGGTGGCTGATAGTGCCAGGCATGAGCGTCATCTTCCACGACAGCGTGCTCAGCGCCTGGGATCCCAGCATCGTGAAGACCGTGGGAGCAATGAGTCCGGAGGAAATCTTCCGTGCCTACGCCCGCAGCATCGGTATCGGCGGTATTGCCATGGCAGGTATCATCGGCATCATCAAGAGCTGGGGCATCATCAAGAGTGCCGTAGGACTTGCCACCAAGGAACTGAAGGGCAAGAGCGATGTGGATGAGAACGTGAAACGCACCCAGCGCGACATCTCTTTCAAGATCATCGCCATCGGTTCGCTCGTCACCATCCTCATCACCTTCCTCTTCTTCTGGTTTGGTGTGATGGATGGCAACCTGCTCTTCGCCGTCATCGCCATCCTGCTGGTGGCAGCCATCGCCTTCCTCTTCACCACCGTGGCAGCCAATGCCATCGCCATCGTGGGTTCCAACCCTGTATCGGGAATGACCCTGATGACGCTCATCTTCGCCTCCGTGGTGATGGTGGCAGTGGGCTTGCGAGGTCCTGGCGGAATGCTTGCCGCCCTGATTATGGGTGGTGTGGTCTGCACCGCACTCTCTGTGGCAGGTTCGTTCATCACCGATTTGAAGATTGGTTACTGGCTGGGTACTACGCCTAAGAAGCAGGAGGGATGGAAATTCCTCGGCACCCTGGTGAGTGCGGCTACCGTGGGCGGCGTGATGATGCTGCTCAACGAGACCTACGGATTCGCTTCCGGCTCTCTGGCTGCTCCTCAGGCGAATGCGATGGCTGCGGTCATCGACCCTTTGATGAATGGTGTGGGTGCGCCTTGGGTGCTCTATGGCATCGGTGCCGTGATTGCCATCGTGCTTACCTACTTCAAGATTCCAGCCCTGGCTTTTGCCCTGGGTATGTTCATTCCGCTGGAACTGAACGTTCCGCTGCTGGTAGGTGGTGCCATCAACTGGTATGTTACTTCACGCAGCAAGGATGCCAAGGTGAATGCGGAGCGTGGCGAGAAGGGTACGCTCATCGCCAGCGGTTTCATTGCCGGTGGAGCCTTGATGGGTGTGGTCAGCGCCCTGCTGAAGTTTGGCGGCATAGAGGCCAGCATCGCAGAAAGCTGGTGGGTTAACCCAATGTCTGAGGTTTGCTCACTCATCGCCTACATCTGCCTGATCGGCTTCTTCATCAGAGCAACGAAGAAATAATCTGATTCTAAAAAAAATAATCTGATTAAAAAGAATAAAAACAAAAAGAGGGTGTGTCAAAAGTCCAAGACACACCCTCTTTTTCTTTTTTATCCCATTTCAGCAAATTCGGCAGGTTTCATGCCAAACTGCTTCTGGAAACATTTTGTAAAATAGCTAGGACTGCTGAAGCCCACCATGTAGCTCACTTCGCTGATGCGATAGTGCTTCTCACGCAGCAAGCGAGCTGCCTTCTTGAGCCTGATTACCTGAATCATCTCGTTAGGCGTAACATCAGCCAAACCGCGAATCTTGTTAAACAGCGAGCTTCGGCTCATTCCCAACCGGGCTGCCAGGAACGCCACGTTCATCTCTGGATTCGAGAGATTCTCCTCTATCTCCTTCTCCATCTGCACCAGGAAATCATTATCAATCTTGGTTGGCGCAATCTCCTGGATAGGTTCCAGCGGCGTATGCGAGAACTTGCTCTTCAGCAGCCTGCGCATCTCTATCAGATGATTCACACTCGCCTCCAGATACTTCATCGAAAATGGCTTTTCGATAAAGATGTCGGCTCCGCAGTTCATTCCTTCTGCCTTGCTGGCATCATCGGTCTTTGCCGTAAGCATGATGAACGGCAGATGACTGGTCTTCGGATTCGTTCTTACACTACGGCAGAACTCCGGGCCATCCATTTCCGGCATCATCCAGTCGCTCACTATCAGCGTTACATCACTCTTGTTCAGAATGCACAGCGCCTGCTTGCCGTCTTCTGCCGTCAGCACCCGATACGTCTTGGCGAAATGTGCCTGCACGAAGTTTCTCATGTCCTCGTCGTCATCCACGACCAGCATCGTAGGGCGATAACCCTTCTGGGCTTCTTCCGCATTCTCTGCAGTTGATGCATCATCAGGATTTCCGTCTGCCTCCATCATCGTTTCATCCTCCTCAGAGATAGGATTCTTCAAGGCATCCTCGTCCTTCTCTACCACGGTATCTTCCTGGTTGACAGGCAGAGTGACGATAAAGGTAGCGTCCTTTCCTTCTTCCGATTTCACCTCAACCATTCCGTGATGAGCCTCCACCAGATTCTTCACGATGTTGAGTCCGATACCGGTTCCCGGCTTGTTGTCGTGAGCCTGATAGAAGGCGGCAAAAATCTTCTGCTGTTCGTCAGGACTGATTCCCATGCCATTATCCTCTACCGAGATGATGAAATGCTCGCCGTCTTTGGCAAGTCGGCACGAGAGATGCACGTAATCACGGGTGTACTTGGTGGCGTTGGTCATCAGATTACTGATTACCTTGGTTATCGCCTCGCTATCGATGATTGCCGAAAAGTCGTCGGCAGGATAATCCACCTCCAGTCGGGCTCCCTTCTGCAGCAAAGTAGGCTCAAACCGCTCAACGACCGCATGCATCAGCTTGGAAATATTCTGCAATCGGAAATGAACCTGCAGTCCATTCTGCTGCACCTTGTTGAAATCGAGCAACTGGTTGACAAGCGTCAGGAGTCGCTGGGCGTTTCTGTCTATCACGTTCAGGGTCTGGTTCATCGCCTCACCATCCTTCACACTTTCGCTGATCTTCTGCCATTGCTCCTTCAAGTTCTCCAGCGGTCCGATGATCAGCGTAACCGGAGTACGGATTTCGTGGGCAATCATGGTGAAGAACTGCAGTCTTGCATCGCGCATCTCCTGATCCTGCTTCTCCTCCAGACGGTCGAGTTCCTCCTGATGGCGGCGCTTCTCTCTCTTCACCCTCGACTGGGTGTAGAACCAGATGAGCCAGCCGATAACCAGCAGATACAGAATCTTGGCAGGCAACGACCACCAGAAAGGCGGATGCACCACAATCTTGAGCTTCGCTTCATTCTGCGACCACACGCCGTCGTTATTGGCAGCCTTCACTCGGAACGTATAGGTTCCGGCAGGCAGATTGGTGTAGGTGGCACGATGCTCGCTCGTGGTAACCCAGTCCTTGTCGAATCCCTCGAGCATGTAGGAATAGAGGTTCTTCTCCGGAGAAACATAACTCAAAGCCGCAAACGAGAGATTGATCATATTCTCATCATACGAGAGATCCAGCTGCTCGATGTGGTTCAGCGACTCCGGCAATTTCTCGGACCCCACTTCCACGTGCTTATTGAAAAGCTCGAGAGAGGTGATTGCCACCGGAGGCACCACGTGATTGATCTTTACCTGGTAAGGATAGAAGGTATTGAATCCCTGCGTAGTGCCCAGATACACTCTGCCGTCTGAAGCCAGAAGGCGGGCATTCGGCATGAACTGGTCGCAGGTGAGTCCGTCATAACGGTTGAACAGCAGCGTAGGCTCACCCGGCACGTATTTGATAAGGCCCTTATCAGAGGAGAGCCACATCTCATCCTGATTGATGATGATGGATGCAAAATCCTGACTAGGCGCATCGATGGCGATGCGGCGGAAGGAATCTGAGGATGGCTGATACTCGCACAATCCATTATTCGTAGCCACGAGAAGTCTGCCCTTGGAATCTTCCTGCACGCAGTTTACCTGATTGCTGCAGAGAGAAGTGGTGTCATTCGCATCATTCAGATACTGCTTCCAGGTCTTGTTGCGGCGGTAGCACCAGAGTCCATTTCCCTGGGTAGCAAACCAGATGTTGCCCTTCTTATCTTCCTTGATGTCGATGGTAAGGCTATTGAATGATTTCACCATTCGGAATGCCTGATTGGTTTCATCCAGCATACAGGCTCCGCTCATGGAAGTAGCCCAGAGCTGGCGCCTGCTGTCTCTGAACAGGCAATAGCAGCTGCCGCTCAAGGCTTCATCTAAAGCAGGAAAAGGCTTCAGCGCCCCGGAAGACAGACTCATCCTGAAAACTCCGTTGCCATAAGTTCCTATCCAGAGATCATCCCCTTCAGCCAGCAATCCGTGCACATTATACCGTGCTATTGCCTGCTTGCCCGGGAAATCAACAAAGCTATCCGTTGCCGGATCAAAGCAATCCACTCCCGCATCATCGGTAGCTACCCAGATACGATGTCTGGCATCCTCGGCAAATCTTCCTACCACATTACCTTTCTGTCCGCCAACACCGGCAGAATGCATCTCAAACCGGTTTCTCATGGAAGGAGAAGGTATGTAACTTACTCCGCCATAGAAGGTTCCTATCCAGAGACCACCCTCCTTATCCGAAGTGATGCTATACACAAATCGTTCTGCCGAACTGCGACTCGGATTATCCACTTCAGAAACCATTCGCCAGCTGCATTTCTGGATGTCGTATTCCACCAGTCCATCATCGCTACCGATGAGCACGTTGATATTTCTATCATTATAGAGCTTGTGGATGTGATGCACGGAATTGCTTACCGAGGCATTGATCAGCTGGGTGGTACTGCCATCGGTATCCACCTGGAACAATCCATCACTCCAGGTTCCCACCAGAATGCTTCCATCCGAATTGGCGAGCATGGCTATTCCATGGAGCCGGGATGCATCTCCCTTTAAAGGAACCATCTCAAAGCTGTCATTCGCCTTATTGAGTCGGACGAGTGATGAAGGAAGATGATTGCAGAGTGCCCACACCTGATTGTTTACATCCACCAGGGTAGCCACTACTTCTCCCTTTCTTCCCTTAATCTGATAATTTCGACATTCATGGGTTATGAGATTATATCTGAAGAGTCCCTGTCCAAGAGTAGAAACCCACACATTTTGATTTCCATCAATAGAAAAAGAGGTAATGATGGAAGTTATCTTATCGCTTAATTTCTGAAACTGTTCGGTTTTAAAGTTAAAGAGGAAGGCCCCCTTGGAAGTACCCACCAGCAGTCCCTCATCGCAGGCTTCCAACGCACTTACATACTGGTCAAACTTCATCTGCGGGTTATAGAAATTCTGCACCTGATAGCCATCATACCGGCAGAGTCCGTTATCGGTACCAAACCAGATGAAACCATTCTTATCCTGCACGATACTTCTCACGGCATTGCTCGGCAATCCCGTGTTCATCGTGACAGCACGTACCAGAGGCTCCCTCACTATGTTCCTGCTCCAGGCAGAAGCAGGCGCCATCGCCATTAGGAAGACGGCAGCTAAGATTGTTATGATCTTCTTCATTGTTCTTGTCTTTTCGATTGATGGTGCAAATTTACAAAATTATATTCAAATGAAAGAGTTCTTAGAAAAGAAAATGACAAGAGATTAACCTATCATTATTATTTGCTGTTTACCTGATTCCATTTCGGCGGATTCACGCCCAGCAGATTCTTCACGAAGAAGTCGTAGCGCTTGTGCTCGCCATAGAGTTCGCCCATGGTATGATGGGCTCCCGGAATCACCACGAGTTCGAAATCCTTGTTGGCTTTCTGCAAGGCATTCACCACCTGATAGGTGCTCGAAGGATCTACGTTGTCGTCTATCTCGCCTACCACCAGCATCAGAGGGCGCTCCAGCTTGTGGGCATTCTCCACGTTGCTGCACTCCACGTAGCTGGAATCTACAGGCCAGCTCATCCATTGCTCGTTCCACCAGATTTTATCCATCCGGTTGTCGTGACAGCCGCAGGCACTATAGGCAGCCTTGTAGAAATCGCCATGCAGCAATACGGCGGTGGTACTCTCCTGTCCGCCTGCCGAACAGCCATAGATAGCCACATTATCCGCATCCATATAAGGATACTTCTTGGCGGCAGCCTTGATCCAGAGCTCACGGTCTGGGAATCCGGCATCCTTCAGATTCTTGTAGCAAACCTCCTCAAACTTCTTGCCGCGATAGGAAGTTCCCATCGCATCGAGCTGAACTACAATGAAACCGAGTTCGGCAAGCGAAGTGGTGTACCAGTTGTATGGCATGAAACTCTTAGGAGTATAGGCATCGCCCGGTCCCGAATAGATGTATTCGATAACCGGATATTTCTTGTTCGGATCGAAATTGGTAGGGCGCTGGATGATGCCCCACATATCGGTCTTGCCATCACGCCCCTTAGCAACAAACACCTCAGGAGCTACCCATCCGTGCTTCTTCAAAGTAGCAATATCAGCCGTCTCCAGTGTCTTGACGAGCTTGCCCATCTGCGCATCTCTGAGCACGGTGACAGGAGCGGCATCCACCTTAGAATAGGTATCCAGGAGATAACGGTAATCATAGGTATATTGGACACTATGATTGCCCTCTTCAGGAGTGAGCGCCACCATATTCTTGCCGTCGATACCTATTTTATAATAATGTACCAGATATGGATCCTCATTCCTGTTCACGCCACTAGCCGAGAAATAGATTTCTCCCTTCTCTTCATCTACACGCTGGATGCCGCGAACAAACCATTCGCCCTTGGTAATCTGTCGGATTACCTTCGACTTCTGCACATCGTAGAGATACAGGTGGTTCCAGTTATCGCGCTCGCTCATCCAGAGCAGCTGCTTGCCATCCTTGATAAACTGACGCCACAGACGACCATAGTTCACAAAGGTATTGGCACGCTCCTCTACCACGGTACGAAGCTTGCCGGTTTCGGCATTCATCGCCAGCATCTGATAGAGATGATGACCACGCTGGTTGTACTCCATTGTCACCTCCTTGCTATCTGGTGTCCATTGCATCCATTCCAGTTCATACTGGTTTTCTATCTGATGCCTGTCAGCCTCCACCTTCTTTCCGGTAGTCACATCGATGATGACCGGATAGTGCTGTGGCAGAGCATCGCCCGGCTTGGCATACTCCTGCTTGTGGAGGATAGGCTGCAGCTGGTCGGCAGGCAAAGATTCCACGTAGTAGGCATAGCGCTTCTCTACCGGCACTCGCTTGCATACGAAGATGCGCTTGCCGTCTGGGCTCCATTGGATGCGGTTGCTGTAATAGCATCCGATGGTACCATCCTGGGTAAGGATTCGCTTGGCTTCGGTATAAGGTTTTCCAGCCTCATGAACCACCACGTTGTAACCTTCGATGTAGGCTTCCATCTTGCCGTCGGGCGAAAGTACCGGATAAGCCTCCTTCTCCTCATCTACCTCCATCCAATGGCGCTCGTGGTGTCTGCCGAACTGAGGCTTGTAGGCAGGACGAGGCTTGATGCCCAGCGCCTTCTCCATCGCTTCCTGCGAATCGTAAGTCTTCATCTCATCCTTGTCGGCATCATAGGAAACGAACTTCCTGCCCTGAGGAGTAGAAATCTGATAATGCAATACGTGGGTGGAATCGCACCAAGCCGATGAACGTGCCCAATGGAACACGGAATCGGCAGAAAACTGATGACGCAGCGCATAGGCTCTGTTATAATCTTCTAATGTGCCCTGTGCTGAAGCCGTAGCTGCCGGCATCGCCAGAACTGCGCTCAACAGCGAAAGGCCTAAAATCTGATTCTTCATTATATTTAAAATTTTACTTGTTGACTTCTTTAGTATCTTTTTTCTCCAGTTAGGAAAAAATTATTTTCCAGTATAGAAATCTGTGATGCGTCGGATAGCACGCTGGCAAACCGGACAGAAATCATCCACTTCGTTGATTCTCATACGGCAAACCTGCGCCGGACGGTAACATCCCTTGCTCTGGTTTCCCGCACCCTCAAAGACACCAATCTTGAAGACGGCTTCATTGAGTTTCTTCTGCTCCTTCTCGTTTCTGACATTCTTATGATCCGGAAGTTTGGCAAGCGGCGTAGGAATCTTCACACCCTTCGGCATCATATCCGCCCACTTGCTCTGGAAATCCTTCAGCGTGGTGAGGTTCGGCTCCCAAGGCTCAGTATCGCTGGGATACATCGGGTCGTACTCATCGGTACTGTACTCATCGCCCAAACCCGCATAGCCATGACCGAACTCATGCACCAGCACCTTCTTGAACGTAGGATGATCAGAGGTAGAAAGCGTAACCTGGTTGTAGATGCCGCCGCCACCATACGTAGGAGAATTCACCAATACGATGATCTGCTCGAAAGGCACATTACTCAAGGCATCATAGATGCGATGAATCTTGCTCGTGGTGAGATAACGGTTCGAATAAAAAGTATCGTAATGAGAGCAAGCCATCGTGTTCTTCCATATCCCTTCGTGCGGAATACTTGGTCCCTCATCGAGCGATGGAGCCGCAACAGCCACCACGTTGAATCTCGACTTGAGCGAAGCGAAAGGTTCGCGCTCGAAGATGGCATCGGCTGCCCGCTGCGCATCCTGATAGAATTTATCCATCTGGTCCTGGCGATAGCCCTCGGCGATGATGGCGAGGTCAACACAGTCGGCAGCCTCTCCGCTCTTCACGATATAGCGGTAAGGGATGCCATTCTCGCCCAATGGTCGGATGAGGATATCCTGTGGATTGATGGTATGGCGAAGTTCTGCTGTCACCTTCTGATGCGTATCGCTCAGGGTGATGCTTACATCCACCGGCTTCTTTGGAAACGGCACAAGGAAACTGCTCTCGAATGATTTCTGCAAATGCTTAGCCTCCTGTGTAAGCTGCCACTCCTGGAAGAGTGTGGAGAAGGTGTTTACATAGAGCACCTTGTTGGTGCCATGCTCATACACGGTCACCTGTCCGTTTCCGTTCAGGAATTTCTCATCCAGTCTTGTCTTTCTGCCAGCCCAGGTAGGGTTGCTGTAAGCCTGTTCAAAATAGATAGCCTGGTTCACGCTATCGCCCGCCACGATGTAATCCAGTCGCAGCGTCTTGTCTTCGAAGTTGTCTTCAAAGCGCTGTGCCTGCATCGGCATCGCCATCATCAAGGCGAGCGATGCTGATAATAAAGTCTTATTCTTCATAAAAGTCTTATTCTTCATAAGCGATGATATTTTTATTTTAAGCAGATGATTCTTATCCAATCCGTACTTCACTCTTACTTCACTCTTACTTCACTCTTACCTCATAAGGGAATCGGCGGGAAGAAGGATCGAGCGAATGATTCGCAGGAGCACCCATCACCACGAGATAGAGCGCCTTGAGAGGCTGGGACTTTGGAGCCACAAGCGGAACCTTTCCATTCATCGCTTCGCCCATCGGGCTGTAGATGCATTCATCGGTATCGGCAGTTACTCCCACCAAACCATAACGGTAACCGATGGTTCGTGCCATCTTGTCCTTAGATGCCTTGAACACCTTACCCTCGGCATCGAGGGCCCTGAAATCTACAGTAACCTTCTTGCCTGCCTTCGGGATTTCCAACTTGATGGCATTGAAACCATAGTTCTCTGGAACCGAAGCTGTATCCGGACGGAGATAACCATTCTTCTGCTTCAGCATCCTGGTATCAAAGGTGCAGGCATAAGGACGGGTCTCCTTACGGGCATAATCGAAATCGAAGTTCACGAGATGGCGGTAGCAGTCGAACATCTCATCATTAAACTGCTTCTGACTCATCTTATACTTCCGCTTGTAGGTAACAACCGGGTCCTCTCCTACTTTTCCCTCACGATAGAGCTGTGCGATGCTTTCCAATCCATGCTTTTCTGCCCACCACTCTATCACGTATGGCGAATGATAGATGTTGTCCAGATGCAGATAGCCCTTATGGGTAAGCTGTCTGAAAGCATCGAAATGATACTTCTCATCCGTTATCCACTCTGGATTCACTCTCCAGAGCATCCATTGGGATGTCATCTCGAAGAAACCGCTACCACCCCAGGCTTCGCCCGTTTTGTCTGCCATAATCTGAAGTTGGAAACTGTGTCCCAACTCATGAGCCAGGCAGTTGAGTTTTTGATCTTGAATACGGTTAGGTGTTACCCAGAGCGCTCCGATAAAGTCATCGTAAGTTCCACCGTAAGCAGTTCCTTCCAGCGAATAGTTCACCATCACCATCATCTTATACTTATCGCAGATGCTGCCTGGCAGAGAGAACTTCAGGGTGTCGCGGAAGAAGCGGTAGAACTTTTCTACCTGAGTCTGCAGATTGCCCAGGTCGAAATTCATCGGCTTACCTTCGAGCGAAGGAGGATTCTGCGGATTGTCTCCGAATGGCTTTTCCCAGAAATACACGATATTCTGGGTCTGTGCACTATGTCGCCAGCACCATCTCTCATCATCCTTGTTGAAATCATAGGGTTTCAGGGAGTCCGATACGAAGATGAGTTTCTGTGGTGCAGATACGGGATTTACAAGTCTGGTGGCAGGAGCCTCAGATGGGTCCTGCTGCGCTAGGGCTGCAATAGCCCAAGGCAAGGTTGCCGCTGTAAGTATCAGCGATAAGAAGATTCGTTTCATTTCGGTTATGATTTTTGCGTTATTGATATTTTTGCGTTATTTATTATTTTCGTTATTGATATTTCGCCACAAAAGTACTGATAATCTAGCAAAAACGCTCGCAATATCGTCTAAATTGATACAAATATCGTATTCCAGTACCATTTTGATGTATAATAGAATGAGAAAAGATGTATAAAAAGAGGATCTTTCCCATTTCCCCTATGTAAACAATATTCTTAAGAAAGCAAATCTGGCAAAAACACCCGAAAAATGGGGAAAGAAGAGATTGAGAATTTTTCCTTAAGGGTTTTTATTTTTTTCCTTAAGGGAAAATAGTTTTTTCCTTAAGGGAAATGATTTCTTCTCTTAAGATTTTTTCCAGCCACGCTTAAACTGTAAAGTAAAAAGTGGCAACCGGAACCCCAGTTGCCACTTTTTTACTTTATTTCTCTTTTGGATAAGGGTTAGTAAGCGAAGTGTTCATAATACAATCTGATAAGGCTGCTTAACCAACTGATCGAGTGAACATATAAACAACGGAACTAACTATATTAACTATGCGAATTTCATCTTAATGGTAATAACAGCCTTATGGAGCTTGCCACCTTTATTATATACCATCGTTGGTTTGATGATATAAGTCTTGCTCTTTTCGGAGTGACCAGGATTATGCCCCACGGTCAAGCCATATCCACTGGCATCATACTCATAGTAGATAGGAGCATCGCCCCAAGAACTGGCTGTGCCATCGGCTGCAATCCAGAAACCAATGCCATTGGCAGAGTAAGCATACGACACCTTGCCATCAGGATTGGTCAAGCCCACAGCCACCTTGCCTTCGGCAGGACCAGAGAATCCATCAGCCTTAACCGTTCCAGCATCCAACGTCGCACCAGCTATCTCTGAAGGCTGAAGTTTGAAAGCCTTGGCTATCTTCTCCATAACACCATCATTCAAGAGATTGAAGGTATGCAGAGGATAGCTTTCGCTGCTTGCGTCAAGACTTACCTCAAGTGAAGTCTCCAAATCAGTAGGGTCGCCTTCAGGTATCGTCACGTTGCCTAGCAAGTCTGTGCCCGAGAACTTCACACGATAAGGCCATTGTTCATCATTGGTCTCATCATCATCCCAGGCATTGCGATTATACTTATCAGGAGCTGCCAGCACACAGAGGTACAAACGCTCAGTATTGGCAGGAACTTCGTAGGTTGCTGTGCCTTTCTTACCAGTATGCATCTCGCCATAATGCGACTTGCCATCCCTGGTGATTGCCACAAAACCATAACGATAATTCTGCTGAGTATTGCTCTGGGAATTATACTTGGTCACAATACTTTTGGCATTACCATCTCCATCTACCACAGTACCTGGATCACCAGCTGCCAAAGCAGAACCAGGAGCTAACCCCTCAAGCGTAGCACTTACCTTGCCTGAACCAGGAACATTCAGCGGGATGAGATTGAAACCTGTTGTACCAGGACAGTTAGTATAAGCCACCTGATAGTAGCCACCGTTCTTATACAGTTTGGTAGAATAGTTGATGGCAGCCTCCTTCTTATACTGATGTACAGCCTTGAAATCATAGTCAGCACAATGAGCACTATACGCATACAAATCCTTGTAAAGTGCATCAAGACTATTGTTGCAATAGATGCGCATATAAGTCTGAAGCGGATCCTCCGGATATTTGCTCTCTTTCCAGATACGGGCGTATGACTCTATGCCATGCTTTTCGGTAAACCAATACTGGAACCAGTAGCTTGCATAACGCATGAACTCATGGTTAAAGTGGCGATGATGATTCTTGAGCCAAACAGCATAATGAGCGTCCTGGTCAAAACACTCGTTAGGATAATCCTGGAACGACTGCCACTGGGCACATTGTTCCCAATAAGCACAACCGCCAGCACCATTTTCACCAAATCCATAACGGAAGCCAGCAGGCACAAGCTGAGAACCATCAGCTCTATCTATTGGCGTAGCCTCACCCGTAAAGAGTTTGTCGGCAGAAACCTGATATTGGAAAGAGTGTCCTATCTCATGACCGATGGTTGAACCAACCGGCTTGCAGGTAGATGGATTTACCCAAAGGGCACCAATCTTGTCATCATAGCCTGAACCTGTGGCAAGCCATTCTGTCTGATAAAGGAGATAAATCTGCATCTTATGATTATCAAGAACCGATTTTCCCTGTCCGACAGTTGCCATTCCGAGTTTCTCTACATTGGTCTTATAGAACTGCTCAGCCTTCTGCAACAAGTCATCAATATCCACACGCAAAGCCTCTGGTACAGATTCAGCATTAGGATTATCTCCAAAGCCAGGCTCCCAGAACACAAAGAAGTGCTCGCTCTGCTTCATTCTCCACCACGACCATCTGGCATCGCTGCGGAGCATGTACTCCGCTCCCTTCTCAAATCCTTCATTCCATTTTGCAGGACAATGATACTTATTATAGTCAACAATCTTTAATTTATCCATCACTTTCACATCCGATGGTTTGGGATTTACAGGAGTATCAGTTCCTATGGAATCATTACTGGAACTGCAACTGCCGAATGATAATAAAAAGAACAATGACAATACTATCATTATCCCCGTTTTCAGTTTAATTTGTTTCATGATTTATGTGTTAAGTTGATTTTGATTAGATACGGGAATCAAAAGAGCTGGAAATCGAGTAGGAGGTAAACACTAATCATAGGTGTTTATCTCCTATTTTCGTGTTTACCGACCTCTCACACCACCGTACGTGCGGTTCCGCATACGGCGGTTCCTATTTTGGATGCCATTCGAGATATGAACCCATCAGCGTTGGATAACCTGCATCATGCAATTTCTGTGAGGAAGCTGCCCTCTGCATTATTGGAGAGCCACTAACTTTCCAATATCCTTTAACATAACCCCATCTTCGGGCATCATACTCATTAATGCCACATCGGATAAGGTTTTTAATCCTCGTCTTCGGGAGTTTCCAAGCCTTCCATATACACATGCGTATCCGTCGCCG
>CDZB01056184.1_pt1 | contig 44385 bp, 40 predicted proteins | sample 554961 | NCBI WGS metagenome assembly CDZB01 (sample SAMEA3182106, study PRJEB8094) | gut metagenome | biome: human; feature: gut; material: Stool; isolation source: human stools | place: Canada | collected 2013-02-26 | reverse complement strand
GGCGTTTCGCCGCAGCCCGCGCAGGCGCCCGAGAACTCGAAGAGCGGCTGGTTGAACTGGCTGCCCTTGACGGTCGTCCTCTTGATGGAAGAGGTATCCGCCTGCTTGACTTCCTGCGAATAATCCCAGTTCTTGGAATCCGCGTCGACCACTTCTTCCAAAGGTACCATGACGAGCGCCTTGTTGCCCTTCATGCCGGGGCAGACGTTCGCGCAGACGCCGCAGCCCATGCAGTCCAGAGGGGATACCTGCATGCGGAACTGCGTGCCCTTCAAACCGGTCGTGGGTTTGGTTTCGAAAGTCGCGGGTTTTTCCGCAGCGTCGTCGATGACCACGGGGCGGATGCACGCGTGCGGGCAGACGAAGGAGCACTGGTTGCACTGGATGCAGTTTTCAGCAACCCACTTCGGCACTTTCACCGCAACGCCGCGCTTTTCGAACTTGGTCGTGCCGACGGGTACGGAGCCGTCCGCATTGAACGCGGAAGAGGGCAGTTTGTCGCCTTCGAGAACGAGGATGGGATGTACGACGTTCTTGAAGTACTCGTTGTCTGCAACGGCCGCCATCGGCGCGCCTTCGGTCGCGTTCGCCCAGCTTGCGGGGTATTTGACTTCGACGAGCCCGCTCTTCGCGGAGTCGATCGCCGCGTAGTTCATGTTGACGACCGCGTCGCCCTTGCGGGAGAATTTCTTGTAAACGGCCTTCTTCATGTAATCCGCCGCCTGGTCGTAGGGCATGATCGAGTCGTTGATGTAGAAGAACGCGGACTGCATGATCGTGCTCGTTTTGCCGTTCAGGCCGATATCGGAAGCGATCTTGATCGCGTCGATGTTATAGAATTTGAGGTGCTTTTTGGCGATCTGCTGTTTGACCTTCGCGGGCAGGTTCTTTTCGAGCTCTTCGAGGGTGTTCCAAGGGGAGTTCAAAAGGAATTTGCCGCCTTCCTTCGCGTCGGTGAGCATGTCGTAACGGGTGATGTAGGAAGGGTTGTGGCAGGCGACGAAGTCCGCGCTGTCGATGAGGTAAGACGACTGGATGGGCGTCTTGCCGAAACGAAGGTGGGAAACGGTGATGCCGCCCGACTTTTTGGAGTCGTAGAAGAAGTAAGCCTGCGCGTACATGTCGGTGTGGTCGCCGATGATCTTGATGGAATCCTTGTTCGCGCCGACCGTGCCGTCCGAGCCGAGCCCGTAGAATTTGCAGGAGATCGCGCCTTCGGGAGCGGCGTCGTACTTCTCGGAGAAGTCGAGGGAAGTATTGGTCAGATCGTCGTAGATACCCACGGTGAAGTGGTTCTTCGGCTCTTTCTGCTCGAGGTTCTTATAAACCGCGTAGCACATGGACGGGTTGAACTCTTTCGAGCCGAGGCCGTACCTGCCGCCGACCACTTTGATCTTGGAAACGCCCTTTTCGAAGAGTGCGGAGCAAACGTCGAGGTAGAGGGGTTCGCCGAGGGAGCCGGGCTCTTTCGTCCTGTCGAGCACCGCGATCTTTTTGCAGGTCTTGGGGATCGCCGCGACGAACTTGTCCGCGACGAACGGGCGGTACAGGCGGACTTTGATGAGGCCGACTTTATGGCCCTCTTTGTTCATCTTGTTGATGGTCTCTTCCATCGCGTCCGCGCCGCTGCCCATGATGACGACGACGTTTTCCGCGTCGGGCGCGCCGCAGTAGTCGAACAGGTGATAGTTCCTGCCCGTGAGTTTGTTCACCTTTTCCATCATCTCTTCGACGATGGCGGGAGTGGCGTTATAATACTTGTTCGCCGTCTCGCGGTTCTGGAAGTAGGTGTCGCCGTTCTGCGCCGTACCTTTCTGGATAGGATGTTCGGGGTTGAGCGCGCGGCTCTTGAAGTCGTCGATGTCCTTCATGTCGACGAGCGCTTTCATCTCGTCGTAGTCGATGACGTCGATCTTGGAAACTTCGTGAGAGGTGCGGAAGCCGTCGAAGAAGTGCAGGAAAGGCACTTTGGCTTTGAGGGTGGACAGGTGCGCCACGAGCGCGAGGTCCATGACCTCCTGCACCGATCCGGAAGCGAGCATCGCAAAGCCGGTCTGGCGGCAGGCCATAACGTCCTGATGGTCGCCGAAGATGTTCAGCGAATGCGCGGCGATCGCGCGCGCCGAAACGTGGAAAACCGTGGGCAGCAGTTCGCCCGCGATCTTATACATGTTGGGGATCATGAGCAGAAGCCCCTGGCTGGCGGTGTAAGTGGTGGTCAGCGCGCCGGCGGAGAGAGAGCCGTGCACCGCGCCCGCGGCGCCGCCTTCCGACTGCATTTCGGCAAGGCGCAGCTTCTGGCCGAACATGTTCACTCTGCCTGCGGTCGCCCATTCGTCCGCAACTTCCGCCATGGGCGAAGAAGGGGTGATCGGGTAGATCGCCGCGACTTCCGAGAAGGCATAGGCGACGTGGCTGGCGGCTGTATTGCCGTCGATCGTCATCTTCTTCATAGAAAAAATAACCTCCGAATACTATAAATTTTCCTGATTGTGATAAAACGCGCGGTTTTTCGGCACGTTCACGATTATTATAATTGTTTTTTCGGAAATAGTCAATGAAACATCGATATAAAAAGGACAAATTTGTTAAATATTTATAATAGAAAGATGAAATCGCGGGAATGCGGGGTCAAAATCGTTGTGAAATTTTTCCGCATTTGCTATAATATAGAACCATGAAAGCGGTCAGTTTCGAAAACGTAAAATTTTCATACAGGGAAGAGGACGGGGAGTTCGCCGTCAACGGGGTCACCCTCTCGGTGGAAGAAGGCGAATTCGTCGCCGTGCTGGGAAGGAACGGCAGCGGCAAATCCACCCTCGCCAAAATGATCAACGCCCTGCTCGTGCCTACAGAGGGGACGGTGACCGTTTTCGGACTGGATACTTCCGAGCAGAAAAACACCTTCGAGATCCGCAAGAGCGCGGGCATGGTCTTTCAGAACCCCGACAACCAGACGGTCGCCTCCATCGTGGAGGACGACGTGGCTTTCGGCCCCGAAAACATCGGCGTGCCGCGGGAGGAGATCGGCAAACGCATCGACTTCGCGCTGGACGCGGTGGGGATGCAGGCGTTCCGCCAGGCAACGCCTTCCCGCCTTTCGGGCGGGCAGAAACAGCGCATCGCCATTGCGGGCGTGCTCGCCGTCATGCCGAAGATCATGATCCTCGACGAATCCACCGCCATGCTCGACCCCAAGGGCCGGCGCGAGGTCATGGACGTCGTAAAAAGGCTCAACAAAGAGCGCGGGATGACGGTCATCCTCATTACCCACTTTATGGACGAGGCGCTCGAAGCGGGCAGGGCGGTCGTCATGCACCGCGGCGAGATCGTCATGGACGGCACGCCCGAAGAAATTTTTTCCCGCGCGGACGAACTGGAATCTTACAACCTGACCCTGCCGCGCGCGGCTTACATTTCCAAAAAACTTGCGGAGGGCGGCATGCCCGTGAAGGGCGCGTTCAATGCGGAAGAACTTGCGGAGGAAATATGCGGATCATTGCGAAAGGGCTGACCTATACGTACAACCCGAAGTCCCCGTTCGCTTCGCAGGCGCTCAAAGGGGTAGACATCGTCATCGAGGAAGGGGAGTTTTTCGGGATCATCGGGCACACGGGCAGCGGCAAGTCCACTTTCGTGCAGCACCTCAACGCCCTCATCAAACTCACGGGCGGCTTCCTTAAAGTGGGCGAGTACGACCTCTCCGAAAAAAAGTGTAATTTTTTGGAACTGCGCAGCAAGGTGGGGATGGTCTTTCAGTACCCCGAATACCAGCTCTTTGCCGAAACGGTGGAAAAAGACGTCATGTTCGGGCTGAAAAATTTCCGCAAGGACATGAGCGAAGAGGATAAGCGCAAAGCGGTCAGGGAAGCGCTCGAAACGGTCGGCCTCGATTACGAGGACGTAAAGGACAGGTCTCCCTTCGAACTTTCGGGGGGGCAGAAGAGGCGCGCCGCCATCGCGGGCGTCATCGTCACCAAACCCGAAGTGCTCATCCTCGACGAACCCGCGGCGGGGCTCGACCCCCTCGGCAAACGGGAGATCATGGAACTTCTGCACGCCATCCACGGCGGGTGGTGCAAGACGATCGTCGTCGTCTCGCACGATATGGACGAGATCGCCGAAAACTGCACCCGCGCCGCCGTCTTTTCGGACGGGAAGGTGGTCATGGAAGGCACGCCCGCCGAAATTTTCCGCCGTTCGGACGAGCTCATCGGCCTGGGGCTGGACATCCCCGTCACGGCGAAATGCGCGCGCATCCTCAAAGAGCGCGGCATCGAAATAGACACCGATTTCACCTGCGACGATTTTATCTCCAAAGTGCTGGAACTGTACGCCCGTTCGGGCGGCGGCGTTTCCAAAACGGGGGAGACGTTCGCTGCAAAAGCGGATGATCCCGCATCGGACGGAGAAGGAGGCGCGGAAGATGCTCAATGACGTCACTTTCGGGCAGTACTATCCCGCAAAATCCTTCGTGCACAACATGGACGCCCGCGCGAAGATCGTCCTGATGATCGCCTTTATCGTCGCGATCTTCATAGCGAAAAACTTTTTCGGGCTCGCGGCGGTCATCCTGTTCCTCGTTTTGGCGATCGTCTTTTCGCGCGTGCCCTTCGGCAGGGTGCTGCGCTCGGTGAAGATGATCCTCTTCCTCATCGTTTTCACCGCGATACTCAATTTGTTCTTTTACTCGGGGGAAAGTTCTTACGAACCCCTCGTCGACTGGTGGATCGTCACGATCACGTACGAGTCGATCGTCAATATGATCTTCCTCGCGTTCAGATTGTTCCTGCTCGTCATGGGCACGTCGATCCTGACCCTCACGACGACGCCCGTCGCGCTGACGGACGGCATCGAAAGCCTTCTGACCCCCCTTAAATGGATCAGATTCCCCGTGCACGAACTCGCGCTCATCATGAGCATCGCGCTCCGCTTCATCCCTACGCTGATGGATGAGACCAACCGCATCGTCGCGGCGCAGAAGGCGAGGGGCGCGAACTTCGAAACGGGCGGGCTGATCTCCCGCGCGAAAGCGGTCGTACCCATCCTGATCCCTCTGCTCGTATCCGCTTTCCGCAGGGCGGAAGACCTCGGCGACGCGATGGACGCGCGCTGTTACAGCGGGGCGAAGGGCAGAACGAAGTACAAAAAACTCAGGTTTACCTGGCGCGATCTCGTGGGGCTTTTGGTCGTGGCGGCGCTCATCACGGGCATCGTGTTCCTGAATATTTATCTGGGCGGCAAATTCGAAATTTTGGCATATTTTTTGGGTTAAGTCATAAAATGCGGCATACGTTGCGCGCATTTCCGGTACAAAATTATGAACGTTGCGCTTCTCGTCTGCTATGACGGGACGGATTTTTCCGGCTGGCAGATACAAAAAAACGGCAGGACGGTACAGTACGAACTGGAAAGCGCCCTCTCGCGGGCCTTTTCGCTCTCCGTGCGCGTTACGGGCAGCGGAAGGACGGACGCGGGCGTGCATGCGGCGGGGCAGGTATGTAATTTTCCCTTTGACGAGAATATAAAGATCGCGCCCGAAAAGATCGCCGACGCGCTCAACGCATGCCTTCCGCAGGACGTGCGCGTGCTCAAAAGCGCCGCCGTGCCCGAAGAATTCGACGCCTGCCGCTCGGCAAAGAAAAAAACTTACCGCTATTGCGTGTACCTCTCGAGACGGGAACATCCGCTGATGGAACGGTACGCGGTGCGTTCCGGTGAGAGGCCCGACCCCGCCCGCATGAAAGCTTGCGCGGCATTGTTGGAAGGGGAGCACGATTTCGCGGCGTTTTCCGCGTCGGGTTCTTCGGTCAAAACGACGGTGCGCACCGTTTATTCGGCGGCGGTCGGGGAGCAGATGCGCTTCGGCGTGCCGTGCATATCTTTCGACGTGTGCGGAAACGGTTTTCTTTACAATATGGTACGAATCATGGCGGGCGCGGTTCTCGCGTTCGGAGCGGGGAGGCTTTCCGAAAAAGAGATCCTCGCCGTTTTGCGGACGGGAGACAGGGAGGTTTTGAGCAAAACGATGCCCGCCAAGGGGCTGACCCTTCTTTCCGTCGATTACGGTTTCCCCCTGTTCGGGGAATAAGGCGGGCGCGGTTCTTTCACGAATGCCCTTCGAGGAGGGCGGTCATGCGGCCTGTAACGGCCGGCGGACGGCCAAGGCAAGTCCGCATAAAGAGGTTTTTTATGGAATTTTTTCTGATCATCAGTACCGTGTTTTTCTTTCTCGACCCGGGCGCGATGTCGTATATGGGGCGCATGCAGGCGCCCACGGCCGCATACGTTTCCATCGGCATTGCGGCGGGCGTATACATCGCAATGTACGTGCTCCGCGCGATCGGGCTGCTGAAAATGGCGAAAAACGCGGGGAAGCCGAATCTCGCATGGTGCGCGTTCGTGCCCGTGGCGACGTCCTATCTCGTCGGGGAACTGGCGGGGGATATGCGCTTCGGGAAAAGCGTTATCAAAAAGTGCGGCATTTATCTTGCGGCGGCGGAATTTTTGCTGACCGTTTCGCTTGCGTTGCAATATATTCCCACGCTGTACGGTTACATCGTGGATAAAATTTATCTTGTTCCGTCCGAAAGCGGCATCATCTATACGGTCGGGCACGAGATCACCTGGGTGGCGGACGTCGCGAATATCGGTTATACGCTGGCAAATATTTTCCAATGGATTTACGTGATCGTCGCGGTGTTCGTTTATATCGCGTTTTTCAAGAGGTATGTGCCCGGCGGGTATTTCATGCTCGGGCTCTGCAATGTGCTCATGGTCTGGCTGCCCGCGCTCGTGCTCGTGCCGCAGATCGCGATTTTTGCCGTCCGCAACAGGGAGGCGATCGATTTCGACGCGTACATGCGCGCCCGCATGGAAGAGATGCAGCGCCGCAGGCAGCCGTACGGCGGAATGCAGGGCGGCACGCCCGGTGCGCAGCCGCAGCCCCCGCGTTCGCCCGACGACCCGTTCGGTGATTTCCCCGACCCTCGCGGCGGCGGCGATCCCTTTGCGGGGAGCGGCACGCAGCAAAACGACGACGGAAAAAACGACGGCGGGGATCAGGGCTGAACCGCGCTCATGCCGCCGCGGCCGGCGTCGGAGGTATGCCGCAACCGGCGGTCAGGATGTGTATAAAAGGGAGGAATCATGGAAAAGGTCAAAAACGTCGCGGTTCTCATCGATGCGGAAAACGTGCCCGCGCACAGCGCGAGACAGATCTTCGACGAGGCTTCCAACTACGGCAACGTCATGGTCAAGCGCATTTTCGCCGATTGGTCGAAAGCTTCGGTCAAGGGCTGGAAGGAAGAGGTCAACCGCTATTCGATGACGGCGGTACAGCAGTTCGAGGTGCAGCCGCGCAAAAACACGATAGACATCGCGCTCATCATTCAGGCGCTCATCGTATTGTTTGAAAAGGACGTGGACGTGTTCTGCATCGCCGCGGGCGACAGCGACTATACCCGCCTCGTCCGTGAACTGCGCGAACGCAATAAGGTCGTCATCGGCATGGGCGGCAGGAACGTGAACCCCGGCTTTGTCAACGCGTTCAACGAATATATCTATCTCCTTTCGGACGAACGGGAGAAGGAGAAGCCGAAAAAGGACAAGGGCGGCAAAGCGAAAGCGCCCGCGCCCGCCGTCAAAGAGGAAAGGAACGAGATCATCGACCCCTCGCAGAAAAAAGACCTTGCCGACATCATCGACCGCCTGATCGACGACAACAACGGCAAGGCGTATTACGCGCAGATCTCCATGGAAATGAAACAGAAATACGCCGATTTCATTCCCAAAAACTTCGGCTGCAATTCTTTCAAAAAACTCATGGAAAAGATCATGCCCGCGCTCAGCAAATACGCCGTATGCACCGAGGCGGACGGCACGACCATGTATCTCGCCCGGGCCCCGCGCGACGGGAAAAACCGCAGGAGGTAAAAAGGTGTCGGAAGCGGATCTTTACAAATTTTTTTCGGATTACGACGGGGAAGCCGACCTTTCCGACTTTACTCCCGACGAACTGGAAGCCATGCTCCGCGGCAAAAAAGCGGAGAGCGAAAAGGAGAAATATTTTTCCTATTACGACGACGTGAAATCGAAATCCCTGAAAAAACAGGACTGGTAAGGAACATTTGAAGTTGCCCCCGCGGCCGTAAGCGGGGGCTTTTTTTTGATTTTATGAAAAAACATGAAAGCTCCGTGAAAATTGATTTTTCGCTCGGTATCCGTTTGACTTTTGTTAAGCTAAGAGGTAAAATTATTAACAATTAAGGTCTTAACACAAAAGCGGAGGTTTTGTTATGGAAACGGATGTGAATGCAGCCGGCGACGCAAAAACGACGGGCTCGGATTGGCTGATGCAGGAAGTTTACAAGTTGGTCAAAAAGTTGGCTTCGGTAAAGATCTTCGATCACGGGTTTATGTTCAACAATACCGAAATACAAATGATGAAGGAGATCGTCCGCGTCAAAGAGGAGGGCGGGCGGATCATTTCCAGCCGTCTTGCAAAGGAACTGGGCATCACGCGCTCCGCCGTTTCGCAGATGGTCAACAAACTTGAAAAACAGAACATCGTCATGCGCGTACCCGACGAGCGGGATAAAAAGATCGCGTATATTGAGTTGAGCAGCGACGCGAACGTCGTGTATGAGGACATCAAAGGCAGGATCAGCGCGGTCATGTCGGAGATCCTGGCAAAACTGGGGGAAGAAAAGGTGCGCGGGTTTCTGGAATTCGCGTCCGAATTCGTGGACGTGTTCGAAAAGGCGGTCGAACATTTCGGAAACGTCGCCGTTCCGTCTGTGGACGGGGCGCTTCGCCTGCACGAAGGCGTTCTCTGCACCGCAAAGGAAGATAAATAATTAAGTCGAGTCAATAATTTTTAAGGAGCTTGATATGTCTCGGGCAATGCTTAGACTGGAAAATATCACCAAAGACTACAAAGTCGCGGATTCGCTCGTGCGCGCGCTCAAGGGCGTGTCGCTGAATTTCCGCAAGAATGAATTCGTCAGCATCCTTGGCCCGTCCGGCTGCGGTAAGACGACCCTTCTCAACATCATCGGCGGGCTCGACCATTATACGTCGGGAGATCTGGTCATCAAGGGCGTTTCCACCAAACATTTCAAAGACGCCGATTGGGACGCGTACCGCAACCACAGCATCGGGTTCGTGTTCCAGTCCTACAACCTTATCCCGCACCAGAGCGTCCTCGGCAACGTCGAACTCGCGCTCACGCTGTCGGGCGTTTCGCCTTCCGAACGGAAAGAGCGCGCGACGCGCGCGCTCGAACGTGTCGGGCTCGGCAAAGAACTGAATAAGAAGCCTAACCAGCTTTCGGGCGGGCAGATGCAGCGCGTCGCCATCGCGCGCGCCCTCGTCAACGACCCCGAAATTCTGCTTGCCGACGAGCCTACGGGCGCGCTCGATACCGAAACGAGCGTGCAGATCATGGAGCTCATCAAAGAGATCGCGGGCGAGCGGCTCGTCATCATGGTCACGCACAACCCCGAACTTGCCGAAAAGTATTCCACGCGCATCGTGCGCGTCCTTGACGGCAACGTCGTGGACGATTCCGACCCTTACGACGGAGAAGAGGAGGAAGAGCGTTCCGAAGCCGGGGAGGACGCGTTTTCCCTCAAAGGCACGGCGGAAGGCGCGTCCGTTCTTTCCGAAAACGGGGAACGCAGCGGCAAAAAAAAGAAAAAGACGAGCATGTCTTTCTGGACGGCGTTCCATCTGAGCGGGCGCAACCTGCTCACCAAAAAGGGCAGAACGGCGGTCACGTCCGTTGCGGGCAGTATCGGCATCATCAGCGTGTGCCTCGTTTTGGCGCTCTCCAACGGCTTTTCCGCTTACATAACCAAGACGGAAGAGGATATGCTCTCGTATTATCCGCTGCAAGTGACGGAAAGCTCTCTGGACGTTTCCGCGATCATGTCGGGCTTCAGTTCCGCAAACGACATGCCCGATCTTTCCGAGTTGGACAATAAAGTGTACGTCAATTCCTTTTTGACGCAGATCGCGCAGGGCATGACCGTTTCCAACGATATCAATCAGAGCGGTTACCTCGATTACGTGTACGGCATGAACGAGGAATGGTATTATGCCATCCGGCAGGATACGGGCGTTTCGCTTTTCGATAATATGTTTACGACGGTCACGACGGGCCGGAAGGACGACCCGGACGACCCCGTCAGGACGCAGGTCATGTCGCTCTCCGAGCTCAAACAGTATTTTATCGATGTGCTTTCCGAGCAGGAAGAGCAATACGCGCAGCTCGCATATCTTGTCGATTATCTCGGTGAAGTGGTCAACGTGATGCCCGGAACGAGCGATTTCGATGAAGAAAGGGGCAAATACGCAGAGTACGTTTTATCGCAGTACGACATCCTGAACGAGGGCGGTTATTTCCCGCAGCAGGAAAACGAAGCCGTGCTGGTCATCGGCGGCAACAATGACCTGACAGACCTTTTGCTCGCGCAGCTGGGTTATATCGATCAGGATACTTTTCTCGGCCTGTTCGAACTGGGCGGCGGCAATACGGGCGATTATGACAGCGGCGCCGATACGGACGAAGGGTATTTGTCCTATACGTTTGACGAACTGCTGGAAAAGCCTTATACGTTGTATTATAACGATGAAGTATATTCCCGAAACCCCGATTTCGCAACGGACGGTTATGTATACGAATACAGCGGGAACAGGGGCGATTGGACGGGCAGCGAACTGAACGCCGCCGACGAAGAGGGCGTTCAGATCAAGATAACGGCCGTTTTGCGGTTGAAGGACGGGCTCACCTACGGCTGTCTTTCGAGCGGGCTGAATCTCACCGAACAGCTCGTGAACGACTATGTCCAAAAAAATATGCAGTCAGAGCTCGTGCAATGGCTGAATACGGGGCTTACGGGACTGGACGGCAGCGGTTTCCCGAACGGCGGCAAGCTCGTCAACGGGGATTCCGCTTACTATCTCTGCCCGGCCGAGCATTTGTACGGCACGTATCCCACCTATTATGCAAAGATAACGGAAAAACCTGACGGAATGGAGGACTGGCTTTTTGCTCTGCTGTCCCGCTTCTACATCACGTCTTCCGCGGGCAATGAAATGGTTCTGCGCGCCGTCGGCGGAGACGATACGCCCAACGCCATCTCCATTTTCCCGAAAGATTTTTCCACGAAAGACGAGATCAAGGCATACCTCGACAAATGGAACGACGACGCCGAGGCTGCCCGCGAAGCGTATTTTGCCGAACACGGCACGTATGAAGGTTACAGCGGGCCGTCGGAGATCAAGTATACCGATACGGTAGGGCTTCTGATGGGCATGGTGCAGACCATTCTCGACGCGATCACTTACGTTCTGGTCGCATTTACGGGCATATCCCTCATCGTTTCCACCGTCATGATCGGCGTCATCACCTATGTTTCCGTCGTCGAGCGGACGAAGGAGATCGGCGTTCTCCGGGCAATCGGCGCGAGAAAGAAGGACATCAAGCGCGTATTCAATGCCGAGACGTTCATCGTCGGTCTGTGCGCGGGGCTGTTCGGCGTCGCCGTGGCGTATATCCTGGAAGTGATCATCAACCTTATCCTCACTCCGCTCACGGGCATATCCGGCCTTGCGGCGCTGCCCGTCCTCGGCGCCCTCGTCATGGTGGTCATATCCGTCGCGCTTACCCTCATTTCGGGGCTTATCCCCGCGAGCGCGGCGGCGAAGAAAGATCCCGTCATCGCCCTCCGCACCGAATAAAACGGAGCGCGCGGCGCGGCGCGGCAAAAAGTCGGTACAAAAATCGATATAACAAAAAGATCCGCCCCGCGAATCATCGCGGAGCGGATCGTATTTTTGTCGGCTTTTATGTTCATGCGAATATTCCGAACAAAACGGAAACGAGCACGCCCGCCCCGAAAGCAACGGCGAGGGTAATGATGTCGGAAGTTTTCAGCCTGAAAGAGCGGCGGTACACGACGAAGCAGATGAACCCGCCGACGAGCAGGAACGCGCCCTCGATAAGGGCGAGCTGCGTGCCGAGGGCGTCGGCGGACAGAGAAGATGCGAGGATGAAAACATACAGCGGCGCGAGCGTTCTGTAACACCAAAGGGAGGAGGAAAGCTGCCCGCCGTTTTCCGCTTTATGCCTTCGCGCCGTCAGGAACAGCCCCGCGTACGCGCCGGCGCCTTCCGACACCGTCAGAGGGATCGTCCATGCCAACGGAAGCAGGGCGGGCAACGCGTCGGCGCAAATGAGTTCGTTGAAATAATCCGCCGACAGGGAGAGGAGCCCGAACGGGGAAAGCTGCCACACGCTGAACGAACGGGGCAGGTCGAGGCGGGGGAACTGCACGTTCAGAAACGCAAAGGGCAGCATCAGGGCGAACGTCCAGCCCGCCATGCAGACCAGTCCGTCGCCGACGGTGTTCGCGCGCGTGTACAAAAACGAGTAAACGCCGAACAGGAGCGCGCCGAGCGGAAGAGAAGCGAGGTAACACAGCGGATAACCGTACAGTACGAAATAGTTTTCCCTTATGAGCACAATGACGAACCCGAGCCAGTAGGAGAGCGTGTAGGGAACGAATACGAGCATCAGCCCTCCGAGCGTCCTTACGAGCGTCAGCTTTTCCCGCGTTACGGGAAGGGAATACCAAAGGTCGATGTCCCGCCCCCTCATGCGGTAGGAAAACTGCATGACGGGCACGGCGATACACGACACGGCGAGCACGACGGTGGGCGCGGAGACCAGGGAATCGTACGGGATATGGGAGAACCCGCCGTTCCCGCCCGGCGAGTAATTTAGACGGAACAGGTCGGAGGTCATATAGACGATGCCGACGATGAGGCAGGCGATCGCCGAAAACACGGCGGCGGGCAGGAGATTGCGCTTCATCTCGTAGCGTAAAAGTTTTGTCATTGCAGATACCCCCTCGCCTTTACTTCGCACAGGAAAAGTTCTTCGAAATCCACGGGGATCTCCTCGATAAAAAGAGGGGAGAGTTTTTCCAGTTGTTTTGCGATCTCGTCCCTGTTTCCCCGCACGATGAATTTTGCCACCCTTCCCGTCGCTTCGAAGGATAAAAGTTCGAAGGGGAAGTCCTCCCGCCTCGCTTCGCGGGGCAGGGCGATCTGGAATTTGCACACCTTGCCGAGCGCGTCCTGAATGTCGCCCGCGTCGGCGATCTGCCCGCCGTCGAGCAGGGCGAACCCGTTGCAGATATCTTCCAGTTCGCGCAGGGAATGGCTGGAAATGATCGCCGTGCAGCCTTTCTCCTCGTTGAGCGCGATCAGCCCGCGCTTGAATTCCAGCCGCGCGAGGGGGTCGAGCCCGTCGAACGCCTCGTCGAGCAAAAGATATTTCGGGCGGCAGGCGAGCGCGATGGCGATGAACAGCTGCCGCTTCATGCCCTTGGAAAAGTTGCGGATAGGCACGTTCCGTTTGATGGCGAACCGCTTTTCGTATTCGGCGAACACGCCCGCGTCGAAATCGTAAAACGTTTCGTACAGCCCGATGAGTTTATCCGCGTTCGTACTTGTCGCGTAATAGGGGTCGTCGGGCAGGAAAAAGAATTCCCGCTTTTTCTTTTCATTTTCGAAGATCTCTTCCCCGTCCGCTGAAATTTTTCCTTCGTCCGCGCGCAAAACGCCCGCGATCAGGCGGAGCAGGGTGGATTTTCCCGCGCCGTTGATGCCGACCAGCCCGAATACGCTGCCGCTCGGTATCGAAAGCGAAACGCCGCCCAGAACGTTCTTCGCGCCGAACGACTTTTTAAGCCCCTTGATCTCGATCATTTTCTCCCTCCGTCTTGCCGTAAATTTTTTCGGCCAGGGCAAACAGCTCTTCCTTTGTCAGCCCCGCGCCTTTCAGCGCGGCGATGCGGTGCTCCGCTTCTTCGAAAAGCGCTTCCCGCCCGCCGCCCGCATGGGCGACGTACGCTCCCTTTTTCGGCAGGGTGCGTATCAGCCCCTGCCGTTCGAGTTCCGCGTATGCGCGTTCCACCGTGTTCGGATTGATGCCCAGCTGCGTCGCGAGCGCGCGGCAGGACGGCAGCTTTTCCCCCTCCGCAAGCGCGCCCGAAAGGATGTAGCGCGTATAGTCGTCCACAATCTCTTCGTAAATATTCTTTTTTCCCTTCAATCGGATCAGCATTTTACCCGCACCCGTATCTGCATTTGTTGTATTAACTGTATTATCTGTATTAAGTATAGCGCGAAAAAAAAGCGTTGTCAAGGGGCGGCGCGCAAATTCCCGAAAAAAAGTTGACAAACGGCGCGGGGATGTGTTATTATGTGAACGATAAGCAAACGCTGTGACGGGGAGGAGTACCCGCGCAATTCGGCAAAGAGAGGGAGCGGCAGGTGTAAGCTCCCGCGTAAAGGCGCGGCGGAAGGTAGCCCCCGAGCGGCGGACTGAAAGGGATACCCCGAGTAGGCTCCGACGGTTTTTCTCTCCGTTACAAGAGAACCGGTATCGGCGCGCGGAAGGCGCGTCTGCATCGGGCAGAGTGCGGGATATTTCCCGAATTCAGGTGGTAACACGGCATTTGCCGCCCTGAACAGCGAAAGCTGTTCGGGGCGGTTTTTCTTAAACTTTCCGCGCGAGGGCGCGGACGGAACGGGAGGTTTATCATGAAGATCAAAGGAACGCAGCTGTTTGTGAAGGCGCTCAAAGAAGAGGGGGTGGACACCCTCTTCGCATACCCCGGAGGCATGGCGATCGATATTTTCGACGCGCTGTACGGGGAGACGTCGTTCAACGTCGTGCTGCCCCGCCACGAGCAGGGGCTGGTGCATGCGGCGGACGGGTACGCGCGCGCCACGGGCAAGACGGGCGTCTGCCTCGTCACGAGCGGCCCGGGGGCGACCAACCTCGTCACGGGCATCGCCACCGCCAATTTCGACAGCGTGCCCCTCGTCTGCTTTACGGGGCAGGTGCCGACCAATCTCATCGGCAACGACGCTTTTCAGGAAGTGGACATCGTGGGCATCTGCCGCAGCATCTGCAAATACGCCGTCACGGTGCGCCGCCGCGAAGACCTCGGCCGCATCATAAAAGAGGCATTCTACATCGCCCGCACGGGAAAGCCCGGGCCGGTCGTCGTGGACTTCCCCAAAGACATACAGAACGCGCTCGGCTCGGACGAGTACCCGAAGGAAGTTTCCATGCGCAGTTATAAACCTTCCTCGGGCGTGCACATGGGGCAGCTCAAAAAGGCGGCGGAAATGCTCTGCTCGGCGAAGAGGCCGCTCCTTCTCATCGGCGGCGGCGTGAACGTGTCGCGCGGGGGAGAAGCGCTTTTGTCCGTGCTCGAAAAGGTGAAAGCCCCCGTCGTGACCACCGTCATGGGCAAAGGGGCGATCCCGACCGACCATCCGCTGTATCTCGGCAACATGGGCATGCACGGCTGCGCCGCGGCGAACACCGCCGTCTCCGAGTGCGACCTGCTCTTTTCGGTCGGCACCCGCTTCAACGACCGCATCACGGGCAAAACAGAGGAGTTTGCAAAGAATGCGAAGATCGTGCACATCGATATAGACGCCGCTTCCATTTCCCGCAATATCGTCGTGGACGTGCCCATCGTGGCGGACGCGAAAGAGGCGCTTTCCAGGCTCGCGGAGATACTGCCCCCGCAAAAGCACGACGTTTCGGAGTGGGTGGAAAAGCTGACTTCCCTCAAAAAACAAAGGCCGATCGTGCAGGACGGCGGCGGCGCGCTTACGCCCAAAGACGTGATCGACGAGATCAACCGCCGCTACCGCGACGTCATCGTCACGACGGACGTGGGGCAGAACCAGATGTGGACGACGCAGTTCCTCGAACTTAAAGGGAAAAGCCGCCTCATCACTTCGGGAGGGTTGGGCACGATGGGCTTCGGGCTTCCCGCGGCGATCGGCGCGAAACTCGGCTGCCCCGATATGCCCGTCGTGTGCGTTTCGGGCGACGGCGGCGTGCAGATGAACATACAGGAACTCGCGACGGCGGTCTGTCAGGAAATTCCGCTCACCCTCTGCATACTCAACAATTCCTATCTCGGCAACGTGCGGCAATGGCAGGAAATGTTTTACGGCGGCAGGTATTCCTGCACCTGCCTGCGCAAGCGCAAGAGCTGCGGCGAGTGGTGTTCTTCGCCGAACGCCGAATGCCCGCCGTACATCCCCGATTTCGTCAGACTTGCCGAAAGCTACGGTTTGCAGGGGATACGCGTCACCGGGCGCGAGGACATCTCCGCCGCGTTCGACAGGGCGGAAAGTTGCAAAAACGCGCCCACCGTCATCGAATTCATCATAGACAGGGAGAGCAACGTCCTCCCCATGGTGCCGGGCGGCAACGCGCTTTCGGAAATGGTGACCGAATTCAAAAAGGAGGGCAGATAAATGGACAATACGCTCAAAAAGCGGTGGATATCGCTGTATGTGGAAAACGACGTGGGCGTGCTCGCCAAAATTTCGGGGTTGTTTTCGGGCAAGTCGTACAACCTCAAAAGCCTGACTGTCGGCGAAACGGAAGACCCCACGGTATCGCGCATGACGATCAGCCTCGTCGGCGACGACAAGACCTTCGAACAGATCAAAAAACAGCTCAACCGCAGCGTGGAAGTCATCAAGGTGCTGGATTTTACCGACCTTCCAATTCACAAAAAGGAGATCCTTTTTATCAAGATACATTCGCTCAAAAAGGATGAAACAGAAGAGATTTTCCGTTCGGCGGCGGTTTTCGGCATCACCGTATGCGATTATGACAAGTCGAGCGTCATTTTGGAGAGCGTGAAAACGGAGTCGGAAAACGACGACGTTCTCAAATATTATAAAAAGTATTACCTTTCCCGCATGGAAGCTGTGCGGGGCGGTTCGGTCGCCGTCGAATCGGTCAGCAAGAGCGAGCGGTAGAGGGGAGTTATGCACAAAATTTATACCTATATCGCGGGCGCGAAGCGCGGTTATTGCGAGGACGCGCTGTATGCCGACGAAAACTGCGCTTTCGTCATCGACGGCGCCACGGGCGTTTCGGGCGAAAAGGTGACGGACTGCGCGACGGACGCGGCATGGTTTTCCGCGGCGCACCGCGCCTATCTTGCGGGCGCGCTCAAAGGGGACGGTGAGATCGCCGAAATCCTCAAAACGGGTGTGCGGGAGGTCGCCGCGCGGTATGTGCGCTTTGACGGGGCGGACAAGGTCAAAGACAAGCCTTCCGCCGTGATCTCCGTCGTGCGCGAGCGGAACGGGTATTTGGAATATTATTCGCTGGGCGACACCGTCGTCGTCATACGCAAAAAGGACGGGGAAGTTTTGCATATCCTCGATACGCGGCTCGTCGAGTTGGACAATATCAATTTCGGCCGCATGAAGGAGATCGCCGCGCGCACGGGCAAGACCCTGCGCGAAGCGTTTGCCGACATACGCCCGTATATTCTCGAAAACCGCGCGAAGATGAACACGCCCGAAGGGTACTGCGCGCTCTCGCACACGGCGGACGGGCTGGATACCGCCCTTACGGGCAAGATCCCGCTGTCGGAAGTGCGCGACCTTTTGGTCTTTTCTGACGGCTTTGCGGAAATTTACGACCTGTTCGGGCTGTACCCTTCGCCCGCGGCGCTCATCGCGGACGTTGCGGAAAACGGCATCCTTCCCGCAATGAAAAAGCTGCATGCCGCGCAGGATTCCGACCCCGATTGCGAAAAGTTCGTGCGCAACAAACTTCGCGACGATATTTCCGTCGTCTATGCGGAGATCTGAATTGAAAAATAAAAGTCCGCGCGCCCCGCAAAACTGCGGGGCGCGCGGACTTTTGAATGCCTTGCCTTGAATTTATACATTGAAACGGAACAGCACCACGTCGCCGTCCTTCATCACGTAGTCTTTGCCTTCGGAGCGAACCTTTCCCTTTTCCTTGGCGGCGTTGTAACTGCCGCACTCCAGAAGCGTTTCGTAGTCCACGACTTCCGCGCGGATAAAGCCCTTTTCAAAGTCGGTGTGTATCTTGCCCGCCGCCTGCGGCGCTTTCGTGCCCTTTACGATCGTCCATGCGCGCGTTTCCTTTTCGCCCGCCGTCAGGTAGCTGATGAGGCCCAAAAGGGAATAGGACTTTTTGATGAGGCGGTCGAGCCCGCTCTCTTTTAAGCCCAACTCTTTGAGGAACATCTGCGCCTCGTCCGCGGGGAGCTGAGAAAGTTCTTCCTCCGTCTTCGCGCAGATGACGAGCACTTCCGAACCTTCCTTCGCGGCGAACGCTTCCACCGCCTTTACGTAGGGGAGTTCGGCGTCGGGCTTGCCCATATCCTTTTCGGATATATTCGCGGCGTAAATGACGGGCTTGGACGTGAGCAGGAACAGATCGCGCATCTGTTCTTTTTCTTCGTCGGAAAGTTCCATCGTGCGCGCGCACTGCTCTTTGCCGAGGTGGTCGAGCACTCTCTGCAAAAATTCCGCCTCGGCGAGGAATTTTTTGTCGCCGCCCTTGGCGGAGTTCTTCGCGCGGTCGAGGCGCTTTTGCACCGTTTCCATGTCGGCGAGGATGAGTTCCAGGTTGATGGTCGTAATATCTCTTACGGGGTCGACCGTGTTTTCCACGTGCGTCACGTTTTCGTCGTCGAAGCACCTTACGACGTGCACGATCGCGTCCACTTCGCGGATGTGGGAAAGGAATTTGTTGCCCAGCCCTTCGCCCTTGGACGCGCCCTTCACGAGCCCCGCGATGTCCACGAATTCGATGACGGCGGGGGTGACCTTCTTGCTGTCGTAAAGCGCCGCGAGTTTGTCCAGCCGCTCGTCGGGTACGGCAACGACGCCCACGTTGGGTTCGATGGTACAGAAAGGATAATTCGCGGCTTCCGCGCCCGCGTGCGTGATCGCATTGAAAAGAGTGGATTTCCCCACGTTGGGAAGCCCGACAACGCCCAGTTTCATAAAAAAGTTCTCCTTCGCGCAAACCCGCAAAAAAAATGCGCCGTTTGCCTGTTTTCAAGAAAAGCCGCGGGAATGCGGCAAACGCGCCGCGATGCCCGCCGCGAACTATATTATAATACAATTTTACAAATAATCAAAATAAAAGGGCGGGTAAAAGCCGAAAAAGTTGTCAAAATCATTAAAATATGGTACACTTATCGCGATATATTTTTTTCGAGGGTCATATGGATTTTAAAAGACACATCGCCGCCAATATCAAAGCGGGCGATCTTTCGCAGGACGAAATTTATGCCATGCTCGCGCTGCCGCCCAACACGGAAACGGGCGACTTCGCTCTGCCTTGCTTCAAACTCGCAAAGACGATGCGCAAGGCCCCCGCTCTCATCGCGGAAGAACTCAAAAGCGCGTACCCTGCGGACGACAAGCTCGTTTCAGAGGTGTCCGCGGTCAACGGCTATCTGAATTTCAAGATCGACCGCGCCTTCTGGGCGAAGGAAACTTTGGGCGAAATTTTGGAAAAGCGCGAACGTTACGGCGCTTCCGACGAGGGCAAGGGCAAAACCGTCTGCATAGACTATTCTTCCGTCAACATCGCAAAACCCTTCCATATCGGGCATCTCTCCACGACCGTGCTCGGCAGCGCGCTCTATAAACTGCATAAGTTTTTGGGCTATACGCCCGTCGGCATCAACCACCTCGGCGACTACGGCACGCAGTTCGGAAAACTCATTTCCGCTTACAAGCGCTGGGGCAAAAAAGAGGATATCGAAAAGGGAGGCCTGCGCGCGCTCAACGCGCTGTACGTGCGTTTCCACGAGGAAGCGGAAAAGGACGGCTCCCTCAACGACGAGGCGCGCGCCTATTTCAAAAAGATCGAGGACAAAGACGAGGAATGCGTCGCCCTGTTCGAGTGGTTCAAAGAACTCACGCTCAAAGACGTGGGCAAGATCTACGAACTTCTGGACGTGCATTTCGACAGCTGGGCGGGCGAAAGTTTTTACAACGACAAAATGCAGCCCGTCATCGACGAGCTGACAGAAAAGGGGCTTCTGGTCGAAAGCGAGGGCGCGAAGATCGTCGATCTGGAAGCGTACGGCATGCCGCCCTGCATCATACTGCGCTCGGACGGCGCGTCTTTGTACGCCACGCGCGACATCGCCGCCGCCATCTACCGCAAAAAAACGTACGATTTTTATAAGTGCCTGTATGTCGTCGCCTATCAGCAGAACCTGCACTTCAAACAGTTTTTCAAGGTTCTGGAACTCATGGGCAAGGAATGGGCGAAAGACCTCGTGCACGTCGCCTACGGCATGGTGTCTCTGGAAGAGGGTTCCATGTCCACGAGGAAGGGCAGGGTCGTTTATCTGAAAGACGTCATCGACAAATGCGTCGAAAAGGCGCTCTCCGTCATTACGGAAAAGAACCCTTCGCTCGAAAACAAAGAGGAGATCGCCAAGACGGTGGGCGTCGGCGCGGTCATCTTCGGGGCGCTTTACAACAGCAAGATCAAAGACATCACTTTCTCTTACGACAAGGTGCTCAATTTCGAAGGGGAAACGAGCTGTTATGTGCAGTATACCTGCGCCCGCGCGAACAGCGTGCTCGCAAAGGGGGGCGGGGCGAAAAGTTTTACGGCGGAAAACGTTCTGCCGCAGGAGTTCGAGGTGGTGAAACAGCTCTCCGAGTTCCCCTCCGTGCTCAAAGACGCGCTGGATAAGTACGAGCCGAGCTACATCGCGCGCTATGCGGTCGACCTCGCGCAGAAGTATAACAAATTTTATTTCGACTGCAAAATACTCAACGCGGAAGAACGGGAGAAAAATTTCCGCCTCGCGCTCACCGAAGCCACGCTCGTCACGCTGAAAAACGCGCTGTCCCTGCTCGGCATCGGCGTGCCGGAAAAGATGTAAATTTATGCGGATCGAACTTTCCGGCGGGGCGGGGTTTGCGGCTTTGCGCCGGTAAAAAAGGTCATTTTTATGCTGAAAGCGGTTTTATTCGATCTGGACGGGACGGTGCTCGACACCCTTCCCGACCTCAACGCCTGCATGAACGAGGCGCTCGGAAATTTCGGCTGCCCTCCGATCACGCTGGAGCAGACGCGCAGATACGTCGGCAACGGCGGGCTCATGTTTGCGGCGCGCGCCCTGCCCGAAAGCAGGAAGGGCGATGCGGAATATTTTTATAAAAACGTGTACTGCCCCGTGCATTTCGCTTGCAAAAACGGGCGGACGAAACCGTTCGCGGGCGAAGCGGAGTGCATGGCGGCGCTGGAAAGGGCGGGCATAAAGCGCGCGGTCGTCACAAACAAATCGCAGAGGGCGGCGGACGAACTGGGAGAAACGCTGTTAAAACCTTACGGTTTTTCCGCCGTGTTCGGCAACCGCGACGGCGTGCCCGTCAAGCCCGACCCGACCCTCGCGCTCATGGCGCTCGAAGCGCTCGGCGCGGCTCCTTCTGAGGCGGCTTTCGTCGGCGACGGCGAAACGGACGTGCAGACGGCGAAAAACGCGGGGATGCGCTCGGTGAGCGTGCTGTGGGGGTATCGCCCGAAAGAAGTGCTCGTTTCCGCGGGCGCGGAGCGCTTTGCCCGCACGTTTTCCGAATTGGCGCAAATTTTGTTATCCATGTGAGGGAACATTTTGGAAGAAGAACTGCGCGCGTTCGAGGGGAACGCGGAGCGATATTCCGCAGGCAATGCGCGGCCCCTGCCGGAAAGTCCGCTCAAAGGCAAAACGTTCTATTTTCTGGGGTCGTCGGTCACGCTCGGGTCGGCTTCGGGAGAAGAGTCGTTCGCGGATTTTATTGCCGCGCGGAACGGCTGCGCGTGCATCAAAAACGCGGTATCCGGCACGACGCTCGCGGATACGGGCGAAACGTCGTATGTGCGGAGGCTGCTCTCCGACGCCCGTCCCGTCCGCCCGGATGTTTTCGTCTGCCAGCTTTCCACCAACGACGCCGCTTCGGCGCCTTTGGGAGACGTTTCCCCGTCGTTTGACGGCCGGGATTTTTTGAAGGGGACGACGATCGGCGCGGCGGAATACATTATTTACGAGGTGAGGCGGCGCTATGCCTGCCCCGTCGCGTTTTATTCAAGTCCGTATTTTGAAAACGAACGGTATGCCGCGGCGGTCTCCCTCATGCGCAAAGTCGCCGAAAAATGGAAGATCCGGCTGATCGATCTGTATTCGGACGGGGCGTTCAACGCCGTCTCGCCCGAAAAGCGCGCGCTGTACATGCACGACGAAATACACCCGCTCCGCGCGGGTTATCTCGAATGGTGGACGCCCCGTTTCGAGGCCGAACTGGCGGCGCTTTGCGGATTTTCCGGCGTGTGCGGATTTTCCGGCGGGCATTGACAAGCGGGAAAACATATGGTAAAATATTGACAAATCAAAGCGCCCGCCTTGCGGGCGGAAAGGTCAGGTTATTATGGAATATACGGTTTCGGCGGAAGAGATCAAACGCGTCAAAGGGCTCGGCTTTTTGCAGGACAAGCGGTATCCCGACGTTTTCAACGCGCGCGTGATCACCGTCAACGGCAAGATCACCGCGGCACAGCACCGGGCGATCGCCGAAGCGTGCGAAAAGTACGGTTCGGGCGAGGCCGCCATGACGGTTCGCCTCACCATAGAGATCCAGGGCGTAAAATACGAAAACATCGAGCCGCTCCGCGCCTTTTTGGCGGAGCACGGCCTGACCACGGGCGGTACGGGCAAAAAAGTGCGCCCCGTCGTTTCCTGCAAGGGAACGACCTGTCAGTACGGGCTGATCGACACGTTTTCCCTTTCGGAAAAGATACATAAGCGTTTTTATGAAGGCATGCGCGGCGTCGTTTTGCCGCATAAGTTCAAAATAGCGGTGGGCGGCTGCCCCAACAACTGCGTCAAACCCGATCTGAACGACGTCGGCGTCATCGGTCAGCGCGTCCCTTCCGTATATGCGGATAAATGCCGCGGCTGCAAAAAATGCCGCGTCGAGTCCGCGTGCCCCATTAAAACCGCGCATTTGGAAGGCGGCAAGATCGTCATTTCCCCGGACGCGTGCAACCATTGCGGCAGGTGCAAAAACATGTGCCCGTTCGGCGCGGTGACCGACTATGCGGACGGCTATAAGATCTATCTCGGCGGCAGGTGGGGCAAGCGCGTGGCGCAGGGCCGCGCGATGAGCAGGATTTTTGCGGGCGAAGAGGAAGTCATGTCCGTCATCGAGCGCGCAATCTTTTTGTTCCGCGACGAGGGCAAGGACGGCGAGCGGTTTGCGGATACCGTTGCGCGCCTCGGTTTCGAAAACGTGGAAAGAAAACTTCTCGGAGAATGAACGAAACGGAAGCGGGGAGCTTTTGCTCCTCGCTTCCGCGCGGTAAACGTTGCGCCCGTATAAGATGCGGAGGGCGCGGAAACAGTATGAAATGTCTATCGCTCGATCACAATAAGGCGGATGCCGATGTCAGGCGGCGGGCCGCCTTTTCTTCATCGCGGCGCGCGGCCCTTTCGGACGGGATCGCGGGCGGCGCGGTCGTGCTCGTCACCTGCAACCGTACGGAAATTTATTTTTGCGCGGAGAGGGAAAACGCGGAGCGCGCGCTCGTACAGACAGCGCCCAAAGCGCCGCCCTTTTCTTTTTACGGGGAGGGGGATGCGGAAAAACACCTCTTCCGTCTCGCGGCGGGGCTTTGTTCCATGCTCGTGGGGGAAGACGAGATCCTGGGGCAGATCCGCGGCGCGTATGAAGAAGCCCGGCAGAACGGGCGTTCGAAAGGCATGGACGATGCCTTTCAGGCGGCGCTCGCCTGCGGAAAAAAGGTGCGCGCGCAGACGGGGATTTCGTCTTATGCCTGTTCGTTGGCGACTTTGGCGGCGAACGAGGTCTTTCGGTTCAAAGAGGGCGAAAAACGCGCGCTCGTCGTGGGTGCGACGGGGCAAATCGGCGCTTCGGTGCTTAAAAATCTGGTCTCGGGCGGCGTGCGCGTCACGGCGACGTCGCGCAGCCACAATTTTTCGGCGGGCGTTCCCGATGCGGAATGCGCGCCGTATGCCGAAAGGTACGCGCTTTTGCAGGGAGCGGACGCGATCGTTTCCTGTACTGCTTCCCCGCATATCGTATTCGAAGCGGAAAAAACGGCAAAACATTGCGGGGACGGCAGGCCGCGCCTGTTCATCGACCTCGCCGTACCGCCGGACATCGACCTGCGCGTGGGTCTCCTCGGAAATTGCAGGCTTTTGGGAATAGACGGTTTCCGCGCGGCGGCCGAAGAAAACAACGCGAAAAAGAGATCCGCCGCCGAAGAGGCGGAAAAAATCGCGGCGGGCTGCCTTGCGGAATATTTCGCGGGGGAAGCGGCGAAGCGGTGCGCCGCGCGCATTGCGGCGCTCGGGGACGACAAGAGAAAGGCGGCGTACGCGCTCAAAAAGAGCGATCCGGCCGCATTCTGCGCGTATTGCCGCGCGTTGGAGGAAAACGGATGAAGTGCTTTCCGTTTATGGTAAATATCGAGGGAAAAAGCTGCCTGATCGTCGGCGGCGGCGCCGTCGCGCTGCGCAAAGCGGAAAAACTGCTGCTTTTCGGGGTAAAACTCTCCGTATGCGCGAAGGACGCATGCCCCGCTCTTCTGCCTTATCTTTGCGCCGAAGAGTATGCCGAACGGCTTCTTTGCGGCGCGGACTTCGTGGTCGCCGCGACGGACGACAAGGCGCTCAACGCGCGCGTCGCCTCGGATTGCAGGGAGCGCGGTATTCCCGTAAACAGCGTGGACGACAGGGAGAACTGCGACTTTTATTTCCCCGCGCTCATCGGTCGGGGATCGGTTACCGTGGGCATTTCCACGGGCGGGGCTTCGCCCGCGCTGGCGGCGGCGCTCCGTGAATATATCGAAGCGCTTTTGCCCGACGATCTGGGCGGCATCGCCGAAAAGGCGGAAAAACTGCGCGGGAAGGAAGGGTATGCGCAATATATCCGTTCCGCGCTCGGGAGGGATGCGGAATGAAAAAGATCAGGATCGGCACGCGCGGTTCCCGCCTCGCGCTCGCGCAGGCGGAGCTTGCGGCGGCAGCGTTCCGCGCCGCGGGGTTTGAAACGCGGCTCGTCGCCGTAAAGACGCGCGGCGACGCGGATATCCGTTCTTCCCTCGCCGAACTGGGCAGGGGCGCGTTCACCGACGTGTTTTCCGAAATGATAGAGCGGGGAGAGATCGACGTCGCGGTGCATTCCGCAAAAGATCTGCCCGCAGGGGAGGAAAGAGACGGCTTTTTCTGCCTCCCCGGAAGAGACGCGCGCGACGCGCTCGTGTATCTTAAAAACGAAGAGATCCGCCGTATCGGCACGGGTTCTCCCCGCCGCGCGGCGGCGGCGAAGGCGCTCCTTCCCGACGCGGAGATCGTGCCCGTGCGCGGCAATGTGGATACCCGCATCGCCAAGCTGTTTTCGGGCGGGGCGGATGCGCTCGTCCTTGCGGCGGCGGGCCTGGAACGGCTGGGTTTGCTGGACGCGTCGGGGAGATTTTTTGACCAAAGGGCGGCCGTACGGTTTTTCGGCACGGACGAATGCGTCCCTGCGGCATGCCAGGGGATCATCGCCGTCGAAGGGGACGCGGGCGCATGCGTGAACGATGAAACGACCTGCCGCGCCGCGCTCATCGAGCGCCGTTTGCAGCGCGCGTTGGGCGGAGACTGCTCGGGCGGGCTGGGCGCGCATTTCGACGGAAAGATGCTCCATGCGCAGAAAGACGGCAGGATCTTCCGCATTCCTTACGCGGGGGAAGAGAGCATAGCGGAACTTGCGGGGAGGCTGTCATGAACCGCGTATATCTCGTCGGCGCGGGGTGCGGGGAAGGCATGCTGACGCTGCGCGGCGCAAAATTGGTCGGGGAATGCGACTGCCTCGTGTACGACAGCCTGATCGACGAAAATATTTTGCGCCTCGCAAAGCCTTCCTGCCTGAAAATCCCCGTCGGGAAGCGCGCGGGCGCGCATTCCGAACCGCAGGAAAAGATCAACGGCATCCTCGTCGGATGCGGCAGGAAATACCCCCTCACCGTGCGTCTGAAAGGGGGAGACCCCTTCGTTTTCGGGCGGGGTGGGGAAGAACTGCTCGCCCTCAAAAATGCGGGGATCTGCGCGGAGAGCGTGCCCGGGGTATCGAGCTGTATCGCGGCGGCGGAATTTTTCGGCGTCCCCGTAACGCACAGAGGCGTGTCGCGCGGGTTTCACGTCGTTACGGCGCATACGTCGGAAGGCGCGCCCGATTTTTCCCGACTTGCGAAAGAAGAGGATACGCTCGTCTTTTTAATGGCGAAAGGAAGTGCTGAAAAGATCGTTTCGGGGCTGATCGGCGGAGGAATGCCTCCCGAAACGCCCGCCGCGATCTTTTCCGAAGCGGGTTTTTCGGAAGGCTCTGCCGCATTCTGTACCCTTTGTCAGGTCGCCCGCGAAGCGGAAAAACTGCCCGCGCCCCTCGTCGTTGTGGTCGGCAATGTCTGCGCGTTCGGCACGGCGGACAAAGCCGACGCGGCCGCGGGCGGGAACAGGCGCCGCGCGGTCGTCACGGGCACGCGGGCGCACGTATCCCGCGTGCTGCCGGGCATGAGAGCGGCGGGGGTCGCCGCGGAAGGGCTCTGTCATCTGGAAATAAAACCCGCGGATTTCGACGGTTTTTTCGGCCGCCTTTCGGGGTTCGATATGCTCGTCTTTACTTCGGCGAACGGCGTGCGCGTCTTTTTCGGGAGGGCGCGCGAAAAGGGCGTCGATCTCCGCGCGTTCGGCGGAAAAAAATTTGCCGTCATCGGCAATGCGACGGGCGAAGAATTGCAAAAGTACGGTTTTTATGCCGACGTCATGCCCAAAAAGTATGATTCCGCCGCGCTTGCGGCGGAACTGCGCCGTTCGGGCATACCCGCGCAAAGGACGGCGCTGTTGCGTTCGGCGGAAGGGAATCGCGTTCTGAACGGCTGCGGGGAGCAGGTCTCGCTGTACGAATGCGTGCCGGACGAGGGCGCGCTCGCGCGGGCGGAGAGCGTTTTGCAAGGCGCGGATATCGTCACCTTTTCCTCGGCGGGAGGGGTACGGGCTCTGCTTTCGCGCGTGTCTCTGCCCGAAACGGCGTCGACCGTCGCGATCGGAGAAGAGACGGCGCGCGCCCTGGAAGGGTTCGGCTTTTCCCCGTCCGTCGCGGACAGCGCGTGCGCGGAATCGCTCGTGCAAGCCGCTGCCGCGGCAAAGGAGAGTGTATGCAGAGATTGAGAAGGATGCGCGCGAACGGGATGCTGCGCGCGCTTGCCGCCGAAACGCGGGCGGACGTTTCCAAACTGATTTATCCCGTTTTCGTGCGCTGCGGCGAAAACGTGAAAGAGGAAGTCCCGTCTATGCCGGGCGTTTACCGCTATTCCGCGGACAGGCTGGGCGAGGTCGCCGACGCGGTGGCGGAAGCGGGCGTCGCGGGGGTCATGCTGTTCGGCATCCCCGAACAAAAAGACGAATCGGGCAGCGGCGCGTACGACGAAAACGGCGTCGTGCCCCGCGCGATCCGCTTTTTCAAAGACCATTTCCGCAAAACGGGAAAGAGTTTTCTCGTCGCGGCGGATATCTGCCTTTGCGAATACACCTCGCACGGGCATTGCGGCATGCTCGTCGGCGGAGAAGTGGACAACGACGGTTCGCTGCCCTTGCACGCAAAGGCGGCGCTGGCGGCGGCGGAAGCGGGCGCGGACATGGTCGCGCCTTCGTCCATGATGGACGGCGTCGTCGGAGCGGTCAGGCGCGCGCTGGACGGCGCGGGGTTTTCGTCTCTCCCGATCATGGCGTACAGCGCGAAATTTGCTTCCGCATTTTACGGGCCTTTCCGCGACGCGGCGGTTTCCGCGCCGAAATCGGGTGACAGGAAGTCTTATCAAATGGACGTGCGCAACGCGCGCGAGGCCGTGCGCGAGATCGAAGCCGATGAGCGTGAGGGCGCGGATATCGTCATGGTCAAACCCGCGCTAGCCTTTCTCGACGTCGTAAAAACGGCGCGCGAACGCACCCTTCTGCCCCTCGCCGTGTACAACGTCAGCGGGGAATATTCCATGGTCAAAGCGGCGGCGAAAGAGGGCTGGCTGGACGAAAAGCGGACGGTAACGGAGATCATGGCCGCGTTCTTCCGCGCGGGGGCAGACATCGTGATCACCTATCACGCGCTGGATTTTGCGCGCTGGCAGAAAGAAGCGGAGGTAAAGGGATGAACCGTACGAAATCGAAAAAACTCTTCGATCGCGCGAAAAAGGTGCTCCCCGGCGGGGTGGATTCGCCCGTGCGCGCGTTCCGCGCGGTCGGGGGGACGCCCCTGTTCGTTTCCCGCGGGGCGGGGGATACGCTCGAGGATGCGGACGGCAACCGCTATATCGATTACGTGATGAGCTGGGGGCCGCTCATTCTGGGCCACGCGCGGAAAGAGGTCGTGAAAGCCGTGCGCAAAGCTGCGGAAAAAGGGCTGTCTTTCGGCGCGCCGACGGGCAGGGAAACGCGCCTTGCGGAAGCGATCTGCGGGGCTTCGGGAGCGGAAATGGCCAGATTGGTCAATTCGGGCACGGAAGCGTGCATGTCGGCGATCCGCCTTGCGCGCGGCTTTACTGGACGGGACAAGATCGTAAAATTCGAAGGATGTTATCACGGGCATTCGGACGGGCTTCTGGTTAAGGCCGGTTCGGGATGCCTTACGGGCGCTTCGCCCGACAGCGCGGGCGTGCCCGCCGCATATGCAAAGGAGACGCTCGTTGCGGATTACAACGATATCGGGAGCGTGAAGGCGCTCTTCGAGGCGAACAAAGGGCGGATCGCCTGCGTGATCGTCGAACCGATCGCCGCGAATATGGGCGTCGTTCCGCCCGCGGCCGGTTTTTTGCAGGCTCTGCGCGATGTATGTTCGCGGGAAGGGGCGCTGCTCGTCTTCGACGAAGTGATCACGGGTTTCCGCGCGGCGTACGGTGGGGCTGCGGCGCTGTACGGCGTCATGCCCGATCTCTTCGCGTTCGGAAAGATCGTCGGCGGGGGCATGCCGCTCGCCGCGTACGCGGGCAGGCGCGAGATCATGGAGTGCGTCGCGCCCGTCGGCAAAGTGTACCAGGCGGGCACGCTTTCGGGCAATCCCGTGGCGACCGCCGCGGGGCTGAAAACGCTGGAGATCCTGCGAAAGCACGGAGGGGAGATCTATCCCGCGCTCGAAGAAAAGGGCGCCCTTCTCGAAAAGGCGTACCGCGAAGCGGGCGTTCCCGTGAACCGCGTCGGCAGCCTTCTGACGCCGTTTTTTTCAAAGAAAGCGCCCGCGTGTTATGCGGACGTGCAAAAATGCGACCTTCCGGCGTTCGCAAAATATTTTTCGCGGATGCTGCAGGCGGGCGTATACGTCGCGCCTTCGCAGTTCGAGGCGATGTTCGTCTCCGCCGCGCATACGCGGGAACATATTTACAAGACGTGCGCCGCCGTTCGGCGCGCGTGCGAAGGACTGCTGTAAAAAAGCCGCCTGTGCAATACTTGTTTTAGGTATTATCCGAACAAGAAGCCCGGAAAGTGCGATCGCGGAAAAATCCGCCCCGCGCCGCAAAAACACCGCCCCGCGCCGCAAAAACACCGCCCCGCGCCGTAAAAACACCGCCCCGCGCCGCAAAAACACCGCCCCGCGCCGTAAAACGGCGCGGGGCGGATCTGGTTTTTCGTTCCGCTTGGATGCGGGGTCGGTTATTCCCGTTCCTGCTTCGGGGAAAAGTTTTTCATGCGGTATCTTCGGGGCGTGTCTCCGTATTTTTCGCGGAACAGCCTGTGGAAATAGCTTTGGTTTTCATAGCCGACCGTGCGGATGATCTCGTCCACGCTCAAACGGGTCGAAACGAGCAGCCGCCGGGCAACTTTCAGCCTTTCGCCCACGAGCAGCTGCTGAAAGGTCGCGCCGAACAGTTCCGCGATGCGGCGGGAAAGGTATTCGGGCGTATATCCGAGCGAAAACGCGAGTTCGGACAGTTTCGCGCGGGGGTACTGCCGCTCTATGTACGCCGAAACGTTCTGTTTGAGCAGCGCGTCGGGCGATGAGACGGAGACTCCGCCCGCAAGCGTTTCCCGATAAAAAGAAAGATAGGAAAACAGCAGGGAAACGAGCTGGGTCAGGATCGCGTAATCGCCCGCCGCGTGTTTCGCCAGGGCGTAGATGAGGTTGTCCATGAGGTTGCGCACGGGGAAGTTGTCTTTGATGCGGAAGTGCAGGTATTCTCCCTCGCCCGCGCGGTCGAAGTTGCGTTTCAAGAACCCGCTCATCACGGGATTGTTCTGTACGTTGTGGAAGATGTATTCGAGGAACGCGTCCGACACCATAAAATTGATCCCCAGGTCTTCCCGTTCCGCCCGCAGCACGCTGTGCCGCACGTGGCGGTTTAAAAAGAGGATGTCGCCCGCGTCGAGAACGATCTTTTCCCCGTCGATCACGTGCGTGATCTTCCCCTTGTACACGTACATGAATTCCATGTAATCGTGCCCGTGCTCGGGGAAGTCGATGAAGCGCGTGTGCAGGCGGAAATCCATCTGTTTGTCCGCGTTCAGCATCTTTTTGCTGTTGACGATAAAGCTGTCCGAAAGGGTGTAATCGTCCTTTCGGATGTTTTTTTGCCCGTTCAGGATCGCCTTTTCCTCGTCGGAAAGGCGCATGAGCTGTTCCACGATCTCTCTGTCCATATGCCTATTATAATATTGTTGCGCGGAAATGTCAAATAAAGTCTGTATTTCGGTCAAATCCTGTCATTGTTTAATTTTTTTGTGTTTGATATAATAAAAGAAAAACAAACGGGGGCAGGCAATGAAGCAGTATCTCGCCATAGACATCGGCGCGAGCAGCGGGCGGCACATCGTGGGCAGGCTCGTCGGCGGAAAACTGGAAACGGAGGAGGTCTACCGATTCCCGAACGGGAACGTACAGCAGGACGGGTATCTCGTATGGGACGCCGAGCGGCTGTTTTGCGAAGTAAAAAAGGGTATCGCCGCGGCGGTCGCAAAATGCGGAAAAATAGACAGCCTTTCCATAGACACCTGGGGGGTGGATTACGTTCTGATGCAGGGGGATAAGGAAATTTTCCCTTGCTATGCCTACCGCGACGGCAGAACGGAGCGTGCCGTAAAAGAGGTGCACGCCATACTGCCCTTCGAAAAACTGTACGAAAGGACGGGCATACAGTTTCAGTCCTTCAATACCGTTTATCAGCTGTATGCCGATAAACTTGCGGGGAGGCTGGAAAAAGCGGACGGGTTTTTGATGCTGCCCGAATATCTCTTATATAAACTTACGGGGAAGAGGGTTTGCGAATACACGAATGCCACTTCTACGGGGCTTGTAAACGCGAAGACGCATACCTTCGACGCGGATATCATTTCCGCCTTGGGGCTTCCCGCGCGCCTGTTCGAAAAACAGATCGTGCAGCCGGGCGCAGAGGTCGGGCCGCTCAAAGAGGAGATCGCGGCGGAAGTCGGCGGGAACATGACGGCGGTTCTGTGCGCCACGCACGACACGGCGAGCGCCGTTCTGGCAGCGCCCGTCGCGTCCGATTTCAATTCGCCGTACATATCCAGCGGCACGTGGTCGCTTTTGGGCATCGAACAGGAGACCGCGCATACCGACCCGGACAGCATGAAGAAGAACTTCTCCAACGAGGGCGGGCCGCGTTTTACGTTCCGCTGGCAGAAAAACATCATAGGGCTTTGGATGCTGCAATCGGCGCGGAAGGAATTGGGGCTTGATTTTGCCGAAGCGGAGGCGCTCGCCCGCAAAAACGCGTGCGGCGCGCGCGTCGACTGCAACGATGAAATTTTCCTCGCGCCCGAAAGCATGTGCGCCGCCGTGCGCGAAAGGGCGGGGCGGCTTTCCGACGGGCAGCTCCTGTACTGCATTTATGCGAGCCTTGCCGACTGCTACCGTGGGGCGCTCGGCGCCATGGAGAAAAAACTCGGCAGAAAATTCCAAACGCTCAACGTCATCGGCGGGGGCAGCAAGGACAAATTTTTGAACGAACTGACCGCAAAGGCGGCTGGCGTGCGCGTCATAGCCGGGCCTGCCGAGGCGACGGCGATCGGCAACCTCATGGTGCAGATGATCGCGGGCGGCGCAATAAAGAATATCGGCGAGGGCAGGGAGATCGTAAAAAACTCTTTCCCGCTCCGCTCGTTCGAATAAAAAAATTTCGGGAGGGATCTGAAAGATGAACAGGTACGAACAGGCAAAAGAGATGTTCGCAAAGTACGGCGTGGATACGGAAAAGGCGATCGAAAAACTTGCGGGCATTCCGGTTTCGGTGCATTGCTGGCAGGGCGACGACGTCGTCGGATTCGACGGCGCGGGCGCGGCGAGCGGCGGCATTCAGACGACGGGCAATTATCCCGGGCGCGCGAGGACGCCCGAAGAGCTGATGGCGGACATCAGGTTCGCCTTTTCGCTCATGGCGGGCAAACTGCGCCTGAACCTGCACGCGAGTTACGCTGTTTTGGGCAAGGACGCGGGCAAGGTCGACCGCGACGCATACCGCCCCGAACACTTCGCCCCGTGGGTGAAATTCGCAAAGGAGATCGGGCTGGACGGCATCGACTTCAACCCGACGTTCTTCTCTCACGCAAAAGTGAAAGACGGGCTTACCCTTTCCAGCCCCGACGAGGCGACGCGCAAATTCTGGATACGCCACGGGCAGGCTTGCATCCGCATCGCGGAGTATTTCGCGAAGGAGATGAACAGCCACTGCCTCGTCAATATCTGGATTCCCGACGGGCTCAAAGACGTGCCCGCGGACAGGCTTACGCCCCGCCTGCGCCTCAAAGATTCGCTGGACGAAATCCTGTCGATCGATTACGACAAAGAAAAGGTGCGCGTGGCGGTGGAAAGCAAGGTGTTCGGCATCGGCTTGGAAAGCTATACGGTGGGCAGCAACGAATTTTATCAGAATTACGCGGCGACGCGCGGCATCTGCTGCCTTTTGGATAACGGGCATTATCACCCGACCGAAGTCGTTTCCGACAAGATCCCGTCCCTTCTGGCGTTTTACGACAAAGTGGCGCTGCACGTCACCCGCGGTGTGCGCTGGGACAGCGACCACGTCGTGCTTTTCGAGGACGAACTCAAAGAGATCTGCAAAGAGATCGTGCGGAACGGCGCGGCGGATAAGGTGATGATCGGGCTGGATTACTTCGACGCGAGCATCAACCGCATCTCCGCGTGGGTGGTCGGCGAGCGGAACATGGACAAGGCGCTCTTGTACGCGCTTTTGCAGCCCGACGATACCCTCAAAAAGATGCAGGACGAGGCAAACTTCACCGAACAGATGGTCTTGCAGGAAGAGATGAAAACGCTCCCTTACGGCGACGTATGGGAAGAATATCTCAAACGCAACAATTTTGCGGGAGCGGATTGGTTCGATAAAGTGCGCGATTACGAACGCAAAGTATTAAAGGAGAGGAAGTAATATGAAGAACATTTTAGAAGCGCCCTTCGTAAGGGAGATGTGCGAAACCACGGCGAATATGTACCGCCTCGGCTGGGACGAGCGCAACGGCGGCAACATCAGTTATATGCTCGACGAAAAGGAGGTCGGCGAATATCTCGACCTTTCCAAAGTCGTGCGCACCATTCCCTTTATGGGCGTCAATCAGGAAGACTTTGACGCAAGCCCGCTGGAAGGCAAAATTTTCATCGTAACGGGCACGGGCAAATATTTCAAGAACGTGCAGAAAGACCCCGCAAACAACCTCGGCGTCGTGCGCATCGGCAAGGGCGGCAGGAACATCGAGCTTTTGTGGGGGTATGAGGACGGCGGCAGGCCCACCTCCGAATTTCCCGCCCACATGATGAGCCATATGGCGCGCCTGAAAGTCGATCCCGAAAACCGCGTGGTCATGCATTCGCATCCGACGTACACCCTCGCCATGAATTACGTGCACGAGCTGGACGAAAAGAAGTTCACCCATTCCCTTTGGGAAATGTGCACGGAGTGCATCGTCGTTTTCCCCGACGGCATCGGCGTGCTCCCCTGGATGCTCTGCGGCACCAATTCGATAGGCGAAGCCACCGCGAAAAAGATGGAAGAGTTCCGCCTTGTGATCTGGGGCATGCACGGCATTTACGGCGCGGGAAAAACGATGGACGAAACTTTCGGGCTGATCGAAACGGTGGAAAAGGCTGCGCAGATCTACATGCTCACCGCGCACCTTCCCCGCAAAAACACCATCAAAGACGAGGATATGGTCAAACTCGTCGAACTGTTCGGCGTAAAGTACCGCAAAGATTTTCTGAATTTATAAGTTGCCGAAAAGGGGCGGCGGGCGCGTTTGCGCCCGCCGCCCGCAATTTATTTCCGAACGGTTGCCATTTTTTTGCCGAAGTGCTATAATGCAGAAAAATGAGGGCAGCCGAGCGCCGCCCCCGAAGGGAGGTGTTTTTATGAGAAAGAATTTCGGAGCAAAAACGTACTTATATCCCATGCCCGTGCTGATCGTCGCCACTTACGGCGAGGACGGCACGCCCGATGCGATGAACGCCGCGTGGGGCGGCATCAGCGACGACAACCAGATCGCGCTGTGCCTTTCCGCCGACCATAAAACGACCAAAAACATTCTCGAGAAAAAGGCGTTTACCGTCAGCCCCGCAGACGCGGCGCACGTGAAAGAATGCGATTACGTGGGCGTCGTTTCCGCCAACAAAGTGCCCGATAAATTTGCCAAGGCGGGCTTCCACGCCGTAAAGAGCGAGTTTGTGGACGCGCCCGTCATCGAAGAGCTGCCCATGGCGCTCGAATGCAGGCTTATCAAGGTGACCGAAGAGGGCCTCATTTTGGGCGAGATCGTCAACGTCAGCGCGGACGAGCGCGTCCTCGGAGAAAAGGGGAAGATCGACCCCGCCAAACTGCGCCCGATCACCTTCGACGCGGTGAACAATAAATACATCGAACTCGGAAGCGTCGTCGGAAACGCGTTCAAAGACGGGTTGCAGATCAAATAAAATATCGTGCTTGAAACCGGAAGCGCCGTCCGCATGTTGCGGGCGGCGCAATTTTTGTTTCAGTTGAAAAACACTTGCAAATAAGAAAACGGAGTGTTACAATATTAACACCATATGAATATTGATATCATATGAATATTAAACCCGTATGAAGAGGTGAGATATGCCGACACAGAGATTTTACCACATCCGCCCGAAGAAAAGGGCGGCGATCAAAGACGCGATCATCCGACAACTGTCGGAAGTGCCGCTTGAAAAGTTTTCAGCGAAGAAGCTGTCGGAAGAATTAGATCTGTCATCGGGCAGTTTCAGCGGATATTTTGAAAACCGGGCGGACATGATCAACTATATCCTGCAAGATTATATCGATTACGAGGAGAAGCTGTTTGGCGAACTTTTGGAAAAGATCAAAAGCAACGCCTTTTCGGAGATAACGGAGATCGTAGAAAAGTTGGTCGAATTTGCGGAAAGCGCCGGGCTTTTGCCCGTGCTCAAAAACCTGTTTGCGGATATAAAAGTATCGATAAACAGTTCGTTTGAATATATTGCACAAGAGACGGGCGAAATCGCCGATCAGATCCAGCCGATATTGATGGAAAAAATAATCAAGGATGCGGAAACGAACGAAGAAAAGTTGCGCGAAGTCATAAACAATGCGGTGCAATTGGCGGTGTTGAGTTATAGGTACACATTGACGGAAATATATAATCACTATGAAAGGAAAGAACAGTATCTGCAAATGTTCAGGTTAGAGATCCAAATCATATTGGAAGGCTTGGTGGGAAAGATTAAAAAAGAAATAAATCAATAAAAAGAGGGAGGAAAAAGGTATGAAAAAGCGGATAATCATAATCATGGCGGCGGTGTTGATGTTCGTATTCGTGGGATGCGGACAGAAGGAGCAGGTAGACGAAGAGGACATGAGCCGGTGGATCATAGAATTTTCGAGCGAGTACACGAACGACATGGAAAACGGTCGTGCGGAGGTTACGGTGGAAGAACTTGAAAAGAACGATTTCACGATCAAATTCCAATATAAGTTGGAATACGCGGAAATCGGCAATAATGACCACAGTTTCAATCTTTTGCCGGAGATGACATTGTATTACATCAACGACGCGGGAGAGAAAATCAAAGACGGAATGCTGAACGATTACCGATATTATGTAGAACAAAGCGGCACATATAAATATGATGAAGACGATGAAAGATTTGAGCGCACTATGCGTGTGGTATTGCCTGGTATATATCAAATTCATTATGATATATATAAAGATGACAAAAATGCAAATTATTTAGAAAATTTATTGACGGTATTTGAATTAAACATAGAGATAGGAAATTTTGTATAAAAAATTAAAAGGGAGGAAGTAGAAATGAGAAAAGGCACACAAAAGAGACCGGCAACGGGGATCATCTCCTTGTTGTTGGTGGTGATGTTGGCTGCAGTAGGTTGTGGCTTTATCAGTGCAGGGGCGGAAAGTTCGCCGCATGAAGCGTATTCGTCGGGCGTGGACAGAGGACTGTATGACGGGTTGTGTGCTTAATTCAGGGAATGTCAGAATAAAAGTAAAAATGTGGATGCGCCTTTTTAGCCGCATTTTTATAGGGGGCGGGTGTCCCCACAAACTCACGAAAAAATGCGCCGACAGCTCGGCGCATTTTTTGTGAACAAGATAAACTTCCGGCGCGGTCAAAAACCGCGTTTTTTGACAAGCGCACCCGATTTGCCGAATGCGTTCGGCTTACGGGGGGGGGGGAAGGTGAATGCGCAGCATATTTATTTGGTGGCTATTTATATAGCGAAAAAATAATGATTCGCGCAAGGAAAACCGCGCTTTTCCGCAGCGTACCCCTATTTGGCAATCCTTTGCCTTACGGAAAGGGTGAATTTGCGGCACTGTATAATTTGCGTGCCCTTAAAAGTGCCGCAAAGAGGGGAAAACCGTTCGGGTGTCCCCACAAACTCACGAAAAAATGCGCCGACAGCTCGGCGCATTTTTTGTGAACGAGAAAACTTTCGGCGCGGTCAAAAACCGCGTTTTTTGACAAGCGCACCCGATTTGCCGAATGCGTTCGGCTTACGAGGGGAAGGTGAATGCGCGGCATTGCATATTTTGTGTGCCCTCAAAAATGCCGCGCAGAGGAAAACCCCGCGGCTAGCCGTAAGGCGTGCCCGCGGGGTTGTCTTGCAATCACGGAAAAAAGTTTTGACAGCTCAAAACTTTTTTCGTGAATAAACTTACTTCGTCATCCCTTCCTGCACGGTGACCGCGACGGTACAAATAAATTGACCATGTCGCGTCCGCCGAGAAAGAGATAAACTTATTTCGTCATCCCTTCCTGCACGGCGACCGCGACGGTACAAATAAATTGACCATGTCGCGTCCGCCGAGAAAGAGATAAACTTACTTCGTCATCCCTTCCTGTACGGCGACCGCGACGGCGACGCTTGCGCCGACCATCGGGTTGTTGCCCATACCGATCAGGCCCATCATTTCGACGTGCGCCGGAACGGAGGAAGAACCCGCAAACTGCGCGTCGGAATGCATGCGGCCCATCGTATCGGTCATGCCGTAGCTCGCGGGGCCCGCCGCCATGTTGTCGGGGTGGAGCGTTCTGCCCGTGCCGCCGCCCGAGGCAACGGAGAAATACTTCTTTCCGTTTTCCACGGCCCATTTTTTATAAGTGCCCGCAACGGGGTGCTGGAACCTGGTGGGGTTGGTGGAGTTGCCCGTGATGGAAACGTCTACCTTTTCCATGATCATGATCGCGACGCCCTCGTTCACGTCGTCCGTGCCGTAGCAACGCACTTTTGCGCGTTCGCCGTCGGAATAGGGGGTCTCTTTGACGATCGTCACTTTGCCGGTATAGTAGTCGTATTTGGTCTGTACATAGGTGAAGCCGTTGATGCGCGAAATGATGTACGCCGCGTCTTTGCCGAGGCCGTTCAGGATGACGCGCAGGGGATTTTTACGCACTTTGTTCGCGTTCTTCGCGATGCCGATCGCGCCTTCCGCCGCAGCGAAAGATTCGTGCCCCGCGAGGAAGCAGAAGCACTCCGTTTCTTCGCGCAGGAGCATCGCCGCGAGGTTGCCGTGGCCGATACCGACTTTGCGCTGATCGGCAACGGAACCGGGGATGCAGAAAGCCTGCAGGCCTTCGCCGATGGCTTCCGCCGCGTCCGCCGCTTTTTTGCAGCCCTTCTTGATGGCGATCGCCGCGCCCAGCGTGTACGCCCAGCCCGCGTTTTCAAACGCGATGGGCTGTACGCCTTTCACGATGTCGTATGCGTCGAAACCTTTTTCGTTGCAGATGCGCTTTGCGTCTTCGAAATCTTTGATGCCGTATTTATCCATTACGGGGCGGATCTGGTTGATCCTTCTTTCATACCCTTCAAACGTAATACTCATTGCAGCGTACCTCCTTACTGTTTGCGGGGGTCAATGTATTTGACCGCCCCGTCGGCTTCGGTGAATCTGCCGTAGTGCCCGGTGGCTTTGTTGAGCGCTTCGTTCGCGTCCATGCCGCCCTTGATGAAGTCCATCATTTTGCCGAAGTTGACGAACTCGTAGCCGATGACTTCGTTGTTCTTGTCCAAAGCCATTCTGCGCACGTAGCCGTCCGTCATTTCGAGGTATCTCACGCCCTTTTCGGCGGTGGAATACATCGTGCCGATCTGCGAACGGTTGCCCTTGCCGAGATCTTCGAGCCCCGCGCCGATGACGAGACCGTCGTCAGAGAAAGCGGACTGGCTCCTGCCGTACACGATCTGCAGGAACAGTTCGCGCATGGCGGTGTTGATCGCATCGCACACGAGGTCGGTGTTGAGCGCTTCGAGGATGGTCTTTTTGGGCAGGATCTCCGCCGCCATAGCCGCCGAATGCGTCATGCCCGAGCATCCGATTGTTTCGACGAGCGCTTCCTGAATGACGCCCTGCTTGATGTTGAGGGTCAGTTTGCAGGTGCCCTGCTGGGGCGCGCACCAGCCGACGCCGTGCGTGAGGCCGGAGATGTCTTTGATTTCCTTTGCCTGGATCCATTTGCCCTCTTCGGGGATCGGAGCGGGCCCGTGGTTCGGCCCTTTGGCAACGCAAATCATTTCTTCAACTTCGCGAGAATATTGCATTTTTCTTCCTCCAATTGAAATATTGACCGTACTGATTTTTTGGTTTTGCCATGACAGATTATACCACAGAGAAAAAAATATTTCAATGCTTTCGAGGATGTTTTTCCGCAACTCGGCATAAATTTTTAAATTTATGAAAAGTTTTGGCGGTTTTGCCCGCCATTGGTTTTACAAAAAAAAACAAATGTGTTAGAATCAAAGTCAATAAACAAAAACAACGCTTTTTCCGCGCGGGCGCGCGGATATTTGGAGGCAGACATGGCGAAAAACGTAATGGACACCCTGCGGGAAAGAGGGTTCATCAAACAGACCGTCTATGAGGACGAACTTTACAAAATGCTCGGGAGCGAGAGCGTCCCGTTTTATATCGGTTTCGACCCCACGGCCGACAGCCTGCACGTCGGGCACTTCATGCAGCTGATCGCGATGAAGCACATGCAGGATGCGGGGCATAAGCCCATCGTCCTGATCGGCGGCGGCACGGGCATGATCGGCGACCCCTCGGGCAGGACGGACATGCGCCTTATGATGACGCGCGAAACGGTGGACTACCACTGCGAATGCTTCCGCAAACAGATGGCGAAGTTCATCGATTTCGAAGGCGAAAACGGCGCGATTATGGTCAACAACGCCGATTGGCTCCTGAACCTCAACTACATTGATTTTCTGCGCGAGATCGGCGTGCATTTCTCCGTCAACAAAATGCTTTCGGCGGAATGCTTCAAGTCGCGCTACGAGAGGGGGCTTTCCTTCTTCGAATTCAACTATATGCTCATGCAGGCGTACGACTTCCTCGTGCTCTTTAAAAAATACGGCTGCAGGCTCGAACTGGGCGGCGACGACCAGTGGAGCAACATCCTTGCGGGGGCGGATCTCATCCGCCGCAAGGAACAACAGCCCGCGTTCGCGATGACGTTCACGCTTCTCACGACTTCGGACGGCCGCAAAATGGGTAAAACGGCAAAGGGCGCCGTTTGGCTGGACGAAAACAAGACGAGCCCTTACGAATTCTATCAGTATTGGAGAAACGTGAACGACGCGGACGTGGAAAAGTGCCTCAAACTCCTCACCTTCCTGCCGCTGGACGAAATCTCCGAACTGTGCGCGCACAAGGACGAGCGCATCAACGCCGCAAAAGAGCGGCTCGCGTTCGAACTCACCAAAATGGTGCACGGCGAAGAGAAGGCGAAGGACGCGGAGAGCAAGGCGAAAGCGGCGTTCGGCGGCGACGCGGAAAACATGCCGACCGTCTCCGTCCCCGCGGACACCGCGTCGGTGTGCGACGCTTTGGTTCTTGCGGGCGCGGCGAAGTCGAAAAGCGAAGCTCGGCGGCTCATCGAGGGCGGCGGAGTGAAGATAGACGAGGATAAAATTTCCGACGTGAACGCGGAGATCCCCGAAGCGGCAAAAGCGAAAGGCGAATTCGTTTTGCATAAGGGGAAGAAGGTGCACATCAGGGTTAAGCTCGCGTAAATCTCGGCGTGCTGACGCCTGCGATTTACTGCGATTCGAGGGGAAACCCGAGCGGTTTTCCCCTCTTTGCGGCACATTTAAGGGCACGCGAATTATATAGTGCCGCAAATTCACCCTTTCCGTAAGGCAAGGTATTGCCAAACAGAAAAGTTTCTTTTTTGCTTTTTCGAGTAGAAATTAAGATTCGCGTAAACCGCCATGAAAAACTACCTGTCCGTCTTTTCGGCGGCGACATACGAAAAGATCATCGAGCGCTCCCGATTCATCGCCAATTGCGCGCACGTCGAAAGCGAAGAGGAAGCGAAGGCGTTCATTGCCGCCGTAAAGGCGGAGCATTCGCTCGCCACGCACAACTGCTATGCTTTCGTCGCGGATAAGGCGGGCAATCTCATGCGCTTTTCGGACGACGGCGAGCCGCAGGGCACGGCGGGCATGCCCATTTTAGACGTGCTCAAAAACAAAAAACTGTTCGAGACCGCCGTCGTGGTGACGCGCTATTTCGGCGGCGTCAAGTTGGGTGCGGGCGGGCTCGTGCGCGCCTATTCGGGCACGGCTGCCGAGGCGCTCGATTTGGCGGATATACGCGAATACAAGATTTGCCGCGAACTGTCCGTTTCCGTGGGGTACGAGCATTTCGACGCGCTCAAAAAGTTTCTTTCGGAAAGCGGGGCGGACGTCAAAAAGATCGACTACGCGGACAGGGTGACCGTCTGCGCGGCGGTCGAAGCGGAGAGCGCGCCCGCGTTCTGCGCGGCGCTCACCGACCGCATGGCGGGCAAGGCGGCAGTCGCGGAAGGGGAGTCGTACTGGTTTCCCTTCGAGACAGGAAAATGATTTTTCCGCCGCGGACGGAGGCTTTTCCGTGGCTGCCCGGTCTATCGGAAAAATCGATGAGCGCGATTCGCATTATCCGTTTTATAAATCGTTTACAAAATCGGAAAGGTGTGCTATAATACTGCACGAATAAAGGCGGTTTTCCGCCCGTTATTTTAAGGAAGTGGAGTTATGAAATTCATCAAAGCGGAAAAACTCAAAGAAAAACCCGCCGACCAGAGCAAACTCGGGTTCGGCAAGATCTTCACCGACTATATGCTGACGATGAAGTACAGAGACGGCAAGTGGGAAGAACCCGTCATCGAGCCGTACGGCCCCGTCCCGTTCGATCTTGCGACGACCGTTTTTCATTACGCGCAGGGCATTTTCGAAGGGCTCAAGGCGTTCAGGAACGATAAGGGCGAAGTCCGCGTGTTCCGGCCCGAAGAGAATTTCAAGCGCATGAACCGTTCTGCGGAGCGCATGTGCATCCCGCAGATCGATGAAAAAGTCGTGCTCGACGGGCTGTTCGAACTTCTGAAAATAGAAAAGGACTGGATCCCGACCGCGCCCGGCACGGCGCTGTACATCCGCCCGTCCATCATCGCGACCAATGCGATGCTCGGCGTGCATGCGGCGACGGAGTACCTGTTCTTCATCATCCTTTCGCCCGTCGGCAGTTACTATGCGCACGGGCTTGCGCCCACGCGCCTTCTCGTGGAGGATTATTATACCCGCGCCACCGTCGGCGGCACGGGCGAATCCAAGTGCATCGCGAACTATGCCGTCTCCCTCAAAGCGGGCGAAGAGGCGGAAAAGAAAGGCTTCGACCAGGTGCTCTGGCTGGATGCGAAAGATAAAAAATACGTCGAGGAAGTGGGGTCGATGAACATGTTCTTCGTCATCGGCGGAGAAGTGGTGACGCCCGCGCTCGTCGGGTCTATCCTGCCCGGCATCACGCGCAAGAGCAGCATCGAATTGCTGCGCGCGCACGGCTATAAAGTGACGGAACGCCGCGTTTCCATAGACGAAGTCATCGAGGCGCAGAAAAACGGCACGCTCGACGAGGCGTTCGGCACGGGCACGGCGGCGGTCATCTCTCCCGTCGGCATGATGGAATACAAGGGAGAGGACTATGTGGTCAACGGCGGCAAGATGGGCGAGATCACCAAATGGCTGTACGATACGATCACGGGCATCCAGACGGGCAGGCTTGAAGACAAATTCGGGTGGGTTGTCAAACTTTGAAACTTTTAGACAGGCTGTTCCCGAAAAAGATCAGGGACAAAGACGTACAAAAATTTTGGAAAGAATTCGAAGAGCGCGCCGATCTGTACCTCACCATCCTTAAAGAGGACGAAGAGGACAGCGAGGACAGGGAATGGATGGACGTCCTCATCAAAAAGTGTCTCGGGCGCGTCTGCGTCGATGCGGACGAGCCGTTCGGTTTCGGCTTCGAAGCGGGCCGCGACCCCGTTCGGTTCGTGTTCCGCCACTGCGGGGACGAATTTCTCAAAAAAGTCGGCGAAAAACTCGTCGAATTTTATCCGAAAACATTGGCAGGCAAAATCGACTTTATCGTCGCGGAATAAACGGCGAGAAAAAACGTGTTTTATCCCGCACCTTTTCAGGGTGCGGGATATTTGCAAAAAAGGGGAAACAATGGCGGAGATCACAGACATAACGCCGCAGGTCAAGGACAAAGAGCGGTGCAACATCTATGTGGACGGCAGGTTTTACTGCGGGCTGAAACTCGAAACCGCGGTCAGACACCGCCTGAAAGCGGGGCAGCATATCGAACTTTCGGCGCTGGACGAGATCCAGCTCGAAAACGAGCAGTCGCAGGCGCTCGACAAGGCAATGACGCACCTCACGCATTCGATCAAAACGGAAAAGGAGATGCGCGATTTTCTCAAAAAGAAAGGGTACGTGGACGCTGTCGCGGACGCCGTTTTGGAAAAGCTCAAAGAGTACGGGCTCGTCGACGACGACGAATACTGCCGCCAGTACGCCGCTTCGGCGGGCAAGTCGAAGGGTGCGCGGCTCATCGCGTACGAACTCAGAAGGCGCGGCGCGGCGGAGGACAGCATCGGGCGGGCGCTTTCAGATCTTACGGGCGAGGAGGAAGCCGCTTCGGCGGCGCTCAAAAAGTATATGCGGGGCAGGGAGTTCACGAAAGAGAACCTCTCCAAGGCATACAGGCATCTGATGTCGAAGGGATTCGGCTACGAAACGGCGAAGGCGGCGCTCGCCTCTCTCGGCGCGGACGAAGAGGAATAGGGCGCGCCCGCGAAAGGGGGCATATATGGAAAAAATTTTGACCTGCGCGCAGATGCGCGCGGCGGACAGATATACGATCGAAACGCTCGGCGTCCCTTCCGAAACGCTCATGGAGCGCGCGGGGGAGGCGATCGCGGACGCGGCGGAGCGCGTTTTGAAAGCGCGCGGCGGGCGGGCGCTCGCCGTGTGCGGCGGGGGCAACAACGGCGGCGACGGCTATGTGGCGGCGCGTCTCCTTTGCGGGCGCGGCTACGTTGCCGAAGTGTACGAGCTGTGCGAAAAATTTTCGGAGGACTGCGCGGCGCAGAGGGATAAATTTACCGGTTTGACGCATACGTCTTTTCCGAAAGGGGAATATACCGTCGTCATCGACGCAATTTTCGGCACGGGATTCCGCAGCGTGCCCGAGGGGAAATTTGCCGAGGCGATCGCCGCGATCAACGCGGGCGGTGCTTATGTGATCGCCGCGGATATCCCCAGCGGGCTGAACGGCGATACGGGCACTGCGCAGTTGTGCGTGCATGCGGACGAAACGGTCACCATCGGCGAAAAGAAGTTCGGTCTTTACCTCGAAAGCGGCGCGGACGTGTGCGGCAGGGTCGTGCGCGCGGACATCGGCATCTCCCTGCCGCCCGCAGGTTATGCGGCGCGCTTTTCTTCCGCCGACCTTGCGGACGTGTTCCCGCCCAAAAAGAAGAACTCCAACAAGGGCAGTTACGGCAGGGCGGGGCTGTTTGCGGGTAGCGTCGCCTATTCGGGCGCGGCGCTCCTTTCGGCGGGCGCGGCGCTGCGCGCGGGCACGGGGTATACCC
>CDZB01004470.1_pt1 | contig 45209 bp, 43 predicted proteins | sample 554961 | NCBI WGS metagenome assembly CDZB01 (sample SAMEA3182106, study PRJEB8094) | gut metagenome | biome: human; feature: gut; material: Stool; isolation source: human stools | place: Canada | collected 2013-02-26 | reverse complement strand
AGGGAGGTATTATGAAGCGGAAACTTATTTTGGCGGTGACGGCGGTACTTTTATTGCTCGGGGCATTCGGCTTTGCCGGGTGCGATAAGGGCGAAGAAACGATCAAGGTCAGTTATATGATCTATGAGGTGAGCGATCCGTACACGTATGTCGGAGAATGCACGCAGGAAGAACCCTATATAACGATCCGGGTCCCGTATGACGGAAAAGAGCGCGATTATAATGCCAAGGCGAAATTCCCCGACGGGACAATCAAAAAGTTAGAGTTGGGGTATAATTTATTAATGCCGGATAAGTCGCTCGGCTATGTTCCGGAAGGGGCGGATTCAGGATCGCCTGATTCCTGGCTCAGGTTTACAACGGTAAAAGACAAAGGCAGTTACTATTATCAACTTGATTTGCATAACACAGGCGAGTATAAAAATCTTGAGAGTTTTTATGCGACAGTGACGGTTATAGTTTATTAAACAGAAAAGGGGAGAAAGTTTTATGAGTACTACAAAAAGTTTTAAAACAAAAGTTATAGTATTGTTATGCCTGCGGTGATTTTTTAAAAAGAGATACTTTTTATTATATGTAAAGACTTTGAAAGAGATCTTCGGATCCAATAAAACTAAAATTCAGGGAGGGTATTATGAAACGAAAACTTATTTTGGCGGTGACGGCGGTACTTTTATTGCTCGGGGCATTCGGCTTTGCCGGGTGCGATAAGGGCGAAGAAACGATCAAGGTCAGTTATATGATCTATGAGGTGAGCGATCCGTACACGTATGTCGGAGAATGCACGCAGGAAGAACCCTATATAACGATCCGGGTCCCGTATGACGGAAAAGAGCGCGATTATAATGCCAAGGCGAAATTCCCCGACGGAACAATAAAAAAATTAGAGATAGGATATCATAATTTAATAGGGGTTAACAAGTCACAAGGTTTTGCGCCGGAGGGCTCTGATTTAGGGGCTCTTGAATCTTGGAGGGATTTTACAACGGTAAAAGACAAAGGAAGATATGAATATGATTTTGATTTAAGTAATACAGGCGAGTATAAAAATCTTGAAAGTTTTTATGCAATGGTAACAATTATTGTTTATTAAATAAAAAGGGGGAAAAGTTATATGAGTATAATAAAAAGTTTTAAGGCGAAAGCCATAGTATTGATCGTTTTGGCGTTGTTTACAATCGGCATGTTATTCGGCGCAGGGATGTCGCAAATAAGCGTCAAGGCGGAAGAAATACCGGATTTAACCAATAAAAACGAATTTTACACGCAAACGGATAAATTAAAAAATTTATACCAAGCAATTATACGGAGGAGATCATGTACTGGTTGCTTATGGCGTTCGGAAAATTCAATATTTTGACGATGACGGGAATAAGTTGAACGATAGAATTTTTTTGAGAGTGGCAACAGGATACAAACAGGGCTCTCTTGGTTATATTTTACTGGATAGTCGAACAAGATTGGTTGAAGGATACGAAATTGAAATTTTTAGAGGTTAAGAAAAATGGGAAGGTTTGAAAGGAAATTTAAGAAGAAACTGAAAGAAGAACTCCCGAGTTTTGACGAATGGTTTGCAGATAATAAGGATAAATTGGAGTGTTTTTCGTCAGATAAGAACGAGAAAGGAAGATCTTTTGCCGCAGTAAAGGCCAAAAGGAATATACCATGAATCCCGTGCCTTACCGCGAGCGACGGGGCGTTTTTGGAAGCGCCCGAAGTGAGCGGCACGCTCGCCTTTTTCGGCGCGCTGTGCGGCGGGAAAGAGCGCGCGCAGGCGGAAGAATTTCTGGGCGGGCCGCCCGCATTCGATCGCGCGAAGGAAAAATTTGCGCCTTTGCTCCGCGCCCGTCCGCGCAAAATACTCGCCGAATGGCAGGAATATCTGCACATCGGCACGGCGGCGTACAGAGAACTGACCGACGCGGCTCGCTATGCGGACATGCGCGAATTTCTGGAAGCGATGCGCATGGGCGGCGAGGGCGACGTGTTGCTTTCGGACGGGAGGCCGTCCTCCGGCGGCGCGGTGCGGCTTGCGACCTTGCACGGGGCGAAAGGGCTGGAATTTCCCGTCGTGTTCCTTTTCGGCATAAACGAAAAGATCTTGCCGCTCGAACATGCGGGCGAAACGAACGTGCAGGAGGAGCGCCGCCTTTTTTATGTGGGCATAACGAGGGCGAAAGAGGAACTTATCCTGACGACGAGCGGCGCACCGTCCCCGTTTCTGGAGGAATTGCCCGAAGGAGCCGCGAGGGAAAAAGCGGCGCCTAAGCCCGTGTATCGGCAGATGTCTCTTTTTTGAATATACGTGCGTAAGATTTTGTGAAGCGCGGGGCAATGAAAACATTGCCCCGCGTGTTTTTGTTCAAATAAAAATTTCATGATACTTTCATGCACATATCATTGACAGGACGGGGCGAAAACGATATAATATGCCAGGTTTAGGCCGCGTATCGCGCAAGGCGCGGCATGGTTTTTTCGTAACCTTTGCGCATTGTTCCGTAAAGGAAGAATGCGTTCGTATAAGGGAAAAATTTGAAAGGAGTTGTAACTTATGAAGAACAAAAAGTGGCTTTCGGCTCTCGTCGGGCTCGTGCTTGTTCTGGCGCTCGGGTTCACGGTCGTTGCGTGCGAATCGGATACGACGGGCGGCGACGACGGCGGAGACACGACCGTCGCCGTGACCGGCGTCGAACTCAGCCGGAATTCCGCAACGCTGGAAGTGGGCGGAACGTTGGAACTGACCGCTACGGTGACCCCCGACAATGCGACGGACAAAGAGGTCAGCTGGGCATCGAGCGCCCCCTCTGTGGCAACGGTCGAAGGCGGTACGGTGACGGCCGTTTCCGTGGGGACGGCAAGCATTACCGCGACGGCGGGCGGCGTAAACGCGACATGCCTCGTGACCGTGGAAGAGACGGGCATTTCCGTGGCGACGGTCGAAGAATTGTTTGACGCGGTCGAAACCGCGGAAGAGGGCGCGATTATCCGCCTCACCGCCGATTCGTACGCCATCGACGAGAATCTGCACATCACCAAATCTCTGACGCTCATCGGCAACGGCAAAACGGTCATCGAAAAGGGCACGGGCACATGGACTCCCGATTCAAAGGGCAGAACTTCCCTCATCACGATCGATTCCGCGAGCGACGTCACGATCCGCAATCTCACGGTAGAGGGCGCCGCCAGCATCGGCAGCAATTACGCGCACGGCATCAACGTGTATAACAGCACGAATGTCACGATCGAAAACGTCACCGCGCAGGACAACGACGGCGTCGGCGTGCTCGTACAGAATTCCTCCGTTTCTCTCGCGAACGTACAGACGAGCGGCAACGGCTGGGGCGGCGTGAACGTCGATACGGGCGACGCAACGAACGAAACGTCTCTGACGGTCGACGAGGAAACTTCCTTTGCGGAAACGCTCGCGATGTACAGCGACAGCGAAGCGATGTCGGAAAAGATCGCCGTCGATTTGCCCGATACATACCACGGCGCGAAGATCACCGTTTTCGGCGAGGAGCGCTATGTCTGGACGCAGGACGAAACGCTCACGGAGGGCAGTTTTGTCGTCAATAATTTTGCCGATATGCAGAGCGCGGTCTCTTCCGTGCAGGAAGGCGCTGCGGTGTATGTGGGCGGCGAGTTTGAACTGACCGCTCCGACCGTTTTGGACAAGGCGATCACCGTAAAGGGAGTCGAAGGCAACAAACTCACGATCAAAGGCACCGTTTATGCTTTTAATATGCAGAGCGGCGGCGCCACCCTCGACGGGCTGAATATCGAAAAGACGGATAAGACCCAGGGTGAGGGCGGTCAGAACCTGAACCTCGTCCTGATGGGCACGGATTCGAGCGTCGTCAACTGCACGTTCAAAGGGTGCTATGAAGACGGCGACGGCGAAGTCGTCCGCGCGATCGCACAGGTCGCGGGTTCGGAAAACATCCTCATCGAAGGCAACACCTTCGAAGCGCTCCGCCAGCCGGCATACCTCGAAGGTTCGGGCATCGTGCGCAACAACACGGTCATCGGTACGCGCGGGTTCGTCGTGACGGCGAACGCGACGGTCGAACTTTCGGGCAATACGTTTGAAAACAACGCGGTCGACATCGCGATCATCCCGAACAATCAGGATACCAACAATTACGAAGGCGAAACGGTCGCGCTCTCCGCGGCGAACAACAACTGCTATGTCGAGAATCAGCCCGAAGGCGTATATTGCAACGACGGGCAGACGGAAAATAAGATCGTGGCGCAGGGCTGAACCTTGACGCGGTAAAGCGAAAGCGCTGAAAAGCGAAGCGCCCCGAAGCGGCATTATGCCGCTTCGGGGCGTATTGTTTTTGAGAGCACGATTACAGGGCAAGTTTTGAAAATCCGACGGAATCGTCCTTATAATTCCAATCGACGGGGCAACCGTTCGGATTCCACTCATCGTGCCATGTGTCGGGTTTTGACGGCTTTTCCGCAAAGATCGTCAGATTGCCGCACCCGCGGAAAGCGTTTTCGCCGATATAAGTCGTCCTTTTGGGAATCACGATCCTTTCCAGGCGGCGACAGCCGTCGAATGCTTCTTTTCCGATCGCGATCAACCCTTTCGGCAATTCGATTTCCGTCAGGTTTGCGCAACCGAAAAAAGCCGATTTTTTGACGGAAGTGACGCGATCGGAAATTTCTATGCGCTTTATCATAGTGCACCCGCTGAAGGCTTCTTTCCCGATTATTCTTTCTTTGTTTTCGAACGTGAAGTCGGTCGGGGCAGGGGAATCTGTTCGGAAAGTCACAAATTCCAGTTTTTTACATCCGTAAAACGCGCTGTTGCCGATATGCGTTACGCTTTTTGGGAGTTCGACGCGCACAAGGTTTTCGCAAAACGCAAAAGCATATCCCCCGATCGTCGTCACGCCGTCGGGAATTTTTACCGTTGCAATATCCGATCTCCATGCATACCGATTGAAATCGATCGTCTTTGCCCCTGCGGAAATCGAAAGGTCTTTCGGTCTGCTCGGGGCGGGGAGAGGTTTTGTTTTTGGTGTGACGACCGGCGATTTCGTCTCGGGTATATCCGTTCGTGTCGGAGGCGTGCCGCCGTTCGTAGGAGTTTGGTTTGAAGAGCCGGAGGCTCTGTCTTTCATGACATACACGAGTATAATGACTCCAATGATCAGCAGGACGATAACGATCCCGCCGGCGAAGCTTCCGATTAACTCGCCGATCATATAAGCAATATAAAGCAAACCAAACGCGATAGCGCCCAACACGATCAGACCGCCCATATCTTTCGTACCTCTCTTAACGGATTAATCAATTATAGCACACGGCTGTATCAGTTTTTGCGAACGGGGAAAATTTTTTACGTTTTTTTTTCGAATAAAGGCAAACGCGATAAAACAAAACACCTTTCGGGAGAGGTGCGGCTTTCACCCGAATGTTTTTATTGCGGCATTGCTGACAACGGCAAGGTCGACCGTGCAGTGCTGGAAAACGTCGGCGGGAGGTGTGCCGTCGGAAATTGAAAACGGGCTTCGCCGTAACGAAGCCCGTTTTGTGTGCGATCATGTTTACAGTCTGAATACGGGTTCTCCGTTTTCGAACTGAACTTCCAGAACGTGCGCGTGGCGATCGGGGTTGTTGAGCGGATCGCCCGAAATGTGTTTGTCGGAATAGTCGCGGTAGTGAAGGATGCAGAGCACCTCGCCGTCGTCGCCCGTGGTGAAGCAGTTGTGCCCGGGGCCGAATACTTTCTTTTCGGGGTCGGTCTTGAGAACGGGGTATCTCTTTTTCTTCCAGGAATGCGGGTCGAGCAGGTCTGCGTTTTCGTCGGCAGAGAGCATGCCCATGCAGTACATCTGACCGGTCGCGCTTGCGGAGTAGGTCACAAAGATCTTCCCGTCGTGTTTGAGCACCGCAGGGCCTTCGCAAACCCAAAAATCGATGCGCTCCCAATCGTAGTCGGGCGTGGTCAGAAGCACCTGCACCGTTTTGAGCTTGTTCGGCGATTCCATTTCCGCAATGTACAGGTTGGAAATGCCGAATCTCCTGTGTACTTTTTCCGCCCAGATGAAATATCTTTTGCCGCGGTGTTCGAAAGTCGTCGCGTCGAGGGAAAATTCCGTGAACGAATAGCTGTCGTAACCGTTTTTACGCCTGCCCGTGGGGGAGCGGTGCGCCTGCATCATGCCCAGCTCGATCCAGGGGTCGTTCATCGGGTCTTGCCCCGAGCATTCGAGCACGTAGGGACGGATCTCCCAGATTTTTTTGCTTTCGCCTGCGGCAAAATAAATGTACCATTTGCCGTCGATGTAATGGATCTCGGGCGCCCAGATATGAGACGCCATAACGCCTTCTTCATGTTTGCGCCAGATAACTTTTTCTTCCGCGTCGGTGATCCCGTTGATCGTGGACGATTTGCGGATGCAGATCCTGTCGTATGCGGGGTAGGTCGCAGTGAAATAATAGTACCCGTCCGTATGTTTGTATACATAGGGGTCGGCCCTGCCGAGCGCAAGGGGATCGTTGTATTTAGCCATAAATTACCGCCTTGTAAAATGAATTTCTTTCAGCCTTATTTTAACATCGCGAGCGCGTTATGTCAATCCGATTTGCCAAAAAAAACGCGTTCGGAATAAAAAAAATAACGGAAATCGGCAAAGAAATGTGCCGAATCGTTCACTTATTTTGTGTGTCCGTCCGCATTTTTATCCGCGTCGGGCGAAGCCTTTCAAAATATATATGGAAGAATTTGTAGTGTTGCATTTGCAACAGCTTTTTTGCGGTTCGGGTGTTACAATAAAGTCACGAAGCAGGCGCTTCGCAATATTATTTATCGGAGAGGTTACAGAAATGAAAAGATGTGCTATTTGCGGCGAGATCGTCGCGGATGACGTTACGGTTTGCCCCGTTTGCAAAGCTACTAAATTTGTCCCGATCGATGAGAACGCGGAGATCAAATTCGCGTGCGTGCATGAAGTAGGCGTCGCGAAGGGGCTCGACGAAGAGGTCGTGAAAGGACTTCGCGCCAACTTCGAAGGCGAGTGCACGGAAGTCGGCATGTACCTTGCGATGGCAAGGGTCGCCGAAAGAGAAGGCTATCCCGAGATCGCGGAAGCGTACAAGAGATATGCTTATGAGGAAGCCGAACACGCATCCAAATTTGCGGAACTTTTGGGCGAGTGCATCACCGATTCCACGAAAAAGAATCTCGAAATGAGAGTCGCGGCGGAAACGGGTGCTTGCGCCGGCAAACTCGAGATCGCAAAACGTGCCAAAGAACTCGGCTACGACGCGATCCACGACACCGTTCACGAAATGGCGAAGGACGAAGCGCGTCACGGCGCAGGCTTCAACGGGCTGTTGAAGAGATATTTCAAGTAAGAAATTTCGGATAAAAACGGCGGGCTTTGCATAAAGCCCGCCGTTTTTGCGCGGGCGAAGGCAAGCCGATCGCCGCAGGGGCGCGCTCACGGGCGGGGCATCTTCTCCTAACCTCGCGCGGGAAGGGGTGAAATAACGCAAATAAGAAAAAACGGTTAATTTCGGAATAAGCGGAAAAAAGTTACGCATACTTTTTTTCGATGAAAGCCGCAAAAGACGCGGCGTAAGGGAGGGAAAAATGAAAGCAACGGGAATCGTAAGGAGGATCGACGAACTCGGCAGGGTCGTGATCCCGAAGGAGATCCGCCGCACGCTGCGCATCAAAGACGGCGACCCGCTGGAAATATTTACGGACAGGGACGAACTCATGCTCAAAAAATATTCGCCGATCGCAACGCTCGAAAAATTTTCGGAGGGAACGACCAGATCTTTGAGCGATCTGAGCGGATGCCTTGCCGTGATCTGCGATACGGACGAGATCTTGTTCGCTTCGGGCGAGGGTCGCAAGGAGTTTGCGAAAAAGCACGTTTCCGAACAGTTGGGAAAAGTCATGCAGGGGCGCAGGAGTTACCTGGCGAATCTTTCGGAAGGGGGAGACATCATACCTCTCGCGGAAGATTCCGATTTTAAGGCGACGGCGCAGATCATCGTTCCGATCGTGTCGGGCGGAGACTGTTTGGGCGCGGTGTCCCTTTTGAGCGGGGAAGACGGCGCGAAAATGGAGATCGGTTCGGTCAACCTGTGCAGGCTGACTGCGGATATACTCGCCAATCAGTTCGAGTAAGCCGCATGCGGCGGAGGACGTACTTGCGTCCGCCGCCTTGCGGTACATATGAAAGAGCAGAGTTTTATCAAAGGCGCGCTCATTATCTCGGTCGGCGGGATCGCCGCCAAGATATTGGGCGCTTTTTACAGGATCCCGCTCGCCAACGCGCTGGGAGGGGAAGGCATGGGCATTTATCAGATGGTCTATCCGCTCTACTGCCTGCTTCTGACGCTTGCGGCGACGGGCATCCCTTCGGGGCTGTGCCGCATCGTGGCGCATGCGGAAGCGGTGGGGAAAGATTCCTCGGGCATCCTTCGGCGCGCGCTTCTCGTCTTTTCTCTGATCGGCGCGGCGGGCAGCGTGCTGATGTTCGCGCTCGCGCCCGTCATGAGCGCCGTTCAGCGCGAGCCGGGCGCGGAAACCGCATACAGAATGCTGGCGCCCGGCGTGTTTGCCGTGGCTGCCATTTCCTGTTTCCGAGGATATTTTCAGGGGAAGGGGAACTTTTTCCCCACGGCCCTTTCCGAAGTGCTCGAACAACTCGTAAAGGTCGGGCTCGGGCTGTTTTTCGCCTACGCGTATCGAGGGAATACGGTCAGGGCGGTCGCGTACGCTCTGCTTGCGGTAACGGTGAGCGAAGCCGTCGCCGCGGCATTTATGTTCGTCTTTTACCGCGTTTCCAAACGCCGCGCGCCGCATAAAGGCGAGCCTGTCGAAAAACCGGGCGCGTGGAAGCTCGTACGCTTCATCCTTCCCGTCGCCGTGGCGGCGGGCGTGCTCCCTTTGTCAAACATCGTCGACAGCATCGTCATCGTGCATATGATCGGCAGGCATTCGGGCAATGCGACGGCGCTGTACGGCGTGTTTTCGGGCGGGGCGAACACGCTCGTGAACCTGCCCGTTTCCGTCTGTTACGGGCTGGCGGCGGCGATCATTCCGCTCATATCTTCGCTCTACGCGAAGGGCGAAATATCCGAAGCGGAGAAAAAGATCTGCTTCGCGCTGAAATGCACCTTTTTCGTCTCCCTGCCTGCGGCGGCATTCCTGTTTGCCTTTCCGTCGCAGACGGCGGCGTTCCTTTTCGGTGCGGTCACGGGGGAGGAAGGCGCCTGGCTCGTGCGGCTCATCCGCATCATGTCGTTCGGCGCGGTTTTGCTCTCCGCCGTGCAGACCTTGTCCGCATGCCTCACGGGCAGGGGGAAGCCGAAAATCGCCGCGATCTCCATGACCGCGGGCGTGACCGTCAAGATCTCGCTCGAACTTTTGCTCGTCCGCATGCCCGGAATTTCCGTTTCGGGCGCGGCGATTGCGGCAATTTGCTGTTATTTTGTTGCTTTGCTCGTCAATTTGTTATATAGTATTAGGGATAAGAAAAATCTCGCGCGCACGATGTTCGAACTTGTGCGGTTCGCATGCCTTGCCGCCGTTGCGGCGGCGGTCGCGTACCCGCTGCGCACGATGAACGTGCTCGTGCCCCTCGCGGTCATGGCGGCGGTGTATATCCCGCTGTGCGTGCTGCTTCGGTGCTTTTCGCGCGAGGAACTCGGAATTTTCGGAAGGAGAAAAGGACATGATAACCATAGTCGGGCTGGGGTGCGCCCCGGAAGATCTGACGGCGGGCGGAAGAGAGGCGATCCTCTCGGCGGATAAAGTCGTTTTGCGCACGGGCGAAACGGCGCCCGCCGCCGCCGTGCGCGCATTGGGCGTTCCGTTCGAAACGCTCGATTACATATACGGCAAAAGCCGCAATTTCGATACCCTCGCCAAAAATCTGGCGGCGGCGGTGTCGGACGCCGCGAAGGGCGCAAACGTCGCCTACTGCGTGGACGGCTGTGCGGCGGAAGACGTGTCCGCGCGGCTCGTCGTAAAAAAGCATAAAGGCGCGCGCGTTCTGGGCGGCGTTTCAAAATCTTCCCGCGCGTTCGCGGCGGCAAACTTGGCGGCGGGGGCTGCCGTTTCGGCATACGACATGCAAAGTTACAGCCGCGCCGTTCTGCCGCTTTGCGTGTACGACGTGGACTGCGACCTGATCGCGGGCGACGTAAAACTTAAACTCTGCGATATGTTCGGCGATGAGGCGGACGCCTTTTTCGTCTCGGAAAAGGGCGCGAAGAAAATAAAACTTTTCGAGGCCGACCGGCAGAACGATTACGGCGCTTTTTCCGCGATCGTGCTCGGCGATATCCATCTTTTGGAAAAGAAGCGGTTCGATTATCAGGACTTGCTCGACCTGATGCGCCTTTTGCGCGCGCCGGGCGGCTGTCCGTGGGACAGGGCGCAGACGCACGAGAGCATCCGCGCCAACATGATCGAAGAGGCGTACGAACTCGTGGACGCGATCGACCTCAAAGACGACGAAAAGATCTCCGAAGAGACGGGCGACGTACTCATGCAGGGCGCGTTTCATTCCGTGCTCGGCGAAGAGCGCGGGGCTTTTACCGCTGCCGACGTGTTGAGCGGCGTGTGCGGCAAACTCATTTTCCGCCATTCGCACATTTTCGGCACGGACAAAGCGTCCGACGAGGGCGGCGCGCTCTCCGTCTGGGAAAAGAACAAGCAAAAGGAAAAGGGACAGAAAACGGCGGGGGATTCGGTCAGAGACGTGCCCAAAGCCTTCCCCGCCGTCATGCGCGCGCAGAAAGCCGGAAAACGCGCGGCGAAATACGGCTACGACTTCAAAGACGCGGACGAAGCCGCCGCAAAAGTCGGGGAGGAACTTTCCGAACTTATGGAAGCGCTCGCCTCGGGCGAACAGTCCCGCATCCGTGAAGAGGCGGGCGATCTGCTCTTTTCCGCGGTCAACGTGGGGCGTCTCGCGGGGGCGGACTGCGAAACGGCGCTGCGTGAAAGCACGGACAAGTTTATCGCAAGGTTTTTAAAGACCGAAGAACTCATCCTTGCGGACGGAAAAAAGATGGAGGAGTTGCCCCCGGACGAGCTTTGGGAATATTATGCGCGGGCAAAAAAGTGCGATGACGATCAGGCCCGTTGACGTCGGCGGCGTGACCGTTCCGAACAACATTTTCTGCGCGCCGCTGGCGGGGTATACGGACTTTGCTTTCCGCAAACTCTGCTATTTTTACGGCGCGGGGCTGTGTTTCACCGAAATGGTCAGCGCCAAAGGTTTGAAGTATAACAGCGAAGCGACGCGCGCCCTTCTCAAAAAGGACGCGTCCGAAAAGATCACCGCCGTGCAGATATTCGGAAGCGACCCCGCCGTCATGCGCGCCGCCTGCGAGAGCGAAGACCTGGCGGATTTCCCGATCGTGGACATCAACATGGGCTGCCCGGTGCCCAAGGTGTTCAAAAACGGGGAGGGCAGCGCCCTTTTGGGCAATATCCCCCTTGCGGAAAAGATCGTGTCCGAATGCAAAAGGAGCGGAAAGGCAGTAACGGTCAAGTTCCGTACGGGCATTTCGCAGGATAAAAAAATTACGGCGGAGTTCGCGAAGATGTGCGAGGGCGCGGGGGCGGATCTCATCACCGTACACGGGAGAACGCGCGACAGGTATTATGCGGGCGAGCCCGATTATGAAGAGATCGCCGCGGCAAAGCGCGCCGTGAGTATCCCCGTCATCGCGAACGGCGGCATTTTTTCAAAAGCGGACGCAGATAAAATGATCGCCGAAACGGGCGCCGACGGCGTGATGCTTGCCCGCGCGGCGCTGTACGGCCCGCACGTGTTCGCGGAAATCGCGGGAAAAAACGTTCCGAAAGATATCGGGCGTGACGTTTTGGGGCAGATCGCGGACATGCTCCCGTATTACGGGGAAAAATTCACCCTCGTGCAGATGCGCAAAATGACTTCGTTTTACATCAAGGGGATGCGCGGGGCGGCCGAGTACAGGGGGCGGCTGTTTGCGGCGGACTCCCTTTCGCGGTTATATGAACTTGTGGAAGAGATCTTCCGTTCGCATGGAAAAGATTTGGGAACGGTGCCGGGATCGGGGGCTGCGCAGGATTGAGCGACAAAGAATTTTCACCGTCCTGTTATTGACAAACGGCGGGTAAAAATGGTAAACTGATAAGGATGAGTACGAGAGCATATGCCTCCGCTTTGCGCGCCGAGGCGGGGAAAAAACTGCGGACTGCCCGCCGCGAAAGATATTGGGAGATCGATTTTCTGAGGGGCGTGTGCGTCCTTTTGATGGTTTTCGATCACTTTATGTATTGTTTGTGGGACGTCATGCCCGCGATCAATAGTTTTTTGGGAACGTCCCTGTTTGCAGACCTCCGCGAAACCGCGATGCAATATTGGAACTGGAACGTGCGCGAAAACGTGCGCGGGGTCGTCATCTGCATGTTTTTCGTGCTGTGCGGCATCAGCTGTACGCTCACGCGCGGAAATCTGAGACGCTTCGTTCCGCTGGCGGCGGTGGCGGTCGGCATTTCCTGCGTTACGTATATCATCGACGAGCTTTTTCTCGAAGGCATTTTCATCATGTTCGGCGTTATCCACATGATCGCCTGCGGCGTTCTTATGTTCGCCGTGCTGGACAACGCCGTGTCCGCCGTCTGCGCGCTGTTCCCGAAAGGGGAGAGTGCGAAAAAGGCGGAAACCATTCTGCGCTATTTGCCCGGCGTGTTCGGGGTCGTCCTGCTTATCGTCGAATTTTCCTGCTTTGCGGATCTTCGCGTCACGGACGGCGCGGTGGAACTCGTCTCTTCCGTGCAGAGCAGCGGCGATTATTTTACAGACGTGGTGCGGTCGATCTTTATAGAACTGCGCGGCTTCAACTTCCTGCGCGAAACGAACACCTCCGACTACTTCCCGCTCCTGCCGTATACGGCGGTCATCCTGGCGGGCAGCATCCTCGGCAGGGCGATCTACCATACCCGCGCGAAAAACGTGCTCAGGCCTTTGGACGGCAGCTGGAACGGGGGGATCTGCCTGCTCGGCAGGCATTCCGCGTTCATCTTCGTCGCCGAAATGGTGGTGATACCGCTGTTTTTGGCGCTGTGCGCTTTTCTTACGACTTTATTCTGACGGAGTACCGAATGAAATACCCAAAACTGCTTCCCGAATTTTCCATGTATGAGGCGGCACGCGCGAACGTTGCGGAAAGGAACGTGCGCATCGCCGTTTCTTTCTACGGCAAAAAATACACATTCGAGCGGATATTCCGCTATATCGACCTTCTTGCGGACAACCTCGCGGCGGAATTTTCTCTCAAAAAGGGAGACACGGTCACGCTGTGCGCACCCAATTCCCCGCAGGCGCTCATCGCCTTTTACGCGGCGAACAAGCTGGGCGTGAAGGTCAACCTCGTGCATCCTTACATCCCGCCCGAAAAACTTTCCGAAAGCATGGAGCGGACGGGCAGCAAACTTCTTTTCGTATACGATCTGTATAAGGGCGACGCGGACGCGTTCGATGTGCCCGTGCTGGTGAGCAACTGCGGCGCGTTCATGAGCGGCGCGGCGAAAATTTACTACCGCCTGACCAACAAGCGCACCATGCGCGGAGGGCTGTGCTTTGAAAAATATCTCAAAGACAGGAAGGCGCCCGCAAAGACCGCGGAACGCTTCGGCACGGACGAGCCTGCCGTATATTTGGCCAGCGGCGGCACGACGGGCGAGCCCAAGATCATCGCGCACAACAATTATGTGTTCAACAACCTCTGTTCGAAAGCGGAGGAGTTTTTGAGCGAACCTTTGGAAAATTATACGGCGCTCTATAACGTTCTGCCCATCTTCCACGGGTTCGGGCTGTGCATCAATATGCACATGTGCATGATGATCCGCGCGACCAACATCATGTGCATCAAATTCAACGCGAAGATGAGCGCAAAGCAGATCATCGGGCAAAAGGCGAACATCCTGACGGGCGTTCCCACGATGTTTTTGAAACTTCTCGGCGAAAAGGCGTTTACGGAGGCCGATCTTTCCAACCTGAAAGACGTATACGTCGGCGGCGACAGCGTGCCCGATTCCCTTGTCAGGGAATTCAATGCCGCCCTTGAAAAGGGCGGCAGTAAAGCGCGGATGTATATCGGCTACGGGCTGACGGAAACGGTCACCGTCTGCCTCGTCAATACGCTCCGCCACCATTGCCCGTCGTCTATCGGCTATCCGCTTTCCAATACGGATGTGCGCATTTATAAAGACGGCGAGCGTCTCCCCGCGGGCGAAGTCGGGGAAATTTATCTGGAAACCGACCAGTTCATGCTCGGCTACCTCGGCGAAGATCATGCGCCCTTTGGCGAGATTGACGGCAGAAAGTGGCTGAAAACGGGGGATTACGGCTGGCTGAACGAGGACGGATTCCTGTTCTTCAAACAGCGCATCAAAAACATGCTCAAAGTGAGCGGCGTGCCCGTATATCCTTCGGAGATCGAAGATGCAGTCCTTTCGGTCAAGGGCGTGAAAAAGGCGTGCGCCGTCGGCATGGACGACCCCGTGCGCGGTCAGGTCGTCAAACTCTACGTCGAGCCGGACGCCGGCGCGGAAGAGAGCGCGCTTTCCGCCGAGATCGAACGCGTGTGCAGGGAAAAGCTGATCGCTTACGCCGTGCCGAAAAAGATCGTGTTCCGCGGCAGGCTGCCCGTGAACCTCATCGGAAAGATCGACAGGAAACAACTCGAAGAAGAACGATAAACCAAAGGCAGGGGCTTTTCCGCATGGCGGGAAGGCCCCCGTTTGCCGCCCGCTTTTTTTATGCCCGGGCGGAGCAGTCCGCGCGCGGGTTGACATTTTTCGCCGTTCATGATATAATCTTTGCGTTATCAGGAGTTTTTATGAAGAGCGAGAATATAGCCGCGATCTCCACGCCTGCGGGCAGGGGAGGCGTTGCGGTCATCCGTATCAGCGGGGAATCCCCTCTGAAAGTTGCGGAAAAGATGTTTTTTCCGAGCGGAAAAGTCAAACCGGAGGATTTCGAACCCTACCGCATGTATCCCGGCGAGATCGCCGCGGAGCATTTCAAAGATTTCGGGCTTTGCGTCTACTTTAAAGCGCCCCGCAGTTTTACGGGGGAGGATGTCGTGGAATTCCATTGCCACGGCGGCACGAGCATCGCGCGTGGGATCCTTTCGCGGGCGCTTTCGCTCGGGTGCAGGAGCGCGGAACGCGGCGAGTTTACCAAGCGCGCCTTTCTGAACGGCAAACTTTCCCTGTCCTCGGCGGAGGGGCTGATCGACATGATCAACGGCGAAAGCGAGGCGGAAGTGCGCGCCGGTTATATGCTCTACGGCGAAAAACTCAACCGCGAGGTCGACGCGCTTCAGGCGGGCCTGACCGAGATCCTCGCGCAGATCGACGCCGACATGGATTTCCCCGAAGAGGACATCGAGCATACCGACCTCGCAGACGTCGGCGCGCGCATCGGGGGAATCGCGGAACGGCTCAAAAAAATGCTTGAGACCTACCGCACGGGCAGCAAGGTCAAACAGGGGGTCAACGTCGTCATAGCGGGGCGGCCGAACACGGGCAAAAGTTCCCTTCTCAACGCGCTGCTCGCGCGGGAAAAGGCGATCGTCTCTTCCGTGCCCGGAACCACGCGCGACGCGGTGGAAGGCACGCTCGAAATCGAAGGCGTGCGCTTCAATCTGTTCGATACGGCGGGCATCCGCGAGAGCGAAAACGAGATCGAAAACATCGGCATCGCCCGCGCGCGTTCGCTCATCGGCGGGGCGGATCTCGTATTGTTCGTCCTGGACGGCTCGGAAAAGATGAGCGCGGAAGATTTCGAGATCTACGAGCAGGTAAAGGAAAAGCCGAAGATCGTCGCTTCCAACAAAAACGATCTGGAAGGGGACGGCGGAGAAAAATGCGACATCCGCGTTTCCGCAAAGACGGGCGAGAATATCGCCGCGCTCAAAACGATGATGCTGGAAAGGAGCATGGCGGGCTACGACACGGACGCGGCTTTCCTCATCGAAGAGAGGCATTTCAACGCGCTTTCGGCGGCATTTTCTGAACTGGAAACGGCGCTTTCGCTGTGCGGCGGCGCGCCGCTCGACCTTTTGGGCGTGCATCTGAAAGCCGCATGGGACAAGCTCGGCGAGATCAGCGGCAGGACGGCGACGGAAGAGATCATCAACGAGATATTTTCCAAATTCTGTGTCGGCAAATAACGGCGCGGCGAAAAAGTTTAAAAGGAGAGGGCTGAAAAATGGTCAATCTTGAATTGTACAGGGTCTTTTATACGGTCGCGAAGTGCGGAAGCCTCACGAGGGCGGCGGACGAACTCTTTATCAGTCAGCCCGCCGTTTCGCAGGCGATCAAACAGCTGGAGGGGCAGCTCGGCACGCCCCTGTTCAACCGCACGCACCGCGGCATGGAGCTTTCCGACCGGGGCGGCAAACAGATCTTCGACATCGTTGCCCGCGCGCTCGCGGAACTGGACGAGGCGGAGAACAAACTCAAAGAGATCAATTCTACCGCAACGGGCACCATCCGCATCAGCGCGTCGGACACCATTTTTTCTTACGTGGTCATCGACAAGATCGCGGAATATCATGAAAAATTCCCCGACGTGAAGATCAATCTCATCAACTGCATCACCACGGAAACGCTCGATCTTCTCAAAAACAACAAATGTGACATCGCGTTTTTGAACCTTCCCGTCGACGACAAGGACATCAATCTTACGAGCGTCATCATGCCGCTGCACGATACGTTCGTCGCGAACAAGAACTATGCGGCGCTCGCCGAGGACGTGCAGCCGCTCAAATCCATGCACGATTATCCGCTTCTGATGCTCGATCAGAACACGGTCACGCGCAAGGCGATCATCAATTTTTCCCATTCCATAGGCGTGCATCTGCACCCCGAAGTGGAGTGCGGCAGCCTCGAACTCATGATCCAGCTCGCCAAAAACGGCGTGGGCATCGCATGCGTGCCGAAAGAATACGTGCGGCGCGAACTCAACGACGACAAAACGCTCTTCGAGATCAGAACCGAGCCAGCGCTGCCTGCCCGCTCGATCGGCATCGCTTTCCCCAAAAACCAGCCGATCTCGTACGCGACGAAGGAGTTTTTCAAACTGTTCAACAAAGAATAAAGATACAAAAACCGCGCGGACGCTTTTCCGCAAAGCTGCGGCTTTGCGGAAAAGCGGATACGGTAAAAGGCGGCGGCGCAATTTTTGCGCCGCCGCCTTTTTGAGCGGTAAAAATGTTTCAGCCGATCACGTCGTGCATGTCGTATCTGCCCGCGGGCTTGCCCGCGACGAATTTCGCGGCTTTCACGGCGCCCGCGGCAAACACCTTTTTGCTCCGCGCGCTGTGCGAGAGGGTTATGATCTCGTCCTCGCCCGCGAACATCACTTCGTGTTCGCCTACGATGGTGCCGCCGCGCACCGCGTGGATGCCGATCTCCTTTTTGTCACGCGCGCCGACCATGCCTTCGCGCCCGTAAATAAAGTTTTTGCCGCCTTCGAACGCTTCGTTCGCGCTTTCCGCGAGCATGAGCGCCGTGCCGGAAGGGGCGTCCTTTTTCAGGTTGTGGTGTTTTTCCACGATCTCAATGTCAAAGTTTTCGCCCAAGAACGCCGCCGCTTCCTTGACGAGCTTTTGCAGAAGATTGATGCCGACGGAAAGGTTCGCCGTTTTGAAAACCGCCACTTTTTTGCTCGCCTCGCCGATCGCTTTCAGGTCGGCTTCGGTATAACCCGTAGCCGCAAGCACGACGGGGACGCCGAACTTTTCCGCATACGAGAGCACGTTCGCAAGGTTCGCCGCGCTGGAAAAGTCGATCACCGCGTCCGCCTTTTCTTTTACGTCCGCAAAGGAGGCATAGACGGGCGCGCCGTTCATTTCTCCCGCTTTGAGGTCTACGCCGCACAAAAGTTCGCAGTCTTTGTCCGCTTCCACGAGTTCCGCGACGTTCCTGCCCATGTGCCCGAAAATGCCGCTGATAAGTATTCTGACCATTGCTTTTTCTCCTTATAGTGACCGCCCCGCGCGCTGCGCGGGGCCGTTTTGTGTTATGCGATGACGTTCAGCCCGAAATCGGACAAAATTTTGCGCATCTGTTCTTTGTGCGCGGGTTCGAGTTCGGTCAGGGGCGCACGGGGCGCTCCGCCGCCGAGGCCGATCATCTCCGCCGCCGCTTTCGCGGGGATGGGATTGACTTCCATGAACATCGCGTCGATGAGCGGGAGCATTTTATCCTGTATCTCGTTCGCCGATTTCAAATCGCCCGCTTTCACGAAATTGTAAAGCTCCTTCGTTTCCTTGGGGATGATGTTGGAGGCGACTGAAATCAATCCGGCGCCGCCGATCGCCAGAATCGGCAGGTTCAGGTTGTCGTCGCCCGAATAGAGGTCGCATTTTCCGCGGATGCGGCGCGCCGTTTCGCAGATCTGCTCCATGTTGCCGCAGGCTTCTTTCACGCCCGCGATGTTTTTGAGGGACGCGATCCTCTCCATCGTGGCGGGCAGGATGTTCACGCCCGTGCGGGGAGGCACGTTATAGCAGATGATCGGAATGTCCACCGCTTCGGAGATCGCCTTATAATATTCGTAAATACCGTTCTGCGTGCATTTGTTGTAATACGGGGTCACGACGAGCAGGCCGTCCGCGCCGAAAGCCTCCGCCTTTTTGCTCGCTTCCACGGCGTGCGCCGTGCTGTTCGAACCGCTGCCGAACACGATCTTAGCGCGCTTTGCGACCTTTTCGACGGAAAAGCGCATAACTTCTTCCTTTTCCGCCTCGCTCATCGTCGCGGGTTCGCCCGTCGTGCCTAAAATGACGAGCACGTCCGTTCCGTTTTCGATCTGATAGTCGATCATTTTCCCGAACGCGGCGAAGTCAACGCTCCCGTCTTTCGTAAAAGGGGTGATCATTGCCGTTGCCGTTCCGTTAAAGAAACCTGTCATGATAAAAATTCTCCCTTATAATTTATGCGGCGGCCTTGCCGGTCAGTCCAAATATCCTTTCGCCGCCAAAAGTTCCGCCATGAGCACCGCGCCGCCGGCAGCCCCGCGCAAAGTGTTGTGCGAAAGGCATACGAACTTGTAGTCGAAGAGGATATCCTCGCGCAGCCTGCCCACCGATACGGCCATGCCGTTTTCCAGCATTCTGTCAAGTTTTGCCTGCGGGCGGTCGTTTTCTTCGAAGTAATGCAGGAATTTTTTCGGCGCGCTCGGAAGCCCGAGTTTTTGCGGTTCGCCCGAAAATTCGTCCCAGGCTTTCAGTATCTCTTCTTTCGTCGGCTTTTTTTCGAAAGACACGAACACCGCCGCCGTATGCCCGTCGGAAACGGGCACGCGCAGGCACTGCGCCGTGATCTTGGGGGAGGCTGCGTTCACGATTTTTTCGCCTTCGATGTGTCCCCAGATTTTCAGCGGCTCGAGTTCGGACTTTTCTTCCTCGCCGCCGATGTAGGGGATCACGTTGTCGATGATCTCGGGCATCCTGTCGAAGGTCTTGCCCGCGCCGCTGATCGCCTGGTAGGTGGTGACCGCCGCGCATTTTACGCCGAATTTTTTGAGCGGATGCAGCGCGGGCACGTAGCTTTGCAGAGAGCAGTTGCTCTTAACGGCGATAAATCCGCGCTTTGTTCCGAGGCGCTTTCTCTGCGCGTTTATGATCTCCGCATGTTCGGGGTTGATCTCGGGGATGATCATGGGAACGTCGGGCGTGCCCCTGTGCGCCGAATTGTTGGAAATGACGGGTACTTCCGCCTTGGCGTACTTTTCTTCGAGGGCGCGGATCTCGTCCTTTTTCATGTTGACTGCGCAGAAAACGAAGTCGGCGAGGGATGCGATCTTCTGAACGTCCGCTTCCGCGTCGAGCACGGTCATGCCTTTATAGCGTTCGGGTATGGGCGAAGCCATTGCCCAGCGGCCCGCGACCGCGTCTTCGTACCGTTTGCCCGCCGAAGAGGGGGATGCCGCCAATGCGACGGGGTTGAACCAGGGGTGGTTTTCGAGCAGGAGCAGAAATCTCTGCCCGACCATGCCCGTTGCGCCGATAACGGCGACGTTGAACTTCTTCATGTCGTTATATCTCCTGAAAAAATGATTGCGTATAAAAAAATGCGGCGCGAAACGCACCGCACGGTACAGCTATTCCGAATCGCTGAATATGCCGCGGCTTTACGCTGCGGTTTTCGGCCCGAATAGTTCTCCACGTCGGTGACAGTCGCAAGGGTGTTAACCTTTGCGCCCAGCGGCGGCGGATGCGGAATAGCGCCGCGCTTCGGCGGGGATACCCTTTCCCTCCCGCCGGGAAATATCCGCTTCCCGCAGGGCAGGGGTACTCATGTTCGCCCGCTCCTCTATTTCGTGCAGACATTTTAACATATCCGCATGTAAAAGTCAAAGGAAAAAGCGAAATGTAGGTGAAATGGCCGAATAATTTTTTATACGGGCGGCAATTTAATTGAAAAAATTTCCGTTTTGTAGTAGAATAAGTTAAATAGCGTATTTTGGGTAAAACCGCAAAAGACGTTTTCACGTTTACGGAGGTACTATGGCACGTCAGGGTGAGAAAAAAGGCTTCATAGCCAGAATGCTCGAAGGGAAGGAGCGCGACGAGGAATACGCGAGGAGTACCCTTCCTACCAACCGCTGGGCGCTTTTTTGGGATATATTCAAGGGCAGGTTTTCCAAACTCGTCATCGTCAACCTGCTGATGCTGCTTTTCTGCATACCGCTGATCGTCGTCGTCGTGTTCATGATGTCTTACGGTTCGGCGCAGAGAGCGCTGATGCCCTTTTCGCAGTGGATGCTCGTCGGCTACCCGGCGGTTCCTTCGCTCGTGGGCGTGCCCGAACAGGTCGCCGTGTCGACCAACCTCATGTTCACGCCCTTTATTCTGGTCGGCGCGCTCATTGCCGGCATCGGCATTTCGGGCGGCATGTACGTCATCCGCAACATGGTCTGGACGGAGGGCATCTTCGTCGCGAACGACTTCTGGCGCGGCATAAAGATCAACATCGGCGTAGTTTTGCTGTCCACGCTGTTTTATGTGGTGATGCTGATGCTCATGATCCTCGCCATAGGCTGGGCGGATCTGTTTATCGCAACGGGCACGGGGAACAGGGTTCTGTTCACGATTTCGCAGGTCGTTTCATACATTGCGATCGCCATTTTTACCATCATGTATCTGTGGATGCTCGCGATGGGCGGCAGTTATAAACTCAAATTCCATCAACTTCTGAAAAACGCCTTTCTGATGACGTTCGGGCTCATTTTTCAGAACATCTTTTTCGTCGTGCTCATGGCGATCCCCGTCATCCTTATATTGTTGGGTTCGTTTTTCCAGATGATCGGTTTCATCATCATGGTGCTGTTCGGCCTGTCGCTGATGCTCCTCATCTGGCTCGATTATACGCAGTGGGCGTTCGATAAATTCATCGAATCCAAGAGGGAGGGCGGCAAGGTCAACCGCGGCATCTACGAAAAGGTGAACAAAAAGGGCGGTTCGCAGAGCAAGGCCGTGCAGGAATATCAGCAGAACCTCGAAGAGGCGATGAGCGTAAAATCAGACCTTTCTTCCCGCCCGATCAAGCCGATCACGGACGATCTGAAAGTGTACGAACTCCCCGAATCCTTCTCGCGCGACGATTTGAGAAAATTGCGCGAATCCAAAGAGGCGATCGTCGAAGATACCCAAAAATATGCCGAAGAGCATATGAACGACGAAAAGTACGTCACCTATAACGCCCAGTTCGAAAATCAGGAAGAGGAGAAAGAGGAAGAGGATAAGAAGGGCAAAAAGGACAAGAAAAAGCCCAAAGAAGAAAAGGGCGGCGGGGAAGAGCAATGAGCTCGGCTTATGCAAACCTTGCCGAATGGTTCGAATATCTCAATCAAGACTGCGACTATGAAAAATGGTCGCAGTATTTGCATGAGCGGCTTTTGTCTCTTGGCGTTGCGTGCGGGCGCGGGCTGGACATCGGCTGCGGCGGCGGGTATTTTACCCGTTTTTTCCAAAGGCTCGGTTATGAGATGACCGGTTTCGACGTCAGTCCCGAAATGCTCGCCAAGGCGGCGTCTTCCGGCACGGGCGGGAGGAACCCGCAGTACGTTCTCGCGGACGTGCGCAGGCTGAAAATTAACGGCAGGGCGGACTTTGCCGTCGCCGTCAACGATTGTTTCAATTACGTGCCGCCCGAGGATATTCCCGCGGCCCTGCGCCGCGTGGCGGCGGCGCTGAAAAAGGGCGGCGCGTTCATCTTCGACGTTTCTTCCGAATACAAACTCAGGGAGATCGTGGGGAACAACACTTTCTGCGAGGACAGGGACGAACTCGCTTATATGTGGTTCAACCGCCTCTGCGGGGACAGGGTGGAAATGGACGTGACGACGTTTGTCAGGCAGGCGGACGGCAGGTTCGTGCGCGGGGACGAAAGGCATGTGCAGTACATCCATTCCGAAGAAAACTTAAAGTGCGCGCTGGAAGAGGCGGGCTTTGCGTGCCTGAAAACGGAAGGGGCGTTCGGAGACCCTTCCGACAGGACGCGCGTCAATTTTATCGCAAAGAGGATGTAACAGGTATGAAAAAAGAGGACGTTATCCTGCGCGGATTGATCTATAACGAGGAAGTTTCGCTCGCGGTGGCGGATACGACGGCTTTGGTGAACGAGGCGATACGCGTGCACGGGCTTTCTCCCCTCGCGGCGGCTGCGCTCGGCAGAACGCTCACCGTCGCGGCGTATATGTGTTCTTCCCTCAAAACGGAGGGGAGCGCGCTTTCCGTCTCCGTCAAAGGCGACGGCGCGGGCGGGGCGATCTATGTGAGCGGCGACAAGGCGCTGCATATGCGCGGATATATCGAAAACCCGCAGGCCGCGCTCCCGCCTAACGCGCTCGGCAAACTCGACGTGGGCGGATGCGTGGGAAAAGAGGGCTACCTTTCCGTGGTGCGCGACGACGGGGAAAATCAGCCGTTCGTCGGCACGACGCCGCTCGTCAGCGGCGAGATCGGCGAAGATTTCGCCGCCTATTTCGCGTACAGCGAACAGCTTCCCACGGCGATCGCCGTAGGGGTCAGGATCTCGAAAGAGGGAAAATGCCTCGGCGCGGGCGGCGTTTTTTTGCAGCCGCTTCCGGGGGCGGGCGAAGAGAGCATACAAAAGGCCGAAAAGGCGATCGGGCAGTTTTCCGCCGTCAGTTCCCTTTTGGAGAGCATGAGCGCGGAAGAACTTGCGGAAAAATATTTCGGGAATGTCACATTTTACAAACAAAAGCCCGAATATAAGTGCAATTGCAGCAGAAATTATATAGAGGGGATACTCGCTGCGATGGGGGAAAAGGAGATACGTTCCATCATCGCCGAACAGGGAAAGATCAGCGTGCATTGCCATTACTGCAATACCGATTACGAATTTTCGCCCGAAGAGGCGGAAAAGATCATAGAGCGTTCCCGCGGGTGAAGGGAAAAGGGGCAACGAATGGAAGAAAAGGTGGTCAGATTCGATTTGGGCGCGGAAACGCTCCTGAATATCGCCGAAAAAAAGCTGGACGAAAAGGATTATATCGGGGCGCTGCGCGTTCTGCGCAAATCGGTGGAGACGAACGGCGCGACGGCGGACGAGTACGAAATGTTTGCCGACATATACGACGAGATGGAGATCTTCGAATACGCCGTCAATTACTGGTATAAATTTCTGGACGTCTGCGCGGAAGAGGAAGTCGCCGACGCATACGAGGGGCTCGCTTCCTGCTATTACAATCTGGGGAGCGAGGCGCAGGCGGCGTTTTATTACAATATGATGATGCACGACAAATATGCCACCCCCGAAAACGGCATCGAACTCGGCGAACTGCTTTCCGAACCCGCGAAAAAGCCGTTCCGCATCGTCTATCCGCCCGAAGAGGCGGACTATTCCCCCGAACTCGAAGAGGGGCTGCGCGCCCTGCGCGGCGGAAATTACGAAAAGGCGAACGAAGTGTTTTCCTCTGTCCCCGAAAAGGCTTCCTGCTACGGGCAGGCGCAGAACTTTCTCGCGCTTTCCAAACTCATGCAGGGAGACGCGGCCGCCGCGGAAAACATTTGCAGGGAACAGTTGAAAAAAGACGGCGACGACGTGGCGATCCTCTCCACTTACGCCGCCGCGCTGACCGAACAGGGGAGATCCGAAGAGAGCCGCGCGGCGGCGGTCAGGCTCGCTTCTCTGCCCGCGTCGAGCGCGGACGAGCTTTATAAGATCGCCACCGTCTGCTGCGAAAACAAACTCTACGACGAGGCATACGAAAAATTCTGCATCCTCGAAGAACGCGTGCATTACGATCTGACCCTTTTATATTTCAAGGCGGTCGCGGCGTTCAAGAGCGGCAGGGTGCAGGAAAGTCTTGCCGGGTTCGCGAAAATCGTCGACATTTATCCGGACGCGGCGGTCGCGCATTATTATTATAACGAGATCCGCCGATATGCCGAATCTGGCGGGAAAGTGCCTGAAACGGGCTTTTTCTACCGCGTGCCGAAAGAGGAGAGGGAAACGCGCGTCAAATTGCTGGCGGCGCTTTCCGAAGTGCCCGCGGCCGAGCTGGACGCATTTCTGCGCCATGCCGACATCACCGAATATCTCGATTGGTGCTTCGACGAAGCGGACGGTGCGGATGCGGAACTCATGCTGTTGGGGCTTCGCCTCGCCGTGCGCGGCGGGTTCGACGATTTCGTGCGGGATATCCTTCTGGACAGCTCCGTGAACGACGTCGTGAAACTGGAAGGGCTTCGGTATCTGGCAGAAAGAAATAAAGATTTCGAGGCGGGCGTGGTCATCGCCGATATTTACCGCTGCGCGTCCTTCGTGCGGCTGCACGTGGGCAGAACAAAACGCAACAAGTTCATCGCGGCGTATGCGCTCGCGTTCGCGCGCTTTGCCTTCCTTGCGGACGAGGATTGCGAAGCGTATGCGGAGGCGGCGGAGCGCATTTACGACGCTTTCGAACAGGCAGGCGATTTTTCGCTCGCGTCCGACGCGGAAAACCTTGCCTGCGCGATCTATTTCATGACGTCCAAAAACGCGCTGCTTAAAACAAAGGAAGCGCTCGGATTGCTCGGCGCGGACAGTTCCGTCGTTGCAGGCATTCTGCACGCCGTGAACGAGGCTGCGGAAAAGGAGATCGCCGCTACGGAACAAGCCCCGTCCGGCGATGCGCAGGATAAAGACGGGAAAGGAGAGAATTAAAAATGCAGTTTATCGACTTTGACGAAATTTTCAACAACCGTATGGCGGAAATGCTCGAAAAGCATGCGGAAGAGCATACCGAAGCCGAATGGGAAGATCTTATCGCGAAGGCGTATCAGAAATTCGGCGATACCGTTATCCGTAAGATCGGCAAAACGCCGCGGCAGTATTTCAGGGAAATGAGCGACGGCGGGTTGGTCGAAACGCTCAAAGAATACCTTTTGCAGGAATTGCCCGTATCCGACTTTTTATGCGAGGAGATCGAACGCCGAGGGGTTTTCCCCGAGCTTTTGTCCCTTTTGGACGAGACGGACGAAGAACTTGTGCATTACGCGATCAACCTGATCGGCGCGCACGGGAGTGCGGTCAAGCGCTATGCGGAAATGCTCGCCTCCGACGATTACGACGAGCATATCAAAGACGCCGTGGCGGACGTGCTGAAAACCTGCGCCGACTCCGTTCTCGAAGAGATGCTCGCGCTCTGCGATACGGACAACGCGCCGTACGCCCTGGAGATCTTGTCAAGGCTGCGCAATAAGGACGGCCGCGCCTTCGAACGGCTTTTGCGCGCGTTCCGCGAAAGCGGCAAAGAGGACATGCCGCTGTATGCGGGGTATCTGGCGTCTTACGGAGACGACAAGGCTTTGCCGTACCTTCTCGAAGAGATCGAAAAGGACGTGGGCTATATCGCCTTTCAGGAGCTCAAATACGCGATCGAGGCGCTCGGCGGCGAATATTCCAAGCAGAGGGACTTCTCTTCCGACCCCGAATACATAGCCGTGAAAAAGGCGAGCGGCGGCACGGACATTTTCGGCATGAGCGCTGAGAGAAAAAACTGAAAAACAGGGAAAAGGGAGCGACCCCGCATATCGCGGGGTCGCCTTTTTTGTTTGCACAAAAAACCGCCGCCGCGCTGTCTGCGCGGCGGCGTGCCGTATGCGGGAAATTTCGCTTACTTGCTTTCGGGCGTATGCCATACCCAGTCTTTGACTTCGGGGATGTCTTCGCCGACTTCCGCGATGTAATTTTTGTGTTTGACCAGGAGGTCGTTCATCTTCTGGAAGAGCGCGCTGCCCTTGTTGCCGAGTTGCGGGAGCACCGTGATCGCCGTTTTTACGAGGTCGAAGCGGTCGATCTTGTTCTGAACGCGCATGTCGAACGGCGTCGTGATCGTACCCTCTTCGATGTACCCGAACACGTGCAGGTTCTTGTTGCGGCGCGTGTAGGTGAGTTCGTGCACGAGGGTCGGATAGCCGTGGAAGTTGAAGATGATCGGCTTATCCTTGGTGAAGATCGCGTCGTAGTCGGCATCGGTCAGCCCGTGCGGGTGCATGCCGTGCGGCTGCAGTTTCATCAGGTCGACGACGTTGACGAAACGGATCTTGAGGTCGGGGAGGTTGTCGCGCAGGATGGTGGTCGCCGCGAGCGCTTCCAGGGTAGGGGTGTCGCCGCAGCAGGCGATGACGAGGTCGGGTTCTTCGCCCGCGTCGTTGGAAGCCCAATCCCAGATGCTCACGCCCTGCGTGCAATGTTTGACGGCCTGTTCCATGGTCAGCCACTGGAAACTCGGGTGCTTGGACGCCACGATCACGTTGACGTAGTTTTTGCTCTTCACGCAGTGGTCGAAGCAGGAGAGCAGGCAGTTGGCATCGGGCGGGAGATACATGCGCACGACGTCCGCCTTTTTGTTGGCGATGTGGTCGAGGAATCCGGGATCCTGATGCGTGAAGCCGTTATGGTCTTGCTGCCACACGTTGGACGTGAGGACGAGGTTGAGCGACGCGATGTCCTGCCTCCAGGGGAGCTGGTTGCAAACTTTCAGCCACTTCGCGTGCTGCGCCGCCATGGAATCGACCACGCGGATGAACGCTTCGTAAGAGGCGAAGAAGCCGTGGCGGCCCGTCAGGATGTAGCCTTCCAGCCAGCCTTCGCACATATGCTCGGACAGGTAAGAGTCCATGATGCGGCCGTCTTTGGCGAGTTTGTCGTCTGTCGGCCAGATGTCCGCGTTGAAATCGCGGTTTGTCGCTTCGAAAGCGCGGTACAGGCGGTTGGACATGCACTCGTCCGGCCCGAAAACGCGGAAGTTTTTGCTCTCTTCGTTGAGTTTGAATACGTCTCTCACATAGCCGCCGAGTTCGAGCATGTCCTGCGTTTTGACGGCGCCGGGCGCGGGAACGTCCACGGCGTATTTTTTGAAGTCGGGCAGGCGCAGATCGCGCAGAAGTTTGCCGCCGTTCGCGTGCGGGTTCGCGCTGATCCTGTGGTCTCCCTCGGGCGCGAGCGCGCGCAGTTCGGGTTTGAGACGGTAATTTTCGTCGAACAGTTCTTCGGGCTTATAGCTCATCAGCCAGTCTTTGAGCAGCTGCATGTGCTCGGGTTTTTCCATCGTGATGGGCACCTGATGCGCGCGGAAACTGTTTTCGATCTGAAGCCCGTCCACGACCTTCGGGCCGGTCCAGCCTTTGGGGGTGCGGAGCACGATCATCGGCCAGAAGGGGCGTTCCGTCTTGCCTTTTTCGCGCGCGTCTTTCTGGATCTTTTTGATCTCGTCGATGCACTTGTCGAGCGCTTCCGCCATTTTCTTGTGCATATCCATGGGATCGTCGCCCTCGACGAAATAGGGCTTCCAGCCGCAGCCGTGGAAGAAGCTCTCCACCTCGTCGTGCGAGATGCGGGCGAACACGGTAGGGTTGTTGATCTTGTAGCCGTTCAGGTGCAGGATAGGCAGCACCGCGCCGTCGTTTGCGGGGTTGAGGAACTTATTGGAGTGCCATGCCGTCGCGAGAGGGCCGGTTTCCGCTTCGCCGTCGCCCACGGTGACCGCCGCGATGAGGTCGGGGTTGTCGAACACCGCGCCGAACGCGTGCGCGATGGAATAGCCGAGTTCGCCGCCTTCGTTGATCGAACCGGGCGTTTCGGGCGCGACGTGGCTGGAGATGCCGCCGGGGAAGGAGAATTGTTTGCAGAGCTTTTTCATGCCTTCATAGTCCTGCCCGACGTTCGGGTACACTTCGCTGTAAGTACCCTCGAGGTAGGAGTTGGCAACGAAGAAGTTGCCGCCGTGGCCGGGGCCGGAAAGTAAGATCATGTCGAGGTCATACTTTTTGATGACCCTGTTGAGGTGCACATACACAAAGTTCTGTCCGGGAACGGTACCCCAGTGGCCGACGATCTTCTTTTTGATCTGGTCTCTCGTCAGGGGTTCTCTGAGCAGAGGGTTGTCCAACAGGTACAGCTGTGCCGCCGCGAGATAGTTCGCCGCGCGCCAGTAAGCGTCCATTTTCTTGAGGTAATCCTCCGTCAAGGGCAGCTTTTCGGGGCATTCTTGCTTTTTGCTCATAAAAATCTCCTTTGATTTATTTTTTTATACTTCTATTATAACCGCTCCCGGAAAAATTTCAACAGTTTGCCGAAATTTCTCCGAAAGATTCTGCGCCGCCGCATTTTCCGCCGAGCAAAGCGCGGAAAAAACTCGGTGCATCCGATTTCGCCTAGATTATAACAGTATTATGATGTGAATGTCAACATTTTGACGCGAATTTTATATTTTTTGCGCAAAAAAACGCGTTTTAGCGAAACGTTTCGCTAAAAAACACGCAAAAAGTGAACGTTTACACCCGATTTTTCGCTGTTTTTTGCGATTTTTAATAAAATTGAACCTTTTTTCGGGCAGATATTGACAGAACGTTATTTTGCGTGTACAATAGAATAGGAGCAAGGAGAGCAAAATGCAAAATCCCGATTATAAAAAAGAATACCTGAAACTTCTGGCGAATAAATTTCCCACCGCGCGCGAAGCCGCCGCCGAGATCATAGACCTCGACGCGATCATGCGCCTGCCCAAGGGGACGGAACACTTTATGAGCGATCTGCACGGCGAGTACGAGGCGTTCTGCCACATCATGAACAACTGCTCGGGCGTCATCCGCGAAAAAGTGGAACAGCTTTACGGCAACTCCATGACCGAAAGCGAGCGGAACGAATTCGCCACATTCGTCTATTATCCGCAGGCGATCATCGCGGAGATGAAGGGGAAAGGCGTCGATCTGAAAGACTGGTATATCGTGCAGCTGCACAGGCTCATCGAGGTGTGCCGCACCGTCGCCTCGAAATATACGCGCAGCAAGGTGAGAAAATCATTGCCCAAAGATTTCGGCTACGTCATCGACGAACTCATCAACATGGACCGCGCCGATTTCGACAAGGAAGCGTACTACCGCGAGATCTTCACTTCGATCGTCGCTCTCAACCGTGCGGAAAGTTTCATCGTCGCGCTGACGGACGCGATCAAGCGCCTGGCGGTGGATACGCTGCACATCGTCGGCGACGTGTTCGACCGCGGGGAAAACCCCGACAAGATCCTCGACCTGCTCGTCGCGCATCACAATGCCGACGTGCAGTGGGGCAACCACGACATTTCCTGGATGGGCGCGCATATGGGCAACCTCGCCTGTATCTGCAACGTGCTCGACATCTCTCTCAAATACGGCAACCTCGACCTCGTGGAGGACGGTTACGGGATCTCCCTGCGCCGCCTCTCGTCTTACGCGCGCGCCGCTATGGACGACGACGAGCGCTTTTATCCCGCCGTGCATTCCGCGGCGGAAACGGATCCGGACATCGCGAAGATGCGCAAGGCGGTCTTTTTCATCATGCTGAAAGCGGAGGGGCAGATCATCGCCCGCCGCCCCGAATACGGCATGGACGACAGGCTTTTGCTGAAAAAGATCGACTATTCGTCGGGTACGGTCGAACTGGACGGGCGAAAAGTTCCGCTTTCCCGCTGCGACTTCGCGACCGTCGACCCGAAAGACCCTCTCCGTTTTACCGCCGAGGAAGAGGAAGTCGCGGAGGGGCTGCGCCGTTCCTTTATGCACAGCGAAAAGCTGGCGAGGCACGTCGCGTTTTTGATCTCGCACGGTTCGGCGTATAAAATTTCCAACGACAACCTCATTTACCACGGCTGTATACCGCTCAACGAGGACGGCAGTTATCTCGAATTTTCGGGGCATAAGGGCAAAGCGCTCATGGACTATGCCGACGAAACCGTCCGCGCCGCGTATAAAGCGTTCGCAAAGGGCGGGGAGGACGCGCGCGCGCTCGACTTTGTATGGTATCTCTGGTGCGGGAAATGCTCGCCGCTTTTCGGCAGGGAAAAGATCGCTACCTTCGAACGGCTGTACGTGGCCGACGCACGTTTTCACAAAGAGACGCGCAACCCTTATTATAAATATTATAACGACAAGGCTTTCTGCGAGCGCATCCTGCACGATTTCGGCATAGACGGCAAATACAGCCACATCGTCAACGGGCACGTGCCCGTCAAAAAGAAGGACGGGGAGAGCCCGATCAAGGCGGAAGGCAAACTCGTCGTCATCGACGGCGGGTTCTGTAAGGCGTACCACGCAAAAACGGGGATCGCGGGCTATACGCTCATTTACAATTCCCACGGGCTGCGCCTGTGCGCGCACGAGCCGTTCGATTCCATCGAAAAGGCGATCGAAAACCGTTCGGACATCCATTCCGAAGTCACCGTTTTCGAAACGCGCGAAAACCGCCTGCGTGTGTCCGATACCGATACGGGGCGGGAACTCGCCGAACAGGTGGAGGGGCTGAAAAGCCTTTTGGAATATTACGAAAGCTGCGCGGCGGCGGGCATTTCTCCCGCGGCGGGGAAATAAACAATATGAAATTCCGGGGTGTGAAATGTACAGAAACGTTGTCGGATTGATCGAATGCGGAGTTCCTTTTGCCGAACAGGCGCGGCTGATGAAAGAGGTCGGTTGGGAAGGTGCGTTTTTCTGTTGGGATGAAAATTCCGACAATGCGGCGATCGCCGGGTGCATAAAGGATGCGGGGCTGTTTTTGCAGTCGGTTCACGCGCCTTTCGGGAAAATGGATCGTATCTGGGAGGCGGAAGAGGAAGGCTTTGCAGAGCAGGAAAATCTGATCGGAACGGTGCGGGGCGCGGCCGCCCTCGGGGCGGAGCTCGTTGTGATGCACGCCGTCATCGGTATGGAAAGAGTCGCTCCCGCCGTGCAAGAGCGCGAGCGGGCTCTCGTCAGGTTCGGCAGGATATTTGACGCCGCCGAAGAAGCGGGCGTCGTCGTGGCCGTGGAAAATACGGAGGGCGAAGGGTATTTGGATGCGGTTCTGGCGGAATACGGTCACAGAAAAAACGTGAAGTTCTGTATCGATACCGGGCATGAGATGTGTTACAACCGCAGCCGCGACATGATCGGGCGTTATAAAGACAATTTATATTGCACGCATCTGAACGACAATCTCGGGATGAGCGGGGATAAAATCACCTGGACGGACGATCTGCATCTGCTGCCTTTCGACGGCGTTGCGGATTGGGCAGGGATCGCCCGGCGGCTGAAGAATGCGCATTATCGGGGCGATTTTACATACGAACTCAATCTTTTTTCCAAACCCGGGCGGCATGAAAACGACGCTTACCGCGCGATGCCTTTCAAAGATTATATTTCCCTCGCGTATGCGCGCGCCCGAAAATTCCGCGGCTTGTTCGACGAAACAAACGGTTGAACGGGGAGGGCGGAGCATAAATATTTCGCTAAACGGTAAATTTTTGAGAAAAGCACGCAAAAACACTTTACTGATTTAGCGCAATAAAGTATAATAGATGCGTTGCCGCATCGTGCGGCAAACACCGCCGCCAGTGGCGCGGCAAAAGGAGTTACATAAATATGAAAAAGTTGTTGGCACTCATCTGCTCGCTCGTGCTTTTGGCGGGCGGCGTTTCGATGTTTTCCGCTTGCGGGAACGAGGACGTCATAAAAGTCGGCGTCACGCCGTATCCGCCTATGGATTACATCGACGAAACGACGAACGAGTGGACGGGCTTCGACGCGGAACTCGCGGAAAAGGCTTTCGGTGAACTCGGCTACGAGGTCGAGTTTGTGGAAATCGTTTGGGAAACCAAGATCGTTTCTCTGACGGCCGGGGAAATCGACGTCATTTGGAACGGGATGACGGTTACGGACGAACTGAAAGAAAATATCCTGCTTTCCGATCCGTACATGGTCAATCAGCAGGTGCTCGTGATCCGTAAGGCGGACGAGGATAAATATAAGACGCAGGAAGATCTTTCCAAAGCGAGCAAGATCGCTTTCGAGGGTGGCTCTGCGGCGGATAATATCCTGAGCGAAATGGATTCGCTGACCGAAGGGCAACTTCTTTCCATGGAAAAACAGGCGGATACGTTTTTGGAGGTCAAATCGGGTTCTTCCGATGTGGCTGTCGTAGATATCGCTCTGGCGCAGGAAACGGTGGGGCAGGGCGACTATACCGATCTTATGTATGTCAACGTAGGGTTCGAATCCGAAGATTTTGCCGTCGGATTCCGCAAAGAGGATACCGAACTTTGCGAAAAGATCAATGAGATCCTTGCAAGATACAAGCAGGACGGGACGATCGCCGAACTCGGTGAAAAATACGGCGTATCCGTATAAAACAGTAAAAAGTTATGTTTTGGCAAGTTACGCTCAATCTTCTCGAAGGTTTCGGGGTCACATGCCTGATTTTTGCGGCAACGCTCGTATGCGCGTTGCCGCTCGGTTTGATCCTTGCGTTCGGTTCGATGTCTAAATTCAAGCCTTTGAAAGCGGTGGTCAAGGTGTTCGTATGGATCATCCGCGGCACGCCGCTGATGTTACAGATCCTCGTCATCTATTACGGGCCCGCGCTGCTGTTCGGGTGGGGATTTTTGGACAGGGTAGTCGCCGTCATCGTCGCGTTCGTCATCAACTATGCGTGCTATTTTTCCGAGATCTACCGCGGCGGGATCGAAAGTATTTCCAAGGGGCAATACGAAGCGGGGCAAGTCCTCGGCATGACGAAGTCGCAGATCTTTTTCAAGGTCGTCCTTTTGCAGGTCGTCAAACGCATCGTGCCGCCTATGTCGAACGAAGTCATCACGCTCGTAAAAGATACGTCGCTGGCGCGTATCATCGTCGTGGAAGAAATTTTGAAAGTTGCCTACGACTATACCGTGCGGGGGCTGATATGGCCGCTGTTCTATACTGCGGTTTATTACTTGATATTTGTCGGCGTGCTTACATTGCTGTTCGGCTTTATCGAAAAAAAACTCGGGTATTTCAGGGTGTGACCTATGGCGTTTCTCGAAGTGAAAAATTATCGCAAAAAGTTCGGCGACAACGAGGTGCTCAAAGGCATTTCTTTCTCTCTCGAAAAAGGCGAGGTGCTCGCCATCATCGGGTCTTCCGGCGGCGGCAAGACGACGCTTTTGCGCTGCCTGAACTTTTTGGAGATCCCCGACGAGGGCACGCTTACGCTCGGCGGCGAAACGCTGTTCGACGCGTCCGAAAAAAAGAAGAACGCCGAATCGGACATCCGCGAAAAGCGCCTGCATTTCGGGCTCGTGTTCCAGCAGTTCAATCTCTTTCCGCAATATACGGTGTTTAAGAACATCACGCTCGCGCAGACTCTGCTCGCAAAGGCGGAGTTCAGGCAGAAGAAAAAAGATTTTTCCGCCGTGTTGAAAAGCGCGCCGCCCGCCGAGCGGAAAAAACTCAAAGAAGAGCAGAAGACCATCCTCGCGGAGATCCGCGCGGGGCAGAAAAAGCGGATCGAGGAAAAGGCGGAAGGCCTTCTCTCCCGCGTCGGGCTTTCGGAAAAGAAAAACGCCTATCCTTACGAGCTTTCGGGCGGGCAGCAGCAGCGCGTCGCCATTGCGCGGGCGCTCGCTTTAAGCCCCGACATTTTGTGTTTTGACGAGCCCACTTCCGCGCTCGATCCCGAACTTACGGGCGAGGTGCTCAAAGTCATAAAGGGGCTGAAATCTTCCGAAAGCACGATGATCGTCGTCACGCACGAAATGGAGTTTGCAAAGAACGTTGCAGACCACGTCATTTTTATTGCAGACGGCGTGATCGAAGAGGAAGGCACGCCCGAGGAAGTGTTCGAAAACCCGAAGAGCGAAAAGACGAAGGCATTCCTGCAAAAATCGCGCGACCTTCTCGGCGAAGAGGCGGAAGAGGTCAAAGGGGACGTTTTATGACGGAACACGCGCATATCCTGTACCGCGCCCTGCTCAATTGCGGCAACGAGGAAGACGTGCGGGCGCTTTTGGACGATCTTTGCACCTATCAGGAGCAGGAGCAGATGATCCAGCGCGCGTATGCGGCGAAAATGCTCATCGAGGGCAAAACGTATGCCGACATCATCGCGGAAACGGACATCTCTTCCGCAACGCTGTCGCGCGTGTCGCGCGCGTTGCAGCACGGCAGCGGCGGGTATAAAAAATTGATCCCCCGAACATAGGGGAACGCAAAGAGCGGTATTTAAAGGGCCGCTCTTTTTCTTTTGCGGTTGACTTTTGCACGGCACGGGTATACAATAATATCAAAATAAATTCACGGAGAATATATACCATGAAAATTGCGGCGACTTATCTTGACGGAGAAATTTTTCAGCACTTCGGGCATACCGAGTATTTCAAGATCTACGAAACGGACGGCAAAACCGTGCAAAGCAGCGAAGTTGTTTCTTCCGACGGGTTCGGCCACGGCGCGCTCGCGGGTTTTTTGAAGGGGCGCGGCGTGGATGCGCTCGTGTGCGGCGGCATCGGCGGCGGGGCCGTATCGGCGCTTGCGGAAGCGGGCATAAAGGTGTATGCGGGCGCTTCGGGCAGTGCGGACGACTGCGTCGCCGCCCTGCTTGCGGGCACGCTCGAATTTTCGGGCGGGGCGAACTGTTCGCACCACGCGCACGAGCACGGCGAACACGGCGAACGCGAGTGTTCGCACGGAGAGCATGACTGCGGTCACGGCGGCTGCGGGCGTCACTGAATTATGCATATCGAAGCGCGCCCCTGCGGAAAATACATTGTACTATGTTAGGCAAAGAATTGATTTTTGCGCTCATCGGCACGGGCGCGACCTGCCTTGCGACCGTGCTGGGCGCGGCGCTGGTATTTATTTTTAAAAAAGACATGTCGCCCAAGACCGGGCAGATCTTTTTGGGGTTTGCGGCGGGCGTCATGACGGCGGCCGCCGTCTTTTCCCTGCTTCTTCCCGCAATGGACGAGCTTGAAGCGGAGGGGAAGAGCGTGTTTCTGCCCGTCGGCGGCGGGTTCGTGCTCGGCGCGCTGTTTTTGTTCGTGCTCGACAGGGTGCTGCCGCACATGCACATCGGCAGCGACGAAGCGGAAGGGCTTCCCTCGCATTTCAAAAAGACGACCATGCTCGTCTTTGCGGTCACGCTGCACAACATACCTGAAGGCATGGCGGTGGGGCTGGCCTTTGCCGCGGCCGCGAACGCGGGTGCGGGCGCGCTTCCCGCGGCGATCGCTTTGGCTGCGGGCATGGCTCTGCAAAACTTTCCCGAGGGGGCGGCGGTTTCCCTTCCGCTCCGCTCGGGCGGCACGGGTAAGGGGAAAGCATTCCTCTGCGGCGCGCTTTCGGGCATCGTCGAGCCGGTTTTCGGCATTCTGGCGGTGCTGATCGCGGGAAGCGTTTCGGGGCTAATGCCTTGGTTTTTATCCTTTGCGGCGGGCGCGATGGTCTACGTCGTCGTCGAAGAACTTATACCCGAGGCGCATCTCGGTCAGCATTCACATATCGGAACGGCGAGCGTTCTCGTCGGCTTTTTCGTGATGATGATGCTCGACGTGATGCTGGGCTGAAATTATGGATTTTGCAAAGTATTCTTTTTACGATAAACTGACGGATAAAGAGCGGGAATTTTTCCTCGCCTCGCTGCGCACGCGCGATTTTGCCGCCGGGCAGGACGTATACCGCGGCGACTGCGCGGGGCTGATCTTTACGAGAAGCGGCAGGCTGTGCGCGTATACCCTTTCCGCCGAGGGGCGGGAGATCTCGCTGTACCGCCTGACTGAGGGGGACGTGTGCCTTTTCAGCGCCTCGTGCGCTTTGGAAAACGCCGATTTCGACGTGTTCGTGCGCGCCGAAACGCAAACGCGCGTCGCCCTGCTGCCTGCCGACGCGTTCAAAAAACTGTCGGAAAGTTCTCTCGCCTTTTCAACTTTCGTGAACGCGCTGACGATGCGGCGGTTTTCCGACGTGATGTGGGTGCTCGACAGCGTGCTGAACAAAAAGTTCGACGCGCGCCTTGCGGCGCTTTTGCTGGAAGAGAGGAAGTATGCGGGCGCGGACAGGCTGAAAGTCACGCACGAACGGCTCGCCGCGCACCTCGGCACGGTGCGCGAGGCGGTTTCGCGCATGCTCAAATATTTCGAAGGGGAAGGGCTGATCCGTATTTTCCGCGGAGGCATAGACATCGCGGACGTAAAAGCGCTGGAAAAACTTGCAAATTCCGAAAAATAACCGTAAAAAAACCGCGTATCTGTAACAATGTTACGGAAAAAATTTTCTTTTCGGGGTATAATAAGCGTACAAATCACCCGAGGAGGAAAGGAAAATGCAGGTAAAAACGGTTACGGATAAAAATTTCGACGAAGTTTTGCGGCACGAGGGCACGGTACTGCTCGACTTTTGGGCGGGCTGGTGCGGCCCCTGCCGCATGATGGCGCCCGTCGTGGAAGAGATCGCAAACGAACGCCCCGACGTGTTCGTCGGCAAGGTCGACGTCGACGCGGAGAGCGGACTCGCGCAGAAGTTCAACATCTATTCCATACCCACGTTCATCGTGCTCAAAAACGGGGAAGTGACGGCGCAGACGGCGGGCGCGCGCCCCAAAGCCGCGTTGGAGGAACTGCTGTAATGCTGTTTTCTCTGTTCAAAAATTTTACTTCTTATGCGGAGCGTGCAAAAAATACGCCGGGCGCGCGCATCATAGACGTGCGCACGGAAGAGGAGTACGCCGCGGGGCATCTTCCGCAGGCGGAAAACATCCCCCTCGACAGATTGAGCGGCGCGCGGTTCAACGAGGGAGAAAAACTGTTCGTTTACTGCCACAGCGGCGCGCGCAGCGGCAGGGCGGCGGCATATTTGAAGAAGGCAGGCGCGGATGCCGTCGATATGGGCGGCATCGCGGGATATAAAGGTGAAATTGTCGGAGGCAGATAACATGAAGGTCGTCATCATCGGCGGCGTCGCGGGCGGCGCGACCGCCGCGGCAAGGCTGAGAAGGCTCGACGAAACCGCGGAGATCGTCGTTCTGGAGCGGGGCGGTTATGTTTCCTATGCGAACTGCGGCCTGCCGTACTATCTCGGCGGCGTCATAAAGGAGCGGTCGAAACTCCTTTTGCAGACGCCCGAAAGTTTCAGGCGGCGGTTCAATGTGGACGTGCGCGTCAAAAACGAGGTTTTGGAGATCCTTCGCGATAAAAAGCAGGTGCGCGTGCGCCGCTTGCAGGACGGGAGCGAATATTTTGAAAGTTACGACAAACTCGTGTACTGCCCCGGAGCAAAGGCGCTGCGCCCGCCCTTTATACGGGAGGACGCGCGCATCTTCACGCTGCGCACCGTCGAAGATACCTTCGCGATAGACGACTATATCAAGGCGAACGGCGTAAAGAGCGCGGTCGTGGTCGGCGGCGGGTTCATCGGGCTGGAAGCGGCGGAAAACCTGACGGAGCGGGGCATAAAAGTAACGCTCGTACAGCTCGAAGATCAGGTCATGCTGCCCTTCGATTACGACATGGCGTGCATTCTGCATTCCAAACTGCGCGAAAAGGGGATCGACCTTCGCCTTTCAAGTAAAGTTGCTTCCCTGCGCGGGGAAGACAGCGGCGTCGTCGCCGAAATCGAGGGGAAGGGCTGCGTGCGCGCGGACATCGCGCTTGCGGCGGTGGGCGTCTCTCCCGAAACGGACTTGGCGAAGAGTGCGGGGCTTTCGCTCGGCATCAAGGGCGCGATGCTCGTCGATGCGCATATGCGCACGTCCGATCCCGACATATACGCCGCGGGCGACGCGGTGCAGGTGAAAAATTGCGTCACGGGGAAGGATTCCCTCGTCCCGCTTGCAGGGCCTGCGAACAAGCAGGGGCGCATCGCGGCGGACAACATCGCGGGCATTGCGAGCGTCTATAAAGGGGCGCAGGGTTCGTCCGTCATGAAACTGTTCGAGCTTACGGCGGCGTCGACGGGGCTCTCCGAACGCGCCGCGCGCGAGGCGGGTTATGCGGCTGAAAGCGCGCTCCTGTTCTCGCCCGACCATGCGACGTACTACCCGGGCGCGAAAAACATGACGCTGAAAGTCGTGTTCGACCGCACGGACGGCAGGATACTCGGCGCGCAGGCGGTCGGCTTCGGCGGAACGGAAAAACGGATAGACGTGCTCGCAACGGCGATCCGCGCGGGCTTTACGGCGGAGGAGCTGACCGAGCTCGACCTCTGCTACGCGCCGCCCTATTCATCGGCGAAAGATCCCGTCAATATGGCGGGGTACGTCATCGGCAATATTTTACGCGGAACAGTCCGTCAGCACACCTGGAAGGACGTCGGGAAGCTCGCAGACGATGAAAACGCGCTGTTTTTGGACGTGCAGACAAGGGGAGAGTACGATGCCGCGCACCTTGCGGGCGCGATCAATATTCCCGTGGACGAACTGCGCGGGCGCATGAACGAGCTGGACAAGAGCAAAACGGTCTATGTGAACTGTTACAGCGGTTTACGCAGTTATATCGCCTGCCGCATGCTTTCCGCGAACGGGTTCAAGTGTTCCAATCTTGCGGGCGGCATACGTTTTTACAAGGTCGTCGCCGAGGGCTGCGCGTACGACGAAGTGCCGCGGCATCTGTGCGGCGCTGTCAGCAAATGAGATGATATATAATAAACGGGCGGCGGCGCACGGTTTCGTGCGCCGCCGCCTTTTCACGGGTTGGCGTGCGTCCGTTTGCGGCAAGGCTCATATCTGTTTGAATTTCATCACGATGTCCTGCGGGTAGTCTCCGAAGCCTTTGCCGAACAGGTTCAGCCCGCCCTGATGCTCCGCGCTTTCCTTTACGCCGATCTTCAGGCGGATGTGGTCGCCGCCTTCGTGCAGGAAATCTCCGATCGTAACGTTCGCGTTGACGGGCTGGCCGTTCAGGCAGCAGCCGTTCTCTCCTATGGTCAGGGTATACAAAAGCCCGTACTGCGTGGCGTTGAGCGGCCAGTAGGCGGGGGAATAGTTCCCCGCGCGCCCGCCGAAGTCTCCCGGGCAGGTAAACGTGGCGATCTCTTTTCCGTTCAGCCAGACGGTGACGTCGCTCGGCCAGTCGTTGCGGTAATAGGGCGCTTCCGAACAGCATTCGAAGGAGATCTCGATGTGATTGTAAAAGGGGTACGCGGCGAGATGGTTGGGAAAGTTGTAACTCACGTCTCCGTGCGAAAACCCGAGGATCTGCGCGCCCGTCCTTTCCGGCGTGAACAGCATGGAAGTGATCTGGTCTTTTTCGAAGAGATATTTTTCGGAATCGGCGAGATAGCCGCTGTTTCTGATGTTCAGTTCGACGTAATTTCCGACGGGCATCTCCACGGCGATCGCTTTGTGCGCGGGTTCGATGTCTTTGTCGGAATAGTCGATGCCGATCTCCACGACGGCTTTGTAACACAGCTTCATATGTCCCTTTTTTGCGGGCTGGTACTGTATTTTGATCAGGCGCGCCTCTTCCAGGACGTTGATATGGTTGGAAACCGAGCTTGCCGCAAGGCCGAGCGCTTCGGCGATCTCCAATACGTTCATCGGCTTTTCAGACAAAAGCCGCAGGATGCGCATCCTGTCGCGCGAGGAAAGCGCTCTGCCGAGCGCGCATATTTTCGCGTCGTCGTTTTCGTCCATGACGGAAAGATTCAGTTTGCTGACGCGGTGCATGGCATTCATGATACGTCTCCTTTGAAACATTATCTTTGTAATTCAAATTTATTGTATCAGAAAGGGACGGGAAAGTCAATATTCCCGAATGCTTTTGCGTATTGACAGGCCGCCTTCCATCGTTTAGAATAGAGAGCGGGAGGTGCGGCCGTAGGCATACGGTACTGCGCCGCGGCGACCGTTTTACGGGTGCTGCCGTTATAGAACAAAAAAGGAGCAGGGTCATGAAAGATATTCACGCGAATCCTCAGTTCAGAAGGGAAAACATGCGCAGCCTGGACGGGGAATGGGAGTTTGAAATTTTGGATACGCCCTTTGCCGATAATCTTACGGAGCGCACGCTGACGGGGAAGATCCGCGTGCCGTTCTGCCCCGAAAGCGAACTTTCGGGCGTGGGGTACAAGGGAGAGATACGGTATTGCGCCTATGCAAAAACTTTTTCGCTTTCGGCGGAGGAGAAAAAAGAAAAGGTGCTTCTCCGCTTCGGCGCGTGCGATTACGAAGCGCACGTATATCTCAACGGCGCGCGCGCGGGCAGTCACCGCGGGGGCTATTCTTCCTTTTGTTTGGATGTGTCGGCGCTTGTTTGCGAAGGGGAAAACCGCCTCTTCGTGCTCGTATACGACGACCCGAAAGACGATTGCCCTTCGGGCAAGCAGACGTTCAAAGAGTCGTCGTTCGGCTGTTTTTATTCCCGCGTGACGGGCATCTGGCAGTCGGTCTGGCTGGAATTCGTCCCCGAATGTTACCTCACCTCCGTGCGCTTTATCCCGGATATCCGAAATTGCTGCGTCCGCGTCCGCGCGGAGTCGTTCGGCAGCGAAAAGTTCGGGATGCAGGTGTTTTACGGGGGCAGAAAAGTCGGGGAATGCGCCTTCCCGCTCACGCAGTACGGGGAAGGCGAGTGCGGCCTTTCCGAAAAACATCTTTGGGAAGTCGGCAAAGGCAGGCTGTACGACGTCGTTCTCACTTACGGCAAAGACGTCGTGCACAGTTATTTCGGGCTTCGCGAATGCGCGTTTTCGGGCGAAAAATTCCTGCTCAACGGAAAGAGCGTGTTCCAGCGCCTCGTGCTCGATCAGGGGTATCACCCGAAGGGGCTGTATACCGTCCCCACGGAAGAGGAGATGCGCGACGAGATCGGAATGGCGACCGCGCTCGGCTTCAACGGCGCGCGCCTGCATCAGAAAGTGTTCGAGCCGCAGTTCCTGTACGAATGCGACAAAGCGGGCTACCTCGTATGGGAAGAGCTTCCGAGTTGGGGTATCGATTATACAGACCTTTCGGGGATCGGCGGCGTGCTGGAGGAATGGCGCGAGATCGTCGGGCGCGACGTGAACCATCCCTGCATCGTGACGTGGTGCCCCGCGAACGAATTTTGGACGGACGAATTCCGCGGGAACAAATATCCGCGCGTCTGCGACCTGCGCTATGTGAAAATTTTATACGCCTTTACGAAAATGCTCGACGATACCCGCCCGTGCGTGGATTCGAGCGGCGGCTACCATACGGGCGAAACGGACTTATACGATTTCCACACCTACGACGGCATCGAAAAGGCGGAAAAGTATCTTTCGGCGTTTGAAAGCGAGGGAAAACTGGTCATGCCTCTCCTGATGCCCGAAAAAGCGGAATGCCGCGCGGCGGCGTACCGCCCGGGTCAGCCCGTCATGGCGAGCGAATACGGCGGGATCGCGTACGACCCCGAAGCGTCGGGCTGGGGATACGCCGCGGCGGCGACCCCGAAAGAACTTGCCGGAAAGGCGGCGGAACTGAGCCGTGCGTATATGAATTGCCCGAAACTTTCGGGCATGTGCTATACCCAGCTTTACGACGTCGAACAGGAAAAAAACGGGCTGTATTACTATGACAGAACGCCGAAAATGAACGAATCGGAAGCGGAAATCCTGCGAAAAGTCCTCCGCGCCCCCGCAAAGATCGAAAAGGAATAGCGGGGCGGCGGATCCGAAAAAATAAAAAGGAGAAAATGCGATGAAACAAGGCGAAAGATGCGCAAGGGATGCGGCAAAGGCGGAAGAGATCTTAAAGCGGTATGCCTCCGCGGGCAAAATGATGATCGGCGGCTGGGACAATCCGTGGCATTCATACGATGCGTACAAGACGGCGAAGGATATGGGCCTCACGCACATGTTCATGTGGGGAGACCGCGGCACGTTCCTCCCCGGGAAAAGGGCGGGCGAGGGGTCGCAAAACATGGAGGAGTTGCAGGCATGGTTTGACGAACTCGGGCTGAAAGCCGTCTGGCAGACGGGTTCGGACATGAACTCCGCGCAGGCGGGCGCGTTCGACGAGGATCTGCGCAACTATCCCTGCGTGGAAGGGATCGACCTGTTCGACGAGCCGCGCTATCCCGCCCTCGAAATGCTCAAAGGCGTGGTGAAAAATTTCGACGACAAATTCGGCGACAGCCTGCTGTGTTATTTCAACCTTCTCCCTTCGAGCACGCCCGACGAAGAACTGCACAGCACCTATGCGCAGTATATCGACAAGTTCAAAGAAATTTTCGAAGTCATCCGAAAGGGGCGGCGCATGGTCAGCACCGATGTGTATCCCCTTCTCAAAGAGGGGGACGTCCTTTCCCTCAACGATACGTGGCTGACGAATATGTATCAACTGCGCAGGCTGGCAGACGAAACGGGCGCGGAATTTACCATGTTTATCCAGTCGGTCGGGTTCAACGGGCACAGGCGGCCGAAGAGCGAAGAGGAGATACGCTTTCAGGTATGGACGGATCTTTGCTTCGGCATCACGGGCTATATCTATTTCACCTACGCGAACGACCCCAACACGACGGGAGACTTCACGTATACGGAGACGGTCTGCAACAAAAAGGGCGAGCCGACCGATAAAAAATACTTCGAAGGATGCAAGCGGGTCAACGAGGAGGTGCATAAATTCGCGCCCGTTTACCGCTCTTTCGTTTGGAAAGGCGTGCTCGTTTCTTACGGAGACGAGGGGAGTACCGACGCCGGACTCGCCGCGCTCGGAAAATACGCGCTTCCGACGGCGGATTTTTTAAAATTTTATCAAAGCAGTTCGGACGCCGTTTACGGCGTTTACCGTGCGGCGGACGGCAGCGACGCGCTCGCCGTGGTCAATTACACAGACCCCTGCCTCGGACTCGAAAACACGGTGCGCTTGACTTTTGACGGCGCGGATTCGGTGCTGATGTTCCGCAAAGGCGCCTGGGAGTACTGCCGCGCGGCGGAGGGCATGTTCGAAGTGACGCTCGGCTGCGGAGAAGGGGTTTTCCTGATCCCTTATCGGTCATAACGAAAAAGCATAAAACGGCGGCGCACGTTTGCAGTGCGCCGCCGTTTTGCATCGTTCGTTCTGTTTTCGGCTTGTGCGCCGAAGGCGCGCCCGTTTAATCCCCCGCGTATAGCGAAGCGAGTTTTTCCGCGCGCGCCTGCACTTCTTTGGCGAGGGCCGCGGGGGAGAGCACGCGCACCCCGTCGCCGAAACTCATGATCTTAGAAAGCAACACTTCTCCCTGCGGCAGGGTCGCCTCCGCGGTGATGTTTTCGCCGTCCACGCGTATATTGTCCATGCCGAGCCACTCCTCCACGTCGGGGAGCGCTTTTTTTTGTACGGAAAACCTGACTTCGGCGAGCGGCGCGTTCTCAAAATTGAATTTGAGGGGAAGGTTGGCGCGGTCTATCTCGCGGCGGGGGAAAATTTCTCCCGTTTTGCGCGCGCTCCTGACCCTGCCCACCTTGAACAGGCGGAAATCGCTGCGTTTTCTGCACCATGCGTATACATACCAGATATTTTGTTTATAAACGAGCAGGTGCGGCTCGACGATGCGGCGGCTCTCCCTGCCTTCGCGGTCGATATAGAGGAGATCGAGGCACTCGCAGTGTTCGGCGGCGTCTTCGAGCACTTTGAGTTTTTCGGAAAAGTCGTACGCGTCTCCCCAGGTGCCGCTGTCCACGACGATGTTGCCCGTAAGCGCCATGCTGCGGCTGTCCGCTTTCTGTTGGGAAAGAAGTTTGTCCAGCGCGCTTTTGACCGTTTCGTCGTGCATCTGTTCGTAGAGCGCGCCGAGCGCGTTGACCGCCGCGGCGTATTCGTCTTTCGTGAAAAAATTTTCGGGCAGCTTATATGTGTCGGGCAGGAATATTCCGCCGCCCCTGCCGCGTATGATATCGACGGGAACGCCCGATACGATCAGCTCTTCGAGATAGCGGTGTATGCTCCGTTCGGATACGCCGCAGTTTGCGGCGAGTTCCGCCGCCGTCGTCTGCCGTTTCTTTAAAAGAGAAAACAAAATTTTCAGCATCGCCTGGAACTTCATTGTTTACCTCGGAAAAAATTTTTTGGATTTCTCAAAAATATTTTAATAAATATGACAATATATGTCAACTATTTTTTCGTATAATAGGGGCAGCAAGAACGGAAGAAGAAAAATTTCCGCAAACGGAGGACAAGCAGTATGAAAAATTTATCGGGTGCGTTATTCGGGAAGAAGGAAGCGCGCTGCGTCGTTTTGCCGCTCAGCATTTGCAGGAGCGCGGTGCGCAGGGACGCGGAGCGCCCCGCCGTATGCAGGGAAGTGCCCGTACGCGCCGTTCCTTTGCGCGCGGAGCGGGAAAGGTTGGGGCGTTTTCGGTGCGGCGCGCCTTCGCGCGGAAAAAATTGCGGCTTTTCTGTCACGCTCGACGAGATGATCGAGAACCTTTCTCTTCTGAAAGGCCTGAACGTAGAGGAGCGCGCGCGGGCGGCGCAATCGGAAAATTGACCCTTCATAAAAAGGTATTATGAAAAATATAAGATTTATGAATAGATGAACGGCCTTTTATCGATTGCCAAACGCGGATATTTCTGATAAAATATTGCGTGAAAGAAAAACAAAGGAGTTTTTGCCATATGTCTTATGTAGAAAGCGTTCTCGAGCGCGTCAAAGCGCAGAACCCGAACGAACCCGAGTTCCATCAGGCGGTCACGGAAGTGCTCAACAGCCTCAAACCCGCGATCGACGCGAACCCGCAGTATGAAAAGGCGAGCCTGCTCGAAAGGCTTGTCGAGCCGGAAAGGATCGTCATGTTCCGCGTTCCCTGGATCGACGACAACGGCAACGTGCAGGTCAACAAAGGTTACAGGGTGCAGTTCAACAGCGCCATCGGCCCTTACAAGGGCGGCCTGCGCTTCCATCCGTCGGTCAACCTTTCCATCATCAAGTTCCTCGGCTTCGAGCAGA
>CDZB01062745.1_pt1 | contig 46067 bp, 39 predicted proteins | sample 554961 | NCBI WGS metagenome assembly CDZB01 (sample SAMEA3182106, study PRJEB8094) | gut metagenome | biome: human; feature: gut; material: Stool; isolation source: human stools | place: Canada | collected 2013-02-26 | reverse complement strand
AATAAAAAGGTTTCGTTCGAGTATTTCGATTTCAATTACAAGCACGAGCGCGTATATCGTAAAGCCCACAAACGTTATTTCGTAAATCCGCTTGCAACCATATTCGATGACGATAATTACTATCTGATTGCTTATTACGGGAAACATCCCGGCGTTGTTCATTACCGAATCGACCGTATGGACAAGGTGGAAATGGTGGAAGAGCAGCGCAAAGATCCTTATAACGGCGAGCCGATCGATCTGAAACATCATAAAAAGACTATTTTCGGAATGTTTCAGGGCGAAAAGCAGGAAGTCGAATTTCAAGCCGATAAGTGTCTTTTGGACGTGATATTCGACGTGTTCGGCGATAACATTACGTTGGAACCGCTTGATGACAATACGATTACGTTTAAAGCCGAGGTGCAGGTCAGCCCTACATTTTTAGGTTGGTGCTGTTCGTTTGGGGATAAGCTTAAAGTCCTTTCTCCCGAAAACGTTGTAGATAATATAAAGACGTATCTCGATAAAATGAAAAAAGTATATGAAATATAGGAGGAGTTGTTTATGAAAACATTATTTTATAATTCAATTGAATTACCAGCAGAGGTTCATATAGTATCAGAATGCTTTGGCATCGATATAACGTATGAACCGATGGGAGATCCGGACCATCCGGCATGGATGAGCGAGTTGTTTAATCTTGCAAAATGCGATAGTTTTGAAGAAGTTGCCGTGCGTTTAACGAAACATAATGAGGGCTATACGAGAAAAAGCAAATTTGCTGAAAGAGAAGAGGTCAACGGCTGGATTTCCTTAAAAGAAGTAAGGAACGGCGATGGATACTTTAACGATAAAGCACTTTTATCTGAAAAAGTATAAAGAGGTAATTTAAAATGATGAAAATTAAAATTACGAGAGAGGACGGTTCGCTACATTCTTTTGACTTTTATAAAAAAGAGCGTTGTGTTTTTTCAATATCCGAAAATGGGGATATGTATTATAGCATATATGGGAATGGTGAATTTGCTAAGATTATCTTACTTGGACGGATATATAAAAAATTAAGGCAAGAACAAGCATTGGAAGTTATTGATGTTTTAACAAATTTTATTTCTAAAAATGCTGATCGACATGAATATGGTTGCGATGTATTGCCTGATTGTTTCACTATATTTTGTGGAAGAAAAAAAGAATCCGAAATAGAGGTGTTAAGCTGTGATGAGACAGATCGGATATATAATAAGATTCAAAAAATAGTAAAAATAAAAAACTTTATGAGTTTGACGGATCAGGGTGATTGAAGTGATAATTATTGAAATTTTAAGTATTTTAGGACAAACAATATGGGGATTACTGTCCGCATTGTTTTCTGTAATATGTAACATTTTGCCTGAAATATTGGAAATAAAAAAGGTGTTGGGATATTTTACACCTGCTGGAGCTGTTGCTATATATTTAGGTGTCCCGACTATTGTTGTTACTATTGCTGTAAAGTTAATAAGAAAACTTGTAAGAGGCTGAGAAGAAAATTGCAAGATTGGAGAACTGAAGCAAAATATAATAAAAATCAGGAGGTATTTTACTATGGAAGAAAACATTCAAGCTGAAGCATTGCAAGATGAAATCGAGGAAAAGAAAGTCTATTCATCTTTTGAGAACTATACAAAAAAACAAGTAACATTGATCGGCTATTTACTTGGAATAAAAGAATTTCATATAACAAATCCGCCGTTTGATCAAGCATATTTACAAAAAATAAAAGGGACTAAAGAAATAGAAATAATAAGAGCCTTATCAATTCTACGTCTAAATTTTATATATGCATATGATAAAATCTATCGGGAAAAGCAGACAAAAGGGCCATTTGCACAATTTGATAAAATGGAACAAATGATTGATGCAGAGGCTTTACATTATTTACAGAAACAAGGGTTGGATCCTTTGCAATATGGTGTAAAACTTTCTGAATTTACAAAACACATTGCAAATATCAATCAGTTGATTGAAGAAAATATCGATAATATACATAAATACATACCCGAATGGGTTGAATGGAATTATATTAAAGAATTATTTATTATGCCGGGGTGCGCTTCAGGTCCAAAGGGAAGCTATTATAACAGCAAACAGAAAGCAGAACAAATCAATGCAAAAATTCATGAGATAAGAAAAGATTTTTATAATAACCAAAATTTTTATCCTTATAAAACTTATTTTAATTGGAATGAAAAACGCCGACCTGATGATTATGGCAATATTTTATTTAACGATGGGAAATTTCTGAAATTATTGTACAGTTCACATTATGATACATTTACGGGATTGGAATATGTTATAGATGCAAAATCGGAGATAAAGAATGATGTGTATGATTTTATTACAAAAGCAGTAAATGTGGCAATCTTTGTAGATTGCGAAAACGTTGATCCGTATCATTTTGCATCGGCATTAAAAAACTTAGAAGAAGAAAAAATTCAAAAGATAAAAAAAGTAGTTTTATTCGACGATGTAAATACTACGAATGCGTGGGATATTCTTAAAGATGTTTTGAAATTACCTGTGGAACATGAGGAAGTAGAACGAGTAAAAGATGATAAATCACTCGTAGATCACGCATTAAGCATTGGGGTTGCGAAATCGTTTTACGAAGATCAGACTGAAAGTGTTATTATTGCATCATCGGATTCGGACTTTTGGAGCCTTATAAAATATCTTCCTAAGGTAAGATTTTTTGTAATGAATGAAACAGATCGCACTTCTGGGGCTGTTATTGAAAAGTTAGATGCAAACAATATTGCGCATTGTTATATGGATGAGTTCGCGCAAGATGCGATTCAGCCATACAAAAACATAGTTTTAAGACAAAATCTTCAGCTAATATTAGATAAGTTTAATCAAGAAGGAGTGCTTGAAACTTTGTCGGTTGACGAAATGCTGGAAATTATATTCCGGAGATCTTGCGTGAACGGGCACTATAAACAAATTGAAAAAGAAAAGCAAGATTTTTATGTTAAGTATATTAAGAAACTTCGCTTGGTAATTGAAGATCGTGACGGGCAAAACTATTATAAGATAGAAGTGGGCAAATAATGTTTTATATATTGCCTATATATTGTGCCATTGTTATCCTGTGTTGTTTTTGCAACACAAGATAAATGCATTTCAAACGGAAGACTTTTTGTTGACAGGTGTTTTCTATTATGGTATAATAAATAAAAAGATTTTTCATTAGAGGTGTGGCGTGAATAAAAAACCATATTCTTCAGCGATAAAAAAAACTCCGTTTAAGTACTCGATTTCAAAAAAAATCGCAAGAATGCTTCTTGATGGATTTGATAGGTTGGAAGTTTTTGATAAATGTTACAATAAAAACGAGATCGAAATCATATCGGAAGATCGTAGACGTGAAGTTACAAACGTTGTGTATGAAAGGCTTTCTGTGTTGGATAGTTTTTTATTAAAACAATTTTATGATGGGGATCTTGTTACTTCAAAATATATTTTGACATATGCAATAGCGAAGACTGATTCACTATTTTTTGAATTTTTATATGAAGTTTATCGTGAAGCTCTTTTAGGGAATAAGGATTATATTTCAATAGATGATTTTGAAAATTTTTTTGCTGCGAAAAAAGAAATTGACTCAATTATTGCAAAATGGAGCGAGTGTACTATAAACGACTTATCTGGCGGGTATAGAAATATTCTTGTTGAGTCTGGGCTCGGTACAAGAATAAAAAAGAACATTCATGCAGAAAAAGTTATAATTCATCCTGCGGTGGAGGAACATATAGCTTTGATTGGTGATGTTGAATTCAATAAAGCAATGTTGGGGGCAAAATGAAATGGCGGAAAGATCGTTAAATAATCGATTTATTGAGCTTGAAGATAACCTCATAAGTGTAAACTCACTTATGAGGCAGGGAAGGGCAAACGAAATACCATTTTATATTTTTGATTATAATCCAAAGGATGAAATAAATGTTCGTAAAGAGGTTGTGAAAATAAAGAGTCGGAATTCTGAAATAGTTGAATTTGATCTTTACGAAATGATGCTTTCAATAATCGAGGAAGAAGGATATTTGGAAGATGTTCTGAGAATGGAAAAAGATTATGATAAGGATATTCTTTTGAGAGAAATATTCCAACCATTATTGTCAGTCGAAGAAAATGATAACAGACTTATAGAAATGTTTAAGGAAAGGGCAACAGATGACGGGAAACATATTGTATTGATTACCGGAGTGGGTAAGGCTTTCCCAATCATACGTAGTCATACGATATTAAATAATCTACAAAGTGTTTTTAGAAATAATCCGGTTGTAATGATGTATCCCGGACGGTATGAAATTAAAAAGGCTATGACATTAAGACTTTTTGAAAGACTTGATGATGATAATTATTACAGAGCATTTCCTTTGGTGGAGAGGAGAACTGACAAATATGATTATTAAAGATTTGTTTAAAAAACCAATAGACAGAAGTATTCAAGGCGTTGTTACTATAGGGAATGAATCCGAAGAACAAAAGTGGCAGGAGCTTGAAGAATATGTTTGTACGGACGAAATAACTAAGCAATTTGCGACGTTCTTTCATAAATATAGGGAATCCATTTCAATACCTACTGAAAAAATGGGTGTATGGATTACTGGCTTTTTCGGCTCAGGTAAATCACATTTCTTAAAAATACTTGGTTACATACTTGAAAACGAAGTTGTTGCCGGAGACGAGGCTGTAAAATATTTTGACGACAAAATAAAAGACGAAATGATACTTGCCGATATGAGGGCAAGTGCCAAGGTAAAGAACAAGGTTGTTCTTTTTAATATTGATTCGAAGGCAAAGTCCGACTCGAAAAATAGAGCGCAAGCTATAATGGACATAATGCTTCGTGCTTTTAATGAGGCAATTGGTTACTGTGGTTCACAACCTTGGGTTGCGGATCTTGAGCGCACTCTTGATAGGGAAGGGTGTTTGGAAGCTTTTATTGAAAAATTTGAGGCTCTTTCCCATAGGAATTGGGAACAAACGAGAGCAAAGGCTTTGCTTAATCGAGATTATATAATTCGTGCTTTGTGTGAAATTCGAGATATGAGTGATGAAAGCGCAAAGCAGTTTGTAGAAGACCAAACAAAAAATTATACAAACACTACGGAAGATTTCGCAAAATTAGTAAACGAGTATTGCGTGAAGCACAAAACAAGAGTTGTATTTCTTATGGATGAAGTAGGGCAGTTCATAGGTGATAATACACAACTGATGCTTAATTTGCAGACATGCGTTGAGGATCTTGGGAAATACTGCCGTGGACAAGCATGGGTTGTTATTACTTCGCAACAAGAACTGAAAGCGATGATAGAAACGACTAAGGATAGGCAGCAGGATTTTTCAAAGATTCAAGGACGTTTCAGTCGAATTATTTTAAGCGGATCCAACGCTGACGAAGTTATCAAAAAAAGGATACTTGAGAAAAAAGATACTGCCAAGGCTCCTTTAATGTCTTTATATGATGGCAATAGCAGTAAACTTTCAAATTTGATTTTATTTCAGGCAAAACCGACTTGGAGTGGATATAAAAATGCGGAAGATTTTATGGAGGTCTACCCATTTGTTTCGTATCAATTTGAATTACTCCAAAAGGTTTTTATGTCGATAAGAGATCATGGGATGAGTGAGGGGAAACACCTTTCCCAAACAGAACGATCATTGTTGAGTGCCTTCCAAGATTCTGCCAAAAAGGTGGCTGATATGGAGTCTGGAATTTTGGTTCCGTTTGATAGTTTTTATTCGACAATCGAGCAATTTATTGATTTCGATGTAAAAACTGTATTTGTTAATGCTGAAAAACGCCCGAGCCTTGATGAATTTGCCATCAGGGTATTACGTATTTTGTTTATGATAAAATACGTAAAAGAAATGCCGGCTTCGATTGATAGACTTGCTACGCTTATGGTTGGAAATATCAACGAAGACAAAATGGCGTTAAAAACTAAAATTTATGATGCATTAAAGATTCTGGAAGATGAAACACTGATACAAAAAAACGGCGAATATTACGATTTTTTAACGAATGACGAACAGGATGTAAACAAGCAAATCAATAATATTAGTTATAACGAGGGGGAAGTTCAAAGAACTATCCTTGATATTGTTTACGATCGAGTATTGGATAGTAATAAATTTCGTTATGAAAATAGATATGAATTCGGTTTGAATAGATATGTTGATGCGGAATCAAAAGGAAGTTTTAATCAAGATTATTTGACGATAAAGGTATTTACTGTTTATTCGGCTATAACGGATGAAACATCATTTCTTGCAGAATCCGCAAAAACGTCGGCCATTGTTGTTGATATGACGGAGGGATCATTTATCGAAGAATTGATTCGAGCGAATAAAATCATGACGTTCAAGCGAAATAATAGTGCAACAATGTCTGTTGCGCTTGCTGAAATCATGAGTAAAAAAACAGCAGAATATTCTGAACGTATTAAGCGAGCCGAAGATATTATAACAATGGTTTTGCGAAAGGCTCCGATTTACTTTGCCGGACAAAAATTAGACATAAAAGAAAAGGATGGAAGAGATCGGCTGACGGATGCTATGAAAGAAGCCGTTAAGCAGGATTATTATAAACTCGGACTTGTAAGCAAGTTTTATAACGATGCCAAAGACGTTACCGCTGCCTTAGAGGCAAATGCTCTTACTTTGTTCGATGATGATTTATCGCAAGAGGCGAATCATGGAGCATATACAGAAATTTTTGAAAAAATCAAAAATGATAAGTATCTGTTAAAACGAGTAACCGTAAAAGGATTGGTAGACTTCTTTTCTAAGAAGCCCTATGGATGGAGAGATTACGATATACTCGGTCTTATAGCTACTCTTTGGAAGAAAAATCTTCTGCAAATTTCCATTCACGAAGTTCCGGTAAATGATAGTAACAGAACGTTCAAATACGATTTCGCTAAGAAAAACGGAATTGATACAATGGTTGTTCGTTTGCAGGAAAAAATAGAAGAAAGCGTTTTATATAATGTAAAGAAAATCATGCAAGAAGCGTATGATGAAAACTATCCGCTTGAAGAGAGTAAGCTAAAAGCGGGCGTGCTTGATTTCTTTATAAGCAAAAAGACATTTCTTTCTAATCTAAAAGTAAAATATGGTTCTGATTTTGCGGGTAGCCTTGTCGTTCCCGAGATATATCAGGATTTTGAGGCGATTACAAAAACATCGGATGCTCTTACGATTTTCAATGAAATAATCAAACGTAAAGAACATTTGATTGACAAAGCCGAAGTCCTTGAGCAACTTGAAGGTTTTTATAAAGAGGGTAGTAATCAACAAAAAGTTTATAAGGATGCAGTTGACATTTTAGATTGGTATTCAAAAAATGTAATGTTTAACGATTTGTCTAAATTGCAGGACGTTATAAGCGAAATGGGACAAATCGTTGCAATGGAAATTCCTTTTTCAAAAATGTCAGATCTTGCAAATCTTGTATTTAAAGCAGGAGAGATTAAGCAGGCAATTTTAAGCGAAAAATACGAAAACACAAAACGTAAGCTTGAAAAAGATCTTTCTAAAATTAACCAAGAAATGCAAGAGGCACTCTCGCAAGATTTAGTCGAAGAAAAAAAGAAGCAGATCCAAGAAAGGGGCGAAGCGCTTGCTCATGGATATGAGGATTGGTTTAATTCTCTTTCGCCGATGTCGCAAAACATGGATTCTTATATAACTTCCAGTGAGTCGGCAGTAAAAAAATACAGAGAATTCATAGCGCAAATGCTCGTTTCAACTACGGATGTACAACTTAAAAGAAAGAGTGTTCGTATGATAGAGTACGTCCCGATTGCAAATAAAAAAGTAAGAGACGAAAGCGATGTGAATAAGGTTGTTGATGCGATTAGGAATAAATTGCTTGCGGACTTGAAAGATTGCGATGAAATAGACCTTGGATAAGGAGAAAATATGGACAAAAGAGTATTGCAAATATATTCTGTTTGGGCAAAAGATAATCTTGAAAAACAGATAGAGGTATCGCTTAAAACGCTCGGTATTCATAGTGAATCCGATATTAAAGAAGCTCGGACTGTTGGTGACTACACAATTATTGACGGTGATTCCAATTCATACCCGAAGGATTTATACGATAAACGTCGTCATATTGTTAATTTAATAAAAACGGACGGGTATAAGGCTGTTATCGAAGAGTTTGCATATACTTGGTTTAACCGTTTTGTCGCTTTGAGATTTATGGAGACGCATGATTTTCTTCCTCATGGATTTCGTGTTTTGTCATCTCGCGATGGAAATCTTGAGCCTGAGATACTTAAAAATCTTGCTTATGTGAAAGATGAGTTGAAACTCGATATAAATCTTTGCAATGCGTTAAAAACACAGGGCAAACTTGAAGAATTGTATAGGTATGTATTGTTCCGTCAATGTAAAGCGTTGTCGGGCATTTTGCCTATGCTTTTTTCTGATGAAAACGATTATCTTGAATTGCTCCTTCCCAAAATTTTGTTGAAAGGCGAAACGGTTTTGACAAGACTCTTGGAAATTCCAGAAGAAGCATTTTTACAAGACGTTGAAATTATCGGTTGGATGTATCAGTTTTATATCTCCGTTAAAAAAGACGAGGTGTTTGCATCGAAAAAGACAATTACAAAAGATACGCTTCCCGCAGTAACGCAGTTGTTTACTCCGGATTGGATTGTCAGATACATGGCAGAAAACTCAATAGGACGTATTTGGATTGAAAGTTACCCGAATTCTTCGCTTAAGTCGGATATGAAGTATTACGTTGCTGATCCTGAGCAAACGCAAGAAATTAAGAGAAAAATAGATGCCGTCAAATATCAGAATGTAAGACCGGAAGATATTAAAGTGATCGAGCCTTGTTGTGGCTCGGGGCATATTCTTGTTTACGTTTTCGATTTGCTGTTTAAAATGTACGAGGAAAAGGGGTATCAGCCGCGCGAGATTCCGTCGCTTATTCTTAAGAATAATATATTTGGACTTGATGTGGATAAACGCGCTTCCCAGCTTGCTTCGTTTGCGCTTATTATGAAGGCAAGAAGTTTAAACTCAAAATTTTTCAGTGAGTCGTATTATGTCGCGCCGTATGTCTATGAAATTTGGGATTCGCGATTGTTGTTATCCCTCGGCTATAAAAAGCAGCTGGAAGATCTTAAATTATTGTCTGAGAGCGAAATAGATGATATAGAGTATATTATTGAATCTTTCCGTTATGGCAAAACTATCGGTTCATTACTTAAAATTAAACCGTTGAATTATGATAGAATTGAAAATTCTATTAAAACGATTGAGACAAAGGCTGTGCCGAATTTGTTTAATACAACTTTTTTAAGCGATGGTATTAAATTACTAAAAAGACTGGTAAAACAAGCTAAGGTAATGTCGGGTAAATATGATGTTATGATTACGAACCCGCCCTATATAGGGATTTCTTCTATGGAATCGCCCGTAAAGGATTATGCTATTACATTTTACCCGAATAGCAAATCGGATATGTTTGCCATGTTTATGGAAACCGAATTTGTAAAACCTAATGGTTTTTATGCGATGATAAATATGCACAGCTGGATGTTTTTATCAAGTTACGAAAAATTACGTAAAAGCATTCTTACCACAAAAGAGATTGTCAACATGATTCATCTCGGCGCGCATGCATTTGAAGCGATTGGCGGAGAGGTTGTTCAAACCACATCGTTTGTCATCCGTAATGTAAATATCGGCGGAAACGGTGTGTATTTCCGGCTGGTGGATAGTAGTAATAAAGAGCAAGATTTCCTCCAAAATGTGGAAAAATCGGGGGGGGGGTACACTTTGTAGCTAACGCCGCAAAGTTGCTCAATCTTCCGGGAGAGCCTATTGCCTATTGGATTAGTTCGATAATTGCAAATATTTTAAGTATTGATAAGTTTGATACATATTTTGAACCGAAAGCAGGGTTGAGTACAGGGGATAATGATCAGTTTTTAAAACTATGGTTTGAGGTAAATTTAAATGATATTTATTTTACTGCAACCGATTGTATACAGGCAATGTACACGGGTAAAAAATGGTTTCCGTACAGCAAAGGAGGCTCTTTTAGAAAATGGTATGGTAACAATGAATATATTGTAAATTGGCAAGATAATGGGAAAGAAATAGCATCATTTGTTGGTCCTGATGGAAAGTTACGGTCCACAATTCGGAATAGGCAGTATTATTTTTCAGAAGGCGGTGCGTGGTCAAGCCTTGCTTCAGGTCCGTTTTCAATGAGATATGTTCCGAAGGGCTTTATTTTTGATAGTAAAGGACCTATGTGCTTTCCGAAAGACGAGTCATTGGTATGTTATATGGTAGCAAATCTGAATAGCAATGTTGTTAACGTTTTACTGAATATTTTGTCGCCAACATTAGATTATTCGGTCGGTGCATTAGCAAAAATACCGACTTATATTTCAGAACAAAGCAAAGATGCGATTGAAACAATTAGTAAAAAAAATATTGCCGAAAGTAAAAAAGAATGGGATTCTTTCGAGGAGTCGTGGGACTTTAAGAAACATCCGCTAATCTAATTTGCAGGAGTATCTTCCTGCATAGGAGGATATATGAATACTGCAACAGCAGAAAAACAAAACAAGATTATGTACATATCGCAGGCAAAAGATTTTGCCAATCTTCCGGGGCAACCAATTGCTTATTGGGTAAGTAAAAGGTTTATAGAAAATTATCATAATTTATCATTGTCAAAGTATGGTGAAGTGATTACAGGAATGACGATAGGTGACAATAATAAATATTTGCGATTATGGTACGAGGTAAACAGGTGTTGTGTCGCTTTATCTTGTTCATCAATGGCAATGATTGATCTTAGAGTGACCAAATGGATACCTTACAGCAAAGGCGGCACGAGAAGAAATTGGTATGGAAATTACGAATATCTCGTAAATTGGGCGGGGAAAGAGTATTTCAATAGATCAAAGACTACTTTGCAACACTTATACTTGAGAGAAGCAATCTCTTGGCCTTTTATAACACCGGGGAAGTTTTCGGCTCGTTTGTTGCCCATCGGATCATTGTGGGATGTCGCAGGATCACCGTGTTTTTTCAAGGATAAAGAAACGGAATACTATTTTTTGGGATTGCTATGCTCTAAACCTGCGGACTACATGCTTAAAGTGGTTAATCCGACAATGAATATACAGGCAATTGATGTGGCGCAGATCCCAGTAATAAAAGAAACGGAGAAAAATGATTTAATAATCCGTTTGGTGCAAAGCAATATTGAAAACAGTAAATGTGATTGGGACTCGTTTGAAACGTCGTGGGATTTCAAAAAACACCCGCTGATATAAAGGGGCTATTATGGCAAAAGAATGGGAACTTGCGAAGTTAATAATAGACGCAAAAAAGAACGTTGACAGTATGTGGTATATAGCCGAAAACGTTCCGATTATTGCTAATATCAATTTACGAGATAGGGAATATTCTATCCTGCAAAATTTCTATGTTAATTGTTGTGCGGTTCTCGACAAATCTTTTCCGAAACAAAAAAAGAAGCTATGCGCCGAAGATGAAGTAATAGATCGGATTTATTATGAGCGAGATAAAAAATATGCTCATAAGGACGACGATTACGAGCCTGTTCCATTTCAAAGTTTATTGGAATTGACTGAACGATTAAAAAGTCAACTGATTTACGTTCGAGAAAAATGCGCGACTTATTTACCCAAAGAACTTACTCTTGACTTTGTGCCGCACGACAGAGAATTGTTTCGTTTGATAAACGGGCTAACCGCAGATAAAGAGGAAGGAATAAAACGCAAAAAATACATAGGGTATGGTCAGACTATTCCGGAGGGGAATGACACTTTAACATTTAAGCCATTGTATGATACCGATGATTTGAAATGTTTGCCGGAAGAAGAACGGAAAAAGTATTGCGTTATAATAGAGAACGGCTTAAATTCCTATGAGGGACTACAAAACAGGCAAGATTCCTGCATTAAAGCAAACCTATTATACGGACAAAAAATGTGGGTGAAGCCGAATGCAAACGCATTAAAAATGGTGCAAGAGTTAAAACGATACGGCTTTATGGATCAATATGAAATCTTGCAAGTAGACAAATTAAACGATGAAGAAAAGCAAAGATTATTTGCTCGGATTGTAGGTAATGAAATTGAAATATAGGTAAGGACAGCATAATGAACGTAAAGCAAACATCAAACAACAATCAAAATATACATTGGGGACAGCCGGATATGTTTGGCGTGTTTGAGCCAATAACGGATGGGGAAGAACAATATCTTGTTTGTTCCAAACAAAAACGTATTAAGATTACACCGTTATATAAAGTTCATAGGACAAAAGACGATGAAGTTTTTTATAAGGTTGAACTTGAAAAATATAAACCGCTTGTCATTGGCGAAAAGGATTTGGGTGGTTATGACGCAATCCATTCCGAAACCTATAATGTATCAAGAGCAGAAATGGCAAGGTTTATGAATTTTTTAATTGAAACCTTCGCACTTGAAACCGTAGATGTAAATACATTTGTTTCGGTGGATTCCAAAGGGGCTGTCCGTGAAATATTGAGAAAATATCAGAGTGATAAGACCTTATTTGAAACATTGCCGATGGCGGATTTAGATACTATTAACGGTAATGTAACCTTGCAAAATTTGAAGAATATCAGAGATGATATGAAAGAAAATTTAGACACCGGAGGAGAGATTGAGTATTGGCATCCGTTTCTTAAAAAGTACAATTGGATTCTTTCCCAATTATTTATTGCTCCATACATACTATTTCAAGATGAATTCTATGTAGGGGGGAAACGTTATGATAGAAAAGGAGAAGTTAGGGCTGATTTTGGCGTAAAAAATATAAGAACAGGTAATTGCGCGATTATTGAAATAAAGGATGCCAAGCAGGAACTTGTTACCTCTTATCGAACAGGTGAGTATCGAATTAGTAACGCATTATCGGGAGCATTAAGTCAGGTTTTGAAGCAAAAAGATACTCTTTATAAAGAATATTGGCATAATGTGGCAGATGGAAGCGGATATGTGGCTTTTAGTGCAAACAACATAAAAAGTATTCTAATAATTGGAACGTTGCCAACTGATGAGGAAGAGATAAAAACGTTTGATTCTTTTAGAAACGAATTGAAAGGTATTGAGATAATAACCTTCGATGAGTTGCTTGAAAAAATCGAACTACAGATACAAATAATGGAAGGGAATGTTTTTACAGAATAAAAGGAGAAGTTTATGTCGCGTTTGATAGCAGATAAATATAAAGAATGGGAAGCCAAGTGCAACGAGCGGTTTAATACGCTTAAAGCGAACGAAGAAGAGTTGAACCGTATTTTTATTGATATTTACGGCTTACAGGATGAACTTACTCCGGAAGTCGAAGACAAAGACGTTACCGTTAGAAAGGCAGATCTTACAAGAGAGATTAAATCGTTGATCTCTTACATGATAGGGCTTGTTATGGGTAGATATTCACTTGATGTAGAAGGCCTTGCTTATGCCGGCGGCGAGTGGGACGATAGCAAGTATGTTACATATAAGCCTGACGATGACGGAATCGTTCCCATTTATACCGCCATTGGTATGGAAGACGGTATGACGGCAAGGTTGATTAAACTTATAAAGCATATTTACGGCGAAGATACATATCGTCAAAATATTGATTTTATAGCGGACGCTTTAGGCAAAAAGCAAAACGAAGCATCAGAAGAAACGCTCAATAGGTATCTTAATGATGAATTTTATGCCGATCATTTGAAAATATATCAAAAACGTCCGATATATTGGTTGTTTACCAGTGGCAAAAAGGGTGGATTTAAGTGTCTTATTTATATGCACCGTTATAACGAAGATACGCTTGCGCGAATCAATGCAAAATATTTCTTACCGGAATCTACCACGTTAAAAAACGAATTGGAAGAAGTTGTTGCGAAAATAGAAAGTGCGGAAGGTAGGGAACGCGTTGCGCTTGAAAAAGAACGTGTAAAACTTGCCGGAGCTTATAACGAGGCAGTAGAATACGGTCAGGTACTTGACTACATGGCTAATAAATATATAAATATTGATCTTGATGATGGGGTAAAAGTAAATTACGCTAAATTTCAGGATATAGAAATTGTAACCGATAGCGGAACAAAGGTAAAGAAGAACCTTCTTGAAGTAATTAAGTAAGGAGATCGTATGGCAAGCATTGACTATCAAGGAGCGAGAGAAGAACTGAAAAGGATTTTTCTGAAAGATAAGGAACTTGGTCGAAAAATTGTTTTTTGGTATGATCCGCCCGCAAATTTCAAAGAAGATTTAATGAACGACAATCTCGATTTTTGTCGTCTTTTGGTGTGCAATCATAACGAGTTTGAAATAAAAAAGATTGTTGAACATGATGACGTAACATCGGATATTCTCATTTATAGCCCGTCGGAAAAGCCTAAGGATATTGATAATTGGCTCTTGGATATATTGATGTACAGCGATGAATATTATGCCGATACAGTTGCTCTTACAATGCGTCGGCTTAATCTTACAAACACCGATTTACGGAAAGTGATAGAGAGGCATATTAAATTTTTTGATAGTGAAGCGAGAAATAAAAAGCTTGCGACCTATATTTCTATTGATGATTCCGTTCATGCCGACGATATGAAGCTTGGAATGATGGCGGTGCTTGTAAAGGCGGCGGCTCCTACTATAGAGGCGGTTTTAACGGAACTTGTTTTTGACGATACGCAAAACAGTAAGTATAACGAGTTGGTTAAATTTGGCTTCGAGCAATTCTTATGGGATACGATTTGCATTGCTTATAATTACGATGGTTCGTTAAAAATCGAAACTTTGATAAAAAAATTCCTGTTTACAGCATTTCTTGATCAAAGGACAGAATTTGAGAAGATCCCGTCTTTCTATTCGCAATTTATGATTGAAGGCGCGGGAAAAATGGATGCGAAATTTTTTATTGAAAAAATCAAGTTGGATAAAAGATACGAGGCATTGCAATTAAGCAAGGCACTTGACATGAATATCGAGGGATTGATTGTAAATAAAGATTTGGCATCAATGCAATATGCAGATGTTTTCGAGTGTATTGATATAAATATAATTAAGAATATCGCGAGCAGCCTTGTAAAGGGGAGCCTTGATTTTGAGACCTTTGAGAAAATAATCGCATCTCGAATCAATTCGATGTGGTATGAAAAATACAAGTTTGATTACGAATTTTTATCGGCGTCTTTGGCTTTTTCAAGGGCATTGGAACAGCCTATTCTTGTCGGGCAATCTGCATCAGATTATATCAAAGATTACACTGAAAAGTATTATAAAATAGATACATACTATCGTCGAATTTTTGCTGCATATAAAAAAATTGATAATCCGATCCCGGAATTTGAAGATTACTGTTCAACAATAGAGTTGCGTTATGAAGACAGTTATTTGAATAAAATAGGAAAAGAATTCAGTGATGCGCTTGAAAAGGAACCGGAATGGGACTTTGCGGGAATACAAAAAACGAAAGATTTTTACCGATTAATACAAAAACATCCTTTCAAAAAAATGTTTGTCATCATTTCCGATGCGTTAAGATATGAAATTGGACAGGAAATTGTTGACAATATTAAGACTGATTCTGTATTAAAAGGCGGAACAACAATAAATTATGCTATTTCTCCGTTGCCGAGTGAAACGAGATTCGGTATGGCGAATTTGTTGCCGCATAAAACGATTGAGTATGCGGATAAAGCTGTTTTTGTTGATGGAAAGCCAACAAATAGCATTTCAGCGCGTAATGCTATTTTACAAGATAAATGCGAATCTTATGCCGCAATTTCTTATAGCGATATAAACGGTTTTTCACGTAATGAATTAAGAGCATACATGCAAGATAAAACATTGGTATATATCTATCATGATGTGATAGATAATGCCGGAGAGCATAATGAAGATAAAGTATTCGATGTTGCGGAAACAGCAGTAAATGAAATTGTTGCGTTGGTGAGAAAGTTATATAATAACTTACAAATTTCTAATTTCTATATAACGGCGGATCATGGCTTTTTATATAGAAAGAACGTTATTGGAGTTGCACAAAAATATAATGACATAGTTCAATTGGGCGCATTAGAAGCTTCTAAGCGGTATTTACTCACGGATGATGAAAATTTGACTGTTCCGTATACAACAGAGTTTAAGTTAAGGAACGTGTCAGAAGGTCAGTATAAAATAATTATGCCGTATGCTTATGATTTGTTTAAAACGCAGGGCGGAGGAATACAGTATGTTCACGGAGGTGCTTCACTACAAGAAATTGTTGTTCCGATCATTCATATAAGCGAATTAAGAGCGACTAAGAATGTGGAGACGGTGGCTCCGGTTGGGATTAGATTAAAGAGTATAACTCGTAAGATTACCAATCGTAGTTTTACTCTTGATTTTGAACAGACCGAAAAAGTCGAAGATAAAAAGCAACCGATAACTTGTGAGACGTTCTTTATAGATGAAAAAGAAAACGTTGTCTCCGGGGTATATAAGTTTGTAGCAAATTCAAGCAGTGACGATCCGGAGTCAAGAATTAACCGTGTTAGATTTACGCTTAAAAACATTGATTTTGATAGGAATAAGAAGTATTTCTTGGTTTTAAGGAATGCGGCAAAACAAGATGAATTTATTGAACGAGAGCAATTCATAATTGATATTCTCGGATTCAAGATTTTTTAACGGAGATATACTATGGATGAATTAGATAAAAAGGTATACGACGTCTTTTCAGGAAGAGTTGTGAAAAAGGGTGCAACGAAACTTGTTAAAGGAGCATCGAATGTTCCGACCTATGTATTGGAATACTTATTGGGGACATATTGCACCTCTGATGACGATAAAGAAATTGAGGATGGAATAGCTCAGGTTAAAAAGATACTTGCCGATAATTATGTTCGCAATGATGAAGTTGAACTTATTAAATCAAGAATTAGAGACTTCGGTTCATATAACGTAATTGATGTTGTTGATGCCCATTTTAATGAAAAGCGAAATGTCTATATCGCATCGCTTCACAATATGGGAATTAGTAATGTGATTCCCGATAGGTTTGTAAAAGAAAATGAGCGCCTTCTCAGCGATGGCATTTGGTGTATTGTTCAACTATCTTATGAATATGACGAAGATGCAGGCGGTGCATTCGTTATTAATGAAATTACGCCTATACAAATGCCGGGCTTCAACCTTCAAGAGATTATTGATGCGAGAAAACAATTCACAAAAGAAGAATGGATAGATTTGATTATCAGAAGCACAGGGATGGAATGCTCTTGTTTTGATGATCGGATAAAATGGCATATGCTGGCAAGGATAGCACCAATGATCGAGTCCAATATGAATATTTGTGAGCTCGGGCCGAGAAGTACCGGAAAATCACACATATATAAAGAATTGTCTCCAAATTCAATTTTGCTATCCGGCGGACAGACTACCGTCGCGAATCTTTTTTACAATATGTCGAAAAAGACTGTAGGCTTAGTCGGAATGTGGGATGTAGTTGCTTTTGATGAGGTGGCAGGTATTAAGTTTAAGGATAATGATGGTGTTCAGATAATGAAAGATTATATGAACAGTGGATCGTTTGTTCGAGGGAAAGAATCTGTTATAGCAAAAGCCTCAATGGTATTCGAGGGCAATATCAATCAAAGTGTTGAATCCTTGTTAAAGACCTCTACGTTATTTGAGCCTTTCCCCGAAAAAATGATAGATACTGCATTTTTAGACAGAATGCATATGTATATTCCGGGATGGGAAATTCCGAAATTAAGACCTGAGTTTTTTACTGATAATTGGGGATTTGTTTCTGACTACTTTGCAGAATTTTTAAGAGAAATGAGAAAACGTAGTGAGGCGGACTGTTACCATAAGTACTTTAAACTTGGTCGCTGTTTAAATCAGAGAGATACAATGGCTGTAAATAAATCGGTTTCTGCTCTTTGTAAATTGATTTATCCGGATAACAATTATACGAAAGAGGACGTGGAAGAGATTCTTGTATATGCATTGGAAAGCAGAAGGAGAGTTAAAGAACAATTAAAGAAGCTTGGCGGAATGGAATTTTACGATACTCAGTTTTCTTACATAGATTTGGAAAACATGGAAGAAAAGTTCGTTTCGGTGAAAGAGCAGGGTGGCGGCAAACTTATTCCGGAAGGACAGGGACCCATAGGAAGCGTATATGCTATTAGCAATAATAACTCAATGCTGGGAGTTGCGCATATTGAATGCTCTTTAAATGAAAAAGGTTCTGGCAAATTTGAAACTACTGGCTTAGGAAGTTCAAAGGAATTAAAAGAATCTATCAAAACAGCTCAAAATTATTTTAAGGCTAATGCAAAACATTTAAGCCAAAGCATTGCCATTGAATCAAAAGACTATTTAATGCATGTTGAGGATTGTCAGGGGATAGGAATTGATTCAAGTTTGGCAATTGCAGCGTATATATCGTTTTGCAGCGCATCGCTCAATAGGCCGCTTGCAGCCCAAATGATAGTTCTCGGCTCAATGACTATTGGTGGAACAATAAGCAAGGTGACGGATTTGGCTGATGCTTTGCAAGTGTGCTTTGATGCTGGAGCAAAAAAAGTTCTCATGCCGATGAGTAATGCCGGGGATATAGCAACAGTTCCCAGTGATTTATTTGCTAAATTCCAAATTTCTTTTTATGGAACAGCTGAAGATGCGGTTATCAAAGCATTAGGAATAGAGTGAAAGCGATATAAATTGCTAACAGAACTTTTTAAAGGACAATTTGTCAATAGAATACTGTCAAAGTTTTTACGGGGTGTCTGCGAGTGCGGACACCCCTATTTTTATGCCTAAAATACCCTTGACAATATTCCCCGAATAGATTATAATAATTTTGCTATCTGGGACAATCGTCCCGAAATGGATAAAAGTGAGGGCCATCACAAAATGAGGACGAAAGACAATGAGTTAGTGAACAGAATCAAGTTGTATATCGAGGATCAAATCGATAGAAAGGGAAGAATGCCTACAATTCGCGATATTGCCGAGGCATTGGATGTAGGAAAAAGTTCTGTACAAAGGTATTTGGAGTACATGGTTGAGCAGGGAATTTTAGCGAGGGGAGAATACGGATACGAATCTATCGAGCAATCGAGAACGGAAAGAACTGTATCGGTAGCAAAACTTGGATATGTTCCTTGCGGTCCGCTTTCCGAAGAGTATGAGTGCATAGACGGATACGTTCGGCTTCCGGTATCGTTTGTAGGAAACGCGAAAAAGTGTTTTTTGCTTACGGCAAGCGGAAATTCGATGATAGACGCCGGGATAAATGACGGAGATCTTGTTCTCGTTCGACAGCAAGAAGAAGCAAATTACAACGATATTGTAGTCGCTCTTGTGGACAATGAAGTAACCTTAAAACGTTACCGCCCCGATAACGAAAACGGTGTAATCGTTCTTCATCCGGAAAACAAACGAATGAAAGATATTGTTGTAGCGAATATGTTTGCCCGCGGATATAAAAAAGAAAAATGGTTCTTTGAAGCTGCGAAACAAATTGTACGTCCGAATATCATTTTTTTGATAACCTGTCCTGCAGAATTGGCTATCCGACGGATCAAGAACCGTGCAGAAGAATGTGACCGTTATTTAAATGAGGAGTTGTTGAAAAAAGTACGGGAAGAATTTCTGCGTTTGGGGAGAAGATATGACTTTCAGTTCATCGATACGGATAGGGAACCAACTGCGGCTTTTGGTGATGTTAAAAAGATATTGGAGGTATCTTTATGAGGGGAAGCGATTTAAGTTTTATTCTTTCTGTTTTACAAGGGAAAAAAGTAAAATATAAGCCATCAGATTGGTATTCTGTACTTGGTTTTCTCGAGTTTCATCGTATAAATGTTTATTTTTACGGTAAAGCGTTGGAAATCGGTATAGAAATACCCGAGCGAATCGCAAAAGTATTATTTGAATCAAGTTCTGAACAAAAATTGCTTTGTCAAAAGAAAGCTGAATATCTACATATGGTTTCTATTGCGTTGGAACGAGCGAAGATCAATCACGCTTTTTTGAAAGGAAGTATTTTGCAATGTACTTATTTTCAGCAACTTACGAACGAATATTTCAGTTGCCGTAGATACCCGCAAAAGATACAGATATATAAAGAGGGCGAGAGAAACGGCAATGATATAGATATCCTTGTCTCGCAAAAGGATTTATCGAATATTAGTGAAGTTTTGCGTGCGTTAGGATTTCGTCAGGGACGATATGATTCTAAGGAAAGAAAATTTATTGGTTTTTCGAGAGAAGAAATACTGACTCGACGAATGAACCGCGGAGAAACGGCGCCGTACCTCTTGATGACGGAAGATCCGTTATTACCGTTTGTCGAAGTCGATGTGAATTTTTCGTTGCATAATCTTCCCGGGGACAAAGATGTGGATGGCTTCTTAGAGAATACGAAAATAATTAACGGGGTTAGAACGTTGGAGCAGAATAAATTTTTTCTTCATTTGCTTGCGCATCAATATAAAGAAATTTCTTTATACGATATGTGGCGCAGAAATAAAAATCAATCCCTATATAAATTTTTGGATATCTACCTTTTCCTGAAAAACGGATTGGTGTCCTATGGGGAGTTGTATGGATATTGCCAAAAGGAAAATATTCGGCAGATATGTTGCAGTACAATAGCAGATGTGGTATCAATTTTTGAATCGCTGAAAGAAAAACGGGCGTTGGTTGAATTTTTACAAGATATTCATGCATCGACGAGATCACAGGAGGTAATTGATTATAACTCGCACAAGACATTTACGGTAACGGAAGGGATTTTTAAGAGATATTTGTATTTTGAGCAAAGAAGATTTTTACGGGAGCGGAAAGGGTATGAATAAAGATATAAAAAAAGATTTATACGAATTGATATCGGAGCTTCAAGGGGTGAAACAGAATATGAACGAAAACGATTCTTTGAAAAAAGATTTAGGTCTCGATTCTTTAATGTTGGTATCCCTGATTGTTGCAATCGAGGAGCGGTTTCATATAGAAATCAAAGACAGCGATTTGTCCGCGGAGAACTTGGAGACGGTTGGTAATTTATGTACAATGTTGGAGAAGTATATATGAACCTTGTTAGAACGTTAATGTTTCGGATAAGAAAAAACGGAACTCGGACCTTTACGAAAGATTTCGAAGGATGCATGAAATATTTTGATTTATATCAAAGAATTCAGATCGTAGGTGAAGCGTTTCGCTCATTGCCGTCGGACAACGTGATATTGAGATGCCGGAAAGGTAAAAATATGGCGATAGCGATATTATCAGGACTTTATTCAGGCAAGAAGATTATTCCCGTCAACCGGCTGCTGAAAGAAGAGCAGGTACAGAATATAGCTGAACAGTTCCATCGCTATTGCTATGTAACGGATGAATATATTGAAGGCGCAGTTAATATTGTTCCATCAGGTTTGTATCCGCCGGTATCGGTTCCAGAACCCATCGTACTTTTCACGTCCGGAACAACGGGTAAATTTAAAGGAGTACGGCTTACGCAAAGCGGCTTGTTATTCAATATAAAGGAAATAACAAAAATCGTTCGTTATAAACCCGAAGATAAAATGCTCATTTCCCGTTCGCTGGCACATATAGCCGCGTTAGTAGGGGATCTGTTTGTCGGAATATTCAGCGGGGTAAGTTTTTCATTCTACGACGGCCCGTTTTCACCTTGGGCGATAAAAAAAGAGATACAAGAAAAAAGGATAACATTATGGAACGGAACCCCGACATGCCTGTTTTCCTGTGCCGTAATGCATACGGAGATTCCGATAGAGAAATGTGTACTTTCAGGAGAAGTCCTTACGGAGAGCGTATATGAGCGCATAAAAAAGAGAATGCCGAAAACAATATTTTATGTCGGATACGGTATGACGGAAGCAGCACCGAGGATATCGATGGGAAGATTGCCGAAAAGGATTCAAAGAGGATATGCCGGGAAGTTATTAAAAGGCATAAAAGCCCAAAGTTGCAATGGAGAAATCAAGATAAAGTCGCCGGCATTGGCGTGCGGATATATAGGTGAGGCAGGATTTATGGGGAAGTGGTTCCATACCCACGATAGAGGATATATAAAAGGGAAAAAAGTTTATGTTTTAGGAAGAGTGGACGGATTGATCGTGCGTGGCGGGGTAAATATAGATCCCGTTATGATTGAGGAAGCGATACAAGCGGATCGAAATATTGCACATTGTAAGGTTTACGGAAAGCCAGACGAAATACTGGGACAAAAGATTTGCGCGGTGGTTCAGCCGCTGAATGCAGGCATCGTAACGGCGGAATACGTTATGGATTTGTGTCGGAAACAGCTTCCGGAATTCATGCAGTGTAACAAAATTGAGATAATAGAAAATTTTAAGATCGGAGTGACTGGTAAAAAATGAATGAATCCGAGTATATTGAATTAAAAGGGGTATCTCCGTTTAATCGTTTCTTTTTCCGAAGTTGCTATTTTCATCAATTGTTGGCTTGTTATAAATACTTCGGAGTGTCTCCTGAAGTCGTGATAGGAAATTATTTGAATTTGTATGTCAACGATGCGGGAAGGCTGAAGACAAAAGAGATTCAGGTTTTTGATAAGGAAACGTTTGAAGCGCTCACAGGAATCAGACAAATAAAATATTGGCCCCAAGGGGCGATACGGAAAGTATTGATTGAAAAACTGAAAATGAGAGTCCCGTCGATTATTGTTGTAGACTGTTTTTATATACCTTTTCGGGCAGATACATTCGGGAAAATCCATACCGATCACTATATAAGTGTGTACGGATATGATCCAATAAAGAAAGTCTTTATTATTTTGGAACATGAGTCGGAAAAGGATTTTCGATATGTGAGACATGAGTTTCCGGCGGAGGCTTTGGAAAATGCATACCAAGGCGGTGTTTCGTGTTTGCAACAAGGACGAGATCCGTTTATAACATTTGAAAAGTTGCATGAGCCGGATAAAAACTATTTTGAAAAATTAAGAGAGCGGATAAAAGCGTATACCAAAGAAATCAAAGAATCATATTGTGTTTTAAAAAAGTATTTTTGTGCCGAGGGAATCTTAAGTAAGTTTAGCAATATGGAAAAGGGGGTATACAAAGATTTATATTGGCAAAAACTTAGACAAATGCATCAGTTCACATTTACATATCCGAAATTATCAAAGGAAATGAAGAAAAATTTTTTAGATATCATTAACGGTTATAAGACGCTAATTTCTATCTGCGGCAGTATTGAACAAAGGGAAAATCTAAAAGAGAAAATAATATCGCAAATTAAGACTATATGCGATAAAGAAAAACGTATAAGGAATTGGATGCTTTATAAAGCAGAACAAAGTGAAGTACGCTGATTGAAAGATAAAAATGTAAAGGGTAAAATATACAATAAATATCCTATTGTTTATAGGATATTTATTGTATATTATAACATTTCTCGCGCAGTATAATATATAAAGAATATAATGATTAAACGAGGGCAATTGTGCGGGAAACTTTTGAGTCAACGGCAATTTATAACAGAGTCGAAAAGTTAAGATTAGAAAAGAAGTGGACTATATATGAATTAGCTAAACACGCTAATATATCTGTTAATTCATTATACCGATGGAGAGATAAAAAGTCTTCCCCGTCTTTATATTTGTTGGAAAATTTAGCGGAAGCGTTTCAAGTATCTTTGCTATATTTATTATTTGATATAGAGCGGGTTGATTTTTTAACAGTTGAACATCGAATGGTTTTAGATAAATGGAATAGATTAAGCCATTCACAAAAGAATGCGGTTTTAACAGTCATCAATTCATATAATAATGACTAATTTTAAGTATATATATAATAGGATGGAAATATTATTTTATTATATAAGTATGTTAATTTAGTAGATTTAAAGTTGAAAAATAACTGATATTAATAAAATTCGGTCATAAAAAAATTTTTCGTACGGAAAACAGACTATTTATAATAGTCTGTTTTTTTGTATGTTTTTTATCATATTTAGAAAAATTTTCCAAAAGGGTATTGACATTTTCTATAGATAGTGCTACAATTTAATCAGAATTTAATCGATTAAATAAATGGCGTCAAAAAGTAAGACAGAAATGTACAAAAAAATGTATGTAAAGAGTGAGGAAATAAAATCAAGCTATGGCGGGCAATTGGCGATATACTGTAATCGGCATGGAGAGACCGCGTGTATGCACTTTATGAAAGATTTTAATTGTGAAAGGAATTTCTTTTGTCCGACAGAGTTATTCTTGGAAAAAACTAAAACGAAAGAAATCGTTGAAATGAAAGACGATAGAGGGAACATTATTAGGGTTATACCTTCGGGGTTCCATAACTACGAAAACCTGTTTAATGCAGATGACTTGATTTCAGCCGGCGTTTTTGTACAAGAGATCGAGCGTTTGCAAAAAAATAAAAAGTTAGAGGAGGAAAACTATGAGCAAAATTAAACAGAGACGTGTCTTGAACTCAGTATTGGTTGTAATTATCGCCTTTCTGTTCGGGCTGATTTCTTTGTTTGCGCTGCTTCCGAAAACAAATGTTTTTGCACAAGCAGATTCAGGATCGGATGCAGATGTCGGCAACTATTCGTCCATGTCAACGGATGTGATTTATCAAATAGTCACAGACCGCTTTGTGGACGGAGACCCTTCTAACAATCCTACCGGTGAAATTTATGATAAAAATAATTTACGTAAATATCACGGCGGGGATTGGGCAGGAATTACACAAAAATTGAACGAAAACTATTTCACAAATATGGGTGTTACGGCTTTATGGATTTCTTCGCCGGTACAGAACAGCGATTATATCGATCCGTCAAATGGATGTGCGCCTTATCACGGATATTGGGGCCGTGATTTCTTTACTCCGAATCAGTACTTTGGTACGATGGAAGAGTTTGAAGAACTTGTCGATACGGCGCATGCAAAAGGAATCAAAGTCATTATCGACTTTGCGCCGAATCACACCTCGTTTGCGGTTTATGACGGGGTGATTCAACCGAACGACGGTGTCCTTTACAGAGACGGGGAGTATGTAAGTACATACAGTAATGATCCGAACGGTATTTTCAATCATGTTTCCGATCAGTGGGCTGAATTCGATACTTGGGAACATACGGTTTATGCGCCGTTGTTTGGTTTGGCGGATTTGAATCAGCAGAACGCTACGACGGATCAGTATCTTAAAGACGCAATCAAAGTTTGGTTGGATGCAGGCGTTGACGGTATTCGAGTAGATGCGGTCAAGCATATGTCTTTGGGCTGGCAAAAGAATTGGGTAAGCGATATCTACGACTATAAACCTGTGTTTATTTTCGGTGAATGGTCGCATAGCGCCACGACGTCTGAGCCGAATATGGAAAATTTCGCAAATGAAAGCGGAATGAGCCTTTTGGATTTCAGATACAACACGGCGATTCGCAGCGCGTTGGCCAATGCAATGACCAGCGGATATACTATGGTTGATTTCCATAATACGATGATGGCTATGGAACAGGATTATGATTTTATCAATGATCAGGTCACGTTCTTGGACAACCACGACCAATCCCGTTTTATGACTGAGGCCGGTTACAATGAATTGACATTGGATATCGCTTTCACGCTTCAGATGACCTCGCGCGGCATACCGTGCATCTATTATGGCACAGAGCAATATATGGCCGATGCAGCGGGTGGCAAGAGCGATCCTTATAACCGTGCGGATATGACCGGATTCGATCAATCTACGAGAGCTTATCAGATTATATCGAAGTTGGCTCCTTTACGCAAAACCAATCCTGCGCTTGCATACGGTTCTACGCAGCAGAGATGGTTGAACAACGATGTTTATGTATTTGAAAGAGTATTTGGCGACAGCGTTGTTATGACGGCAATCAACAGGAATCAGAGCAGCGGTTATCAGCTTGAAAATCTGATGTCCAGCCTTCCGAACGGCACTTATTATGACGTTTTGGGAAATCTTCTTGGTGGTGGCAATATAACCGTTACAAACGGCAGTGTATCCGACTATTATCTCGGAGCAGGCCAATGCGCGGTATGGCAATATACGGCGGACGATGAAGGTACTCCGATTATCGGCAATATCAATCCGAAGATGAGCAAACCTGGTAATACGGTTACGATTACGGGACGCGGTTTTGGCGATACGACGGGAAGCGTGGCTTTCGGTACGGCGAATGCGCAGATAGTATCTTGGTCGGACAGTATGATTAAGGCCATCGTTCCCGGCGGCGTTGCGGGAGAAGTTGACGTAGTGGTAACAAATGCAAACGGCACATCGAGTGAAGCATTTGCAGGATTCGATGTTTTGTCGGGTGCTCAAGTATCGGTTCGCTTTAAGGTGAATAATGCAACTACGGATTACGGAACGAACGTTTACATTGTAGGCAGCGTACCTGAACTCGGAAGCTGGGATACGACGAAAGCGATAGGGCCGTTGTTTAACGATACACCGACGATCGGCGTATATCCGACTTGGTTCTATGATATCAGTGTGCCTGCAAATACTCAGATAGAATACAAATTTATCAAGATAGACGGAGCAGGGAATGTGGTTTGGGAAAGCGGTATGAACCACGTTTATACCACGCCCGCCAGCAATACCGGCGAAGTAACGGTTAATTGGCAGTAAAATGAAAAGGCAGGGAGCATTATGCTCTCTGCCTTTCTTACAAAGACTGAGGTGATAGTTTGAAAGTATGAGGTTCGCTTTCTTTCCGTTGGATAGCATATTCTAACATTTCTACTGCATTTTTAACTTTCAGCTCGGAAGGTAAATAAATTTTGACCATTTGATCCGAAGGCAACGTTATTTTTGCATTGTTACATATCACCGCTGTTTTTTCTGCCGCTATATAGGGGAAACTGCAAATGGCAAGAGATATGTCACTAAAAACGATATGCTCGTCTTTATGTTGCCGTAAAAATTCTATCAGATCGGCATAAGTGCTGACTACATACAGTAAATCATCAGCCAAAGCTCGTTTCAATTTATTCATATAAGGTTGATTTTGATATTTGCTCGTAACGAAAATCAGATGCGATGTTTTTAGTTGAGTTTTAGCGTAATTGATGATTGCGCTGAAGTCATTATATGATTTGAAAAACAAAGAGTCTTTGATTGTCATATCAATAGCCACGATAGGCACATAATAGCTTTCTTTCAAAGTATAAAACTGTTGCTCAGAAAGGTCGATGCAGATAATACCGTCTATATCTTTTTGTACGGATATGGAATCGGATTCAACAGGGGGAAGTAATAGAGTTTTATAATCTCTCTCATATAAGAATTTCTGTAAAGAGCATATTAAATCAAGACATTCTTCACTATGGTAGAATGTAGAAGTCGGGCGGTTGAAACATAAGCCGATCGTGTTGTTTTTATCGGTTTCTGCGTCCGCAGAACGTAATGCCCGCGCGGTCGAAGAAGGGAAGAACTGCCGCAAATTACAGATTTGTAAGACTTTCCTTCGTGTTTCTTCCCGAATTTTGACGTCTTGATGGTTATTGATAATATAAGAAACGGTTGCGGTAGAAACGCCGGCTTCTTTCGCAATATCATCAATAGTAACAGGCTTTTTGTCTTTTGGCCGCTTTCTCGCAGCGCCTTTTTGATAATTATATTTACGGCATAAATCTAATATCTTTTGTCTTGTTGCTTCCGCTACTTTCTTATCGGTGCGTTCGTTAATGACATACGATACCGTAGCGGTAGAAACATTCGCCATTTTTGCTATCGTATTGATAGTGATAATACCATTTGTAGTAACTTCTTCGTTTTTCATAGTAACATAATATTACCCTAAAATGAATCCGTTGTCAAATCAATTTACGATTTAATCGATTAAATAAAAAAATTTAAATTTTGGCAATTTTTTTTTCAAAAGGGTATTGACAAATAAAAAATCTATGATATAATTTATATAACCGATTAGTTAAATCGGCAATAATTAAAATTTTTAAGGAGGATTTGTTTTATGCTAAAATCAAAAAGGGGAAAGCTCGGCGTAATATTGACTTGTATATTGTCGCTTTCCTTAATGGGCGCAGCATTGGCTGCATGTTCCTCGCATGATGGAGAGGTTAAAGTGACCTTTTACGACGGGGATAAGGTAATCACGGAAAAATGGGTGGAGAAAGATGGTACGTTAGAAGAATTTACTCCTGCGGATGTCGGATATGAAAAGGGGGAAGGCTTTACTTTCTTTGATTGGTTTTCTACCAAGAATTATACTTTTGAAATGGATTGGGAAGAAGCGATAACAAAAGATAAAAATGTTTATTCCGCTTGGTATTCTGATGAGGAGGATACCCGTACATGGACGATAGCGGGTGAGTCGCCTTCCGGCGGCCCGCTCCGCGAGATTGGATGGAATGGCGGAATCATTGACGAAGGTGAAGTGCAGAACGTTCTTGCCAAAGCCGAAGGGAAAAACGAATTTAAAATAACGATCAATTTATATGCGGGAGATTCGTTTCAGTTTTGCGTACAGGATGAAGATGGCGTATGGGCCACAAATTCGGATGGTTCGTCGGTGGCACGCGGCGGCAGATTTATGGAGGATGACGAATATTTCTCGATAGCGAAAGACGCTTTGAGCGGCGGACAGCAAAATATAACGGTTGATCAAAGCGGCAATTATACGTTTACCCTTTTGACGGATGCGGTAGATCAGAACATCAGTGATATAACGTATGTGCGTAACGGAGACGCTCCTGAAGTTGTGCTTGATCGTTCCGATTTCACATGGTATATCTATGGCAGCTCTACCAAACAGAACGACGATTCTATTGTCGGGAATATGAATTGGGGTAACGGATATACGGACGAAGGGCTTGCAACGAATATGAGCACTTACGCGATGAAGAAGATATCAAATAATAAACCTGACGGAACGGGAACTTGGGTTTTGACAGGTGACTTTGCCGTCGGAGATGAGTTCTTATTCTCTGTATTGCGTGTAAACGGCAAGGCGCTTGCAACGGAAGCCGGTACTTTGTTTAAATATGATGCAATAACCGAATTTAACGGTTTGGAGGCAAATTTTGAAGAAAAGGGCGACGGGAAAAACATAGCGGTTAAAGTCGCGGGTACTTATACGTTTACCTTGACGGTTACGCTTGATTCTGAGACGGATTTGCTGAAAGGAGCCATTGAAGTCGAAGATAATTTGGATGTATTAAAGAACGGAGATTGGAAGGTATTGGGAAATCGTCTGTCTCTCGACCAGATCACGGGAACGGGCGGAACGGAAAACGGACATCTCGGTATTACGATGACGGAAGAGGAGTATGCCAAATACGATTCCGATTTGAACGGAAACAATTTCGGCGCGGGAACGAATGTTAAACGGTTGACGAAAGACGAGACTGCATCTACCGACGGAAAAGCCGTTTTCAAAATTACGTTGAAGATGGATGTAGGCGATTATTTCTATTTCTGCATACCGATTACTGTTTGGGAAACAGGGAGATATGATCCTGAGAATCCTGATAAAAATTATAGTTATGCCACCGCAGGATATGATTCGAAAGTAGCGCCTACAAAGGAAGACAAAGATTTATGCGCGGGAATCACAAATGTATGGGGAAGTAACTATGCATGTAAAACAGCCGGCACTTATACGTTTACCTTAACGATTAGTGCAGACGGAGAATGTAGTGTAACGGCGGTTGCCAATTCGTAAAGACTGTTGTAACGGGGCGGCAAAATTGCCGCCCCGTTATAGATAAAGGAGAACGGCATGAACAAGACAGCTATATTACATATTCCTAAAAGTCAATATTCTTTTGCATATGATTATAGAGAGCTGCGAATTCGGTTAAGAACGGCAAGAAACGATTTAGATAAAGCAGAAATTATATATGCGGTCAAATACGATTGGCTGAAAGACAGAAAAATCAAACAAATGCAAAAAAGCTATTCGGATGCGCTCTACGATTATTACACGGTGTCGCTTGACGTGCCGGACTCACGGATAGGCTATATATTTTTATTGCAGAGCGGGGAAGAGCAATATTATTATTCTGAAGAAGGATTAACGGTAGATTACAATCACGAAAAGAGTTATTACAACTTTTTTCAGTATCCGTATATCAATGAAATAGACGTTCATAAAAAAGTAAAATGGTGTGAACAAGCAGTTTTTTATCAGATATTCGTTGACCGGTTTTGTATCGGAAGCAGTTTAAAAGATAAAAAATATATAGATAAGAAATGGGGCGAGCTTCCGCAGCCTAAAGGGTTTTACGGCGGAGATTTGAAAGGCATAGCCGAAAAATTGGATTACCTAAACGACTTAGGAGTGAACAGCATCTATTTAACGCCTATTTTTCAATCGCCAAGTAATCATAAGTATGATACAATAGATTACGACACGGTTGATTCGATGTTCGGGGCAAACGAGGATTTACGTGAATTGGTAGAGGCAGCCCACAAAAAGGGGATAAGGCTGCTGTTGGATGCGGTGTTCAACCATTGCAGCTATTTGTGCAAACAATTTCAAGACGTAATGGAAAACGGCAGACAATCGGAATATTATGATTGGTTCATAATTTACGGCGACAAACCCGACTTAGAGAAAATGAATTACGAATGTTTCGCGGCGTGCAATTATATGCCGAAATGGAACACAAATAATTCCGAAGTGCAGAAATATTTATTGCATATAGCGACAAAGTGGATTGAAGACTACGGTATCGACGGTTGGCGTTTGGATGTTGCGGATGAAGTATCGCACGATTTTTGGCGTAACTTCCGAAAGGCGGTAAAAGCCGTGAAACCCGATGCGATGATCATCGGAGAAAATTGGCACGATTCCCGCCCGTGGCTCGAAGGCGACCAATTCGATTCGATAATGAATTATTCGTTTACAAAGGCTTGTCTCGATTATTTCGCATACGGGAAATATACGGCGCAGCAGTTCTGCAATCGGCTTTCAGAGATATTGATGCGGAATACGGATCAAGTTAATGAAATGATGCTAAATCTATTAGACAGTCACGATACGGAAAGGTTTCTCACGAACACGGGAGAAAATAAGGCAAAATTGAAAAGTGCGCTGGCTGTTATGTTTGCTTTTGTAGGTATGCCGTGTATCTATTACGGTACGGAAATCGGTATGATAGGCGGATACGATCCTGACTCGCGTCGTACATTCGATTGGAATGAAAGCCATTGGGATAAGGATTTGCTTACAACAGTAAAAAATCTTGTAAAATTGCGTAAAGAGAAAATTTTCGGCTGTTTGAAGCTGAGCGCAAAAAATGATGTGTTTATTTTGGAACGAGAAAAGGTTGTTTTATTCGTCAACAATACCGAAATCGAACGAGAAGTAAGGTGGAACGGGAAAATATATAAAATATCGCCGCTCGATTATACTTTTGTAATGAAGGAGGGTAAAAATGAAAGTCATTAAAAAGTTAAGCGTTTGTTTGGTACTCATTTTGGTAGCATCATTGTTTTTTGCTTGTTCTCCGAGGCGTCAGGGACAAACAAGTTTTACATATGACGAGTTGATGGAAAAATTTGAGGGCGAAATTGAACGAGGCGCTACTATTCGCGTACTTGATAATAAAATGTCTTTGGAAACCGGATTTTTCGATGAAATTGTAGATGCGTTCAATGAAAAGTATAAAGAATACGGAGTTACGGCAATAGACGCGAATATTGACGATTATACGGATCTGGAAACTGCCGGTCCCGACGGTTATGGTCCCGATGTTTTATATCAGGCAAACGATATCCTTATGGGATACGCCGAAGGCGGGCATCTGCTGCCTTTGCCGATGGAAGAACTGAAACAGGATAAAACGCTGGGTATAGATCAAATGACGCCTTTGGCGCTCGAAACATATACAAAGGAAACTTATGGCTTGGATTTAGTCTACGGTATACCGGTAGCGCAACAGACGACCGTTTTGACTTACAGAAAAGATTTACTTCCTCAGAATTGGGAAACTGAATGGGACGACAATAAAAACGGAATTCCCGATATGGTCGAAAATATGAATGACTTGTATAAATACAGTCAACAGGTTGCAACAGAGTCAGGCGGAAGTAAATACGGTTTGTATATGTCGCTCGTCGATCAGTATTTCAACAGCGAATATCTGTTGTCTTACGGCGCATATGTGTTCGGGGAAAGTTCCGAAGATATAGGCTTAAATGCAGACGGAGCGGAAGTGGGCTTGAACGTATTCCGCGATATGGCAGGCGTAGTAGGATCAAAATGTATATCCCAAAACGCAACGACGCAAGTAGCAACGTATTTGACGGATAGTAAAGGCACGGTATTTTGCACAATCGGGACCCCCGATTGGCTGACAACTTTTCAGGAAAACTTGTCAGCCACTTATGTTAATGGCGGAATGAGCGAGGAGGAAGCAGACAAGGCCGCCAAAGAGAATTTGGTAGTCGTAGCGCCGCCGAGTTTACCGAAGGACGGTAATATCAAAAAAGAAATTGCCGAGATGGAAACAGAGACGTTTGAACCTATTACTATGGGCGGCGTCAATGCATTCAGTATAAGCGCATATACGGAATATCCGAAAGCTTCGTTGGCGTTTGTAAAATTTGTCGCGGAATATGAGAATATCAAGTGGCGCTCGGAAGCTCTCGGGGCGGCTCCGGCCCGTGTCGATCTTGCGGAAGAACTCGGAGGGGTTTCCGCAATGATCAGCGAAAGATTCGAAAACGAAAAAGTCAAGGTAATGCCTTCGACGGGAGATATCAGTTATATTTGGTCGCCGTTATCTTCATTATTTAACGATGTGGCAACAGATAACACTACGCGGGATAAACCAATTTATACATCTCCGGAGGCATTGAAGGGAGCCTTGAATAAAATGGTCGAAGATATCAAATCGGCTATTGCGCTCGGAAAGAATTGAAAAGGAGAGGGGAATGTATGGAAGAAAATATCACAGTCTGCGATCCGGGACGGAAGGAGAGTAAATTTTCTCCTTATCAAGTAAAATTGAGTTGTATCTTTATGGGGCTAGGGCAGATATTTTGCAGACAGTATATCAAGGGCGTTTTACTTATGATACTTGAAGGACTGTTTATTTTCTTCCTGGCCGTAGCAGGGGTTAGTAATATAATCGGTCTTTTTACTTTAGGAACGGTAGAAGGGGTTCCGATGATGGGGATTGAAGGCGATAATTCCGTGGCAATGCTGACTTGGGGGATAGTTACGATATTTTTATGCCTTCTCTTTGTACTGGCCTATTATGCTAACATTAAAGACATAATATTTACTACCGGGGAAATCAGAAAAGGAAAGAAGGTTAAAACATTTTTTGAGAGCTGTTCCGCGCTGGTCAACGGAAAATTTTATTTTCTGACGCTTACGGTTCCTCTGGTTTTCGTACTGATATTTAATATCATGCCGATCGTTTTTACGGCTACGATTGCTTTTACCGATTATAATGATTTGTCTGTGCCTCCGGAACTCATCAGTTGGGCGGGCTTAAACAGCTTTAAAATCATTTTTACGATGAGCGAGTATGTCACGACGATGGGCAAAATCCTCGCTTGGAACTTTTTGTGGGCGTTCGGTTCGACGTTTATCAACTATTTCGGAGGTTTGGGGCTGGCGTTGTTGTATAACGCGAAATGTGTCAAGTGGAAGCGTGTTTGGCGAATATTCCCCATGCTTGCTTATGCAATACCGAGCTTTATAACGCTGCGCGCTTTCAACTTTATGTTTTGTGATGCGGGACCGATTGTAGGTCTTTTAAAAGAATGGAAGTGGGTCGATAGCAATTTTACCATCATATCATTTGACTCGAAATGGTCGATACGTCTTCTCGGATTCTTCTGCTGCGCGTGGATCAGTATTCCGTCTATCATGTTTCTGAGTACGGGGATTTTGTCCAACGCGAACAATGACATGTATGAAGCCGCGAGGTTGGACGGGGCAAACGGTTTTCAGCAATTCCTTTATTTGACGTTACCGTTTGTATTGTTTGCGACAACCCCGATTATCATCAGTACCTTTATCGCGAACTTCAACAATTTCAGTATCTTTTATTTCCTGCGTCCGGAAGAAACGTTGGTTTCGGGATACTTTAATGCGAACAGCGCCGATCTGCTCATTAACTGGATGTATAGATTGACAGTCGATAAAAAATTATATGCGCTCGGTTCTGCGCTGAGTTTAATTTTGTTTGCGTTCATGGCGATTTTTTCATTAATCGTATATGTAAGTTCACCTGCATATAAGAAGGAGGATACATATAAATGATAAAAGCGATTAACTCGAAAAAACTTAAAATAACGCCTTCATCGGCTGTAAAAACGATCATTATCTATCTTTTGATTTTATTGATCAGTTTTTTATTTGCTTTTCCTTGTATCTGGTTGATATTATCGGCTTTTAACGCGGAGGGGGATTTGCTGACTTTGGAGGGGTTCTTCCCTACTAAGTATAGTTTTGATACTTTTGAAAAACTTTTTACGGAAGTAAAGAAATATGATTATGTGCGTTGGTTCACAAATACCCTTTTTGTCGCCGCAGTCAGTTGCATCATTTCTACTATACTTGTCATTGCAATTTCCTATACGATGTCACGTTATCGTTTTAAGAGCCGTAAGCAAATGATGAAAGCGACGCTTATTCTGAATATCTTTCCGAACTTTATGAATATGACGGCGTTGTTTGTATTGATGACGCAATTTCAACTGATCAACAATCTCTGGGGGTTGATTTTGTTATACAGCAGCGGCGCTACAATGGGATTTTTGGTCCAAAAGGGCTTTTTCGATACGATACCCGGAACGATATATGATGCGGCAACGTTGGACGGGGCGAACGATTTACGGGTTTTTATTTCAATTACGATACCTCTTGCAAAGCCGATGATCGTATATACGGCGTTGACGGCGTTCGTATGGCCGTGGGCGGATTTTATGCTGCCGAGTATGTTACTTATAGATAAGTCATCTTGGACGGTTGCGGTCGGATTGAATAAGCTAAATGAAAGCGAGTTTTCAATTTTTGCGGCCGGTGCTATATTTGTTGCGGTTCCTATAGTTGCATTGTATATTGCACTTTCAAAATATCTTATTCAAGGCGGAGCAGCAGGAGCGGTAAAGGAGTAATGATGGAAAAAGAGAAGTTTTTAGAAGAGTTGCGGAAAATCGAAACTGGTAGGAAAGATACAACGCAGTTATATAACGCAATATCGTTGCTCGCAATGAAATATATACAGGTAAGCGAAAAGCCGAATCGTTGCGCGTCGTATCTTTCCATAGAGTTTCTGATCGGCAGAGTATTTTATAATAATTTGCTGGAACTCGGCGTATTGCAGGAAGTATCGGAGATCCTCAAAGAAAAGGGTGTAAACATCGCCCTTTTCGAGGAAATCGAAGACGCGGCTCTCGGCAACGGCGGCTTGGGCAGGCTCGCCGCCTGCTATATGGATTCGGGTGCTGCGGTCGGTATCCCGCTGTACGGTTACGGCATCCGCTATAAGTACGGTCTGTTCCGCCAAAAGTTCGAGGACGGATTCCAGAAAGAAATCCCCGACGATTGGCAGAGATTCGGCGATCCGTGGAGCATCCGGAAAGAGGAAGAAAAGCAAATCGTTCGTTTTGCAGATATGGAAGTCAATGCCGTTCCCTACGATATGCCGATTATCGGAAAACGCGTAAATGTTTTACGGCTGTATCAAGCGGAGGGAAGCAAAGAGGCAGAAAAAATCAGCGGCGTTTTATACCCGCCCGACGATACGGAAGAAGGAAAGCTATTGCGCATACGGCAGGAATATTTCCTTTCTGCGGCAGCAGTGGGAGATATTGTCCGCGAATACGAAAGACGGCACGGAAACGATTATAAGTATTTTGCGGAGGAAAACAGCATACAGCTTAACGACACGCATCCCGTGTTCGCTATTCCCGAACTGATTCGGGTATTGAAAGAGAAAGGGGTATCTTATCTTTCGGCGTTGAAGATCGCAAAACAGGTGTTCAATTATACGAACCATACGATTTTGCCTGAAGCATTAGAACATTGGGCCGTTCGGCTGCTGAAAAAGATATTGCCGGAAATATCGGAGATATTGCTGTCGATAAACAGTTCTGCGCGTTGGCGTCACAGAAAAGAGGGATATACGCCGCAGGAGAGCGCGGCAACGTCGATCTACATACATTCCCGCCGAGCCTTTTCCATGGCGAATACTGCCGTATTCGTCGCTAATAAGATAAACGGCGTGGCGGAGATCCATTCGGAAATCATCAAACGGGATTTGTTTGCTGCAGAATATGCGCATCATCCCGAAAAATTCGAGAACGTGACGAACGGCGTAACGCAGAGGCGTTGGCTGGAACTTGCCAATCCCGAATTGTCGGAATTGATAGATAAACAAATCGGGCGGGATTGGAGAGAGCATTTCGAGGAATTGGGTAAACTGAATGCCTATACTGCCAACGAAGAAACGCTTTCGGAGTTTATTCAAGTCAAAGGAAAGAAAAAAGAGCAGTTATTCCGATACATCGAAAAAACGGAAGGAGTCAAAATCGACGGAGAGAGGATATTATACGCGCAGGTTAAACGCCTGCACGAATATAAGCGGCAGCTGATGACGGCATTCGCTTTGCTCCGCCTGTATTACGATTTGAAAGATGGTAAGCTCAAAGATTTCACGCCTTCGGTATTTCTGTTCGGAGCCAAGAGCGCGCCGTCATATTTCCGCGCGAAAGGCATTATCAAATACATAAACGAGATCATAAAGCTGATCAATGCCGATCCCGAAACGAACGGCAGACTGACGGGAGTATTCGTGACGGAATATAACGTGTCGTATGCGGAGAAAATCGTAGCGGCTACGGACGTATCGTTGCAGGTCTCGACGGCAGGGCTGGAAGCGAGCGGAACGGGCAATATGAAGTTTATGATGAACGGAGCGGTCACGCTCGGCACGATGGACGGAGCGAACATAGAGATCGTTGAAAAAGCGGGCGAAGAAAATAATTATATTTTCGGTGCGCGGGTGGAAGAAATAGAAAAACTCCGAAATGGCGGATATGATCCGAATAGCTATCTGAAAGAACACCCTGAATGGAACAAGGTCGTAAAAACTTTGATCGACGGAACTTTCTCGGATAAAGGATTTGGGTGTTTTCAGGAACTATATAATGCTTTAACGATAGGTGCATCTTGGCATAAACCCGATCACTACTTTATATTCAGAGATTTGGAGGAGTATTATCAAACCATATTACAATCGAATTATGATTATAAAAACAGGAAAGGTTTTGCGCAAAAACAGTTTAAAAATGTAGCGAACTCGTTTCATTTTTCTTCTGACCGTTCAATCCTTGAATATGCAGAAAAAATTTGGAATTTGTTTTAATAACGTGAAAAAAGACGCAAGGCCAATATGCTTTGCGCTTTTTTTATAAGGGGAATACAATGAAAAATCAAAATAATCGTGCCACAGGAATTTTATTGCACATATCTTCTTTGCCCAACAAGTATGGTATCGGAACATTCGGAAAGTCAGCCTATGAGTTTGTGGATCTTTTATCTGATTGCAGAATAAGTTATTGGCAGGTATTGCCGCTCGTTCAGACAAGTTACGGGGATTCTCCGTATCAGTCTGCATACAGCGGATCGGGCAACCCGTATTTTATAGACCTTGAATTTTTAGTTGAAGAAGGCTTGCTGAAAAAGTCGGAATTATCGGCTTGCCGAAATACAAAATCGAAAATCGACTATGCGTTTCTGTATCAAAATAAATACGCCGTTTTACGCCGAGCATTCGGGCGCTTTGACGTGAGCAGCGAGGACTTCGTGGCGTTTGTCAAGTCGGAGAGATTTGACGGCTATGCTTTATTTATGGCGATTAAAGAAAAGTTCGGAGGGGTATCTTTTGATCAATGGCCGAACGAATTTAAATTTGCCAAGAAGCGGAGCTTGGAAAAATTTAGGCGAGAAAATGAGCAGGAATATCTGTTTTGGCAGTTTCTGCAATATGAGTTTTCCAAACAATGGAAAGCATTGAAATCGTATGCAAATCAAAAGGGCGTTTTTATAATAGGTGATATTCCGCTATATGTCGCATACGACAGTGCGGATGTTTGGTTGAATCCGAAATTGTTCAAATTAAACGCAGACCGCGGTTTGAAAAAGGTAGCGGGAGTTCCGCCCGACTATTTTTCTGCAACGGGACAGCTTTGGGGAAATCCCGTCTATAATTGGTCAGTCCATAAAAAAGACGGTTATTCATGGTGGACAGAACGATTCCGCCAGGCTTTTGAACTGTACGATGTAGTGAGGGTAGATCATTTCCGCGGTTTTGACCGCTATTATGAAATCGATGAGGGAGAAGAGACGGCAATCAAAGGGAAGTGGAAACAAGGGCCGAAATATGAACTGTTTCAAACCGTGGAAAATAAACTCGGAAAAATGAATATCATTGCGGAAGACCTCGGGGCTCTCGATAAAGGCGTTTACCGTCTTATGGACGAAACGGGGTACCCCGGAATGAAAGTGTTGGAATTTGCATTTGACGGAAATAAAAATAATCCGTATTTACCGAAGAATATAAAAGAAAATTCTGTCTGTTATACGGGAACACACGACAACGATACTTTATTGGGCTATATAAATAAGTTAAAAGGCAGGGAACTCCGAAATTTCAAAAACAGTTTAGAGGAAGTGCTAAAAGATGCGGATATAGCTTATCCATTGCAGAATAAAAAGGAAATGGCACAAGCAATATTGTATCTCACGATGAAAAGCAAAGCGTTTCTTGCCGTATTGCCGATACAGGATATTTTATTACTTGATAGCCGAGCGCGTATGAATATACCGTCAACGACGAGTGGTAATTGGCGATTCAAATTAAAGCATATACCGAATGAACAAGATATGTCTGACTTTTGTAGAACATTAAAATTTTATGAGAGAAATAAGGATTATTTAAATCGTTCGGAATAACATACAGAAGATATAAGTTAAAAACCACTAAAAATGGAGAATATTTATGTCAGAAGCATTAGAAATAAAGGAACAAAAAGCAGTAAAGAGCAGAACATATGCGTGTTGTCCTATATGTTCAAAAACATTAGTTCAGGCTGATTATATTCGGAACGGGATATCTCCGGGCATCGGTATGATTCTGAAACAATTATAAGTGTTTTCTTCAAAAAATGGAATAAACCGCCGGTCACAATGCTGACTGACGGTTTATAAAAGCGAGAAAAAAATAAAAAAAGTTACCGAGAAATTCTCGATAACTGCTTTACTTGGGTTATATTTTGTTTGAATGGAAAGTTTTTTTAACGTCGGAAACAAGTCTGATGATTGATTCCATTTCCGAGGGAGAGCAATCGGAAAGAAGTTCGCTGAATTCCGATTGATAAATGCCGTTGACGTTGGGAACATCAGGACGCAATATCGTGTCGGCAGAAATTTTCAGTGCTTCGATAATCTTTATCAGCGTTACTACCCGCAGATTGGATTTTCCGAGTTCGATATCACTCATAGTGCTAAGACTCAAGTCGGCTTCAAAAGCAAGAGCGTCTTGGCTCATATGTTGTTCTATCCGGGCGGCACGAATACGTTTGCCGATTTCTTTAAGTTTTACAGAACTTTCGTCGTCCATATTCGACCTCCGTTTTTTATCCTCACGACCATTTTATCGTCTATTGACTATAAATACAACCGCCATTTGCCGAAATTATAGTGTAGTGACTATAATAATTATGAAGAATTTTTTTGGAGGTTATTCATGATTAACTACTACACGATAGGACAAAGAGTGAAAGAAGCACGGAAGAAAAAGCGTTTATCGCAGGCAGATTTAGCCGATTTGATAGATAAGTCGACGAGTTACATAAGTTATATGGAGACGGGCGTAAAATGTATGAGTCTTGAAACGCTTGTGGATATAGCGAATGCACTTGACATATCGGCAGACTTTATACTGGCAGACTGTATAAACGTTCACGAAAGCGTGAGCGGGAACGAGTTTTCCGAACAGCTAAAAGGATGTTCGTTATATGAGTGCAGGGTAATTCTCGATGTAACAAAGGCAATAAAAGAGAGCCTGCGGGAAAATGCTTTCATAAAGCGGACGGCAAAATAAAGGATATATGAATTAAAAGCAAAACGCAATAAACCCATAGTTTAAGAACTGACCTACGGTTGTATTCGAGTTAAAACATTTTCAAAAAAGTTGCAACAAAAACAGGAAGTTGAAACATTTTCATAAAAGTTGAAACGTTTTTGAAATGGACGAAAATAGGTCTTTTTTTATGTTATAATACTGTCGGGAAAAGTATTTACGAGGTGTTTAAATGGATGACAGAAAAATCGTATATCCGAAACAAAGAGAGCTTGACGGCGTTTATACTCGTGTAGAACGCAACGGGCATTGGTATAGCGTCTGTTTTTCGGATTTAACGGATGAAGAACAGGACAAGTATATGGAAACACTCGACGAGACAAGTTTGAAATTGTTAAGCAAGGTCATTTGCGGAGAATTAAGAAGCCTTGCGGATTATTTGGACGCAGTGAAGGAGTAAGTATGATAAAAAATTTAAGTGAATTGCCACGGATTTCTTTCCAGGAATTTGAGAATCGTTTCGAGGAAATATTGGATAATGTAGAAAAGAAAAAGACGACTTACATATTAACGAGTAACGGGAAGGATTCTTTGGCTTTATGCCCTGTTGATTGGGTAGAACACGCAGAAAAAGAGTTAGGATTTCAACGAAAAGAAGTTGAAGTCTCATTCGAGGTTGAACAGGATGTTTATGATAAAGTTCAGACAATCTGCGACAAAGAGGGAACATCCATAGAAGAAGTTACCGTTGATTTTCTATATTTTTGTGCAAATCCGCAAAATACGCCGTTTTTAAAAGAATGGTTCGAGAAAGGTAAAGATGAAAAATAAAGAGTTTTATAAAATCACTCTAACGGATTGTGCTATACCGAGTTTTTGTTCCGGTGGCAAAGATTATTATGGAACGATTGAAGAAGTTGAAGACCTTATAACGGCAATAAAAAATAACAATTCCATTGAAAGCGATATTGACGGTTTGCAAGCGGCGTTTACCGAGTATAAGTCCGGGAATATCGAATGTGAACATACTGTTGCATATAGTAAAGCAAAGTTTTTAACCTCTGTAAGGTTGATTGCTGAAAATGAGATGACTGTAGACAAATATAAATGGAAGCATATCAATATTTGGCATTGCCCGTATTATATGCACGCCGGAATATCGCATTTTAAACAGGTCGTTTTACAAGATGGCGGAAATTATATCCGCGCAATTAAGCCTCAGTTTTGCGAACTCAGATATGCAATAGAAGAACAATCTGAAAACCAAGATAAGATCGGAGTGATGTTTTGGGGGTTTCCCGAAATGATTAAGTACGACAGTAGAACTAAAAAGACGTTGTCGCGGTTGTATTTGTATGAGGAGCGATATTCGGATAAAGCAACGGCTTGCAGAGATTTAGATAATGCGGAAAAAATAAATTTACGGTCGTTTTGCGACGATATATTCGGAGACGGTTAATGGAAAAACAGAAAATATTTTTTACGAGCGATTTACATTTCGGACACGAAAACGTGATACGGTTTGATAACCGACCTTTTGATACGGTGGAAGAAATGGACGAGGAAATGATAAAACGTTGGAACGCTAAGGTCGGAAAAGGCGATATTGTCTACGTTTTGGGCGATTTTATTTGGAAAGCGGCAACAAACGAAGCGGTAAGTATAATCAGAAGATTGAACGGACAGATTATTCTGATAAAAGGCAATCACGATCGATTTTTACATAACGCGGCGGCAAAGAAAGCCCTTGCCGGCATAAAAGATTACGACGATATATGTGTAACCTTGGAAGACGGAACAACGCGGAGGTGTATTTTAAGCCATTATTTTATTCCTTTTTATAACGGGCATAGGTATCAGGCAATTCATCTGCACGGGCATTCGCATCTTACGGAAGAAGCGGCGGAAGAGATCAGGATTACAGCCGAACTGAATGAAAAAGGTTACGATTTAAAGATTTACAACGTCGGGTGTATGTATTGGAATTATGCTCCTGTTACTTTGGACGAAATTTTGGAGAAAAATGCGAATGGAGAAGCAAATAAGAATGTCGGCATCTGAAGTCGATTTATATAAGTATATCTATCATGCAAACAAATTGGATCATAACGATATAGCATTGACAGAGGCAGGGTTGCAGTCAATGAATAATTTGCTCTGCAAAATAGAAAAAATCAAGCCGACTTATCCCGATAAACGTTGGGAGTTTTGGTTTTCCGTGCCGAGGGGAACGCTAAAACAATACATAAAATTCAATAAGTATTACGCTCCCGAAGACTGTTCCGAAAAGAAATTTCAAAAGGATATGGAAGAAGAATTTCCGTGGAAACGCGTATGGTTCAAAATCGGCGTCATCAATGAAAACGGTTACATCATGGTTTTTCTTGACGATGCCGTGCTTGTGCGCAGAAGCCCGGATATGAAAGGGGATTTCTTTCCGGACTCTCGGTTAGACAGAATACTTGAATTTTTGAGTCAGGTAGTCGCTAACACAGTCGGAATGTTGCAACAAGGCGTGTATAACGATTATGTTAAAAAAGAGTTGCCTTATGAAAATAGAAAAGGATTTATCAACCGCGCGCTCTATTGGCGACTTGTCCCCAAAAGCAAAAGGAATGATCGCGACGGCTTAAAGGAAAAGGAGATAGATAAACTTATAAAGCATGTAAAAAAGGGAAATGACCTGTTTGCGACAAAAGCATCGGGGCGTTATGAGCGCATGTCTTCAGGGAAATATTACGAAGTGTGTTCTTACTGCTATGCCGCTGCGGGATATAAGGAATTAGACGGAAAGACACCTAAAGAAATGTTTAAGCGTTACGGCGATGAGCGGGACGGCGGAATGAGTTTGCTTGACGAGACTTCCCAAGATGACTTCGATAAGTGGTTTAAGTTAAGTACGCAAGAAAAATGGGAAATAGAAAACCCCTCGCACATGTGGGAAATTTCCTGCGGGCATACGCATACGATGATTCATTTGTATTTGTTTTGGGACGGCGGATATTGGTTTTATCTTTCCGGCGGAACTCATTGTTTAACGACGGAAGTCGTGCGTATGTATAACGGAATGAAAGATAAAGGCGTTCCCGTTCTTCTCGGACACGCCGGGAAAATAGTAGATAAACTACTCGGTAACGACGATCTTGGCATTATTCCGAATAACGATATGGGGTGGCGTTATTGGTATGGCGGGTTCCCGAAAGACGATGTAATAAACTTCGTTCAACTACGTGACGGTAATGCTGATGAAATCATAAAAAATGCCACTTGGTTTGAACTGAATCAAGTGGAATTGGTAAACGAATAATACGAAAAAGCGGCTACAAAACGTAGTCGCTTGACTGCTTTTCGGCAAAATTCTCTCTTCTTTTTAAAAAAGTCGTTTTATAACCCGCTATAACCCCTTGACAAATTTTAATAAAGGGGTTATAATGGGGTTACGATAGTTGGTATACTATTTAGTTTTTTAAAAAGAGAGTTTGAAAAACAATGGAAAAACGTATTTTAAAATCAGTTTATTTTAAAAAATTAAAGGGATTGCATGATATTAAAATTGAGTTCTCTGAAACTTTAACTGCTATTATGGGGGTAAATGGCATTGGAAAAACCACCGTTATACATGCTTTAGCTTGTATCTATCAACCAGACGGCAATGGCGAGAATCACAAGTTTCCGGAGTTTTTTGTCCCTAATACGGATGCTACTTGGACTGGAAGTGAATTAACGGTTACAAATACTGTTTTATTGGATAAAAAACAGCAAGGAAGTTTAGATGAGGAGAAAGAATATAAGAAGAATGATGATCGCTGGGCACCACGGTATACAAGTAGGCCAAAGCGTAATGTGTATTATATTGGCATTGACACTTGTCTTCCAGAAATAGAGAAAAAAACTCCGATGAGTAGAATATCTTATACATCAAATGTTATAGTCGGAAAGCATGCAGAAGATGTTGTCAAGGATGCGGCATATATTTTGAATAAACCGTATTCAAGTTTAATTGATAACGTTTACAATAAAAAACATTTTTCTGGTGTTGAATTGCGGTCAGGGATGAAATATTCTTCACTGAGTATGGGAACAGGTGAGCAAAGAATATTAAAGATATTGAATAAAGTACGCAGTGCTGAAGCGTTTTCTCTAATACTTATTGATGAAATAGATTTATTGCTTCACATAGAGGCATTGCACCGATTGGTGAATGTTCTATATGGAATTGCTAAATATAGACATCTGCAAATAGTGTTTACAACACATTCAACAGAAATGATTGCATTAAATCAGTATGTGACAATTCAATATATACACAAAATAGAAAACCAAGAAAAAATGTGTATATATGATAAATTAACAAACGACTTTTTATATAGTCTTACAGGGCGTTATGCAGAAAAGTATACAATATATGTTGAAGATGTTTTAGCGAAGTCAATTATTAGAGAAATTGCAAAGCATGAAAATAAACTATCTAAAATAAACATTGTGACCTATGGATCAATTGAAAATGCATTTACGCTGGCAGCAAGTTTCGTTTTGTCTGGCGAAGATTTAACTAAAAGAGTCATAGTCCTTGATGGCGATAGATACAAAACTGATAACGAAAAACTAGACCAAATCAAATATAAATTAACGGGGACAGAAAAGGATATCGATGAAAAACGAAAAAATGCACTATCAGTGATTAAACAATTTGTTTTACCTGATAATGAGTCCCCAGAGCAATTTTTACATACAATACTGATTAAAGTAGCAAAAAATGATGAATTAAAAAATGCCGCATGTGCAATAAACGCGGTTAAAGACAGCCATGAGTGGTTGGACGATATAAAAAATAGACTTGGATACTCTGAGTCTGATATTGTAAACGAAATATTTAAATATGGGTATGAAGATGAAGAGTTGGCAAACTACATATTAGAAATCAAAGATTGGTTGTTGAAAAAAGTAATTGATTAAAATTTTGAAGCATTCACTGAAAATTCAATAAAATTACCTTGTAAATTAAGGTGTATTTTAATTATGAAAATTTTTACGTTGAGATTGATAAAGTAGAATGTAATGAGATTGGAGTAAATAATGAATAATCAAGAGATTCAAAACGAGCTTTTACAGGTTCAAAAAGAAATAGCCGAGTTGCCTGCGGGGTATATCTCGAAGAAAAATATAAACGGTAAAACGAGATATTATCTGCAATGGACAGAGGACGGCAAAAAGAAAAGTAAATATGTTGATGATGTGCTTGTAGACGATTTGCGAGTGAAGATAGAAAGAAGAAGAGAGCTGCAAAAGAGAGAAAAAGAACTTACTTTTATGCTTCCCAAACCGCAGAAAAACGAGCAAGAAAAAAAGGAAACGCACGTTTTCAGAACCGATGTAATGCTCGGAGAAAACTTGAAAAGTTACGTTCAGACAGTCGCAAATTACAAAAAGAGAAATCTTTATAAGAATATTTGCGATTATGTTTACGGGGATGTTCGCGATAGAGTTTTTATTCTTTATGGATTAAGGCGCACGGGTAAAACGACGCTCATACGCCAGGTTATAGCCGAAATGAATGAAGAAGATTTTTCAAAAACGGCATTTATTCAAGTCAGTGCGGGAATCGGTTTAAGCGATATAAATCAGGACTTGAAATACCTGATGAACGACGAATACAAGTATGTGTTTATCGACGAAGTAACGCTCATCGAAGATTTTATCGAAGGCGCTGCGCTTTTTTCGGATATATTTGCCGCGTGCGGAATGAAAATCGTATTATCGGGTACAGATTCGCTCGGATTCTTCTTTTCCGAAGACGAGCAGCTATATGACCGTTGCATTTTCCTTCATACCACGTTTATTCCGTACAGAGAATTTGAAGAGGTTCTCGGCATAAAGGGGATCGACGAGTATATTTGCTACGGCGGAAC